>JADMIO011631492.1_pt1 | contig 109340 bp, 116 predicted proteins | sample 8958161 | NCBI WGS metagenome assembly JADMIO01 (sample SAMN16585339, study PRJNA669376) | soil metagenome | isolation source: Crop rotation soil | place: USA: Cullars Rotation, Alabama | collected 2011
CGCGACTTCAAGTCACGTGAATTCCAAGCTTCGGATCCCACTGTGCTGGAAAGCCGCGAGCAGCACGATCGTGCAAAAGCGGACCTCGATATCGCGACGGCAGCTCTTAATTCCGCGCGGGCTCGTCTGACACAGATCGAAGCACAGGCCGCCCAGACGCTCAATCAAAGACAGGGCACATCCATCAGAATCAGCCAGCAGCGATCCGCGCTTGTTCGGGCGCGCGACCAGTTTTCCAAGACCACAATTACTTCACCGCTCACCGGCGTGATCACGTACCTTCCCGTCAACGAAGGCGAGATCGCCATCGTCGGTGTGCAGAACCAGCCCGGTACGGTGCTGATGACGATTGCGGACCTCTCGGTGATTACCGCGGAAGTCAAGGTCGATGAAACGGATATCGTGAATGTCCGCGTTGGACAGGAAGCGGAAATCAAGGTCGATGCGCTCGCCAACAAAGTAATCAAAGGCCATGTATCCGAAGTCGGAAGTAGCGCGCTTACAAGAAACGGGACGGCTGCCGGGTCTGGCCAGGGAACGGCACAGGAAGCGAAGGACTTCAAAGTCGTCGTTACACTCGACGATCCGCCAAAGGAATTGCATCCCGGTCTTTCCGCGACAGTAACGATCGTCACGGCAACGACGAAGCAAAGCCTGACGGTTCCGATACAGGCACTCGCCATTCGAGAACTGGATGATCCTTCTGCACCTGCAGCGCCTGCCGGTAAAGACAAGAAAAAGGTCGAAAAAGAGGGTGTATTTACCATCAAGGACGGCGTCGCTTTCTTTCATCCGATCAAGATCGGCATCACAGGCACAACCGACGTTGAGATCCTGGAAGGCGTTTCCGAAAACGAGGAGATTGTCACCGGCCCGTATCAGGTACTGCGAACCCTTCAGGACAATACGAAAATCAAAATTGAGAAGGCTCCGTAATGGCCGAGAGCGAAGTTCTCATTCGAACCGACGATCTCTGGAAAACCTATGAAATGGGTTCAACGGAAGTCCACGCGCTCCAGGGAGTGACGTTCGAAATTCATCGCAATGAGTATGTGGCGATCATGGGACCATCCGGATCGGGCAAGTCCACGCTAATGAATCTGATCGGCTGTCTCGACACACCCTCAAAAGGTCAGTACTGGTTGAACGGAAAGCTTGTCAGCGAAATGAACGACGACGAACTTGCTCACATCCGCAATAAAGAGATTGGCTTTGTTTTTCAGACGTTCAACCTTCTGGCGCGGGCGACATCGCTCCACAATGTCGAACTTCCACTCGTCTACAGCGGCGTGCCGGCCAAAGAGCGGACCGAAAGAGCAAAGAAGGCGATGGGAATGGTCGAATTGACCGAACGCATGCATCACCGGCCGAACGAACTTTCCGGCGGACAACGCCAGCGCGTTGCCATCGCGCGCGCTCTCGTGAACAATCCGGCGATCATTCTTGCCGACGAACCTACGGGAAATCTCGACTCGGCAACCGGCCAGGAAATCCTGAAGCTGTTCGACAAACTGCACGCGGAAGGCAACACGATCATTCTCGTCACACACGACCGGGATACGGCAAGCTACGCCCACCGCATCATCAGCATCAAGGATGGGCGCATTGCTTCGGATGAAAACGTGCGCAAGTTGACGCAGGCGTCGACATGAACTTCGCGGAGGCCGTATTCATCGCATTTTCATCGCTGCGCGCAAACCGGCTGCGCTCGCTGCTCACGCTTCTCGGGATTGTTATTGGAGTGATGTCGGTGATCGCCGTCGTTTCTATCATCGCCGGTCTCAATGACTATGTTGCAGGCAAAATCTTTACGCTCGGCCCCGACGTCCTCACGATCAGCAGAATGCAGCCGGTGATTGCATCCCTCGATGACTGGGTGGAAAACGTCCGGAGAAAAAATCTCTCTCTCGACGATATGCAGGCGATTCGAGAGAGCTGCCGGAACTGCAAGCTGATCGGCGCAGCCCGTGAATCCGGAGGCCGCATCAGATCCGGACGGAATTACGTGAATTCCCAAATTCAGGGTTATACGGCGGAAATTCCGACGATTCTTGGTAGGGAGCTTCAGTCCGGCAGATTCATTACGGAATACGATGTCGAACATGCCCGCAACGTCTGCGTCATCGGGTTCGACATTGCGGACCTGTTCTTTCCGTTCGTGGACCCTATCGGGCGGACCATCACCATTGATAATCGCGAATTTGAAATCATCGGAGTTGGGAAACAGATGGGTTCGGTCCTCGGCCAGTCTCAGGACAACTGGGCGATGATTCCGCTCTCGCTGCATCAGAAAATCTGGGGATCACGGGCTTCAGTCGATATTTACGCAAAGGCACTCGACGAAAAGCACCTTTCGGACGCCGAAGGCGAAGTGAAGCTGAAGCTGCGAACACGACGCCATGTTGCCTACAATGCGAACGACGATTTCTCCGTCAGTACCAATCAAACATTCCTGCAGATCTGGGCCAATATCAGCCAGGCTTTCTTCGCCGTCACGATTGGAATTGCGTCGATATCGCTCATTGTCGGCGGCATTGTGGTCATGAACATCATGCTGGTTTCCGTAACCGAGCGGACGCGTGAAATCGGCATTCGCAAGGCCCTCGGTGCGAAGCGGCGCGACATCCTGATTCAATTTCTCGTGGAGTCCGCAACGCTTGCGCTCGTGGGAGGCATCATTGGAGTTCTTCTAGGATCGTCCATTGCGATTGCCGTATCCAAGCTGACACCGCTGCCGGCATCCATCAAGTGGTGGGCCATCGCTCTTGGCCTTGGCGTTTCGACGAGCGTCGGATTGTTCTTCGGTATCTATCCGGCGCGCAAGGCCGCCAACCTGGATCCAATCGAGGCGCTGCGCTATGAATGAAACGATCCTGATGGCGCTCGATTCCCTGCGCCGAAACAAACTGCGATCGTTCCTGACGGTCCTGGGCGTGGTGATCGGCGTGGCGACAGTGATCGGGATGTCGTCGATCATCAGCGGCCTGAACAACAACATCAGCAGCCAGATCGAAGAACTCGGGTCCAATCTTATCTTCGTTGAAAGAATCCCCTCCACGCTCAACGACAACTTTCCTCCTGAAATATGGAACCGAAAGAACCTGACTGTCGAGGACGCGGAAGCGATTGGGAAACTGCCGTTGATACAAGCTTCGGCGCCGGCCGTCCGTCATTTCGAGGCGAGTATGAACGCGAGTGCTTTCGCAGTCCGTTATCGCGACCGGACCGCAAAAAACACGATCTTTATCGGGGGCACGCCGGAAATCGCGATCGCCATGAATCTCCAGATTGCCGCGGGCCGCTGGATAAACACTGCCGAAAGTAATCACAACGCCAATGTCGTCGTGCTGGGATACGAGACGGCGGAGACGCTCTTTCCGGGGGGAGTGGACCCGGTCGGAAAGGATGTCGAAATCGAAAAGACCGTCTTTCACGTCATCGGAGTCCTTCAGAAACAAAAGAGCCTGACGTCCGGCAAAAATCCCGATGACAATGTCGCGGAAATGCCGATCGGCACATTCTGGAAACTGCATCCCGAGCAGAAAGACATCGTCATTGTTGCGAAGGCCGTTTCCCAGGACGCCATGCCGGAAGCCCTGGAACAAGTCGAACAAGCCATGCGCATCCGGCGCGGAAACCGGTCTAATGAAGAAAGCGACTTTGCGCTCTCCACTCAAAACACATTCACGGACCTCTGGAATCAGATTTCCGGCGGCATCTTTACCGTGATGCTCGCAATCTCGTCCATCGCACTTGTCGTCGGCGGCGTGGGCGTAATGAACATCATGCTGGTGTCGGTGACGGAGAGAACCCGTGAAATCGGTATCCGGAAGGCCATTGGCGCGACACGGCGCGCAATTCTCCGTCAATTCCTCTTCGAAGCGATGACACTTACCGCCGTCGGTGGAGTCATCGGAATCGGAGCCGGTTTCGCGATCGCGGTGCTCATTCGGAACTTCGTTCCATTCCTTCCAGCGCAGGTTTCACCGATCTGGGTAGCCGTTGGTTTCAGCACTTCCGTCGGCACGGGGCTGATCTTCGGCATGTATCCTGCTTATAAAGCTGCAGTACTGAGTCCCATCGAAGCGCTACGATACGAGTAAACTCAACGGCAGGAGAGGCCATGCTCGTTAATTGCGTCGTCTACGAACAGGGGAAAAAACTGGCCGATATTTCGATCAGCCAGATCAGCGATTATCTCGAACGGCCGGGCTGCTTCATCTGGGTTGCGCTGCGCGACGCAACGGCTGACGAGCTGAGCCAGATGCAGATTGAATTTGGTTTGCACGACCTCGCCGTCGAAGACGCTCAACACGGGCATCAGCGGCCCAAAATCGAAGAATACGGCGAAACATTGTTCGCTGTGATGCATCTCGTGGAGAACCGCAACGGGGATCTGGTCACCGGGGAAGTCGACGTGTTCGTGGGGCGGAATTTCGTTCTTTCGGTGCGGAATCGAAGCGAACGGGATTTCATCGGCGTCCGCGAGCGTTGCGAGCGCGAACCGCATCTCCTGCAACACGGATCCGGTTTCGTCTTTTACGCGTTGATGGATTCTGTCGTCGATCGCTACTTCCCCATAATCGATGAACTCGAGTGCGAACTGGAGTCGATCGAAGAGCAGATATTCAACGCAGGCGCCGCGCTCGCGAATATCAAACACCTCTACAAACTAAAAAATAAAGTCACTGTACTGCGCCATGCGGTGACTCCGCTTCTGGAAGCCGCAGGAAAACTGGCGAGCGGCCGGGCACCGCAGGTGTGCGCAAACAGCCAGGAATACTTCCGGGACGTTTACGACCATCTCGCGCGGGTCAACACGTCCATCGACGCGATCCGCGACACGATCGGGACCGCGATCCAGGTGAATCTCTCGATGACGAGCGTCGAACAGACGGAAATCAACAAGCGGCTCGCCGCATGGGCGGGAATTTTCGGAGTCGCCACGGCCCTGGCTGGAATCTGGGGAATGAATTTCGAATCGATGCCGGAGTTGAAATGGGACTTTGGCTATCCTGTGGCGCTGCTCACAATCGCGATCTCCTGCACAATCCTCTATTTCCGGTTCAAGAAAACTGGCTGGCTTTGATGGCGAGGAGCGCGGATATCCGGAACCCCTCGCGCTTTCAGCTGGTATGCATCACAAATCGGGCACGTCGAGTGCTGAACCGCCAACCTTCGGGCGTCCTTACAAATTCATCTTCGAATTCTCCAACCATTTGCCGCGCTTCTGCCTTGATGCCGAAATGCCCTTCGGACGCCTGCCCCGCTTTCGCTGAATAAATCACGGCATAGGTGAGTCCACGCGCCGCATCTGCCGAATCGACCGCCACCCGAATATTCGTACAGACATGGCGCGTGATGCGCTGGCCTGCTTTCGACTGGTACGACTTCAGGATAGCAGCCCGTCCTGCAAGCGAGTCACCACTGGGACGGGTCAATATGGCATTTTCGGTAAACAGGAGGATCATCGCATCGTAATCCTGCCTATCGCTGCAGTCCGCAAAATCCAGCACGAGCCTTTCACAAACCCGCTGGATGGTCATGATTTCCAAGTCCGAAAGCGGCATCCTCACGATCTCCAGAGCCGTTTCGATGCAAGTGCTGCACCCTCCGCAAGCGCCGCCAGTTTCTTGAATGTGATCCCTTCGTCCATCTTTCCGATGCCGGCGAACGTTCCAAATCCGCAGTCTGTTCCCGCGATCACACGCTCCCGACCGACAATTTCCGCAAACTGGCAGATGCGCTGGGCAATCCATTCCGGATGATCGACGTAGTTCGAAGTCGATGTCAGCATTCCGGGCATCAGAACCTTGTCTTCAGGAATCCGCGCATTCTTCCATGCTACCCATTCATGCGCGTGCCGGGGATTCGACGCTTCGAATTGAATGCCGGAAGGCTTCGCCTTCAGGATGATGTTCATGACTTTCTCGACCGGTATGTCGTAATCGTGAGGCCCTTCGTAGTTTCCCCAGCAGACATGCATACGCAGCGATGTTGCGGGAACGTTGCGCAAGGCGTGGTTCATCACTTCAACCTGATGCTCAGCTCTTTTCAAAAATTCCGGCTCGCTGAGATCCTGAAAACCCGTGTGGCGCGCCATGGCAAGATCTGGACAGTCCAGCTGCAGGACAAATCCGGCATTCACGATTGCCTCATATTCCGGACGCATGGCTTCCCCGATAGCTTCGACATAAGCCTCATGGGAGGGATAGAAAGCATTCGGCTGGAATGCGGAAACCACCCCCGGTGACGCCGCGTTCAGAAACGCATCGATGGGATGATGTTGGGCAACGGCCGCTTTCATGCGGGCGATATCGCTCTCAAGATCGGCGTGACCGACGAAGGAAATTGGGCCAACGCAAGATTGGCGTTTGAAGGACTGTTTGCCGGAAAAAACGGCCATACGGTTCCGAAACTCTGGATATTCCTGTAAATCCAGCGCAATTTGGCGGGGACTATCGCCATCGAAACCGGTCAACCGGTCCTTGATATAGGTGGCATATCCGATCTTCGACGTCTCCCCATCGCTGACGATATCAATGCCGCTATCCTTTTGTTTACGAACAATTTCGGCGACAGCCTGCCCCATTACCCGGTCAAATTCCGCCTTATCATAAGGTTTTCCTTCCTCGCGACCGAAAAGAAGATCCACGACGCCGGAAGGGCGGGGCATGCTACCAACGTGGGTCGTTAAAATGCGTTCCTTACTAAGTTTCATGGCGCGGCAGTATAGTACAATCATGTGCCGGTTTCACGAGGAGCGGGGGGTAGGACGAAGATCCATGTGTCCCAAGATGTTCCTTCTTGCTCCGCCTAAAGATGGAGGTACCATAATGCAACGCGGTCCTTCATTACGAAAGTCGCCCATACGGGTATCGGCGTCATGGCCGCGATTACAATCGTGGCGGCATGCGTCTTTCCCGACACGACTCGGACGGAATTGCACAGGTTAAAAGACGAAGTGGAAACGCCGGTTACGAAACAGGATCCCAAGATCGAACGGGCTGCGGTCCTGCACACTGCGCGAAGTTTGTTCGAAGGCGAGGTGCTGATTCCTTCCACCGTGTGGAGCGGTAAGTAACGAAGAGACGAAAACGATTCATGCCAACGAAAATCATTGCAGGTCCGGATCCGAATCCGACCAAACCGACTTTGAAGCTGCCTCCAAACTCATGCGATGCGCATTGCCATGTTTTTGGACCGGGCGATCGTTTTCCGTATCATCCCAGCCGTCCCTACACACCGCCGGACGCTGGCAAGGAAACGCTCAAAAAACTTCATGACCGCCTGGGAATTGAACGCGCCGTTATCGTTCACGCGAGTTGTCACGGTGTCTATATGGACGCCACGCTCGATGCGATTGCGTGGGCCAACGGAAAATATCGCGGGACGTCAATCGTCGATCCATCAATCACGGACAAGGAACTGCAACGCTATAACGAAGGCGGAATCCGCGCCGTTCGCTTCAACTTCGTAAAGCATCTCGAAAGTGTTCCCGAAAACAATGCCGTCCGCCGAATGGCCGACCGGGTCAAGGACATGGGCTGGCATCTGGTCGTGCATCTCGACGCGCAGGATATTCTCGAACTCTCGCCGTTGCTCCTCGGCCTGCCGATTCCGTTCGTCATCGATCACATGGCACGCGTGAAGACGAATCTAGGCCTGGATCAGCCCGCATTTAAAAAGCTCCTCGATCTGATGAAACATGAAAAAACGTGGGTGAAGATCTGCGGAGCGGAGCGATTGTCTACCGAAGGCCCCCCGTTCACGGACGCAGTGCCGTTTGCTCAGGCAGTGGTGAAGGCCGCGCCGGACCGTATCTTGTGGGGTACCGATTTCCCCCATCCAAACGTCAAGCACATGCCTAATGACGGACATCTCGTCGATCTGCTCGGCATGATGGTTCCGGATCCTGCGACTCTCAAAACGATCGTCGTGGATAATCCCACAAAGCTCTACTGGGCATAGGGAATTCAGGGAACTGAGAACTCTTCCCTGAATTTCCTAGCCGTAACTCAATCCGGGATACAGAAGGCTCAGCGCAACCGAAAATACAGGATCGAAGATCTTGTCAAACAGAGTCCACGCGGCGATGATTCCAACCATCTGAAACGTTGGGTCCCGTACAATTTCAAGAAATCGCAACGCGAGGCGATCGCTCATCAGAACGGTCACACCCGTACTTCCATCCAACGGCGGCACCGGCATCAAGTTGAACGTACCGAGAAGAAGATTTTCGAAAAACAACACGCTGAGAAAACTCGCGGCAAAGCGCAAACTGGTGTTGTCGGAATTCACAGCTTCGGTGATCCGGGTAAACCCCACCGAGACCGGCGCCTGAAATACTCCCATCGCCATCCCGACATGGATCGCAATCCCGGCCAGAATCATGAGAACGAAGTTCGCCCCAGGCCCGGCAAGCGACATCCATGCCGCACGGCGCGGATGCCGCTGCTGCCAGAAAGGATCGTAGGGAGCGCTCGCCCAACCGATCATCCAACCTCCCAGAAAATAGGAGATCACGGGCACAAGAAGCATTCCAAAAGGTTCGCGGCGAACATGCGGAATGGGATTCAGCGTCACCTGTCCGCCATGAAACGCAGTGGGATCACCGCCCAGCTTTGCAACGAGCGCGTGGGCCGCTTCATGGCAGGTGGTCGAAAAGAGAAAAACGATAAACCAGATCAGTCCGAACGAAAGGAAGTCGGGAGAAAGATTGTCCATGAAATATCAGCGAATATCAGCCCTATATCAACGTTGGCCTGGAACGGTTTGCATACTTTGAACTGCGCGCGCCCGGGCTTGTTGAATCTGTTCCTTGTTTGATGCTTTTGGGTTGTCCTCCAGGTAGGCGTCGAGAATCTTCACAGTGTTGTCCCACTTCTGCTGGCGTGTATACACATTCGCCAGAGTCAACATCGCCGAGCCAAGATGCGGATTGAGCCGTAAAGCATGCGTGAGGTCTTCTTCAGCAACCTGCAGGTTGCCTGTACGATACGCGAGCGTTCCGAGGAGCGCATATCCTGCAGCCGATTGTGGGTTGATTCGAACGGCTTCCTGAAGAAATGCGGCCGCAGCCTCGACCAGCGGCTGCAGCGCGGCGGGGCCGTCCGATATGCGCTGTTCGGCAAACTGAATATACAAGCTTCCCAGATTGACAAGCGGCTTTGTGGATTTCGGATTCAGTTCCCTTGCCTTGCGATACTCCCGGTCCGCTTCGACCGTGTTCTTCAGTGCCTGATACACCTCGCCGAGAGCATTGTGTGCATTGTAGAAATCCGGGGCTTGCTTGATCACGGCTTCCAGGCGCTCCTTCGCCTTTGCCGCATTTCCTTTTTCGCTGTCCTGGAGCGCCTTGTCGTACTCGTCGAGGACCTTCTTCGGCCACTTCGTCCGATCGATCGAATCCGGATCGGGCGCAGCCCCCACCGAAATGTTTCTAGTGAACGCGAGCGTCACAATAGCCGCGCTTCCACCGGCATTGTTGATGACTTCAACACGTTCGTGAATTGTCTCGAAACCTTCGAGCGAGGATTCCACAAAGAATGTGCCGACGCCGCCATTGAGTTCGAACTCACCGTCACTATTCGTGTACGCCCGCGCAACAACGACGCCCGACTGGTTGATCAGCCGTACTTCGATGTGATTGACGTCCATGACGCCGGGAACAACAAGATGACCGCGCAGCGGAATCCGGGTGCCGGCAATTTGGGCGGCAAGAGCCGTCGCCGATAAGAGCACCAACGCGATAAAGGTTTTCATCTACTCCTTTCATTTTCATGAGCCGCGCAACGGCAAAAGATCTTAGACACGGTCTCTTTCGCCGCTGCGCGGCTTCCTGTTAGGAAAAGCCGTTCCGGGATTATAGTCTTATTATCATGATCGCAATCCAGGACCTCTACCCCGACGATTTTGCCCACTGTTATGGCTGCGGCAAGAGCAATCCCTCCGGACATCGGCTCAAAAGCTTTCCGGTGGGTGATGAAGTGGTTGCGCATTTTACTCCGCGGCCACATCACATATCCGTGCCAGGCTTCGTGTACGGAGGATTAATCGCTTCACTCATCGATTGCCATGCTATGGCTACCGCGGCAGCGGCATCAGAACGCGCCGCGGGACGGCAACACGGAGACGGTCCGGTTCCGCGGTTCGTGACCGCGGCGCTTCGCGTGGAGTATCTCAAACCAACTCCACTGGGGCCGGAATTGGAAATTCGCAGCCAGGTCACGGAACGCAGTGAAAAAAAGGCGATTGTCGCCGTGACGGTGGCGGCGGGCGGCGCCATCACCGCTCGAGCCGAGGTTGTCGCGGTTAGAATGCCGAAGACCATGGGAAATCCGGCAGGAATCCAGAAAACTTCCTAGAAGCGGCTGTCGCCGTTTATATCGCGCGGGGCAAACGTCACCACGCCACCTGCGGGAATTGTGATGTTCGTATATGTGTTACTCGACGTGCCGTTCAATGGCGCCGTCAGAGCTGTGCCGTCCGGTTTGAAGATGTCGAGGCGCACCGTCAGACTCGCGGTTCCCGTATTCGCCATAACAACTTCCGTCGACCAGCCACCACCAGTCGCAAATTGAGGCAGCAGGAAAGCCCCGGCGCCACCAATACCCGTCGCAATCAGGGGAAGCGGGGTTGTTGTGGAAGACAGGCTTGTAACCGGTACCGCACTGAAGTTCATGCCTCGAAAACGGAGACCGACCACAGAAATCGGGTTATTGGCCGTCATGGCGAGCATGCCGGAAAACTCCAACGGTACGGAACCCTGGCCGGCGAAAAGTTCCGTCACAAATCTTGTAATTTGCTGGTGCGCTCCGATCGTGATCGGAGTCGTCGCGATCGTTGCACCGTCCGAATTGCGCAGCGTCAGCGTAACCGTAACACTGGCGTTGAATGGATTCACAATCGCAACCCCGAGATTTCTGGAAAGCCTGCCGTTCGAACCGGCAAACATCACAGCACTCGTCGTTAGATTTGGAGGCAATACGCCTGCCTGGGTGGTCCCGGATTCTTGTTTCAATCCGAACGTTTCGAAAACAACAAGGCCGCTGCTGACTGTGCTGACAGGAGTGATGACGGCATATCCCGTCTGGACGGGCCCTTCGTCATCATGCTGGTCTTCCCGGGGAGTTCCGAACCCTCCACCTTGAACCGGTGAAGCCAGTCCCGGCAGAACCAGACCAAAAAAGCACAGTAACGTTGTGAAAATTCGAGACATTCGCGTCCTCCCATGAAACCAATTACTGAGAGCAGAACTCGTGCCAATTCAGTGGGTCATTGCATAGACAACGTAGTTCACGCCGAGCTGATAGGCGAGCGCAGTCATCGGAACGGGATATAGCGGGTCGTCGGCGTGTTCCCAGGCATCTCCCATGTCCTGATTGAAGCTGGTCGCAACCATGATCCGGCCTTTATCGTCATAAATTCCACGCCAGCGTGAATCTCCCTGCATTTGTGCGACGATATTACCGTCGCGGCCCATCCGCAGATGGCGAACACCGGGGATCTGAGTCTTCTGGTCGAGGTCGTAAAACACATGCATCAACGGATCGTCTCGCGGAATATCGACAATGGGACGATCCGGAAAAACTTTGCTCATCGCCGCCTGAAATACGCGCCAATCGCCCTCGCCGTGAAAGTCATCGACAAGCAGAAAGCCGCCGCGCAGAAGGTGCTCTCTGAGATTTGCAGCTTCTTTGTCCGTGGGACGCCAGTTTCCGCTGCCGGGCTGCTGGAGGAAAAGAAAAGGATATTGAAAGATCCGGATGTCGTTCAGATCGAGTTGCCGGCTGTCGTCAGCAACATCGATATTCGTCAGACGGCTGAGCGCGGCGAGAAAATGCTCTTCGGCGTACGGATAGTCGATGGCCCACCAGGGTTGGATAATACCGTGTGAACCAGCGCCGCCATAAGTTTTGTACACCACCCGAAGCATGTGGAATTCCGCCTCCGGCGAGCCGTCGGCCGAAACGCGATGCTGCCGGACCGACTGGCTGACCGCGACGCCCGTCAGCAGTCCCACCACGATACAGGCCGCGACAATCTTATATGGAAATCTGCGCCGCGATTTCATGGCACGGATTCTAACTCGAAGAGCCGTGTTAGCGGCGAAAGATCCTAACCGCAGGCTGACTTACTCCCGTGGCTACGTTCTTTCGCCGCTACGCGGCTACTTCCTTCTCTTAACTGCAATGATGGCGGACCCGATCCCACCGCCGATAACCAATGACGCAACAATCCAGATCACCGCCGCCCCGAAGGGAAACCAAAACGCATAGAACACCGTCGAGCCTTCACCGACAACGCCACCGTTATCGAGCTGAAATCGTGGAGCGGTCCACTGAAAGTGATATGCCAGCCAGTAGGTGGGAATAATCATGCCGCGGCAAAGTGCGGTATATAAGGCTGTTGTTTTGAAATGTGTCCTGTACGGATGCGCATCGCCGCTGCCGGCAATTCGGACGGCAAAATAAATGGGACATATCAGCAAATACAACACAACGACGCTGACTGCATTCACGAGCGGGCCGGGCGCACCCGACAGCTCCAGCACGATCCTCAATACGACCGCGATTGCCGCAACAACGAGCGGCCATTTCAGAAGACTCATCACAAACCCTCCAGTCGTGCCTCATTGTGCCACATCCGAAGGAGATACCAGATTCTCGATCTACTGTTGTGCGATGAGCCGGATTTCGGTTGTAGCCTCGCCGCCAAATGCAGGGAGAACAGTTGCACGAATCTGAATCGTAACTGCCCGTCCCAGGTCAATTGCGGTGGCCTCAACCTGGCCTTCGATCGTGAAGCACGAAAGCTTGCGCGGATTCGTTTCCCCGGCTTCCGAGCCATTTCTCCATCTGGCAAATTCAAGCAGGCTTCCGGGACGGATATCGATATTCGCAACCTGAGTATTTCCCTCGCGCGCCTTGTTGGATCGCTGTAACGCAACCGGTGATATGACACCGCTGCAAATCATTTCGCCATCGATATCCAGATACGAAACCGTCAGCCGAATCTCAGCCGGCATGCAGATATCGGCGGGTTTGCTCACACTGCTGAACAGATTCAAGCTGACGACCGGGATGCCCGGCGGAACGATCTTCTGTTCTCCGTTGGTCCAACGAATGGAGGCCGTGCACGTCGGTTTGGGATCGGGAATCTTCTGCTGCTGTTGTGGCGGCGGCGGCGCTGCCAGGGCCAGAAAAATGGCGAAAAATGGAATAGTCATAAAATATCCAGACACCGGACACTATCGAATCGTTTTAAAAGATTAACAGTTTCAATAACGACACACCGGCAAAATAAATGCGTTGCGGCTGAAGCCAATCTTAATATATAGATTTTCTGCATATGGAACTGCTTCACGGCGCATTGGACATGCTTGTTCTCCGAACACTGACAACGGGACCGCTTCACGGCTATGGAATCGCGAAAGCGATTCAAAGCAACTCGGACAACACGCTGAACATCGAATTCGGGTCGCTCTACCCTTCCCTGAAACGGCTGGAACTCCGGGGATGGATCGCTTCGAAATGGGAAATTTCCGAACAGAACCGGCGGGCGAAATATTACCGGCTGACCGCTGAAGGGCGGAAACAACTGCAACAACAGCATTCGGAATGGGCGGAATTTTCGGCAGCGATCGGGCGCATTATGGGTCCGCTGCCGCGGAGCGCGAAATGAAGCTGTGGCGCCGGCTGCTATACCTCCTGCCGTCCCGGCGACGGGTGGAAGAGCGCGATATGCGGGAAGAACTCGACTCTCTGCGCGATATGGCCGGACCGGGCGAACTCGGCAATCTCACCATTGCCGCGGAAAACGGCAGGGACGCATGGGGATGGACCTGGATCGATCAACTTATGCAGGATTTCCGTTACGGATGGAGAACGCTCCTGAAATATCCGGGAATCACTGTGGTTGCGCTGCTGTCTCTCGCGCTCGGCATTGGCGCGAACACGATGGTTTTCAGCTTCCTGAACGTACTGCTGTTTCGCGCTTTTCCCTATCCGAACTCAGAGAAAATTATCCTCGTGGAATCGATCCGCACCGACAATCCCGGACAGGCGGCAGGCCTAAGCCGAGGCGATTGCGCATCCCTTGCCGGTTCAACGGAAATATTTGAGCGTTTTGGGTGCTACACCGATCGTACGACCGCCAGCATTGGAGAAATCAGCAATTCCGACGCGACGATACCCGAACGTGTATCCGGTCAGGAGTTCACCGCAGGCGCCGTTGAGGTTCTGAATATCGTTCCGGTTCTTGGACGATGGTTCACGAAAACCGATGAAGCAGACGAGTCCGGACGTGTTCTTTTGATCAGTCACAATCTCTGGCAAAAGAGATATGGCGGCGCAATGAACATCATCGGGCGCCAGGTGCGGTTCGATAGCGAGCCGGCAACTGTGATCGGAGTAATGGGGGAAGGATTCGAATCGCTCGACCCGCGCAGCGATTTTTGGGTTCCGTTTCGCAGTTCCACCGCTACCGCGCAGAGTCCAGCCAGGATACTTGGGGGCATCGGGCGAATGCGGACCGGTATCGAACTTCCTGCGGCGCAGTCGGCAGCCAATGCCCTGGCGGCGCAAGTGGCTGAACAAGCCCCGCAAACCAACAAGGGCTGGGCGTTCCGCCTTCGATCGCTGAATCGCCTCAGCGAAGCCACCGAGGACGGAGAACTCCGCAGTTCGCTGCTCACATTGCCGGGCGCCGTCGTTTTCGTATTGATCATCGCCTGCGCAAATGTCGCGAGTCTTCTGCTGTCGCTGGGTACAACACAACATAAGGAAATTGCGGTCCGGGTCGCCATCGGCTCAAGCCGGCGGCGAATTTTCCGCCAGCTGCTTGCGCAAAGTGTGCTTCTCGCCGCTGCAGGCGGGGTTCTGGGTCTCGGAACCGGATTGGCAGGGATCCATTGGTTCCGAACGATTCTGCCGGCCGGACTTCCGCCCGCGATATACCAGGCATCACTCGACCTCAACGTGTTTGCATTTGGCGCTGCCGTCTCACTTGTCTGCGGCATCAGCGCCGGATTTGTTCCGGCGCTGCAGGTTTCGTATACCGACCCACTCGATGCGGTGCGGGAATCCGGCGTGCACGCCTCCGCAGGCGTGGCGCGTCAAAGGCTCCGCAGTGCATTTGTTGCAACGCAGATTGCACTCGCACTGGTGCTGCTCGTTGGCGCCGGCCTGATGGTCAACAGCTTGATAAACGCCAGCAATGAACCACTCGGATTCGATCCGGACAACCTGGTTACTGTGGCTATCGACTTACCGGAGGGGCAGTTTCGGAACCCGGTACAAACTCCATCACTGTCTTCACCCGGAGCTGGAATGGAAATTCAGCCCAACGTCTACCTCGCGACAGAACGCATCCGGCTTGAATTGGCAGCCATTCCGGGCGCTCAGAGTGCAAGCGCGATCGCGATCTATCCGCCTTTGAGCGGATCCATTTCCATGCCAGTCCTGTTGGAAGACCAGCCAAGCGCCGAGGCAAAGCGCGCTCAGTTTCTACCGGTAATGGCAGATTATTTCAGGACGCTTCGGGTCGCGGTGAAAGGGCGTGAATTCAATGCGCATGATTCATTGGGCAGCCTGCCCGTGGTCGTCATCAACGACAGCATGGCACGCCAATACTGGCCGAATGAATCCCCGATCGGAAAGCGCCTGCGGATCGAAACACCCCTCCTGCCCGACGAACGAGCGAGAGAAGTGATTGGCGTTGTGGGCGACATCGCACAATATCTGGGCCAGAATTCGCGGCCGCAACTTTACATCCCATACAGCCAGCTTCCGCCCCGGCACGACGAGCGATTGAGCAACGACCTGCGCCGCCTCACGTTTATCGTGCAAACCTCAGAGACTCCCGACGGCATGGCCCAGGCAATTTCAAGTGCCGTCGCCACCGCGGCGCCCGGTCAGGCGGTGTCCGCAGTCCGCACGATGAAAGACACTGCGTTTGCGAGCCGAAGACGGGAGGTTCTGGCCCAACTGCTGGGCACATTTGGAATAATAGCCGTGATTCTTGCAGTGATTGGCGTCTACGGCGTTATGGCGCAGGCGGTCAGCCAGAGAACCAACGAGATCGGAATTCGTATGGCTCTCGGCGCGGATCTAAGAAAAATTCGGGCACTGGTCCTGCACAAGGGAATGGTTCTGGTGAGCATCGGACTTGCCGCCGGCATCGCAGGATCGCTCGCAGTCACGCGGGTCCTCCGCGGTTCGCTTTATGGTGTTTCTGCCACCGACCCTTTGACGTTTTTGGGTGGCTTAATTCTGCTGGGTGGAATTGCTCTGCTCGCATGCTATCTGCCGGCGCGGCGGGCGGCTAGAATCGATCCGACTGCCGCGCTCCGGCACGAGTAATACTTTGAAAACGCAGAATCCGACTGCCTAGATTTTGGCAGCGTTATTGAGCGTTGGATTGACGTCGCGGCCGATCAGCATGGATCCATAACGGCGCGCGCGGTCCGGTTCGAAACCGGCGAGGCCTTCCCAGTCCCGAGGGTTCCTGAACGTCCCCATCACAATATCCCACAACGGAAAGTCGCTGTAGTTATACGCATGGACATCCCTCTGGTGATGGATGCAGTGGCTTTCAGGACGCTGAATGAAATAACCCAGAATCTGCGGCGTTCGCACGTTCCAGTGCTGGAACAACGCGTAGAAAATCTGCACGAACCCGACCCATGCTCCGGCTTCCGGGCTTAGTCCGAGAATAAACACGGTGACCGCAACGGAAACAATGCCGTTTTGAATTGCATCGAATGGATGAAAAAGGACAGAACCGGGTATGTCCACCCTCTCGGCCGAATGGTGCATCTGATGGGTCCACCGCCACAGAAAGTTGAAACGATGGAGCGCTCGATGTACGAGTGCGGTAAACAACGCCAGAACCGGATATCCGATGACGATTCCGGCGGTTATACCCAGACGCTCTCCAGGAAGAAGACTGTGGGAAGTGATCCAACCCATAGGCAGGAGCATCGGAACAATCGCACCCAATCCCATCACAAGCACTAGAAATACCAGGCCGGTCGCCATCCACCAGGGAGTCGGCGGAAATTTGCGCGCCGGCCAGATCCGCTCGGTCGCAAGCATCACGAAATAGGTCACGAGAACTAAAATCGGAACGAGTGTTTCCGCGTTCACAGCCGCAGAATAAGAGAACCGGACGCATAGGGCAAGAAAGCAGAAAGACCAACAGAAAAGCAGAAAGACAGCTTGCTCTAAGTAACGGAGGTTACTCGTGCCGCAACGCCACCAACGGATCGACACGTGAAGCACGGTATGCGGGAACAAACGCGGCTACGGCAATGCACAACATGAGGACGGCGGCCGCAATTGCTGAATCCCGCAAATCCGTTGGGCCGACACCGAATAGCTGGCTTGCGACCAGCCGCAGCGCAATAAACGCGGCTGGAACGCCGATCAGAACACCGGCGATACCCTGCGCGAGCGCTTCGCGAATCACCATTCCGACCACTTCGCCCCGGGCCGCACCGAGCGCGATGCGAACGCCGATTTCGCTGACTCGCCGTTGAACCATGTACGCCATTAATCCGTACAGGCCGACGCAGGCGAGCGTGAGAGCAAGCAGCCCAAAAAACATGGCAAGAGTGGCAACTACATTGTCCTGACTGAGGGACTGCGTCACATTGTCGGAGAGCGTATTCATGCTGAGTACGACCAGACCGGGATCGATCTCTGCCAGAACCCGGCGGACATCCCCTGCGACGGCAATCGGATTGCCGGCCGCACGCACTTCAATAGTATTGATAAAGTTCGATCCATACTGCCCATTCCGCTTCGGGCCCGGTCCGGCTTTGAGCTGCAGCAACGGAAGAAATGCCATTGGGCGCAATGCCTCACGAGGATCTCGGTACTTCGCATCGGCGGCGACTCCGACGATTTCAAGATCGCCGCGTGTATCGACGCCTCCAATTCCGAAGTGTTTGCCGAGCGGTTTCCCGTCCGAAATGTACCGGCGAACGAACTCTTCGTTGACAACAGCAACCGCTGACGACGACGGCGTGTCGTGCTCGTCGAAGGCACGCCCCTGCAGTACCCGTGTTCCGATTGTCTCGAAATACCGCGGCGACACTCGATTCAGCATTGCCCCCGCGTCTTCGTCCCCGGCGGGCGTAAAACCTTCAACAGCGATTGAAAAACTCCAGCAACAACCATTAAATGGACTGTAATAAGACAGGCTCGCACTGGTCACGCCTGGAATGGCATTCAGCCGTGATGCCATCTGTTCATAAAGAGGACCCAGCCGGCTGTATTCATAACCTGCCATCGCCGGATCGACTCCGGCGACAAGGACATGCTCCCGCTCAAATCCGAATTTTTGATTGTTGAGATTGGTCAGGCTGCGTCCGAATGAACCGGCGCCGGTCAGCACTACGAGCGCGAGCGCCACTTCCGCAACAATCAATATCTTCCCCAATCCGAATTTCCGGTGAGAAAGCGCCGATCCCTTGATGTTACGGCTTCCACCGCGAATTACTGCCTCGATCTCCGAATTCACACGCACTGCCGGCAGGAGACCAAAGACAACAGCAGCAAGACAGGAAAGACCGAATGTAAATGCGAGTACGCGCAGATCCGGCGTCGTCTGAATCGGAATGTAATTCGCGCTGCTGAAGAACAAGCGTATCAGCAGCGTGGTTCCTGCCGAAGCCACCAGGAGACCAAGCGCACCACCGGCCAATGCCAGTGTCAGGCTCTCGGTCAGCGACTGTTGAACAAGGCGCCAGCGGCTGGCACCGAGAGCATGCCGTACCGAGCCCTCCGCACGACGAGCAGTTCCGCGGGCCAGCAGGAGATTCGCGATGTTCGCACACGTGATGAGCAGCACTGCGCCGGAAATTCCCAGCAACAGCCATAATGTGCGGGAGTAATCGCGCCGCATGTGGGCGATGCCGCCGCCCGCGTGCGTCAACTCCACGTAAGTGGCCTGGATTTCCCGCAACCGGTCCGGCGGAATTGGCGAACCTTCGCGGGAATTGATCCAGGCCCGTAAAGCCGCAGTCATCCGTTCCTGTGCCTGCGCAACAGAACCGCCGGGTTTCAGCCTGCCGAGGAGATAGAGCCAATGAAGATTGGGCTCGTCCAGCAGCACACTGTTTTCCGGACTGATCGCACGTGCCTTGGAAATTGGCACCCAGAAGCTGGGCGGATCCGGTTGCAAGGTATCCCCGAAAAATCCTTCCGGAGCGACGCCGATGATGGGAATTGGCGCTCCATTGATGCCAATCGTGGAACCGACTACCGACGGACTACCATCAAGCCGTTCTTTCCAGTATTTAAAGCTGACGACTGCTGTCGGCGAGGCAGACTCCGAATCATCGGAAGGCGCGATAAGGCGGCCGATTGCGGCGTTAATGCCAAGGACGTCGAAGTAATTTCCCGATACCAATTTGACGACGGATGGGCTTGAAGCCGTCCAACCGGAACGACGGATACTCGCCTGCACGTCATCCGAACTCTGAAATGCAGCCAGACTGGCAAGAATGTCCGCGTCGCGTAGATGTTTGTAAAGGTCCCACGAATAGGCCGAAACCGAATCGTGTACGCTGGCCGAGACGCCCTGACTCCTCGCATCGCCGAGCAAGAAGAGACCGCCGGGATCCCGTACCGGAAGAGACGTCAAAAACACTGCATTGATCAAAGTAAAGATCGCGGCATTGGCGCCGATGCCCAGCGCAAGGCTGATCAGTGTGACTGCGGTGAATCCCGGACTCCGCCGCATTGTGCGGACTGCATAGCGAAGATCCTGCAGAACGCGTTCGATGACGTTGACACGGCGCTCGTCGCGGCACTCCTCCTCAACCCTGGACACGCCGCCGAACTTCACGAGTGCCTGACGTTTCGCCTCTTCTTCGGAGACGCCGCGCGCGCGATTTTTCCGGGTCTGCATTCGAATATGAAATTCCAGTTCGTCCTGCAGATCCTGATCCACTGCCTGCTTCCGGAAGAGAGCCCGCAACCTCAGCCAAAGGTCTGTGGAATTCATATCATGCCATCCTGATCACGCGGTTGATTGCGGCGGACAGTCGCTGCCAGTCCTCCGTTTCCTCCGCGAGTTGTTTGCGTCCAAGAGCAGTCAGACGATAAAATCGGGCCCGCCGCCCCAGTTCCGAAACGCCCCACTCCGCCTTGATCCAGCCCTGATGCTCCAGCCGATGCAGCGCGGGATAGAGAGAGCCCTGATTCACTTCGAGCACATTCTCGGAAATCTGCTCGATGCGTTCGGCAATATCCCATCCGTGTTTCGCGTCGTTGTCCTGAAGAGTTCGAAGAATAAGAAGGTCCAAAGTGCCCTGTAGAAGATCAATGCGGCCTGATTTCATAGTGTCGCCAATCTACATCAGCTGATGTCGAATGTCAACACCACAATAAACACGCGCCCTTTCAGTCGTAGCAGTGAGAAATCCCTGAACCGGAATACTCTTCGTGTTGTCTAAGGGAAATGGGACCAACAGGGCTCGAACCTGTGACCTCCTGCGTGTGAAGTAGGTTCTACCTCTATATCTCATTGATGCCACGTGTTCTGGTCATCTCTGAGTGCTGCCAGATCACCTCATTCTTGGGTTAATTGTGCGAGATTGTGCGAGATTTCCCGGTCGGTGTTCCTCTCCACTGACGACGCGATACGTGTGTCTTGGAGGGAAAAACTTTGGGATTAGAAGCTGCGCGCTGGTCACACCAGCGTCAGGTCGTCGCGAGTCTCGATGCGACACAGCGCACGATTCTGTGGGCTGCCGCGTTCTCGTGTATCGATGCCACTGGTTGGCTCCAGGAGCGAGCGGCTGGACTTGCGGATCTATGCGCCTTAAGCTCGCGCTCACTCGAGCGACACCTTCCGGCGCTCAGGAAAATCGAATACCTGGTTCCAGGTGATCAGGGTTTTCGGCTTTCCGTGTTCCTACGTGACCGCCAAATTGGCGGTTTACCCCGACAACCGGCCCGACAATTTGCGGAAAAAGAAAAAGAAAGTACCAAAGAAAAAGAAAAAGCTCTTGGGGAGGGGGAATATAAATTCTCTCTAGCTTATAAATCATCAAAACCTGAAAAGTTTGTGACTATGCATCCTCGAACGCGGGCAATTTTGGCGCTGTATGCGGCAACACCTGGAACGCGAGGGAATGTGTCCACGAACGACCACTTCGAGGCGGATCTGCTTCGCTTGCGGGATTACTCGCTCACCGGTATTCATGCCGCCTTAGTGATCGGTGTGGCGCGACACATCAGCTCGTGTCGCGATCAGATTGCGGCGGGCGAGAAAGCGTCGCCAGTGAATTCACTGGAGTACTTCCGTGGCGTGATCGAAGAGTTCCAGAAAGCTCCTCCGCCGTGGGGTTATGTGGAGTGGAAAGCCATGCAACTCGCGACACTCGAGGAGCAGATTGCAGCGTTTTACCGTGCGCGGCAGGTGGCGGAAATCAGATGATTCCCGCCATGGGTGGCAGAAATGGTCATGTAGGATCGTACATTTTTATTTACTGGGCGGGGCTTTTGGGAGTTTCACCACCCAGATTTTTATAGATTTTCGCCACTATAGGAACGGGATAGGACTACACCTATGTAAAAGTCGGAAACAGTCGGAATCTCACGCACACGCGCGGAGGAGTCTATATGGTTCGATGTAGGCGATGTTTGAAAGTTGAGCGGATATACGAAGTTAAATTCACGGAGGATTTTTGCCCGGAGTGTGTCGTAGTGGTTCTCGGACAATGGAAGCCCAGAAAGAAGCACGCTTTTGGAAGACCAAAACTACACGGCGCGACATGTGGTGGCACTTACACCCCTGAGTATTTAAGCTGGAGAGCGATGAAAGGGCGGTGCCTGTATCCGAAAGCGAAAGGCTTTGCGCGTTACGGCGCGCGTGGAATTATTGTCTGCCCCCGCTGGATTAAGTCTTTTGATCGATTCCTTAGGGATGTAGGGCCACGCCCGAGCCCCCTACACACACTTGACCGTATTGATGGGAGCGGACCCTATTGCCGGACGAATTGCCGTTGGGCAACCCCGGGTGAGCAACGAGTGAATCGCACTTCTAGGTCGCGTGTGTGGCGTTGTCGTTGTCTTAATCATAAGCGTCTGCAGGCTGGCAGGAAGCCAGGTCGACCACCGAAAGACAAAGCGAAATAAAAACGCAATTTTAAAACCCAAATCCACCTGTTTATACTGATTTCCAATGGCTCACAAATCAAACTTATCGGCCCTCCTCAGTGGTGGAAACATCTTCGTGAGTGGAAGCGTGTCTTTTGGAAGCGCGAGCGTAAAGCGTATCGCGCGGCGATAAATCGAAAGGCGGAATAACAACCCGATTTAAACCGGGTTGTTTGTCTCCGGACCACTTCTGATTTGGCCCTTCCTGTACAATACCCGCCAATGGCTGAGCCTGGGACAACAGAGATCCGGATCAGCATTCCGGACAAGACACCACTGGCAGACCCCAGCGACGACGTATTGAATCTGTTGCTGAATCGATGTCGTCTGCCGCGCTGTCAGAAAGCGCTCGAACCAGGGCGAGACTTCTGTTCCGACAAGCACCGTTCGGAATTCCACAACAAGCACAAAGCGCACGCCTAAACGCCACGCGTTTTACAACCTCTTCCCATAAAGCCTCACCTTGGTGGATGATCGCCTCGCTTCCTGCATGAAGTAGGACGGCGCGCGTGGCCATGATGGTCCCGCGGAAGATTCTGAGAGCCTGGAGCGACGACACGGATGTCAACGCAACTCGTATTCTCGTTTCCGGAGGGCAGCTCTCGAGCTGCTGCCGCGTCGTCTGGATTTGGTGCGGCAGGACACCTATCCGCTTCTTCTTCGGTTTCCCCATCTCGCGATCCCTTCTCTTACGACGAACTTGTGCGGCGGCTTCATAACCTGATTGACGCAATGCGTAACCCCAACGCCAAATGCGCCGTCGGGCGTGGAAGTCGCCGCGCTTTGTTCATGTTTCAGAGATTTGTGGATGACGGCCATGGAGGCTGAGCGGCAGACATCGAAGCCGACAAGACGAGAGACGGAATCGAATGAGGACACGATAGCCGATGCCTATCAGGGCGCGATCGATCGGATCGACGCGATTGAACGCCTGGCGTTGCGGATCCTGAATATGTGCGCGAGCGTCCGGAGGGACTTGTTGTGAGTAAGCCAAAAGAAAAAGTCAGCGACGATCAATTGAAGAAGATGGTGCTCCGGCAGCAGCGCGCGATCGCCGCGGGTAAGCGTGGCTACAAGCTGTCGGACGAACTCACGGAGCAGCTCTGTGAGCACTTGAAAGATGGGCGCTCCGTTCCGCTGGGGAATGGCCGTGTCGCCCGCATGAAGGATCGGTTCGCCGACACGAACAAGGTCGGGTATGGCGGCGCCGTGCGTCGGTTCGAGGTGGAAGTGACCGAAGCGGAGGACGTGAAGCTGTGAGATTCGCGGAACGATTTTGGATTTGGTTGGCGTGGCGCCTGCCGCGTCCCCTCGTGAAATGGGCAAGTGTTCGGCTGATGGCGAACGCAACAATCGGCGAGTACTCGAGTCAGGTTGTTCCCGAACTGACGGCGATTGACGCGCTCCGGCGCTGGGCGTGAAATCTGAGGTTTTCCCGTTCGGGGGCTTCGTGAATCGAATCGGGCAAGTAGATTGCGCGGCCGCCCCTCGCCCGAGCGGGAAATAAATGCGTGTAGCGCTCTACGCCCGTGTCTCCACCAAACAGCACGGGCAGGACGTCGAGACGCAGCTCCAGGCGCTGAAGGCCTGGGCGAAACAGAAGAAACTCACTATCGCCGATATCTACGCCGACCGGGGCTGGTCGGGAGCGAAAGCGCGGCGTCCGGAGCTGGATCGGTTGATGCAGGACGCGCGGCGTCGGAAGTTCGATTCGGTGGTCGTCTGGCGTTTCGATCGATTTGCGCGATCAGTCCGGCATCTGCTCGCGGCGCTGGATGAATTCAGCGGACTCGGGATCGATTTCGTTTCGCTGACCGAAGCGATCGACACGTCGACCGCAGCAGGAAAGTTGGTGTTCACGGTTCTCGCGGCCGTTGCGGAAATGATGCTTGCGCTGACACGCGAGAACGTTCGATGCGGTGTTGAGCGGGCGAGGCGCGAAGGTAAGCAGCTCGGCCGGCCGCGTAAGAAGGTAGATGAAGCGTTCGTTAAAAAAGCCCTCGCGCGGGGCTGCAGCAAAAAGCAAATCGCGCGCGAACTCGGGATTGCCAGATCCACCGTCCGGGCAATCGAAGCGCGCGGCAAGCCCGAAGGAACGGAAGTACGTCGCCGGCCGGGTCGGCGGAAAAAGTAAACGCAAGGCGGCGCTCGATGCGGGTTACACCGAGTCGATGGCCGAGAACGCGAAACAGAAGATCGAGCAGAAGCCAGCCGTCCAGCAGCTGTTCACTCATCTCCTGGATGCAGTCGGCGCGACGGATGAATTACTCGCGCGGCGAATTTACCAGGGATTGCATGCGATGCAGACAAAAACTGCAACGCATGAGGGCATCATCACCGATCGGAAGAACATGGTCGATTTCGGTGAGCGGCGCGAGATGGCGGAGCTGGCCCTGAAGCTGAGAGGGCACCTGATCGACAAGCATGAGCATCGGATGGTCAGGAGCCAGGAGGAAATTCTTGAGGAAAGCTACAAACAGTGAACGCCTCAGAGGTGCTTCGATATTGGCGGCACAATCCCGTCAACTTCGCCTACGAAGAGTGCAAGTTCAAGCCGGATCCTCAACAGGAGGATTTCTTCCGCAAGCTTCCATCGCAGGATCCCAACGAAAAACGTCAGGCGGCGCAGGCCTGCACCGGCGCTGGGAAGACCGCCATGCTGGCGGTATCAAATCTCTGGTTCATTGCCTGTCATGGGCGAAAAGGCGCGCATCCGAAGGGCTTCTGTATTTCCATCACCGAAGACAACTTGCGCGGCAACTTGTGGCCGGAGCTTTCTGTCTGGCAGCAACGCTCGGAGTATCTGAAGCGCGCGTTCCGATGGACGGCCACGCGGTTTTCGTCGGTCGATCATCCGGAGACATGGTTCCTCGAGGCGCGGAACTGGCCGAAACGTGCCGATGCCTCGCAGCTCGGCCGCACGCTCTCGGGGCTGCATGCGCGGTACGTGATGGTGACGCTCGACGAGTGCGGCGATATCCCAGTACCGGTACTGAAGTCGGGGGAACAGATCTTCTCTTCGGAGCACGACTTCGCGAAGCTGCTGGGCGGTGGGAATCCGACGAGTCATACCGGAGCGCTCTATCACATGGCGACAACGCCAGGGTGGTGGGTGCTTCGAATGACCGGGGATCCGGACAGCAAGAAACGCTGCCCTCGCATCGACCTGGAGAACGCAAAACGTCAGATCGCGCTCTACGGTCGAGACGATCCATGGGTCATGGCGACGATCCTGGGCGAATTCCCTCCGGGATCCATCCAGGCGCTGCTCGACTTGAACGAGGTCCAGAAAGCGATCGAGCGGGATCTCCAGCCGTCAGCGTACACCTGGTCGCAGAAGCGACTCGGCGCGGACGTCAGCCGATTTGGCGACGATCCGACGATTCTGTTCCCGCGTCAGGGGCTGAAGTTCGGACTCGACAAGCATCCGTTCATCACCATGCGACACGCACGCAATTCTCCGGTTTCGGTGAATATCGCCAATCGGATGATGCTCGCGCGGCAACGGTGGAACTGGGAGCGGTCTTTCATCGACTCGACGGGTGGCTGGGCAGCGGGAGCGCGCGATATTTTGATCGCCGCCGGCTATCCGGTGGAATCGATCCAGTATCACGCGCCAGCTCCGGATCCGCGTTACTACAACATGCGCGCGTATATGGGCTGGAATTTCGCTCAGGCGATCAAGGGCGGCGCGCAAATCCCGAACAATCCCAACCTGATCAAACAGCTTACCGAGGTCACATACAGCTACAAAAACGGGAAGCTCATCCTGGAAGAGAAGGATCAGGTGAAGGCGCGCATCGGAATGTCGCCCAACGAAATGGATGCAGCGATGCAAACGTGCGCCACTCCGGACATGCCTGGGGAAATGGAAGACCGGATACATGGGCGCTCTTCAAATCAAGCTCAAACCGAGTGGGATCCGTTTCGCGATGTGGACGGCTCACCTCAGGAAACCAACAGGGATCCGTTTAACTCCATATGAAAACCGCCTTCCAGGTCGAGACCTTCGACGCCTTTTATCGCGACGCAATGCCGTTACTCGAGCTTCATCGTTCAGAGATTGCGAAATGGAAGGATATTCCGCTCGGCGTCGACGTCGAGCGCTACCGCGCGATGGAGCAGGCAGGCACTCTTCGGATCTTCACCGTGCGGCATCCTCATCTCTGGGTGAGTTTGCGTGCAGGCGGACCGCCGGACGTGCCGGATTCGTACGAGTGCATGGTTCTCTGTTCGGAATGCGGCATCGAAGAGTCCGAGCCGGGTCACTCGCCGGAACTGCTCGGCTACGCCGTTTTCTTTGTCGGAACGAACCCGCATTACCGGTCGAGCCTGCAGGCCGTCCAGGACGTGCTCTATCTCCACCCGGATATGCGCCGCGGTCGAACCGCGGTCAACCTCATCCGGTTCAGTGAAGCAGAGCTGAAACGAGAAGGCGTCCAGGTTATTTACCAGCACGTCAAGCTCGCGCATCCGGCACTCGGAATTCTTTTGGCCAGGGAGGGCTATGAACACATCGAACACATCTACGCCAAGCGCATCGCGTGATTTAGGCTGGCGCCTGGTCTATATCTATTCCGCCGCTCGGCTGCGGCCGCTCCTGAAGGCGCGGCAACCGTTTCGCATGAACGGTGGGGGTGTGTACGCGCTTGCCGACAGCGGGGCGTTTCTGCGCCTGGATAAAGACCGTCGGTCACGGAAGGAGCGCAAGCGCGAGCGACGCCTGGCGCGTGAGCATAAGGCCGCGGCATGACAGCCGCCGCAAAAAAAGAGTTCCAGGAGGTGCGCGATGAAATCGAAGTAATCCTCCAAAACCACCGCGACTTCCTCGTCGACGAGCCGCGGCTGCGGCGGCCCCTCGAGGAAGCCCGGGCTGCAGCGAAAACGAAATACGAGGATCGCGATGGGTAGCGCTGCCGGCATCGGACAGGGTCACATGAATGCGGATGTGTTCGGTGCGACCTACCAGGAACCGTTCACGAAGCGCGTCGGCAAGATCCTGGATCCGCTCGCTGTGAAGCGCTCCTCCGGCGCTCTTACGTATGACGAAGCGTTTGCTGCGCAGCAGCAGCTCGAGGAGGCGATCGCGGGCTTCACGGAAGATCAGCACCGGTTTGCGCTACTGGGTTCCAAGCAGGCGGAAGTGATTGCAGGTTCCCGGAAAACCATGGATCCGATTATTGCGAGCTGGCGCTCGACACTCGTGCAGGACCTGTCGACGCTTCCAAAGCCGCCAGAGGCGCCCGCGGATCCGGCTGTTCCCGAGGAGGCACCCACCGCACAGACGATTCTGGGCGGCCTGACGCCACAGAAGAAGCGGCAGGCGCTGCCGGAACGATCGACGATTTTGACCGGCTCTTACGGATCCGGCTTACGGCCAAAGAAAACGATTCTGGGGTACTGATGAACGAACTTGTGGGCTGGCTCAACCTCGCTGCCACGATCGCGGGACTTGCTGTCGTTTTTATACGGCTCGGCCGACTGATCGAGCGGCAGGAGCAGCATACCCGGGAGCTCGAGGATCACGAAGCGCGGCTGAGGAAAGTCGAGGGGCACGCATGAAAACGTGGGCCGATATCCAGCATTTCCGTCAGGAGGAGTTCGACTGCCGGGATCTTCCCGGTACCGGCGTGCGAATGGACATGGAATTCGTCGCCCTCTTGGATGCGTTGCGCGATCGCTGCGGGTTTCCGCTGGTGATTCACAGCGGCTACCGCTCGCCCGGGCGCAATGAAGAAGTCGGTGGAGTTCAAGAATCCGCGCATGTCGCCGGCCACGCTGCAGACATTCGCGCGCTGAGCTCGCGTACCCGTTTTCGAATTATCGAAGAGGCGCTCCGCCTCGGCATCCGCCGAATTGGAGTCGGCGAAACGTTTGTTCACCTGGATAACGATCCAACCAAACCCATGGATGTGGTTTGGCTGTACTGAAACACGGAGGTTCTTATGCGGCCGCTCGACAGGTTCTTTAAAGGCATTTTCAGTTTCTTTTCCGCCATCTTCACAAAACCCACACTGAAAAAGCTGGACGGTGTGTTCACCCAGGTTGAAGGCATTCTTCCGTATGCCTTCGAGATTGCATCCTTCATCGCGAAAGCCACACCCACGCGCGCCGACGATGAGATCCTTGCGCTCGCCTCGAGCGTCGCATTCTCCGGCGCGATCGATCTGCATTCCAAGGAAGACGCGCTGCGCTCCATTGCACGGTTTCTCCTGCAGAAGAAACTGCGCGATCAGGTTGTCGATGCGGCCGACAGTGTCATGAATGCGGCGATTGAAATCGCCGTAGCCGGCGTCAAGGTCGGAAAAGAAGAGCTTCCGGCGTAATAAGGACAAAGGGCCACGGATGGCACGGAACTCAATCGACAATCGCCCCAAACGGGAGCGCTACGAGGCGATCTACAGCACGCTGTGGAACGAAATGCAGACGTTCCAGCCGCAGTGGCGGGACCTCGCGAACTTCGTCAAGCCGAGCCGGCTGCGCCGCACGGTGATGGACCGGAACAAGGGCGACCGGCGCAATCTCGGCATCGTCGACTCCACCGCGTCCTTTTCCCTGCGCACGCTTCAGGCTGGCATGCATGCAGGCCTCACCTCCCCGAGTCGTCCGTGGTTCGCGCTCGACGTGCCGGATCCGGATCTCCGTAAGTTTCGGCCCGTGAAAAACTGGCTCTACGATGCGACCGTTCGCATGCACGCAGTGATGCTGAAATCGAACATCTACACCGCGCTGCCGACGATTTACGCGGACCAGGGCTTGTTCGCGACCGGAACGATGGGGCTAATGGACGATGATCGGGATCTGTTCCGGTGTTATCCGTATCCGATCGGCACCTACGCCCTGGGATTGTCGCGTCGGCAAACCGTCGACACGTTCGTCCGCGAATACACGATGACGGTCCGGCAGCTTGTCGAAGAATTCGGCGACGTCGACGAGCATGGCCAGCCCGATTGGTCGCGTTTCTCCAATGCCGTAAAAACCCTCTACGACAAGTCTCATTACGAGGAATCCGTTGAAGTGTGCTGGGTCGTCGCGCCGAACGTCGGCGCCGACCAGGAGCGCTTAGGCGCGCAATTCAAACCGTTCTTTTCCTGCCACTTTGAAAAAGGCGGGAAGAACGATGTGTTCCTGCGCGAATCCGGATTCGATGAATTCCCGATTGTGGCGCCCCGATGGGATGCCGCGGCCGAGGATGTCTTTGGTACCGACAGTCCCGGCATGACAGCCCTGGGCGATGTCCGCGGGCTGCAAACTCAGGCGAAGCGGAAGGCGCAGGCCGTCGAGAAGAGTATCAATCCCCCAGTGACCGCACCGACGCACCTGCGCACGGCAGGCGTGAATCTGCTCCCGGGCGGCGTGAACTACGTCGACATGCTGCAGCAACAGCAGGGTATCCGGCCGGTTCAGGAAATCCGTCTCGATATCGACCACATGCGCGCCGACATCGCCGACGTCCGCATGCTGATCAAGCAGGCCTTCTATGAGCCGCTCTTTCTGATGCTCGCAAGTGCGGATCCGAACAATGCTCCGGATATGACAGCACGGGAAGTTCAGGAAAGGCACGAAGAGAAGCTGCTCGCTCTGGGCCCGGTTATCGAACGCAACAACGACGAGTTGCACGAGCCGGTCATCGATCGCGTCTATGCGTTGATGGCGCGTGCAGGCATGATTCCACCCCCGCCTCCGGAGCTGGAAGGGATCGCGCTCAAAGTCGAATATTTGTCGATTATGGCGCAAGCCCAGAAGATGGTCGGCGCGACCGCGCTCCGCAATTTTCTGCAGGATGCGTTACCGATTGTCCAGGCTTTCCCGGAAGGTCGATTCAAGATTTCACCGTTCAAGATCATGGACGAGCTGGGCGATCGCTATGGGATACCGCCCGGCATTCTCGTCGACGACGACGAGGCGCATGCCGCCCTCGACGCGGCACAGAAACGCCAGGCGGCGCAGCAGCAGGCGGAGGTTGCCGCGACGATGGCAAAGGCGGGCAAAGATTTGGGTACGACGCCCATGGATGAAAACACCGCGCTCACGCGCGTAATGCAAGGAGCATCACGATGACACGACTTCGAAAAATCTTTTTCCTGCTCTTCTTAATCGCCACATTCCTCGCGATCGGAAGTCCGCCGGCTGAGGCGACCACCGTGAGCGGCACATTCACCACTTCCGTTGGCGCCAGCGCGATCTCGTCCAGTTTGTACGTGAAGGCCGGGGAGAAAGCACGCGTCCAGGTTTTGAATACCTTTGTCGGAACGGTACGCCTGGAACGATCGGCAAACAACGGCGTGAGCTGGGAGCTCGTGCGATCGCACACGGCAACGGCAACCTATGAAACCGAGGCGCAGCTGCGGGACCTGCTCTATCGTCTGCGAACCACGGCGTATACATCCGGAACGATTTCCTACTACCTGGACAATGTTCAGTTCTCCCAGGACCGGACCGTCTTCAGCAATGTGCCCGTGGGCAGCGTCGCCTACGGGTCGTTTGGCTCGGTTCTGATACCGCCGACTGCCGGCACGCTGTACACCACCGACATTGTGGTGCGCCGGAAGATGAGTGTAACTGGAGTGAAGGTGCTCAACGGTGCAACCTGCGGCACGGATAAATACGTCGCTTGGCTCTTTGATTCCACGGGCAGGGCTCTGGCGTCCAGCGCGCTGGCCGGAACAACCTGCTCCGGAACCGATGCGTTTCAGACACTTGCGTTTACTGCGCCAATCGTCATCAATCCCGGCCAATATTTCGTCGGCATCCGGATCAATGGCACGACCGATCGCACGCGGTTTATTGGAGCGAGCACCTTTGTGGATGCCGTCTGTTCCGCGACCGCGCATTCCTCTCTGCTCGTCGGGTCGTTTAGCTCGAGTATCTATGCGATTCCCGTTCCGAGCACGTTCACTGCGGGCCAATGCCCCATCGTTCAGGTCTATGGGAGTAATGCGCCATGAATTTCAAGCTCCGCTTGAAGCAACTGGCCGGCATTTGCCTTTTACTGGCATGGCCGGCCGCGGTGATCGGTGGATTCCTTTGGGAAAACCACGTCTGCGGATGGCCGCGCGGGCTCTGGGAGGACAGCGTCTGTAAATCTCCGAATAAGGCCAGGCCGCACGGGCTGCTCGGCGCCGCGTATCTCGAGAAGAAAGAATTCAATCGGGCGATCGAGCAATTCGAGCTCGCGGACGCGGCCGCAAGACAGCATCCGGACGGAATGAGCCGCACTGTCGGCGCGACAAGTCTTGCCAATATCGCCTACATCCGCATCGCGATGAAAGATTACGCAGGCGCGGACGCAGCGCTGGAACGGGCACGCAACGACTATCCACCGGATCACCTGGTATTGAACAACTCGATCGAGCTGTTTCTCGTCACCGGACAGATCGATCGCGCATTCAGTTTGGCGCAGACCGCCATTGCAACCTTTCCGGACTCGTTCGCACTGGCATGGACGATGGGCGATGTGTACGCAGAACTGGGGCAATGCGAGAAACAGCGGGAGTGGATCCGGCGCAGCATTGCGATCGACAAGATCGCGAGCATATCGGGGTTTCCGGTGCGCGCATGCGTGGAGTACTGAGATGAAAGAAACCGCGCTCACGGGACGGCAGGCACAACAGCGTCAAAAGGAGCTTGAGCGCGAGGCGCGAATCAGCCGGGAGCATTGGGCGGCCGTGTTGCGCAGCGAGTCGGGACGGTACGTGCTGCTGGAGCTGGTGTCGTGGTGTTCCCTGTTTCGCACGTTGCCGACAGAGCCGCATTTACTGCAGCGCAGCGCGGGCGTGCAGACGGTCGGCCATCACATCATTGAAACGATCGAGGAAATCGATCTTGCGGCATTTGGAGAAATGATCGCCGCGGGCTGTAAGCGGGAATTCGAGAAGCGCCTGCAGCGCGATAAAGAAAAGAACGATCGGCAGCGCAAACGTAAACGCGAACAGCCGCCGGCCGAGACGAACGAAGATCCGGACGACGAGTCCGAATAAACGTTGAAGAAATTCAACCATGGAAGGAGCCAGACATGGCGTTTGATATCACGAAGGCGACCCAGGACAGCCTGACGCCTGAGGAAAAAGCGTGGTTTGAGGGGCAGCTGCAAACCGCCAGCGACGGCGCGGTCACGAAGTTCAAGGCCGACACGGACGCCGCACGGAAAGCAGCCATCCCGGAAAATTACGCGTTTCAGTTTTCTGACAACTCTCCGCTCGATCCCAAAACGGACGCCGACAAAATTGCCGCCTACGCGCGCAAAAACGGCCTCTCGATGGATCAGGCCGCCGAGCTTTTAAAGCATCAGGAAGAACTGGCCGGCGGACTCGTTGCACGACAAAAGCAGGCCTTGGCCGCAGCCAGCGAGCAATGGGCAAAGCAAACCAAAGAGGACAAGGAAATGGGCGGCGACAACTACAACGCGACGGTCGCCGCGGCCAAACGCGTTATCGACGCGTTTGCGAAAAAGTTTCCGAATTCGAACCTGGGCAAATTGCTCGAAGAATCGGGATATGGGAACCACCCGGAATGGGTGCGATTCGTTTCCTGGATCGGCAAGGCGATCGGCGAGGACAGTCCGGTTTTTGGAGGTGCCCCTCCAAAGGGTACAAAGAAAACCGATTCGGAAATCGTCTACGGATAATCAACGTTTCAACGCTGGAGCCCATGAGGGGCACCGGAGAAAGGTAGCCACGGATGGCTGTCTATACACTGGCGGACTATTACAAGTCCCTCGATCCTGAAAATAAAATTGCGGTACCGATCCGCATTCTCAGTCAGACCAACGCAATCCTCCAGGACATTCCGTTCAAGGAGGGCAACCTCGACACCGGCGAGCAGGTCAACATCGACACGAAGCTGCCGGAAGTCGCTTACAAATCGCTGAACGCCGGCATCGTGCCGTCGGTCGGCAATCAGGCCCAGTTCATCGAGCAGTGCGGTCAGGCCGGCTCCTGGATGAAGCTGGACCGCGATCTTGCCAACCGCGGCGGCAACGCGCCGGCCTACCGGATGAGCAAATGGCCCAAATACATGGAATCCATGGGTCAGGCGTTCGCGAACCGGTTGTTCTACGGCAATGTGGCATCCGAGCCGCAGGCCTTCACCGGCATTATGCCGCGCTACTCCTCCCTGTCTGCCGGAAACGGCGGCCAGATTATCGACGCCGGCGGATCCGGATCCGACAACGCGTCGGCTGTCCTGGTCGAGTGGGGCGACGAGAAAGTCGTCGGGCTCTATCCGCGCGGCTCCAAGGCCGGACTGCGGCACTTCGACCACGGCCTGCAGATCGACCAGAACACCGGCGGCCAGACCGGTGCGCTGAATTGCTTCTACTTCGATGAATGGATGTGGCAGCACGGCCTCTGCGTGTACGACTATCGGTGCATCGTCCGCGTCGCGAACATCGACATCTCCGACCTCCAGGATGAGGCGGCCGCCCAGGCGGATCTCATCGAAATGATGGAACATGCCGAATCCCTGCTCCCGTCCGAAGAGGGCAGCGAGATGGCGGGCAAGCGCGTCTGGTACATGAACCGAACGATCAAGCGGTTCCTCCGGAAACAGTTCCGTGAAGGCGTCGGCGCCGGCGGCGGACTCACCTACGAGAACGTCGACGGCAAACGCGTGCTGATGTTTGGCGGAACGCCGGTGCGAATCGTCGACCAGTTGGTGAATACGGAATCCCGCGTCGCCTAGGCGTCCGGATTTTCATAAGGAGCAAACCATGATTTTCGATGACGAACTCAAGCTCGGAAGCGCCCAGGCGGTCACCGACACCGACGCGTATATGACGAACAAGATCCTCAATCTCGGCAACTCCACCCCAAAACGGGACTTTGGTGCCGGGGAGGAGATGTGTTTGGTGTTTATGCCGACCGTGGCAGCCGCCGGCTCGACGGACACCACGGACCTTATCGCGGTCCATTCGGACAACGATGACCTGTCCAGCCATGCAGAGCTCGCAAAGCGTCGCGTGGCGAACGCGGCGCTCACCGTCGGATCGATTCACGTCGTACCGATTCCGCCGGGCGCCGTGAGTAAACAGTACCTCGGTGGTCGTGTGGAGCTGGGTACCGGCGACACCATCACCGTGAACTGCTATGTCGCGCGGCTGCGCGATGTGCCGCAAGCCGACCGCTACTACCAGTCCGGATTCGAAGTCGAGTAGATCCGTGATCGGACAGCCGGGCCTCCGGGCCCGGCATTACCCAAGGAGGGGTAAATGGCAAGCAACAAGGAAAAGAACACTAAAGACATTCCGGTTTCGGAGTCTGCCGAAACGGCAACGATTCGCGTGCGTGCGCTCCGGCCGGGCTACTACAACCACATCTTTCGGAAGACGGGCGTGGTCTTTGACGTCATCCCCGTCGTCGATGCTGCAGGCAAAACCATTCCCGCAAAAGACCAGCTGTCGATCGACAAAACCGTCAAGGATCGCAGCTCCGGAAAAACCCGCGTCATTAAGGGCTGGATGAAGCCGCTCGGCGCAGGCGCTCCGGTTGCGGCACGGCGAGCGCCGGTCGTTGCTCAAACGAAAGCCCTCAGCGAAGGCAAACGGGAAGACGGTGGCCTGTCGGATCCGGATCTCGGCGCCGCTGGCGGTGAAGGCGAACTGGAAGCCGACGACGAAATCTAGCCAATGGCCGAGTCGAGTAAACCGCATTTACTGAAGTATTACCTGCAGCTGGTCTGGGAGCGGTTGATGGGCGCGACCGTGGATGGCGCCACCGCGCCGCAGCCGCTCGCCGTCCGCTTGACGGACGATGATGGGAACTACGTCGCTCCTGGAGCCGTCGATCTGGGCGACGTCACGATCGACACGTCGGATCTCGCCCAGGAAACGACGCTGCAGGACACGAATACTGCACTCGCCTCGATCGACGGAAAGATCACCGCAGTCAACACGGGCGCCGTTGTGGTTTCGTCCTCGGCGCTTCCGACCGGCGCGGCCACATCCGCCAACCAGACCACAGGCAATACGTCGCTGTCTGGAATCAACACGGATTCGACAGCGATTTCCGCTGTTGCCGGCGCAACGAATGGAACGGCCGTCGTCACCGATGCCAACGGAACGCTTCAGCAATACCTGCGCGGCATCGTGAAGCTCCTCATCACCGGCGGCACGATTGTTCTCGGGGCAGGTAGCGCCGCAATTGGAAAGCTCGCAGCGAACGCTGGCGTCACGATCGGCGCCGTTGAGATTGCCGCGGCGCAGACACTCGCAACCGTCACGACGGTTACCGGATCTGGCGTTGCCCACGACGGAGTCGATTCCGGCAACCCCCACAAAGTCGGCGGCCGGGCGATCGCGCATGGAACGAATCCGACTGCGGTGGCTGCAGCCGATCGAACCGACTGGCTATTCAGTCGCGCCGGCGTGCCGTTCGTCATTGGCGGCCATCCCAATCCGGTCACGATCGAAGCCGCGTACACGGCTGCGCAAACCGACACCGCGATCGTCAGTGTCAGCTCCGGAATGAAGATCGTCGTCACGCGGTGCAAGGTAGTCGCCGACAACGCCAACACCGTAGACGTCGGTTACCGCGTTGGTTTCGCGGCCGCGAACACGCCCACGACGACGGGAGTTGTCTCGTCGCATCCAGGGCTTGCGCCTGGATCTGGAGTCACTGAAGGAAACGGCGGCGGCATCCTCGGGGTCGGCGGTGATGGAGAAGACTTGCGCATCACCTCCGAAGCACCGACGACGGGTTCGCTGCGGGTGGTGGTCACGTATTACACGGTGGAAAGCTAATGGATACGGATCGCATTGAACCCAAGGGCAGCAATTTCGAGTTGGCACTTGTCGACTCCGCGATCGCGGTCTTTGGTGATGAGAACAGCGCGACTTTTAAGCCGTGTGTGAGGATTTCCCCGTTTGGTGGGGATGGCTCCGGGATGACGTTCCGTACGCCATCATCGAAAAGCATTGCCCCGGTTCTCGATAAGGGCGTTATTGGTTGGGATGACCCGGCGAACAACATTGGTGTTCGCTTTTACGAACATGCGGACAAGGGGCGCTGGGAGCGCGGTGCGATCGAGCACGAAGTCATTCTCTACGCGAAACCATCTTCTCCGGACATTCCGTTCGCGATCGAGCTGTCCGGACTGGAGCTGTTCTTTCAGCCGGCGCTGACGGAATTGGAAATCAGTAGAGGGGCCTGGCGGCCGGAGGAAATGATCGGCGGCTTTTGCGCCTACCATCAAACACAGGGCGGCCTTTTGGCCGGCCCGGTGAACGCGCAGAATTACAAAACCGGGAAGGCGTTCGACCTGCCACGACCCACTGCGAAAGATGCGAACGAAAAATGGATCTGGGGTTCCTGGAAGTATCAGCCCGAATTTGCAATGCTCACGGCCGTATTCGATCCGGCCTGGTTGGCAAAAGCTGCATACCCCGTGATCATCGGTCCCACGTTCGGCTATACGTCTATCGGTGGCAGCATCACGCAGACGGGTTCTGCCGACCTCCTGGACGCGACGTCGTACGGCGGCACCCCGGCCAGCTCCGGCACCGTGGATAGCATTTCCGCATACTGCCGCATCCATATGCAGTTCGGTACGTGTAAATACAAAGGCGTCATCTTTCCCGATAGCACCCACGCGTTTTTGCCTAATGGAATCACGTCGCCATCGAACGATGTCGGCGCATCGTTCGCCTGGGTGGATTCCGTATTTGCTTCTCCGCCGAACGTCACCGGAGGTGCCGTCTATTACGTTGGGCAAGTCGCAAGCGACAATATCGACCTTGTCTATGACGCGGGCGCTGGCGTTGAGGAGTGGTTCGATGCCAGCAATAGTTACTCCTCGCCCACCGATCCCACCGACGGCGGCGGCTATGCTTTCCGCGTCTCTTATTACGGGACGTATACCGAGTCGGGCGGCGGCGGCTCCACTTCTCGCCTGAAGGACATCATTGGAGGCGGCATGATTCCGCACGCTCGCGCATGACGTTTCAATTGCTCCTAAACATCATTCTTGCAGCTGCTCTCGCAGTTGTCGGTTTTGGTTATATCCGGCGCCGGCGGCGTCAGTCCCTTCGGGCGGTTCAAGTGCGGAGGTTGGCCGGTTCGTCCCCCGCGCAAGCCGTGAAGTGTCACGTTAAGATTTTCGAGTACTCCGATCGTGCGACCGTCCGAAAGCACAGCGTTTGTGATGGCCTGGGACTCGAGGGCCTTACCGATGAAAAGGCCGCGGCGTTTCACCCGGAAGCCACGCTCGTCCATGTCCGCAACCAAACCCATGAGGTGCGCGCGTGAGCCTGCTCGATCAATACCCGAACTATCGGCCATCGCGCAGCCTCGGACGTCGCCGCGCCAAACCGGCGGCTGCCGAGACGCAATACGTTGAAGAGCTGCGACGGAATACCGAATCGCCGTCCATGCTCGGGATGTTTCAAGCGGTGTTTCGGAAAGATCGGTCTACGGGTCACGATCCGGACGCGGGACTGATGGGATTGCTGTATTCCAGCTTCGCGTTTCGGCATGGCGCAAGGGTCATATTTTCCGCCTGGGCGGATCGTGGCAATCACGTACCGCAGCGGGATGGTTCGTGGCTTGTAATCACGGATCACCCGGTGTATTTCGTGGCGAAGGACCGCGCCTGGAAATATGCCGGCGGCCATTTTCGCGACACGCTTTCGGCGCTGCCGTCGCTGAGCACGGCAGACGCCGGCCTGCTCGTGGAGGTCACCGACTACGATCATGTGCTGCGCTGGAGTGGCAGTGCTTTCGAGTGGGGCACCGGAAATCCGTCGCCGTCGGGAATCTACGGGCTCTTTGAGACGGCGCCCACAACAGCCGGTTGGCAGATCTGTGATGGCTCCACGGTCGCGCGCTTGAATGCGGACGGGACCACGACGAATGTTGCCGTTCCCGACGTCACAACCGCACGGTACCTCAAGGGCGGCCTGACCGCGGCGGCCGTTGCGGCTGCTAGCGGAAACACCGCAAATACGACCGCAACGAACAACTCCGCAACGACAGGGGTGACGGTCGATGCGCATCCCGTGATTGAGCGTCTTGATGACGCCGGAGCCGGGATTTGGGTCCTCGATGCGCAGGCGGATGCACAACACACGGTCAACGATCCCGGCCACAACCATACGCAGAACGCGCACAATCACGGACCGGGTTCGCTGGAACTGGCCAGCAAACAAGGGATTCTCTATTACCGGAGGTAGCCACGGATGGCATCGCAACTCTGCCGGTTATTCAATTCGCTGGTGCTCGCGAGCGCGACGCCGGGCACTCCCGTCGTCACGGCGACAGACTTCCGTTTCATCGGACACGTCTCGGTCTACAACGCCGACACGGTCACACGCACCGTCACCGCCTACGTCGTGCGCGCGGGCCAGGCGGCGTCATTGGATGCCGTGGAGCTCGTCGAAATTGTCAGTATCGCCCCCGGGAAAACCGAGGATCTCGAACATACCGAACGGCACGTCCTGGAACCGGGCGACATGCTGTATCTCCGCGCCAGCGCGGATGGCGTCCTGACGGCGCACGCGTCCGGATTAAGGAACGATCCCTAATGGCCACTGAGGTTCAGATCGTCAATAAAGCCCTGCAGCGCATCGGCGTCGACCGGCCGATCGCGAGCCTCAGCGAAGCGTCGAAGGCGGCCCAGTTCGCCAACGCCTGCTTTGCCGACGAACGTGACTTCGTCCTGCGGGATTTTCCGTGGCCGTTTGCGACGGGATTCAAGTCGCTCGCGCTGGTCAGCCCTGAAGAAACCGCCTTCAACGCGCGATGGTTCTATGCGTACCGCTATCCGTCTGGAGCCGTGTTTGTGCGCAACATTGTAAGAGCGGCGTTTCCGGATCCGGATCCGCCGCCATTTGTTGTCGCCAGCGACGATCAAGGACGTCTCATCCTTACCAATGAAGCCGGTCCGGTGACGGTCGAATACACCATCCGCATCACGGACGCCGGACAGTTCGATCCGGTGTTTAGCTCCATGCTCGCGTGGAAGATCGGTGCGGTGATGGCGCCGTCGTTATCGCGCATCGAGAAAGCGGCGGAAAGTTGCATGGCGATGTACCGGGTTGAAAAGACCATGGCGGAGGCCTGCGCGGCGAACGAAGGTCAGGCGCCCGCCGATCTCGACGCCGAGTGGATCCGGGAGCGGTAGATGGCGATCTCGCGAACACAGCGCAGTTTTACCGCCGGGGAAATCGCGCCGGACCTCTACGGCCGTTCCGACCTGGTGAAGTTTGCGACGGGGCTGGCGACCTGCAGAAATTTCATTGTGCGGGCGCATGGCGGGGTGATCAATCGCCCCGGGTTCGGCTTTGTGGCCGAGATCAAGGATTCCTCCGCGCGTTCCTATTTTGCGAAATACGTCTATTCGGCCGAGGAAACGTTCATTCTCGAGATCGGCAATCTCTATTTTCGTTTTGTCGCTCAAGGCGCGGTTGTCGGTGATCCGTATGAGCTGGAAACCCCGTACCTCACTGCGGATCTATCGGAGCTGCGCTTCGAGCAATCCGAAAACGTTGTCACGATTACACACAAGAACTACGCGCCGCGCGAGCTGCGGCGGGTCAGCGATACGGAATGGACGCTGACGGCCATCGCCACGGCGCCAACGATTGACGCTCCCGGCAATTTCGCATGGACGCCCGGCGCGGGATCTGCGTTCGAGTATCGCTATCAGGTGACGGCCGTGCGGGCCGACGACTACGAGGAGTCCCTGCCCTGCGATGCGGTGGCGCACGACTGCAATCAGCCGACTGTCATCGCGCCGAATGGGTTGTCCTGGGATCCGGTCGACGGCGCCGTCGAATACAACGTGTATCTTTCCAGGGACGGCAATGCCTTCGGCTTCATTGCCACGACCACGAACACCGCGTTTTACGACTCAGGACTCATGCCGCAACTGGACGAGCCGCCACCGATCGCGCGCGAACTGTTTAGCTCTGCGGGCAATTACCCGAAAACCTCCGGACACATTCAACAGCGCCGGGGATTCGGGGCGACCACCAACGAACCGAAAAAGACCTGGCTGTCTCGGACCGGCCGGGAATTCAATTTCGCGGTGTCCTCTCCGCTCCAGGATGACGATGCGGTGACGTTTGAAATTAAGGCGTCCCGAGTGAACGAAGTCCGGCACATCCTGGAAATCGGCGAGCAGCCGCTGATCGGTACCGCCGGAGGCTGGTGGTTCTTGCGGGGAGATGACACCGGAGCCGTCACGCCGGCGACGATCTATCCGAAACGGTTGACCGCGCATGGTCCGTCGGCTCTTCCTCCCGCGATCGTCGGCGATGGCATGGTCTATCTGCAGGACCGCGGGAAAATCGTCCGCGAACTGCGGCTCTCCGGAGACGGTTTATCCAGTGGCGACCTGACCCTGTTTGCGCCGCACCTGTTGCGGGCATTTTCGATTGAGCGCTTCGACTACGCCGAATTTCCCGACAGCGTGCTGTGGGCTGTCCGTTCCGACGGCACCTTACTTTCGATGACCTACAACCCCGAACAGCAAGTTGTCGGGTGGGCCCGGCACGATACCGACGGCGTTTTCGAAGATGTGTGTGTCGTTCCGGAAGGTGATGAAGACGGCGTGTATGTGATCGTCCGGAGAACGATCGACGGGCAAACGAAGCGCTATATCGAGCGGCTGGCCTCCCGCGAATTCTCCGATATCCGGGATTTTGCCGGGGTCGACTCGTTTTTGAGCTACGACGGTGAGCCGGCGGACGAACTCGAAGGCCTCGATCACTTAGAAGGCAAAACCGTATCGATCCTGGCCGACGGGAATGTGCACGCGCAGCAGGTTGTCTCCGGCGGCGCGATCGCGCTCGACGGGGAGTACTCGAAGGTGCATGTCGGCCTTCCCATCACCGCCGATATCGAGACGCTCGATCTGGATATCGCGGAGCTTGAACTGCGCGATCGCAAAAAGAAATTGGGATCGGTGTCCATCCTGGTGCAGTCCTCGCGTGGCATTTTCGCGGGCTTGGATGCGGAGCATCTCACGGAATACCCCGCGACCTTCTCAGCTTATGACGTTCCGCCCGGACTGCTGACAGGGATCGTCGAAATTGATTTCACATCGGAATGGCAACCGGGCGCGCGGGTTCTCGTGAGGCAGACCGACCCGCTGCCGTTGAACATTTTAGCGATCGTGCCCAATGGAGAAGTGGGCGGATAGAAGAAAGAAAGGGGCCACGGATGGCAATCGACACGCTCTTCAGAAACGACTACACCGGTGACGGCAGCACGGCGGACTACGACTTCTTATTCCAGGTATTTGCAGCGTCGCATCTCAAGGTCATCGTGACCGATGGGGACGGCAATGAAACGACGCTCGTCCTGGGCACGCACTATAGTGTGACGTTTGATGGCGCATTGCCGTCGACCGGCGCGATCGCGCTGCTTTCCGGGTCCTGGCTTGACGGCGACGGCAATCTCGATTCCGGATTTACGATGTCGATCGAGCGTGTCCCGCCGTTTGAGCAGTCCGTGGTGTTCGCCAACCAGGCACAGTTAAACCGGGCCGTGATCGAGGGAGCCGTGGATCGAGCGGTAATGCTTTCCAGGCGCGCACTGTCGATTGCCGAACGCGCCGTGCGTCTCCAGGAAGGTCTCAATCTTGGCCCCTACACTCTGGTACTGCCAAAGCCCGAGGCGGGCAAAGTGCTTGGCTGGGACGCAATCGGCCAAACATTGAAAAACCACGATACGACAGCGGTGACTTTCGAAGGAGACGACTCCGACATTGTTTTTCGTCAGGCCGGAGTGGATGCGGTGGACCGTACCGTGCGCGCGAAACTGAGAGATGTCGTAAGTGTTAAGGATTTCGGCGCGATCGGCGATGGCGTCACCGACGACACCGCCGCCGTGCAGGCTGCCTTCGATTCCGGAGCCGGCTGTGTGCGGTTTCCCCGGGGAGTCTATCGGCAAACCGCTACGTGGACAATTCAGGTGGGAGTCCTTCTGATCGGAGAAGGCGCGGGGCCCGGCGGCAATACCGCGGCGGGAGACAACGCACATAAGGGTGTCGTGATCGACCACGACTTCGACGGCGAATGCTTTTTGATCACCGGGGTTAATGCGGCAGTCAACTCCGGCCTGGGTTCTGGCATTGAAAATATGTTGCTCCGCCAGATCAGCGGAAATGGATCCGGAGTCAAGGGCATCGCAATTAAGGTGATCGGCGCGTCGGACACGTTCTCTCCGAGCTGGTTTCGCCTGCGCAATGTGACCACCGAAGTCGGCAGCGGCAAGGATGACTGGACGTGGGGCATCTATCTAGACGGTTCGGCGAAAACCGGAGCCGACGCCGGGGGTGGATTGCGGGACATGTGGATCGAGAACGTGCGCACCCAATCCGGGGCGAATGCGACAGGCGGCATTTTCGGGACGAATCTCGCCAACTGTTTCATCATGAACACCTTTGCAAACGGCGCGAAAGGAATCATCAGTATTACGGCGCCCGCCGGAAAGCTGTCATCGGGAATCAAGCTCGCCGGCGTTCAGGCCGACACTCTTGCCCTCGATCGCGTCCAGCTTCTTGGCGATCACGGGGGGCAGTACACCACACTGACCACAACGTCGGCGACGACGATCTGCAATCTGAACCTGAATTATTTGTCGAATCTGCCGACGTTTAACGCGACCAACAGCCTCCTCATTGTCGGCAACGTCGCCACGACTTCAAAAACGGCGATGTGGTCCACCGGCGGCGGCTTCGAAATTCATTCGCAGGCACTGCATTGGAAAGCGGGCGTCGACGGAATCCTCGGCACGCTCGATGCATTCGATTTTTTCCTGAAGGCCAACGGCGTCAATCTGCTGCAGTTGACTTCGCCGGGTACGGCATATGGGTTCGTGAAGGCTCTGGCTGCGTTTGCCCGCAATCCGGTCACGCTCACCTATGGGGCAAATGTTGCCATCAACGCGCGGACGGGAAATATTTTTCACCTGATTGTGACGAACAACTCGAACTTTCAGATCGACAACCCTACAAACGCAGTCGACGGTGACGAGATCGTGCTCTACATCCGGAATGCCGTCGGCGGCGCCATGGGAACAATCACATGGGACACGCTATACGCGGTCGGATCCTGGACGAATCCTGCAAACGCCAACAGCCGTGAAATCCGATTTCTGTATGTCGGCGCGGCGGGTAAATGGCGACAGCAATGGACGGGAGACACGCCAAACTGATGGGCGCCACTGCAGCAATCGCATTCACGGCATTCGGGACCGCGACCTCGGCGGCCGGCCAGATCAAGGCCGGCAATGCCGCGCAGCGGACTGGGGAGGTTAACGCCCAGTCGGCCGAGCAGATCTCCGAGCTCAATGCGCAGATCATCGAGCAGACGGCGGAGACCAATGCCGGCATTCTCGATTTCAATGGGCGGACGGCTGAAGCGCAGGGGCGCGATGCGATCCGCCGCGGGTTTGTCGACGAGGAACGGTATGGGCTCTTTGGGCGGCAGACGGAGGGCTCGCAGCGGGCGGGATTTGCAGGGCAAGGGGTTTCCGTCGATACCGGCTCGCCGCTCGACGTGGTTGCCGATACGCGCTACACCGTGCACCAGGACCTCATGGAAATCCGTGTGGCGGCCGCGCGGGAAGCCTGGGGCTTCCAGGTGGACGCGCAGAATTCCAGGATGCAGCGCGACGCGCTCCGAAAGAATGCGGCGCTCCAGGCCTTGTTCACCCGAAAGCAAGGAAAGATCGAAGCGCTCAATGCCCGGCTCGGCGGCAACTACACCCAGCAAGCGTCGCGCGCCGGGGCGGCATCGACGATTCTCAGTAGCGCCGGAACGATCCTCGGCCAGCAATACGGATTTTCGCGGGCGAAGAAAGGAGCCTGATGCCAGTCGTTCGCACGATTCAACGTCAAGTTCAGCCGGGCGCGCTCCCGGGCGCGCGAAAATCCACGATCTCCGGAGTGCAGCTGCCGACGCCGCAGATTACCGCCGTCCCTTCGGCCGAAGCGGAAGGCGCCGATGTCGGCGAAGCGCTGTCGCGTGTGGGGCAGACGGTCTTTTCGATCAACCGGGATGCCGCGTTGCAGCAATTCCAAAAAGAAAAGCGGCGGCAGGACTCCGCGCGCGTGCTCGATGCGGATCAGCAATTGAATGCGTTCGAGCTGCCGTATCTGAACGATCCGAAGACGGGACTCTTTGCGACGCATCGCGGTAAGGATGCCGCGGGAATCCACGAGCAGGCATCACAGGATTGGCAGCAGCAATTCTCGAAGATCTACGACGGTCTCTCCAATGAAGAGCAGCGCAGCGCGTTTACCGCGCAAGCCTCCACGCGCGAGCAGGACTTCAACGAGCAAATCTATCGATTCCAAAATCAGGAGCTGCAGAAGTTTGCCGGCACGAGCTATGAGGAGGGCGTCCAGGGTTCGATCGATGCGGGCATCGCGAACGCCGACGATCCTGTGCGCATTGGTACCGAAGCCGAGCGGATCCGGATGCGCACCTACAATTACGGCACCGATTACGGCATGGGCCCGGACTGGATCAAAAACCACACGGCCGCGGCGCTGAGCAAGTTGCACACGGGCGTCATCGGCCGAATGCTGACGGCCGGACAGGACCAGGTCGCCGCGCAGTACTTCAAGGATCACAAAAGTGAGATCGCCGGCGGCGATCTGGAGCCCGTCGAGAAGGCGTTGCAGGAGGGATCTTCCCGCGGTGATGCACAACGGCAATCGGATGCAATCTGGCAGAAGAACCCCAACGCGACGCTGTCCGTTTTGATGGACGCTGCTGCAGCGATTAAAGATCCGGATGTCCGCGACCGTACGCAGGGATATCTCGAAGCGCGGTGGCGGGCCAAGCGGCAAGACGATAGCGATCAGGCGCAGGCGCGTGCGGCTGACGCGAAATCGCAAATCGATACCGCAATGCAGGGCATGCTGAATGCGATCGATCGTGGAATGCCGCGGGATATGGCCGGAGTGCATCGTCTGGTAGATAGCGTTTCCCCGGGTTTGTGGGCCCAGCTCGACGACAAACAACGTGGCGCGCTGGAGACGTACGCCAAGAAGCTGCAGGACGACGGAAAAGTCGAGACCGACCAGAGTCACTGGTACGCGCTGATGCGTGAGGCTAGCGATGATCCTGGAAAATTCTCCGGCCGTGACTTAATGCTGTCGATCGGGAAACTGTCCGACAGCGACTTCCAGCAGCTCGCCAAGCTACAGGCGGATGTGAAGGCGGGGCGCAAGAAAGAAGCAGATGCCCAGTTGGACGATTTCCGCACGCGCGAATCGGTTCTTAATGACACGCTGACACTCGCGGGAATCGATCCGAAATCGACCGGAGAAACGGGCAAGCAGATCGCGAAGCTGAGGCAGCGCCTCGACGAGCTGACCGCCGAATTCTCCCGTAACACCGGCAAAAAGGCCACTAATGAAGATATTCAAAAAATGGTCGACAGCATGATCATTCCAGGAAAGCCGGGCTCTTGGTGGAACATCTTCTCCGGCGGCGAGGAGCCCGTCTTCGACCAGCCGGCTCAAGTTCGGACGGAACCGACCGCCACAAATCCAGCGACGGGAGAGGTATTGATCCTCCGCGACGGGAAATGGGTGAAGCCTTGAGCCGCATCGTTCCGCCACCACCCCCGGGCTTCGAATTCGATACGGCGCCGCTCGGTGGGGAGCGGCAGCTTCCACCTCCGCCTCCTGGTTTTATTCTGGATCGCGACCGCGCGGAAACCGCGCTGCGCCTTTCTTTAAAGCAAGCTTCTGAAACCACGCCGCAGCGTCAGGCGGAAGTACTCGAGCTTTCCCGCAGGACGGGTCTTCCGCCTTCGGTTGTCGATCGCAACTACGACACGATCCGCAGGCGCGCACAGATTGTCGACACGCCGTACGCGCGGATGCTGCGGGAAACTCCAAAAACAGCGGCCTGGCTCTCCAATCCGGAAAACGCCGCGATCGCACAGGACGATCACGACTCGCTTTTCCGGTTTGAGAAGTTGTTCGACGTCGGCCGATCGTTCCTGGCCGGCGTTCCCGAATTTGTTGGATCCGTCACGTCTGGTGTCGGCGACGTTATTGATATCGGCGCGCATCGCATTCCACTCATCGGATTGAAACCCGGAGAGCAGGGGCCGATATCGACAGTGCTACAGGAGTCCGGGCAAGCCTGGAAGGATATCGGGCGCCGGTGGATCGCACCGCCTGCACAGCGATCGAACATGGCAACCGAAATTGCCGGAGGACTCGGCCAGCTCGGCGCGCAAATCGCGCAGGCCATTGTCGCCCCGGAAACAGTGCTTCCCTCTTTCTTTGCGCAGGGCGTCGACGCGATGACGGAACGTGCGCGCCTGGCGGGCACAGAAGGTACGGGCTCGGCCGACGCGGCAGCGGTCGCGAACGGCACAGTGATGGCAGTCCTGGGAACACTGAAGCTCGATAAGATCCTCGACCGGATTCCGCCGAAGATTCAGGGGGCGATTCTGCGCAATCTGGCAGACGTCGTCATCACCTTTCACGAGCAGGGACTCCTGCAGGTCCTGCAGAGCACGGCCACCAATCTCGTCACAAAAGCCGGGATCGACAGCAAGCAGCCGATCATAGCGCCGCCGCTGGAGCTGGTGCGCGAATTCGCTATCGGCGGCGCGGTTGGAGCGATCGGCCGCAGTGTTTCGCGTGGCTTTGCCGCGATCGGCGAAGCCGCCAAAGCCTCGAAGGTGGGACAGCGTTCTCCGGAGAAGCTGTTTGATTTCGTGCGGAGCATGACCGACAGGTCCGTCTTTATCGATCCAGAGAAGTGGACGACGTACTGGCAGAAGCAGGGCGTGAATCCGCGCGAGAAAGCCGGCGAAGTTTTGGGAGGCGATCTTACGCAGTACGATCAGGCGGTTACTGCAGGCCACGAGATCGCAGTTCCCATCGCTGCCTACACGGCAAAGATTGCCGTCACTCCCGACAATGCCCTATTTGAAAAAGACGGCCGATTCGAGCCGGGACAGGCGACTGGCGCCGATCACGAGGCAATGCGGCAACAGCTCCAGGAGCTCGCCGCCGCACCTCCGGACGCGGCGCCGGAAGCGCCCGAAGTTCAGACACAGCTGGATGCCTCGGCCGACCGGGTGCGGCAGGACATAATCGGCCAGCTCAACCACGGCCGCGGATTTACAGATTCGGCTGCCGCGGGATACGCCGACCAGATGGCGGCGTTCTTTCGCGTCCTGGGTGCACGCACGCATCAGGATCCGTACGAGCTGTACAGGCCGTATCGACTCCGAATCGACCGTCCGCTTCCGGAGCTGCTCCGCGTGATTCCGAAAACCGATCAGCTCGACCTGCTTCTCAATCGCCTGCGTACCGAAGGAGTGCCGGCTGCCGGCCGGGAGGTTTACGGTCCTTCGCTTGTGGATTTTCTTCGGACCAAGGGCGGCGTCATCGATGAGGGCGGCGAACTGCGTGCGCTTGAAGTCGATGCCGGCCGGCGCCGCGGCGAACGGAATCTAATCCAGGCAAAAGGATTGCCGCTCGATCGCGCGCGGGAGATGGCTGCCGAAGAGGGCTATCTTCCTCACGATTCCAGTATTGCCGAATTTCTGGATGCCGTCGAACGCGAGGTGCGGGGCCAGCCGGTCTACTCTCCCGCGCGCGCCGATCCGCGCAAGATGGAGCAGTTCGCGGTCTTCGAGCAGCTCGCCGACTATTTAAAAACGCGCGATGTCGATATCCACAAGGCGACAAACGAGGACATCAAGGGGTTGCTAAACGATGCCGCGGCACAGCAAATCGATGCCCGCACGGGACAGTTCTTTGAACAAAGCCCGGACGACAACCCACGCGGCCGCTTCCGTATGAACTCGGATCGCACGTTCAAAATCATCCTGTTTTCGAAGGCGAACCTCTCGACGTTCCTCCATGAGAGTGGGCACATGTTTCTTGAAGTACGTGGCGACATCGTCGACGAGCTGCGCAAGCGCCCGGGCGAGCTGACCGAATCGGAAAAGGGTGTCATTGCCGACTACGAAAAGACGTTGAAATATCTCAATGTCGAATCCCGGGAGCAGATCGGCGGCGACCAGCATGAAACCTTTGCGCGTTCCTACGAAGCCTATCTGCGCGAAGGCAAGGCGCCGAACCCGGCGATGCGGTCCGTCTTTGCTCAATTCGGCGCATGGCTACGACGCGTTTACGATTCGCTGCTCAAGTTGCATGTCGAGCTCACACCGGAAATCCGTGGCGTCTTTGATCGCATGCTGGCTACGGATATCGAGATCGCCCGCGCCGAGCAGGACGCCGGTGTCGCCACGATGCTCGACGATGCGGCGCTGCGCGAAAAGCTCGGAATGACGGAAAAGGAATTCGAGGCCTACAAGCCAACACTGGAGCAGGCGCGGGAGCGCGCGCGGGAGCGTGTTACCGGCGAAGTCCTAAAAGACGTATTCCGGCAAAACGAAGAGTGGTGGGACAGGGAACGCCAGAAGGCGCGCGACCAGGTCGCGCAGGAAATCTACCGCCGGCCGGATTATCGGGCGCTTGCTTTCCTGCAGAGCGGCAAGCTGCCGGATGGTTCATCGCTTCCAGAAGGCGTGGCTGCCGTCAAGCTCGACAAGCAGGCCATCGTGGATCAGTACGGCGAGAGCTTCCTGAAGGAATTGCCCAAGTATCCCTACGTTTACGCCATCAGAGACGGCGTTCATCCTGATGTTGTTGCCGAGCAGTTCGGCTTTTCCTCCGGAGAAGAAATGCTGCGCGCGCTCATCGACACAAAACACAAACCGATGAAGCCGCTGATCGAAGCACTCGCCGACGATCGGATGCGCGCGACCTACGGCGACAAGATGCTCGACGGCGAGCTTCCGCAGATGGCGCGGGAAGCGGTGCTGAATGAAAGCGGCAAGGCGCAGGAAATCATTCTTCGCGCGATTCACAAAAAAATGAGCGATGTCGCGCCGTTCACGAAAGCCGTAAAAGCCGAAGGCCGGAGACAGCTCGAAGCCGAACGCGCCGAGCGGGAATATGAACGGCGGTATCTCGAGGCCGAGAATAAGCTCACGATGGCGATCGAGCAGGGACGTTCCCAGGCGGAGATCGATCGTCTCCAGGAGGAACTCGACGCGATCGAAACGCGGGGCGTCGAAGGCCGGAAGCTGCTGCGCACGCTGCCGACGCTCGACCAGGTGCGGGGCTGGGCGGCGACGGAAGTTCGGAAACTGACAATCGGAGAGCTAAGGCCGGAGAGCTATCGAGCCGCGGCACGCAAACATTCCCGCGCGGCAGTCGACGCGATCGCAAACTCGGACTTCGAGGAGGGCTTCGATCGACAATTGCAGTCGATGATGAACACGGAACTCCACCGCGCGGCGACGGTCGCCCTGGATGGCGCTGACGCTTTCCGCGCGGATGCTAAAAACTATTTCGCGTCCGACGAAAAGCTCCGGAAATCGCGGAATATGGATTTCGTTCTTGTGGCCCGTGAAATTGCTGCGCGGCTGTTCTTCCCAGGGCGGGAAGGCGCCGTTAACGAAGCGTTCACCCGCATCAAGGAATACGACCTGCCCGCATGGGAGGCGATAGAAGCGGCGCTTCCTCCAGGATGGCAGGCGATCGAAGACCACCGGAAGATTACCGTCGACACATTCCAGGGATTGCAGGCGATCGCCGAAGCCGCATGGGTCAAGTCGCGCCGCGATAAACAGATTTCCATTAACGGCAAGCTGCTCGATATGGAATCGATCCGCACGGAACTGCTCAATAAGATTGGAAGGTTCGATGGCGGCTGGACGAAGTTCCGCGGGGAACACGGCGACACCTCCTGGGGCGAGCGATTCCTCGGCGCAAATGCGCTACTGCGCCGGATGGAGCATTGGGCGGAGATGATCGACGGCGGTCCGGATGGACCGTTCCGGCAGTTCATCTGGGAAGCCATCAATCAGCCGGATCTGCTCTACCGTGACGGCCGCCTGAAATATCTCGAACTGCATGACAAGCTCATTGGGCCCATTCGCGAACGGCTGACGGCAGACCGCATCGCGGCGCCGGAAATTGGCTACACGTTTAAGGGCCGTGCGGAGCTGCTCGGCTTTCTACTGCATACCGGCAATCGCGAGGGCGCAACCTCCAACTACTGGAAGCTGGTCCTCGGCGGCCGCGGCAGCGAATACCCGGAATGGGGATCGCTGCGCGAGGATGGCACGCTCGACGACTCAAGGGTCGACGCGATGATCCGGCGGATGCAGGAAGACGGCACACTCACGAAAGCCGACTACGATTACGCGCAGGGCGTCTGGGATCTCTTTAATGAGCTCAAGCCCGGGCTGCAGCGCGCGCATCGTCAGCTGACCGGCATGTATTTTTCGGAAGTCACAGCAACGCCGATCGAATCGCCCTGGGGAATGTACGCCGGCGGCTATGTACCCGCAAAAGGCGACCGTATGCTTTCCGAGAAAGCCGGCCAGCAAGAATTGCGGCGCGAAGTCGGTGAGTCCGGAAATAGTTTTGCGCTCCCGACTGCAGGCGCGGGCTCCACAAAGACGCGCGTCGCCGGCGCGCGACCGCTGGAGCTGGGACTGGGCTTCATTCCTTCGCATATCGATTGGGCATTGCGTTACACGCACATGGAGCCTGCAGTTCAGGACGTTTATCGTCTCGTAAATCATTCGGATTTCCGGCGGAGCATGAATGATGTGGATCCGCAGTTCATGAAGCGCGCCCTGCTGCCGTGGTTGAACCGGGCGGCGACGCAGCGCATCAGTGAAATCGGATTACACCAGGGCTACCTTGACGGGTTCTGGCGGCACGTCCGATCGAGCGCCGCCATGCAGGTCCTCGCACTGAATGTTCGCAATGCCCTGGAAGACTTCGGAGGCCTCGCGATCGCCGCCGTGAAAGTTCCCAAAGGGCGACTGGTGACAGCTATGGCGAATGTATTGATTTCGCCGCGCGAGTCCTTCGATCGTGTGCACGAGTTGTCGACATACATGCGGCACGCCGAATCCGATCGGACGACGGAGCTGCTCCGCGACTTTCGTGACTTGGCTCTCAATCCTGGACCGGCCGCAAAGGCCCGCGATGCATTCGTGCAGCATGCCCGCATTTTTAACAAGATCGTGCAGGGCTACGTCAGCACCGTAACCTGGATGGCTGCCTACGATCAGGGGGCCCGTGACGGCCTGACGCCAGAGCGGCAAATTGAGGCCGCCGACGCCGCGGTCCGCCAGACGCAGGGAGGATCCCGTCCGATCGACGTCGCGGCATATGAATCGGGGGCGCCTTTCGCTCGCGCCGCGATGATGTTTGGAACGTGGTTCAACAATGTCCTGAATTTGAACCAGACGCAGATGGGCAATGCCTGGCGCGCGGACAAGCCGCTGGCGGCACGGGCTGCCCGGATCAGCGCCGTCTACTTCTGGGGGTTTATGGCTCCAGCCGCACTCTCTCAGGCGCTTTTCAACGGAATGCGCGATCACTGGAAAGAGGATGACGAAACGGACTTGCATGCGGCCATGAGCCTGCTATTTGGATCGCAATGGAGTCTCGCGACGGCAATGGTTCCCGGCTTCGGGAGCGCGCTCAACGCCGGCATCGGCGCATTTGTAGGTGACAACCCGAACGACGCGACAATCCGGCAGACACCGTGGCTTGGCATGCTCCAGGACTGGCTCCGCGATGCGTATCACGTCAAGACGACAGGGGAATTTGGCGGCAAGGAAATATCGGACACGCTGAAATTTATCGGTATGGCCGGCGGCGTGCCGCTCGGCGCATTCGGCAATCCCGCGCGTTTCTTCGCGGATGTTGCTGCAGGAAAAGCTCAGCCGGAGGGTCCAGCCGATGTGGCCCGCGGGGTGGTAAGCGGCCGTGTCCCGCGACGGGACTAGCGCGCGACGCCCATTCCCTTGAAGGCCTTTGGCCCATCGTTGTAGTAATCCGCGCATCGATCGCAGACGTTCTTGCCGTTCCATATTGGCGTGGTGGGCGGGAACGGACATTTCCTTTTTTCGTGGTTGCCATCCTTCTTGCAGCACGTGACGTCCATGCAGGCGCACTGATGATCGGTGAGCGACCTCTGAATATCGAAGTCCTCCTCGATTCCTTTTCGGATGCGGTCACTGTCGGCTTTGCTGATGCGCGGCAAGTTCTTCGATCTTCCGTTGAAGCGCCTCATTCTGGTCGCGGAGCAACGTCAATTCACGAATATCGCCTGCGGGATCGCAGCGCGTTTCCAGGTCATGAATGTATTTGCGGACCGGATCCGGAAGGGCGTTGATATGCCTGGCGTCCGGGAGCCATCCGCTCCAGTAGTCGGCATCCGTAAAACTTAAATTGTTTGGGTTGCGACGGCGAGACATCGGACAAACAGGATAGCGGATTCGATTAAGGGCGGGCGATACCGTTTTCCGCGATTGGCATCATGCGGGATTGCAGTCTCACTCTTCCGGCCGCTCGCATCGAAATCCCCGAAGGCATCGGCCGGCGTGCCCTGCAGCGCAAAGCAAGTCGACGAACGGCGGCTCTTCTTCTCCGGTCACAATCCAGCGGCTACTTCCGCACGTCTTGCACAACAGCCGCTTCCATTCCCCCTCGATGCGAACCCACATCGGGCTATATCGAGATTTACCCCCCCCCTCTCGGGACTTCGGTTGGCGGAAACGGTATTTGCGATTCGGAATTGGCCCGCGGCGGGAAATCCATAACGGATCGCCGAATACGGGGCGGCCGCCACTGGAATCGTCACCCATTGAAGCCTTCCGGAAAATCCCGCTTCAGGCTCCGGAGCTGCAGCTCGAGTCTCCCGAGCAGCTCCGATCCCAGGTGATGAAATTCTCGCGCGAGAACGGGAAGGCCGAGGCGGTCCGCCTCCGGAGCCCAGATATTCATTGCGCGCTCCGCGATGGTTTTGGTTTTCTCGATGAATTGCTCCCGGGTCTCGTTCGCGTTCATCAAACCCCAAAACCCGGCTCAGTACTACATAGGCAGCACAGCCCGAAATCATCAACAAGTTGAACCCGCTGATGGCATCCAAGACAATCCGGCATACTCTCGACGGACGCGCTTACCTGGAACGGAAGCGGCCAGTTCACGAGACAGATCGATGCGATGGTGTGTGGCGTGGCCGGGATTTGGGCTGCAAGCAAAGCCGTATGCAGCCGTGACGTCTGCCCGCGGAGAAGGATCTGCCTCAGCGCCTGAATGACACCGTTCGCATCGCAATTTAAGTCGCATGCCAGCTCGTCGCCGAGATGCTCGACAACCGCACGTTGCTTAGCAGTCATTGCGGCAATAAGCAGATCATAGTGTTCGCATAGCCATCGGGCTTCGTGGCCCAGCGGATCACGAAATGCGGCAACGATGAAATCGTTCATAGCTCGACCTTCAATTCGGGTTTCCTGCATTGCGTTTGCGTCTTTCGATGTAAGAGTTGCGCCCATCGACGAATTGATGGATGCCGCGCGGTAACATGAAATTCGGCATTCGCCTTCCACTAACAAATCCGGCACCAGGCTGTAACCGGTTTCCAGTTTTTACCCCCCCCCATTTGCGCCATGACCACCCTCCTTATCCGAGCCGGAAGATCACGCTCTCCCCGTCTTTCATTTTTGAGAGATCGATACGGACCTCGTCACCTGGCTTGATTCGAATTCCGCGGCCGTAGTCGATCATCAAATCGTCCATAGCCGCGTACAATGCCGCGCCGTGCTTCGCCGCGGTCTCTTTGCCCCAATCTAGATTTCCTACGCGCAGGAGCAGCGCGACAGCTTGCGGCTTCGTGATTCTTGCGGAACCTGTCACCGATAGGCCTGTTGGAAGATGGTCGATCACCCATGTCCCGCCGCCCTTCCCGTCCGGAGCAAATCGATAAGCAAGGTCGGATGTCATTCCGGGAATCGTGAATCCAATAACGGGCCACTTACCCTTTACCGTTTCGATGTCGTAATGCACGGCCTTGGGTTTTCTGGACCTCCCGGTGATTGCGTTTTCTTTCGGCGTCTTCATCGCGCGGCCCCCAAATCTCTGCGGGCGTTATCGCGAGCGATGACAAGGCGGTGAAACAATTCCGCGTCTCCACCGGCGTCCGGATGATGCACCTTAACGAGTTGGCGGAACGCCGCTTCAACCTCGTCGACTGTCACCTTTGTTCCGGGACTGAAGCCCAACGTATCGCGCCAGGTCTGCGGGTTCTGTTCCGGCAGCGCCGTGAATCCTTTGAAGGCGCGCTCCATCATGTCCGACGATCCCCAGCGTTCAATGCCGCGGATGGCTTCGATCGTCAACGCGATCGCGCGCAGGTTCTGGCGGACAACCACATACTTGTCGCAAGCGAAACACATCGGTTTTTTCTTGTAGTCGAAGTACACGGCGACGCCGGGATCGTCGGGTTCGCGCGCGTTGGCGTATGGCAGTCCGTCGCCGCGAACCGGAACATTGGTCGAGAGGATGATCTTCTGAGCACCGAGACGCCGAAGCTCTGCAAGGAGTCCATCGCGCGCTCCGGCAAACGTCACCGACTTGAAATTCGGATTTCGCTCCCGGCGGCCGGCGCGGCTTCGCCCCTCAGGCCAGTAGAGCGGGTACGACTCGATCACGCCCTACCCCCCCCCAACGGCCTTTCCGTACTCGGTCTTCGGCGTGGCGCGGTTCACGGTGAGCCTCCGGCCGGCCATCGGTTGCCCGTTCAACGATGCAATCGTTTTGTCCGGATCCGGTGGATCCTTAATTTCGACGAAGCCGAAACCGCGCGAGTGGCCCGTGATGCGGTCGCGCAAGATCTGCACTTCCGTGACGACATGGTTCTGCTTTTCGAGCCAGCGGCGCAGTTTCGCGTCGTCGCAGGCGTGGGGAATATTTCCGACAAACAGTCTCAACATTTTCAGTCTCCTTCTTTTGCGCAGTTAGAACAGAGGCCGACACCTGCAGCGCGATCGACCTGGACCCAGTGGCAACGGTTCGGGCAGGCGCTCCTGTCTGTACAACCGCAGCCAATACAAACGATTTCCCCTTCGGCGATGATGATTGGCTTGCCCTGATGATCTGCGCGCATTCCCGCGGTGATCGCCCGCTCGGAACGCCACATGTCGTCCGCTTCCGCCTCGGTGAGCGCGCCCATCTCGACAAGCTGCGCCGTGACCTGTTCGGCCCAACCGGCAACGATATCGAGACTTGGCCCGGTAAACTGCGGATGACGCATCGCGAGCAGAACCGCGCCCTGAACCGCCATCCACACATAGGCAGGAGCTTCAAACGCAATGTTGGCCTCGAGAATGCCGCGTCGTTCTGCGACCGCGGTTGCGTCGTCTCTTTCGCGAATCTTCCTCAAGTCGAAATCATCGTCGGCCATCGCTTACGCTCCTCTCCCGTCTACTGGTCACAACGTGCCTCCTTTCATCTGGCCGCTCCCCCCCCCTCGAAGATGAGCGCCCGAACCGTAGCGGCGGTCCTGGCTTCGCCGGTTGATAAAAGCGCCGTCGATAACCGGCGTCTCCTGCTTCTGGTCGAATGCAAACTCCTGCTGCATCGGCTCGAAGGAGAGAAAGATCTTGTGCTCCAGGCAATCGAAAAACAGCTTGATGGCGGGCGCCCGGTCGATCACGGTAAAGCGCGCCTCGAAGAGCAGGCGGAACTGGAATTTCCCCGCGAGCAGCTTCTTCTCGCGAACGATCTGCAGATTCACGATCTCCACATCGCGAAGTCGGCCGCCAGAACTTTCCATTCGCGGATGCTCCACAAAGCGCAGCCATTGCTTCGGAATCTTCTGGTCCCAGGAAAGGCTGCGTATCCCAGAAACGGGACGTTCCGCGTGGAACAGGATTTCCGCCAGATCGGCGGAGATTTCGCGTGCGAGATCTTCGGTGAACGGGCGCACCTCGAAGACACAGCGGATCTTGCGCTTGTCGTCGTCGGCCGACAGCGGCGCGCTTTTCAGTAGCGCTTCAACGTGCTTCGTTTGAAACATGGGGCTCCTCTGGCGCGGGCAGCAGCTCGCGCAATTCTTTAGCGATCAATCGGATCTGCTTCTGCGTATTGGCGGCGCGGCTCTGCACGCGATCGGCATCGCCGGGGTTGTCGATTGTGGTTTGTTCCGCGAGCTCGCAGATTTGCAATCGATTGAAGATTGAACTGCGTAATTCCTCGTCGGTCACGGCATCCCTCCTTGAAGTCCGCGGCGGCCACCGTTGACCGAGGCCGCCGCTGTGTACCAGGACTCGCCGCGTTTGATCGATAACGCGCGCACGCGGCAGCGCTTTACGGATTGGCGGGGAGTCGTCGGGCCGGGCCGCCAGTCCGCAACCTCAAGGACTTCTGCACGAGCCGGAGCGTGAGAGTGCGCTCCGGCCCGGCATGCCTGCGTAGAAAGGAAATAAGACCGCAGGCAAACTGGCATTGGCGACGGCCATCGCCCGAACCTTAGTTCCCGGTGAACGGCTAACGTTTGCCGATCGCGGATGGACGCCCGGAAACGATTTTCCTTCGCTGAGACCGCCGCCAATTCTGTTCAACTCGGCCGCCCTCCCAGCTCACGCATATCCTGGGCGCGTATCGCGATGCGCTGGATGGCGTGGAGGAGCTGATCGAAACAAAGCCTGCAGACATCCGCCGTCAGGTCGCGACGGTACGGCGTTCCGACCGGGAAAGCCCAGACTTCCAGCATCCGGGTCTCCTCGGTCGGCTTCTGACACCAGTCGCACGTGAAGACGGTTTGCCTCATGAACGCACCGCGCTCTGCCGTCGCGGCATTTCAAGCAGCGCCTTCTGAATCGAAGCAAGGCGTCGAATCGGCGCACCGCCGTAGGCGCCGAAGTTCACGATCGCATCACATGCGATGGCGAAGCAGTTGTTGTCGAGGCCGCACAGGATGTCGTACAGGTTGATCGACCGGTCTTGATTGAACAGGGAAAGGCCAAATTCCACGAGAGCGCGCTCGCCGCTGGACAGTACGCCGCAATCGCTGAGCATTTCCTCGATGTAGATCGATCGCTCGTCGAGGTCGACATGACGCCACACTTCGCCGCGGCCGCAGAGCAGCTCCGATGTAAAAACGGTAAGTGCGCATCGCCATCCGGTGTCCTTGAGAAGACTGAGACGCTCTTCGTTCATCATCGCGCCCCCAATTCCACGCCGTTCCTTAGCGCCGATAAATACAGCTCCAGGTATTGGATCTGCACCAGGTCGAGGTCGACGTTGTACTTCTGCTCAAACGCGCGTCGACCGATCCGGTGATATTCCCGATGCAACCGGAATGAAAGTGGAACGGTGCGATAGTCCGACACTTTCGAGCCGACCTTGCCGCCGCCTTCCGGTACGACATGATGCGGATCCGACTGCACGCCCGAGATCACGCAGGGCTGTCTCCGGATGAATCGCAGGTAGTCGGGATCTTCAAGGCGTACCGGTTTCGGAAATGCCAGAGCGCCGTTGCTAAAGATGTGGCGAGGTTCGGCGCTCATGAGGACCTCCGCGATTCCCGCTCACACGCGAGCTGGAACGGACAATACTTGCAGTACCACCCGCGGCGGCGATGGAAGCGGCCGAGCCGGATCCCGTCCAGGATTGGCTGAACCCACGCTGGAAATGACGCGATACTTGCCGCGCTTTGTGTATCGAACGTCGGCCGCATCGCCGGACGCTTGCGCTTGATCAGAACGTCGTAGCGAGTGAGCACATCGTCGCCGGCCTCGAGCATTCCCATTTGCTTCAGGGCAAACGCGTATATCCGGCCATCCAGCTGCGTGGAGGCCTGCCGCTCACTCATACAGCCGCAGCCGGTCTTCAAGTCGACAACGATCGGCTCGCCGTCGTCGTCGACTTCAACCAAATCCATGATTCCGATGAGAGCCAGCGAGCCTAGAGGAACAGCGAAGCGCTGCTCAACGGCAACCACGCGCCGCGGCCGTACGTCACGGAGGAAGATTTCGAGAAGCGCGGAACCGAGCCCGAACATGCTGTAGCGGTCATAGCCGGAAGCAAAACGGACGGGCGCCAGGGCGTTCGCGATATCCGCATTCCAGGCTTCGGCGAAGTCCTCCACCAAGTCGGCCGCCTTCAACGCGATCGCCTGCTGGTATGCGGCATAGAACAGTGCGACAGCACGATGCATCGCCCGCCCAAAGATTTCCGCGGCCAAAACAAATTCGCGCGGCCGGCGCGATTCGTATTCGGCGTCATAGCGCCAGGGGCACGTGCGATACGTATTGATCCGGGTCTTCGATGTCGCCGGCTTCGGCCACTCCGAAACTTCAGGAAACACAAATGCGGCGCTCATACGCGCACCGCCTGTTGCAACTGCAGCCGGGCAATCACCTCAGCCGCCTGGTCCTGGCTCAAGCTATCGGGCTGCAGCCGGTAGCGCTCCATCGTGAAGTCGCGGAGATGTCGCTGCGTCCAGCCCCGCTGCTGCGTCAATGACGTGATGGCCCGGATCTGCTTTGCGGTGACGCGCGAGGATTCGACCGGCACGTCGACCGGGGCGCTGCGCGGCGCTTCGCGCATGGGTACCGGTGCTGGCTGTACAGGCTGTGCAGGTTTTTGTACAGGTGAGACCGAGGTCTTTCGGCCGGCCGCCGCGGAGGACTTGTCCAGGTAGAGCTGCTGCAGTCCGACTCCGAGCAGCGTGGCGCATTTCTTCAACGCGTCCGTGCCGGCCTTCTTGAGGTCGTCGCCGATCGATACCGGGGTCTTGTCCTTTTTTCGGCGCACGATCGGAACGGATCCAAACTGGTTTTTGACGATGCCTCCGGCGGTCAATTCACCGAGGACAATCACCTCGTTCTCGAGAATCTGATGGTGGAGAATTTTGAAATCCCAGGACGAATCGAACACTTCATTGAGGCGCTGCACGATCACGGCGCCTTCGAAGTACTCGTACATTTTCCCGTCGTCGCCTTCGCGCTTCCGAATCAGCGACGGATCAAACGGCTGTTCGAGTTGTTGTCGGTTCATTTCAGTGTACACTCCTGATTGTTCGTTTCATTTCAGTACGCCGGCGGGCCGCGCGAACGGTCAGCCGGCGTTTCCATTGGTGCCGGGAAACGGGATCACGGATGCGCCGACAGCGGCACAATGCCGGCGCTCCTCTCTCGTGCTGGCGATCGACAAGGCCAGCTCGGTCTCAATGTGATTCATGGTGGCAACGCCGGCCAGACAGATCTCGGTATCTGCAAGCAGGCGGCCGGATCTCGCCAAGCGAACCCGTGCATCGCCGGACACGGAATCTTCCAGAACGAGCAGCTCCGATTCGATTCCCTGGATGCGTTCGCGAATGGTCATCAACCGGAAATGGATTTCCGTCGGCGTCATGTGCGCCTCCGGCCGAGCGGCTGCACGACGGGAATTCCATTGCGTGCCACAACGCGGACGACTTCATCGGTCCAAACGAATTTCGTCGAACCGGCAAGGCGGCCGGTCACTCCATTCATTTGTTTCCGGATCATCACCATCCGAACCTTGCTCTTCGGATCCGGAAGGCCTTCAATGCGCGCATGGAACGACAGCGTCGGCTGCCGGCGTAATGTGATCAGGGCAATGTCGCCCAGCTGGAGATCGGGAATTTTCATAGCGTGTTATCCTTCCGCGCATGACGGACTGGATTAAGCGGCGCGCCGCTGAACTGCATGCGCGCGATGCCGATAAAGAAGGCCGGCGACAATGGCAGCTCCACAAGAAAGCGGAGTTGGCGGCGCGCGGTCCGGCGCAATGGGCGGCAATCAAGCAGATCCTCCTGGAGCAAGCAAAAACGTTCAATAAGGAGATCGGCGATCCGGACCGGACAATCGACAGCATCATGGACGGCGATGCGATCAGCGTTCATTTGGGGCGCTCCGCGCGTCCCGCGATTGAAGTCGATGTCGTGTTCTGCGTCGAAACGCGTCAGATCGAAATCGCAATTACCAGACCCGCCGTGAGTGTCATTCCCGAACCGCAGCGCAGCATCGTCGAACTGGATCTCACCGACAGCGGAGACGTTGTGCTTTTGTGGAAAGAGAAACGCACGACGCCCGCAGCGCTGGTTCGTGGGTTGATCGAAGAGTTCTTTGAAGGCCTGTAAGGCAATCATTTTTAGTTCACCCCCACGTACTTCAAATCCCCACACAATGCCTTACCCGCGACGATCGCCTGCGCCTTGATACGCGCTTCCTTCTTGCCGGACGCAGAGACCACCACGTCGATCACCACTGGGCCTTTTCGGAATGTGACGAAGTAGGTTTGCTCGTCGACGGATTGGCTGAACGTGTTTGGGTCGCAGGTCTCTGTCCGGGCGGAAGCGAGGAGATTGCGGTAGAAAGATTTTTGTTTGGAGTTGCGCTGTTCGCTGTTCACGATGTTCGACATAGTGAACACGTTCTCCATAAGAGTCAATAAGTATTTTTAAGGAGGCTTCACAATGCGTGGATGGCTTCGGAGGCAACAAGGCGCGCCTTCAGAGATACGTGCAATACCTACATGCCCCAATGGAAAAGATGGGCGATCGGCACAATTGTCGCCGGCGCGCTTACTGGATTCGCTGTGACGCGGGAAGCGATTCAATCCGGTCTCCTCGCATTGGCCGCTCCATTCGTGATTTTTTTGCTGACCTTCGTCTATCACGCGATTCGTGCCCCTCTTAAACTTGCCAATGAGAAACAGGAGGAGGCTCATCGTGCCGCAATGTCCGACAGATCTGCTGCTGAAGCTCAGGAAAAGCAGAATACACGACGGAAGCTTGCGGGGGATTTTGAATCGCGCTTCCGCGAGTTGCTACCGTCCAATGACTATTTGTACGCGATCGACTGTGACATTGAAGCGGAGAACGTTTTCGCTGCGCAGCCGGTGAGGCGCGGCGAGTTTGAGGCTACATGCAGGGCGGCCGGAAAAAAACTTCTCGGGGAGTCCGGCGACCAGGCTGTCTGCGCGTGGTTGGACTTCATCTCCAAATTCGATCCGGAGCCTAGAACACTGCATGGCGTCTCGCTTATGGTGCCCCGCGATGCAGATCGAGATCTTGTCGGCCGATCAGTCCAGGCGTGTATTGAATTGGCGGGCGAGCCTGACCCGTGCGGGAGCCCGGGAATTCAGCCAGACAACCCTAAGCCGAAAACTTCGTGAACTTTCATTGAGATGCTTCCTGCCTGGCGACTATTTTCCAGTTATCGGCGATCACTTTGCACGCATCCTTTACAGCATTGCTTAGTAGTCGCGCAGAACCAGCACGGACAGAATCCCCGTTTTTTGAGAATACGGCGTAATCAGTTTTTGCTCGGCCGCCGTCGTGAGGATAGACGAAAGCGACGTAGTCTGCTTTGTCCTTAACCGCCGTCACGATTACATTCGGACAACGATCACCGAAGTTGCGAATGATTTCAATGGTTCTACCGCTACCTCCGCCGTTGCCTTGAATCTCCAGGCTTGCCGTCTGTGCGTGGACTGCCCAAGAGGGGTTGTCTGTAACGTACACTCTCGGTTTCGCGGGTCCGGACGATTGTGCCGACATGATGGCTGTTAGGACAATGGCTAGTTTCATTCTGTTTGCCCCCTCATGATACGGGCTAGGCGCTGGCGGCAACCGTCACAATGAGCCAAATGCCGCTCTACTAGAGCGGTTCGAGCGTTGCGCGGTTTGTAAAGAAAAGACTCAAGCATTGCGAGAGTGTAATGGCCGCACCTCAACCTGCTTTTCTTTTTTTCTGCTTTAAGCGGTCTGGCGGTTGTTGCTTAATCCTGTTTTCGACATCTTCAATTCGCTCCAAGACTTGACGTTCTGTGTCACCGCCGCGATCTAAAAGGCGTTGCAGTCGGTCGTGAAGGTCGGCGTGCTTTCTGTTGGGCAATGGCGAGGGGTAAGACTTTCGCTCCAGTTCTGAAAAAAATCTGGAGAGTGTCCAGCCGCAGGCGTGTAGATATTTCGCCAGTGCAATTATGGTGGGACTGCTCTCACTAAGCCGAGCGCCTTTTAGCTCTTTCTTGGCTCGACCATGCATTGTCGACTGGTGACCTTCGCTGACGCCTGACGCTGCCGAAAAGTCACGCACGGTTACCCCTTGGGGAAATGCCACTCGTCGCACGTCGACAAGTTTCTCCTGGATCTTCTTGAGAAGCCGGTCTTGGTCAGCACTACTTAGAGGTTCAGGCCTTTCTTCGCTCATGCAAACAGACAGCTAAACACAAACGAGTGGCGGAGCTTAAAAAAGCTAATTGACTTTTATGGCGCACGTGTTCACTATGGCGAACAAATGCGTTACGACTCTCAAAAGCTCGCACGAAAATTAATGTTGCTCGGAAAGTCTCAAGGTTGGGTTACGGAGCAAATCCGGGAGCATTTCGGCGAGGATGAATCCGTTTCTCAGGCAACCGTCTCCCACGTACTCACCGGTAAAAACCAGCACCCACCCACTGTAAAGAAGGTCGCCGACGTCCTCGGTGTTCCCATGGAAGATCTGCTTCCGAAAGGAAAGAAGGCGTCATGAAAATCCTCGGCGTAACCGTCCGTGATTTCTTAGAACCTTCCAAACCCAAACCAAGGAAGGCATCATGAGCGAGGACCGGGTACTCCTGCTTGCGTCTCGCATCAACCTCGCAATCCTGAATGTGTCGACGGATCCACTGGCCGGACAGGCGCTCACGCGGACCGAAATCCAGTCGGCGATTACGATTGCGGAGGCTTTGCGGGAGTCCGCGGCATGGTACTGCCGGCTCCCGCTCGTAAGGCTTACAGCCGATCGCGAAGCCGGGCCTTCGGAGGCGGCAGCTTCGGCATCGAAGGCGGCTGCTCGCCGGCGAGCTTCGCCTGGCTCCGGGCGATCGAAAAGAGGAGCTCGTTCATGATTTGGAGCTGCTTCTTCACTTCGGACACATCATCTTCAAGTTTCGGTTTTGGCATGTGTTCTCCTTTGTTGTCTTTTCTGCGCGTTGGAAGTGCGTGCCGGAATTGTAGAGGAGATCACGCAGCAGGCGTGCGTCGTAGTCCACGGCGGCGCACGCACTACTGCCTACAAGTTTCCTTCTGTCGGGCTGGGTTTGGTGGTGTGAGAAGCCAGCAGCGGTCTCCCGGCCCGCAGGAGGGAAATTCACGATACGTCAGGCTGCACGCCTGGCAGCCGTCAGCCGAGATCGTTGAATTCGAGCATCGCGGCCGGCGCGATCGACGGAGAGTCGCATGAGCCCGGCATACTTCTTCGTCGGTAGCTTCGTCTGCGGCTTCTGCGTCGGCGTCGCGATCGGCGCCTTGTTCGTGCAACCGGTTTCCAAACCTTCCCGTTCTCTTCCAAATCTTCCCAAATCGAAAGGGGCTTCCTGTGATCACGAAGGAGAATCTCGACAACTGGTTCACGCACCATCCACCAATGGAAGGACAGCCGGAGAAATATGTGAAATTGCGGCTCGCCGGCCGCGCTCTGGCCGAAGCGATCGTCGAACTGACGCCGCCTTCAGCCGATCAGACCGCGGCGGTCCGGAAAGTGCGTGAAGCGGTCTTCACGGCAAACGCCGCGATTGCGTGTGACGGAAAGTGAGACAGAAACGGCGCGGAATTCCCCAGGGCGACGGAGAGATGACCTTCGATGAGATCGGTCGTGAATTGGGGATCACGCGCGGCGGTGCATGGATGCTGTACAAAAGCGCGATGCGAAAACTAGCCCGTCCATCACACGCAAAGCGGTTCAAGGCATTGTTGGTGCTGGCGCGATCAAAAACGCGCCCAACGATTTAACGCGGAGTAGAGCAGCGGTCAGCTCGCAAGGCTCATAACCTTGAGGTCGTCGGTTCGAGTCCGGCCTCCGCAATCTGTATAGACAGACAGGCCTTTGCGGCCTGGTAGGTTTTCGAAAAGGGGTTTTCAGTCGAAGGGAGGATGCGTTTGCGGCGCGTCCTCCTGGAAGCAGAGAGCGGGCGGATTCTTACGCTCTAATCCTGCCAAGGACTGCGCCCAGGAAAGGTCCGTGTATGAATCGCGCGCTGGAGCCGTTATATCCGCGGGCAGTGGATTCCGACAAAACCGAAGTTGAACCGCTGATTACTGCCGATGAGGCGGCCGAACTCCTGAACGTTGCGCCGAGCTGGGTGTATCAACATGCCCGGCCGAAGGCGGGCGATGCCCTGCCCTACATCAAAGTGGGGCGATACACACGATTTCGCGAGTCTGAATTAAGGGAATGGTTGAGCCGCCATCAAGGCGGAGACCGGCCGCTCCCGAAACGTCCGTAAACCGTCTCGATACGTAAAAACATTTTTCGTTCCCAGGAAGGCTGTGGATAAAATCCCGACCGCACCAGAACAACGTGCGTCAGTGAGGGAAAGGTTTATCTCTCTCATGGCTCGACGAAAACCTCGTCCTTACGGGACAGGTGCGCTCGTGGAGCTGAAAAGTGGGTTTGCAATCCGGTGGTGGGAAACAGTCATCGATGCCGGCGGCAACAAGAGCCGGACGATGAAATACGAGAAGCTGAAAGCGGGCACATCCAAACGTGACGCCGAAGCCAAGCTCGGCGAGCGCTTGCTCGCTGCGCGCCAAACCGTTCTTCCCCCGCCGCCTGTCATTCCAACCTTCAGTGAACTGGCGGACCGTTTCGAACGGGACCTTCTGTCTATGCAAAAAATGTCGACGAGGATGGGCCGCAAAACCATCCTCGACGTTCACCTCATTCCGCGGTTCGGTCCCACTCGGATCTCCGAGCTGTCGACCGCGGATTTCCAGCGTTTCTTCACCGAACTGCGGGAGACCGGCTATCAGAGCGGTAATCGCAGGGAGGAGTACTCCGCCCACACACTCCACGATATCCGGGGTGTGCTGCGCGTGGTGCTGAACGCGGGACTCGAGTGGTACCGGCAGCCGGCCGATCCCCGAACCGGCGTGCCGTTCAATCCTGTCGAAGGCATCCGGCTTCCCAAATTGAAAGTGAAGAATAAGAAGTGGAGGCTCTCGGCCGAACAGGCGGGCCAGCTCTTAGGCCAGCTGACCGGTAAAGCAAAAGTGATGGCCGCCCTGGCGATCACTACCGGGATGCGCCGCGGCGAAATACTCGCGCTCCGATTGTGCGATGTGGCCGTGGCGACGGTCGGCGACAGGCGTTTCGGAAGGATTACCGTGAGCCAGGCTTCCTACCTGGGCTCGATCGATACTCCAAAAACCGAAGCGGGGCTCCGGACGATTGACGTGCATCCTTGGGTACTCGAGCTGATCCAGGACTGGGTCAGCCGCGCACGGAAGCGAAAACCCGAAGACCTGGTCTTTGGAACACGAACCAACCGTTTGGAAAACTCAAACAACATTCTCCGTCGTCACGTCTTTCCGGCGTGCGACGCCATAGGAGTTCCTCATGCATCCTGGCTGACATTCCGAAGAACGTTTCAAAGTCTTGCTCACTCTGCCGGCATTCCCGCAAGGGCGATCGCCGACATCGTGGGCCACAGCGACGTGGAGACGCAATTCATCTACATCCAATCGGAGGATGAGACGAGGCGCGAAGCGATCGACCGCGTCGGGAATCAATTGTGCGAAATTGTGCGAAATCCGAAGAATGAGACAACAGTAGTCCACTGATGCGCGCAGGGTAAATCCTGCAGGTAGAGCCACTTTTGGAAATGGGACCAACAGGGCTCGAACCTGTGACCTCCTGCGTGTGAAGCAGGCGCTCTTCCAACTGAGCTATGATCCCAAACGAAACGTAAAGGTAGCATTGAAAGCAGCGGATCTGCAATTGCAGGGACGGTTTGCGGGACGCCTCCCACATCAGGCCCCGTGTTATGATTCGCTTCATTGGCATGAATACGACGGAAACCACAACGCGCGATAAGGTTGCGGCACTTCGAAGCGAGATCGGACGCGTGGTTAAGGGCAAGGACGATACCATCGAAATGGCCGTCGTGGCCCTCTTCGCCGAAGGGCATCTCCTGATCGAAGACGTGCCGGGAGTGGGAAAAACAACCCTCGGCCATGCGCTTGCGCGCTCGCTGGACTGCAACTTCCATCGAATCCAGTTCACGAGCGACCTCCTCCCGTCCGATGTGCTTGGCGTTTCCGTCTTCAACCCGAAGCGCAACGAATTCGAGTTCAAGTCCGGACCGATCTTTTCCAACATTGTGCTTGCCGATGAAATAAACCGCACGACACCGAAAACCCAAAGCGCTCTCCTCGAGGCGATGAACGAAAACCAGGTGACGATCGAAAGCGCGACCTATCCGCTGCCGCGTCCATTCATGGTGTTGGCCACGCAGAATCCCGTCGAGCACCACGGAACCTATCCATTGCCGGAATCGCAGCTCGACCGTTTCCTCATGAAGATCGAGGTCGGTTATCCCGATGCCGGCGCGGAGAAGGAAATTCTAAAGCGATATGCGAACGGTCATCTGCAGCAGGCCGTACATCCCGTACTCAATCCGCAGGAGATTCTTCTGCTGCAGGACGAGAGCCGCAAGATTCATATCGACGAAAAGGTCGTCGACTACATGATCGCGCTCGTCACACGTACCCGAAATCATCCCGAAATCGAACTCGGGATCAGTCCCCGGGGAACGGTTGCGCTTTTCCGCGCTGCGCAGTCGCTTGCGCTGGTCAATGGACGCAGCTTCGTTCTGCCTGACGACGTGAAACGCCTCGCATTTCCTGTTTTCGGCCACCGCCTTGTACTGACACGAACCGGCGCCAAAGCACGAATCGATTCGCGAACGGTCCTTCAGGGCATCCTCGATCAGACTCCGGTTCCCGCCTGACGCTCCATGTCCGACCATCGCGCGATGTGGAAGAATTTCCTGCAGTCGATGGCACTCCTCGCGATCGCAATGATGGCCGCCCTGTATTCCGCAAGCATGGGACGGGAGCCGGATCAGGCACGATCTGCCGTGATCGCGGCGATTTTCGCGCTTGCCGTGGCAGTGTGGGTGGCGTGGCGCTTTGTACCGCGGCTCGCGCGCAGTGTCGATTGGGAATGGCTTCCATTTATCTCGCAATACAAAGTCACCCAGGACGGCTGGATCTATTTCGGCGCGCTCACAATCGTTGTCTTCGCAGCGATCAACACGAGCAACAACCTCCTATACATGGTGCTCGCAGCTCTTCTCGCTGTGTTACTTCTTTCCGGCTTTCTTTCGGCGCTGAACTTCCGTTTCGTCGAAGCAGTGCTGCGCATCCCTTCGCGATGCTTCGCCGGCGAAACGTTTCCCTTTTCTCTGCAGCTCTACAATCACAAACACATGTTTCCCGCATTTTCGCTGCAGATCGAGCCGATAGAGGACAGTCCGATTCGTTTTCGCGATTTCTACTTCCCTGCGATTCCGCCGCAGAAACCCGTTGTCCAATCCGGCGAGGCCGCATTCCCCCGGCGGGGGCGCTATGTCATCGGCAAAGTCCGTGCAACTTCGCGCTATCCATTTGGATTTCTCTCAAAAGGACGAAACTGCGACGTGGACGCCGAATGCATCTGCTATCCGAAAATCATTCCGCAGGAAAAGCTGAGCCTTACCGTTCTCGACATTCTGGGTTCCCATGAGCGATTCGAACGCGGACTCGGAAACGATCTCTACACGATCCGCGACTATGTCCCATCGGACAGCGCGCGCCATGTTCACTGGAAAGCGTCGGCAAAAACATCCACGCTGAAAACCCGGGAATATGCGGCCGAAGACAGCCAGCGGATTGTCCTGGCCTTCGATCGATTCGGCAGGTCCGGCGATTCCGAGCAGTTCGAGCAACTCGTCAGTTACACCGCATCGCTCGCATTTCACCTCACCCACAGCGGCATCGAAGTAGCGCTTGTCTCCGACGACTGGAAATCGACCGGTGGCAGTTCGCCTGTTGTTCTCGATTCGATCCTGAACTACCTCGCGCTCGTTGACATGGATGCATCCTCCGTCCCGCCAACATCCGATCCCGTGGCGGGCGCACTGCTGCTTTCGGTGCGCCGATGAAGAGATACTTTCAAATTTCCTGTCATGCGATGATCATCAGCGCGTTCGCGGCGCTCGCGCTCACCGGACGTCTGGACACACTTTCGATTCTGGTTTTCAGCGTAGGCGTTGCCGCCAGCATCTGGATGACAGTCCGGGAACGTCCGCCTCTGCTCGGCGCGCGCGGCGCGTTCTTTCTTTCGTGCGGATATATCGCATTCTTCATCATCGACAGCTTCATTCTTTCGCGGGCATTCATCCCCGCAATCATTCATCTCGTCCTGTTTCTCGAACTCGCAAAGCTGTATCAGGAAAAGAACGACAAAGACTATTTCTACCTGATCGTTCTGTCGTTTTTGCAGGTCCTGGCCGCGTCGTCGCTCACGGTGGACATGACATTTGTTGCAACGCTGCTGTTTTTTCTCGGCTCTTTCGTCTCCACATTGATGAGCTTCGATATCTATCGCTCTGAAAGGCGTTCCGAAAAGATTCATGCCGCAAACCTCTCCGCGCAAACCGTCTCGCTCGGCGGCATGAGCGTGTGGGCGACAACATGGATTGTCATTCTAGGCGCCGCGTTGTTCTTCATCATTCCGCGCGTCGGAACCGGATACTTCAGCCGGGCCGCCACCACGCCGCTACTGCTCTCGGGATTTACCGAACACGTCGAACTGGGCGAGATCGGTCAGGTCAAGCTGAACACCGCGGTCGTCATGCGGGCGCGCCGCCTTTCCGGTACGCCGTACGCAGTCCTGAAATGGCGTGGAATCGTCACAGACACCTTCGATGGGAGAAGCTGGTCGCGAACCAACCGGTTGCGGCGGCGGGTTACCGCAGGCGCCGACGGCATTTACGAAATCCGTCCATCCGAAAGCAAGGGGGAGCTTGTCCGATACGAAATTCTGCTTGAACCGCTGGCGACAACAGCGCTTTTCGCTCCTTACCGCGCGCGATCCATATCGGAACGGATTCAGGACATCGAAGTGGACAACGACGAATCGCTCTACCTGCGAGTCCAGCAATTGCGCCGTATGCAATACCAGGTAGTGTCGGAGATCCCAAAGCAAACCCGCGCAATCGACAGTAGTGCCGGCGACAGTGCATTAACGAATCCTGGCCCACAGTATCTGCAGTTACCGAACAATCTCGATGCGCGTATTGCCCCGCTGGCGCGCGAAATCACGAGCCGCGGAACATCCGCCATCGAAAAGGCATCGTTGGTTGAAGCGTATTTGAAGAAGAACTACCAGTACACTCTTCAACTCCGCAATCCCGGCGTCGATCCTCTTGGCGGATTTCTGTTCGATACGAAGGCCGGCCACTGCGAATATTTCGCGTCCGCAATGGCGATTTTACTTCGCGCTGCGGATGTTCCGACACGCATGGTGACGGGTTTCCACATGGGCGAGTACAACCCCGTTGGCAATGACTACATCGTTCGCGAATCGGACGCGCACGCTTGGGTCGAAGTGTTCAGCGGAGGGCGGGGCTGGATTGAATTCGATCCGACGCCGGGAGATCCTCAGAAGGAACTGAACATGGCCACACAACTCCTGCACTATATCGATGCGGCAGAACTATTCTGGAGTTCCTACATTCTTATTTACGATTCGAGTTCGCAAATGCAGTTGTTTGCCAGCGCGCAGCAGAGCGTGCAGGACATGCAGAACAACCTTCGTACAGAGTCCGATCAGTTAAGCCAGCGATTCCAGTCATTCTCGAATGCATTCTCCCTCCGCCTCAAAAGCCTTCTCAAAGCGGCGTGGTTCTGGTTGCTGGCAATCCTGACGGCAGCCGGTGTCATTGCCTACGGGCAGCGCCGCGTCATTCGAACGGCATGGCAGATCTACAGGCTGCGCCGCGGCCACGGAACGCTCGACAGCGACATCATCGAACGCATGTTCTACCGTGCTGCGCGCATGGCCGCGGAGAAAGACGCGGGTCGCGAACCTGCGCAGACATGGCGGGAGTGGATTCTTCGGCTGCCGCAGCAGAAACGCCTCGCCCTTTCGCGCGCTCTCGAAGTATTTGAGAAATCCAAATATGGACACCAACCCGTGTCTGCGGCAGACTTCGACGTACTTGAAGAGACGATGAAGACAATCAAAGTACTGTGATTCAAGCTGCTGAAAAGAATCCGCCACTTCGGCCGACACTTCAGTTTGTTGCGCCGTTCGCGGCGTTTATCGTCATCCTCGGCGTTGATCGCTATCTGCCATTCGGAAGATTCAACTATCCGCTGCGCGTCGTCCTGGTGACGGCCGTTCTTCTCCTGGTGTCTTCAAAATCCGAACTCCGGGGGCCACGGCAGTTCCTGGCGAGCATCGGCATCGGCGTGCTTGTATTTGTGGTCTGGATCGGGCCGGATGCGCTCTGGCCCGCCTACCGCTCACTGCCGGTCTTTCAAAACGCCCTCACAGGAACGGTTCGGACGACGCTGACGCCTGAACTCGCAACGGATACCCTCTTTCTTGTTTTCAGAATTATCGGCACTGCGCTCCTGGTACCGATCATCGAAGAACTGTTCTGGCGGGGCTGGCTGATGCGCTATCTCATCCACCCGGACTTTACGAAAGTCACTCTTGGCACATTTTCAGCGCTTTCCTTCTTTGTTACGGCGATTTTCTTTGCAAGCGAGCATGGTCCATTCTGGGACGTCGGGTTTGCAGCAGGCGTCATTTACAACTGGTGGCTGATGCGGACAAAGAGTCTTAGCGATTGCATTCTGGCGCATGCTGTCACGAATGCATGCCTGGCCGGTTATGTCCTGAAGTTCGGCCACTGGGAATACTGGATTTAGCCGCAGCGCGGCGGCGAAAGCGCTTATCCGGTACAATAGAAGCGGTGAAGACACGTAAAGTCGGTTTTGTCAGCCTCGGCTGCCCCAAAAATCTCGTCGACAGTGAAGTGATGCTCGGCACGCTGACCACTCAGGGATACTCCATTACTCCTAATAAGGATGAAGCGGACGTCCTTGTGGTTAACACCTGCGGCTTTATCGACAGCGCCAAGCAGGAATCCATAGATACGATCATGGAAATGGCCGAGCTCAAAACGCAGGGCAACTGCAAGAAGTTGGTCGTTGCAGGATGTCTCGCCGAACGATATCGCGGCGAAATACTCAAGGAAATCCCGGAAATCGATTTCATTTTCGGACCGGACGAACTCGGAAAAATCCTCGAGGCGGTACGGCTTGGTAATGACGAACCCGCACCGGATGTCATGATTGACGCGCTCTACACCTCGAAGGAAGTGCCCACGATTCCCCGGATTCTGACAACGCCGTCGTACATGGCATATTTGAAAATCTCCGAAGGATGCGATCACGTCTGCTCTTTCTGCGCCATTCCGGGTTTCCGCGGAAAATTCCGCAGCCGAAGCGTTGCAGACCTCGTTGCCGAATCGCGACGCCTCGCCGATCGGGGCGTGCGGGAACTGGTTCTCGTTTCTCAGGACACGATGGCTTACGGAAAAGACATCGGACTTCCGGACGGCATTACTTCTCTTCTCGGCGAACTTGCGCGAATCGACGGATTGAAATGGGTGCGCTTCCTTTACTGCTATCCGCATACGATCTCCGACGAACTGGTGCGGCTCGTGGCCGAGGAAGAACGGCTGTGCAAGTACTTCGACATACCCTACCAGCATGCCAGCCGTTCCGTGCTCGAACGCATGCTGCGCGGCGGCAGCCGGGATCAGTACGAACGGCAGATTGAGCGCATCCGGCAGTTGAATCCGAATGCTGGCCTACGCACGTCCTTCATTACCGGTTTTCCCGGCGAAACCGAAGACGACTTCGGTGAAATTCTGACGTTCATGAATAACGTCGGATTCGACAACGTCGGCGTGTTTCTCTATTCGGACGAAGAAGGAACCGGCGCATTCGATCTTGACGCAAAGGTTCAGCGCCGGACTGCAACCCGCCGGCGCAATCAGTTGATGAAGGCGCAGAATCGGATTTCGGCAAAAAAGTTGAAGAGCATGATCGGCCGGAGGGTGGAGGTTCTTCTGGAAGGCTCATCCGACGAAACGGAACTTCTCCTGAAGGGCCGGATGGAAACACAGGCGCCCGAAATCGACGGCCATGTACTCATTAACGACACCAATGACCGCGAAATGACGGCCGGCGAATTCTATTCCGTCGAAATCACGGAGAGCCACGAATACGATCTTGTCGGCAAAATCTGCTGAATCGCGATATGAAGTGCCCAACCTGCAACAAGGAAGCGGAAATCATCGGCAATCTATTCCGGCCGTTCTGTAGCGAGCGTTGCAAGACCATCGATCTCGGGAAGTGGGCCGCCGAAGAATATCGTGTGCCGTCTAAGGAAAAACCTCCCGAAGAGTTCCACAGATCCAATGGCCACAGCACGCATCACGAAGACATTGAAGACTGAGCCCCTCGACCTTCTCGACCGGCTCGCGATCTTCGTCGCGACAGGTGCTGGTGCGGGCTTCATGCCGAAGGCACCTGGCACGGCAGGAGCGATCGAAGGCGTACTTCTCTATCTGGCGATGGAAAGCCTGCGCGCGGGCGCATACTATCCGCATGTTATAATTTTCTTTCTCATAGCTGGAACGTGGGCCGCACATCGCGTCGAAACCGTCTGGGGACACGATTCCCAGCGGATTGTCGTCGATGAAATCGCCGGGCAAATGCTCGCTTTTTCGATGGCCGCGGGACACTATCATCTCGGCGCCGGGTATGTCGCAGCCGGGTTCGTCCTTTTTCGGCTGTTCGATATCACCAAGCCTTTTCCGCTCAGGCGAATGGAAAGGCTGCCGGGCGGTTTCGGCGTGATGATGGACGATGTAGGCGCCGGCATTTACGCGCTTATTGGAATGATTTTGATTCGATATTTCTTCGGCAATTAGACGTGGGCGAAATCACAATCAATCGAGTAACACCACAGGCCGCCCTTCCCGGCGGCGATGTTGTCATCAATTACACCGGATCCGCGGCAACTGCGGCGCCTGCACAGCCTGAGGTGCGTTTCGGAGAGTTCACCGGCCAGATTACCGTTTCGTCCAGTAGTGAAATTGTCGTCCGCGTTCCGGAGAATGCGGCAGAGCTTGGAACTTCCGAGGTTCGCGTACGCACGAACGGAAAAATGAGCAGCCCGTTCCACTATGAGATTGGAAAGCGGCTGGCAGGAAGCCTCCATCCTGTTGCCAATCCCGCAGTCGACAGCGACGGAAACGTGTATGTCACTTATAGTGGGAAGAGAGGGCAAAAGGCTCCCGTTTCGATTTACAAAGTCACGTCCAGCGGTGCTGTCACTCCGTTTGCAACGGACATCATGAACGCGACGGGCCTCGCATTTGGAATCAGCGGCCATCTCTTCGTATCGAGCCGTTTCGAAGGATCTGTTTATCGCATCGATCCCGCGGGGCGAATCGACACCTATATCGAAGGTATGGGAATCGCAACGGGCCTTGCATTCGACCGCAACAGCAATCTCTACATCGGCGACCGCAGCGGCAGCATTTTCAAAATCAGCCCCAGCAAGGAAATTTTCGTTTTTGCGACGCTGGAGCCCAGCATCGCCGCCTATCACCTCGCATTCGGGCTCGACGATCATCTTTATGTCAGCGGGCCAACGACTTCCAGTTTCGATTCCATCTTTCGGGTGTCACCCAGCGGCGAAGTCGAAAAATTCTTCACAGGGCTCGGACGGCCGCAGGGCCTTGCGGCCGATATCGAAGGCAATATTTACGCAGTGGCGTCGTATCGGGGACGGCGGGGTGTGTTCCGCCTCAGCAAGGGAGGCGTACCGGAACTCGTCGTCTCGGGGCAAAGCCTCGTCGGCCTTGCGTTCGACTATGAAGAGAATCTTCTCGTCGTGGATGCGGGCGCGCTTTACCGCGTTCATCTCGGCGTCATGGGCAAACCCCTTCCCTGAGATTGCCGGAAACTATGCTATCCGCCGAAATCATCGCGATCGGGTCGGAACTTCTGACACCGAGCTTCGTGGATACCAACTCGCTACACCTCACGCGCCGGCTGAACGAGATCGGGATTCCCGTCGTTTTGAAAACGATCGTCGGAGACGACGAGAACTATCTTGAACAGGCTCTGCGGGCATCGCTGGAGCGAACATCCATTGTGATCACAATTGGCGGACTCGGTCCCACGGAAGACGACATCACGAGGAAGGTTGTCGCCCGGGTCCTGCATCGGCAGCTCGTTTTGAGCGACGCCATCCTTGCCTCAATCGAAAAACGGTTCAAAGCCCGCGGATCCGAGATGCCCGCCAATAATGCACGGCAGGCATTAATACTGACCGGCTCCGATGTTCTGGAAAATCGCAACGGTACGGCTCCCGGCCTTTGGATCGTTTCCGAGAAAAATAAAGTCATTCTTCTTCCCGGACCGCCTTCTGAGCTTGAACCCATGTTCGACAATACATGTGTCGAACGCCTGCGTGTACTCGCTGGTGGCGTCGCCATCGCGAAACGCATCTATCGAACCACAGGTCTGGCGGAATCAGCGCTTGACGCCCGTATCGCTCCGATCTATGGCAAGTACCGGAATCCCGAAACAACGATACTTGCCAAACCCGGGCAGGTCGAAGTGCGATTGACGGCGCGCGGCAAGAACGAGCAGGAAGCCGAAAAGGCAGCGCAGGAACTCGGCGACCTCATTGAAACGGAACTTCAGGATTACATCTTTACGAACACCGAACAATCGCTCGAAGAAGTCGTGGGCATGTACCTGGTCATGAAGCATGCGACGATTTCCGTCGCGGAATCCTGTACCGGAGGACTTGTCGCGCAGCGGCTGACAGCGGTTCCGGGAAGCTCGCAATACTTCATGTCCGGGATCGTGACTTATAGCAACCAGTCCAAAATGGAGCTTGCCGGGTTTCCTCCCCTGCTGATCGAAATGCAAGGCGCTGTCAGCGAAGAAGTGGCCCGAGGACTGGCGGAAAGCATCCGGGAAAAAGCAGGAACAACGATTGGCGTTGGCGTCACGGGCATCGCCGGACCGGCTGGAGGTTCTCCGGAAAAACCGGTCGGCACGGTTCATATCGCTGTGGCCGGCCCGGGTGTAACGGCGCACGGCTGCTTTCTTTTCCCCGGTGACCGCGAACGCGTTCGGGGACAGGCGTCCCAGGCGGCACTTAATATGGTTCGTCGCATGCTCATCGAACTGTAATGCGTACATTCATTGCGCTCGATCTTCCCGAAGAAATCCGCGCACGGCTCGCAGAAGTACAACGCGCGCTGAAGCCGTCGACGCATACCGCCAGATGGGTAGCCCCCGAATCGATTCACGTCACACTCAAATTCATAGGAGAAATTCCCGAAAAGCGTGTGGACGACATCCACGGAGCTCTTGCCGGCCTCACATGGAAGCCATTTACCGTTACAGTCAACGGCATTGGATTCTTTCCGGGAGCGCGGTCGCCGCGGGTTGTTTGGGCGGGCATGCAGGCGCCCACCATGGAAGACCTTACCAAGGAAATAGACGTTCATCTCGAACGGCTGGGTTTTGAAAAAGAAAAGCGCATGTTTCGTCCTCATCTCACACTGGCGCGGGCGAAAACGACTCGTCTCGAAGCCGCACTGGTAGAGACGGCCAAGGCGTTCGAGCATGAGGATTTTGGAACATTCACGGTGGATCGCTTTTTTCTCTACCAAAGCACGCTTAAGCCCACAGGCTCCATATACACGAAACTCAAGGAGTATCTGCTGACACGTTCATGACTTCTCCAATCGCAATCATCGGTGCCGGCGGCTGGGGAACCGCACTGGCAGTTACGCTTGCGCGTGCCGATCGCGGAGTTCGGCTCTGGGTTTATGAGGCCGATCTTGCCGTCGCGATCACGGACACCCGCGAGAATTCCGTCTATCTGCCGGGCGTGACAATTCCGGAAACAGTGCGCGTCAGCAATTCCATGGGTGACGTACTTCTTGGAGTCGATACCGTCATTCTGGCGGTGCCCTCGCATGTGTATCGTTCGGTTTTGATTCAACTCGAACCGTTCGTGCTCCCGGAAATGACGTTCATCAGCGCCGCCAAAGGGATCGAAAATAAAACCCTGATGCGCATGACCGAAGTGATCGCGGATGTTATCGGCAGAAAATTTCCGCCGAAGATTGCCGTCCTGTCCGGCCCAACGTTCGCCCCTGAAGTGGCGCGCGGCGAACTCGCGACCGTCGTTGTGGCCTCCCCGGATGAAGCGCTTCGACGACAGGTTCAGGCGGACCTTTCGACGTCCAGATTCCGCCTCTATACGAACGCGGATATGATTGGCGTCGAAATCGGCGCGGCAGCCAAGAATGTCATCGCCATTGCGGCAGGCACAGCAGATGGGCTCGGTTTAGGATCGAATGCGACGGCCGCACTCATCACACGAGGCCTTGCGGAAATTACGCGCCTTGTCGTTGCCTGCGGCGGAAAGCGCGAAACATTATCCGGGCTGGCAGGAATGGGGGATCTCATCCTGACGGCTTACGGAAACCAGAGCCGGAACCGCCGCGTGGGACTTGCGCTCGGGCAGGGGCGTAAACTGGAAGAGATCGTCGGTGAAACACTCGAAGTTGCGGAAGGTATCCGCACGGCCCAGTCGACCGTCGAACTGGCGCGAAAACTCGGCATCGAAATGCCGATCGCTGAAAAAATGTATTCGGTTCTTTATGGAGGACTCCGCCCTCAGGACGCGATCCGCGATCTCATGGAAAGAAAGTTGAAGGAAGAGTAGACCGCAAAGCTATGGAATTCATCACACTATTCGGGCCACCGAAGAAGAAAGAGCCGACAGTTTTCGAAAAGATCAAGGAAGCCGTCAAGCAGACGCAGGAAAACTTCACCGAACGGATCACGGAGCTTGTCGAGGGCAAGAAGGAAATCGATCGCGAGATGCTCGACGAACTCGAGATGATTATGATCGGCTCCGACATCGGCGTAGTGACGACGACGGAAATTCTCAAATCCATCAAAGATCAGATTTCGAGAAAACAACTCCAGGACCCGCAGCATCTGCGCGGCGTTGTGAAGGAAGAACTGCGCAAAATTCTGAGCGTGAATTACACGCCGCCGAAGCAGATCGCCGAAGGCGAACCCTTTGTAATAATGATGGTCGGCGTGAATGGCGTCGGCAAGACGACAACAATCGGAAAACTTGCGAACCGATTTAAGAGGGACGGCAAGTCCGTCATGCTCTGCGCTTCCGATACGTTCAGGGCCGCCGCTGTTGAGCAACTCGATATTTGGGCGGCACGATCGGGCGTTCCTATCGTGAAACAGAAGTCGGGCGCGGATCCGTCCGCAGTGCTCTTCGACGCGATGCAGTCCGCCAAGGCCAGAAAAATCGACTACGTCATCGTCGATACCGCCGGGCGCCTGCACACCAAACACAACCTGATGACAGAGCTCGAAAAAATGACGCGCATCGCGAAACGCGAAGTGCCGACTGCGCCGCACGAAGTGCTTCTCGTCCTTGACGCAACGACGGGACAGAACGGATTGACGCAGGCAAAGGAATTCACGAAAAGCGCTGGTGTGACGGGACTCGTGCTGACGAAGCTCGATGGCACGGCCAAAGGCGGAGTTGTCGTGGCGATCGCGAAAGAACTTCGCATTCCGATCCGCTTTGTCGGGGTCGGCGAACAGATGGACGATCTGATCGAATTTTCCGCCGAAGATTTCGTGGAATCGCTGTTCAGCAAGTAATGTAACCGAACAAGAGAGAAAAAAAGACTTTTGCGCGTGAGGTGGCAGGAAACATCCGAATATCGAAATCTATAAGGAATTTATTACCACCCCGGCCTTCGGCCGCCCCTCCTAAAAACAGGAGGGGCAAAAACTATTCTCCACGAACCTGACCGATGACCGACACGGACTACATTCGCCGAACCTTCGAGCTTGCCCGCAGAGGCATGGCCCTTACCAGCCCGGGAGCCATGGCCGGCGCAATCGTCGTCAAAGACGGGCGCATTGTCGGCGAAGGTTTTTACACCTGGGATGAAATCGACCATGCCGAAACCCGCGCACTCCGCCAGGCCGGCTCTGACGCCCGCGACGCAACCGTCTATATCTCCCTTGAACCGTGCGCCCACCAGGGACGAACGCCGCCATGCGCAAAGGGTCTGATCCAATCCGGAGTCTCCCGGGTCGTCGCAGCCATTGCGGATCCCAACCCGGAAGTAAACGGCAAAGGGTTCGCGATGTTGCGCGAAGCTGGAATCGCCGTGCAGTCGGGAATTCTAGAAGAAGAAGCACATAAACTGAACGAAGCGCATTTCACGTACAAAACACAGAAACGCCCGTTCGGTATTTTGAAGATTGCCATGTCCCTCGATGGCAAGATCGCCACGCACACGGGCGATTCCAAATGGATCACCTCCGAGCAGGCCCGCACTGTCGTTCAAGAGATGCGCTTCACTTCCGACGCAGTCGTTACCGGCAGCGGAACGTTTCTCAAGGACAGTCCGCAGATGACGGACCGCAGCGGCAAGCCGCGCCGGCGTGAGTTGATCCGAGTGGTGCTGGATCGGCGAGGACAACTGGATAGTCCCGAAGGCTGGCTCACATTTCGCGGTTCTCTCGAGGAACTTGCCAAAGAACTGTACTCCCGGGAAATTCAGAGTTTTCTCATGGAATGCGGGCCGGATCTGGCTTTCAACGCGATTCAATCCGGAATCATTGATAAGATAATTGCGTTCGTGGCGCCGAAGATACTGGGAGGCCGGGAGATTCCTGCCATTGGAGGCAGCGGCGTTGCCAGCCTGGCCGATGCCATCCCCCTCTACGATGGCTCAATCGGCACAGCAGGCCCGGACTTAATCGTTTCTGGATATGTTCACAGGAATCATTGAGGAAGTCGGCGAAATCGTCGCCGTAACCGACACGACAGACTTCCGTACCATCCGCGTCCGCGCACGCGAGGTCCTCACCGACAGCAAAGTGGGATCAAGCATCGCCGTGAACGGCGTATGCCTCACGGCAATAACTGTCGATAACTCCGGTTTTACGGCTGAGCTTTCGCGCGAGACGCTCGTCCGCAGCAGTCTGAACGGCCTTGGAGTCGGGACAGTGGTGAACCTCGAACGCCCAATGCGCGCGGACGGAAGATTCGGGGGACATATCGTCCAGGGTCACGTGGATGGCGTAGGCCGCATTCGCAGTTTTGAGCGTGACGGCGACAGCTGGAGCCTTGTGGTGGAATACCCGAAGTCCGCGTCGCAGTACCTTGTCGAAAAGGGATCAATCACTCTTGACGGAATCAGTCTGACCATAGCCGCATTGCGTCCGGACGCATTTGATGTCGCAATTATTCCGCACACACTGGACAATACCAATCTGGGACGCGCGAAAGCCGGGGACCCGGTGAATCTGGAGTTCGACGTTATTGCAAAGTACGTCGAACGCATGCTGAAGAGAGAGTAACCGAGGCATGGAAAACGGTTCATCGGCACTGGAAACGATATGAATTTTGCAACGATTGAAGAAGCGCTTCTGGACATCCAGGAAGGCCGCATGATCGTGATTGTTGATGACGAGGACAGGGAAAACGAAGGCGATCTGATGGTCGCCGCCGAAAAGATCTCCGCCGATGCGATCAACTTCATGGCCACTCACGGCCGCGGACTGATCTGTCTTGCGATGACTGGTCAGCGTCTGGATGACCTTCACATCCCGCTTATGGTTTCCGAACACGCGAATACGTCTCCATACAGCACTGCATTTTGTGTTTCGATCGAAGCAAGGCGCGGGGTCTCCACGGGCATCTCCGCCGCCGATCGCGCGCAGACAATCCTCACCGCCATCGATTCGCGTACGCGCCCGACGGATCTTGCACGACCCGGACACATCTTTCCTCTCCGGGCACGCGACGGAGGCGTCCTCGTACGCGCGGGCCAGACGGAGGCATCTGTGGATCTGGCACGAACTGCCGGATTATTCCCGGCCGGCGTCATCTGCGAGATCATGAAGGAAGACGGAACCATGGCACGCGTTCCCGATCTGGTCGAATTCGCAGCCATACATAACGTGAAGATGATCACCGTCGCAGACCTGATCCGCTACCGTCTGCGTACCGAACACTTTGTAAAAAAGGTAGGGGAACGAATGCTGAAGACTGCGCACGGCGCCTTCCGGATGATTGGATTCCAGAGCATTCTCGGACCGGAAACACATTTCGCGCTCGTTAAAGGCGACATCGGAAACGGGGAGGACGTCCTCGTTCGCGTCCATACGCACTGTCTCACCGGAGACGTTTTCGGATCCCAGGCGTGCCAGTGCCGCGGTCAAATGGATCGGACAATGGAAATCATGGAGACCGAAGGGCGGGGAGTTTTGCTTTACCTGCAGCAAATGGGCAAAACCGCGGCGGAAGTGGAATTTGAAAATCACGGACGCGTCGCCGGTGATTCCAACGAAGCCATTACCCTGCGTGGAGAACAGCGCGAATATGGAATCGGCGCACAGATCCTGGCCTCGCTCAACATTCACTCCATGCGGATTCTGACGAACCACCCCCGCAAGCTCGTCGCGCTCGAAGCCTACGGGCTGAAGATCCAGGCCCAGGTCCCCTTCAATTATCAAAAACTCACTTCCTGATTTCCGGCAGCAAAATCCCGATGCTCCGTGGCTGATTTCCCTAAATGGGTTATCGTGCTTACGCAACCTGAGCAACCAGGAAAAACATGGGATTTCTTTTTCACCTGCTGCTGGCACTTGGACTCCAGACTCTGGGCATTCGCGTCGAAGGCACGATTCTGGACGGCGACACCGGCAAACCGCTCGCCAGCGTTTCCGTCCAGCTCGCCGGACGGCGCGTGTCCACAGATCTGCAGGGACATTTCTCCTTCATTGCGGTCCCCCCTGGTCGATACCCCTTGCTTGCCGACAAGGATGGTTACATGCGTGCACGTGCGGACGGCCGCCGAATTCCCGGAAACTCAGGAATCGACGTGACAGTGGGTTCCGGAAAGCAGGACCCGCTGATCCTGCACATGTTCAAAGGAGGGAGTGTCACCGGCCGCATCTACGACTCAAAAGGTGTACCGCTGCGCAATATTGCCGTAGTGCCTTATCGCCAGACGTATGACGACGCAGGCAACCACAGGCTTCGACGAGTTCCGATCAGCGTTCAGACGAGCACACCCGATGCATTGATTCGCACACTGCTGGGTCTTACGCAGACGATGCCATCGTTGTCGCCCGGAACAACCGCCGTCATGGGCAGCAGAACGAACGATCTCGGCGAATTCCGCATCTACAACCTTGACCCCGGGGAGTATGCCTTTTTCATCGACGCAGGCCCGCCCAACCTCCCGCTTTACTATCCCGGCGTTGCCAATGCGCCGGACGCTGCCATGGTGAACGTACCGGGCGGAATGGAATTACGGCTGAACAACGTTACGTTGCCGTCCAGCAATGAAGCTATTCTCCGCGTAAAATTCATCAGTCCCGCCGAAGAGCGCTCGTTCGCGACTGCCGTGGAGATCCATCGAAAGGGAGCCGAAGAAACGATTGCGACAAGTTCGGTACTCACCGCCGGACAACAAATGGCGATCAAGCTGCCTCCTGGCGCATACGACGTGGATGTGTTTGGCGGAACTTCTGCATTGCGTGGTCCGTCGCCGTATTTCGCGGCACAACGCGTTCCGGTGGTCATGGCAGGACAGGACGTTGAAATTACCGTCCCCTTAAGGTCCGGCCCTGGATTGACCGGATCTGTGATGACAGAAGCAACGGCTGCAATCCCACCGCGACCCATCTCGGGAGTGCAATTCACTCTGCGTTCCGCGGATATCATTCCGGATATCTCAATGCCAATGACGAGCGGCCCAGGCGGAGATCTTTTCATGCGCAGCGTTCCGGCGGCGACATACAAGGTAACGGCAGTTTCCGGAATTCCTTCGGGAATGTGCATGACCAGCATTCGGACAGGGGATCGGAATGTTTTGAAAGACGGCTTACAGGTCGCCGGCAGCGATGTGCGGATGGACGTCCTACTGTCCGCGGCCGCAGCCATGATTAAGGGAACCGTCACCGATTCCAGAAACCTAACGATTGCCGGCGCCACTGTCGCCCTGGTTCCAGATGACCCCGCACGATCGGATCTTTTCGCTGCTGGAACAACCGATCAACTCGGAGGATTCGAACTGCCGTGCATACAGCAAGGGGATTACCGGCTGTATGCGTGGGCGGAAGTGGACGGGTACGCGTACCGCAACGCGGAATTCATGAAGGCGTACAGCGATGGCGGGAGAGCGATACGCGTGGAAAAGGCGCAAAACGCAACCGTAAACCTCCGCCTTCTCGAAAACAAGTAAATCGCCGGTGGTGAGTCACTGCCCGTCAGTACCGCCCCATCCGGGTAGTTTCGTCTAATAATACTTTGAACCTATAAGATGCTATAAGATGCTTTACGATTCGGTAAACGTGGGTATATACTCCCGCAAAACTCATTAGCAGTGGAGGTTTAATGATGTCGCGGACTGCGTTTCGATGGTTGGCTGGCGGAGTGATGTTGGTGCTGATGGCCACGTTCGTATTGGCACAGCACAACATTCTTGCAAAATTCGACCCAAGTAAGACGAAGACGGTTAAAGGGATTGTGACCTCGATCTCGTGGTCAAATCCGCACGTCCACGTTCTCATGGATGTGACAGAGGGAACCGCCATCACAAACTGGGCGGTCGAGTTGGAAAGTACAATAGACCTTGAAAGAAGTGGCTGGCGCCCGAACACATTAAAACCCGGCGATGAGATTACCGTGCAGGGCATCACCGCGAGAGATGGGAGCCCGCAAATACTGGGGAATTCCGTGATGACCTCTGCCGGCAAGAGAGTGCTGGACGTGTCGGCAGCCGCGAAGGCAGCAATTTTGCCAGTGGCAAACCTGCCCTCTCGTGGCCCCGCACCTCGCTGGCCCGATGGCAAGCCCCGCCTTGGTCCGCCTCCCGGCGAAAAAGGATACTGGGGACGGCCCAGTTCGACGGTATTGATGGAGACTGGAGCCAATGTCCAGATGGACACGGTTGGTCTGTTAAAGAACATCGCGGATGCGGACAAGGTCGCCCCCTTTCAGAAGTGGGCCAAAGACCTTTACGTATTACGGCAACGCAGTTTCCTGAAAGACGATCCGATGTACCTCTATTGCAAACCGCCCGGTGCAGTACGTCTCTTCCAAATGCCTTACGGAGTGCAGTTCCTTGAAGACAAGAACTTCGGACGCATTTTTGTCACGGAAGGCGGCGGCAACCATCAGTGGCATTTCATTTACACGGACGGACGGCCTCAAAGAGGCGAAGTCCGGGGTAATGACGATAATCCACTGTACTACGGAAATGCCCGAGGCTCGTGGCAGGGCGACACATTCGTGGTGGACTCGAAGACATTCAACGAGAAGTTTTGGTTTACCAACGGCGGGCTGCCGCATACCGACCAGCTTCATCTGATCGAGAAATTTACCCGTACCGATTTCAATACCTTGAAATATGAGGTCACGGTCGATGACATGGGTGCGTATACCAGAACATGGACGGGCGGCTGGACCTTGCAGTGGGTTCCCGAAGATCTGCCCACCTACTATTGCCAGGACAACAGGCCATAAATGAGTGCCCCAAGATACGAAAAGGAGAAAAAAATGTCTGCGAGACCGTTTCGTCTGATTTGTCTGTTGCTCGGCCTGTTTATCGCGGGTTCCGCAGTGGCTCAGGAAGGACATCCCATCCGGGGCACATGGATCGGTGAGTGGAGCCCCACACCCGCGCAAAAAATCCATGTGGTGCTTTTCATGGACTATGACAACACAAAAATCACCGGTATCCTGAATCCTGGTCCGAACGGCGTTCCATTGAAGCTGGCCCGGCTCGATATCGAACCAGGAGATCTGCAGGCCAAGCCTCCCAGAGTACCGACATTCAAGGTCCACATCGAAGCCGATTCAAAGGACGCCAAAGGCGCTGCTGTGAGTATCGTAGCCGATGGGACAATGACGCAAGTGGCCCTGCCTAATCGTGGGCTCGAAGGGACATGGACCCAAACCACTGGCGGCAGCACACAAAAAGGCACTTTCAAAATAAGACGCCAGTTCTAAGCCCCCCGGTTCCCAGACTGATGTCCCGGTGCGTTTCCGCATCGGGACATCAGTCTCACACCGCAATTTCAGCATCCCCTATAAAAATTTGCCTCCTGGCTGATCCACGTCGCGCGTGTGTCGAACTTCGAATAATGGGAGCAAAAGAGTGCTTCATCCCCTCCTGGCCTCCCGGAGAGGCTTGCTCAACAGAAGCCGTTAGCGGCGACAGAGGGTAGCCACGGGCGAGAGCCCTTGAAATGGAAACGGAGGAGAATTTAACCCCGGAGCGCCCAAGCAGGCCTTTGGCCTTCGTGTGGATCTAAGTAGGAGGGGCGTAAAAGATTTAGAGTTCTTACGCCCTCCGGGACTAGAACCGCGGGAAAATAGCCGACGGGCTCAGCCCGTGGCTACCCTCTGTTCGCCGCGAACGAGGCGCTAAAATCTTCTGTTGGACAAAGCCTCAAAAGATGGAACGGCGGCTTTTTTCGTCCCGTTATGCAAAGGTCTTCCCAAACAGGAGAAGCAGGTGAGGAAGAAAGGAAAGCCGGCCGAAGGACTTCGGCCGGCTCTCTTATTTCAAGGAAACTATGGAACGTAAGGACTTTCCCGGCTTACTGACGATTCTGAGGCGCCGGTCATAAGCTCGAATGCCTTATTGTTGTCCTGACAGATGTACTCGAAACTTTCCACGCCCGGACTAAAGTTCAGGAACCAGCCAGTTTTCCACGTCTTCGTATAGGTGCCTGGATCGTCGATGGTAAGGTCATAGGTCATCGTGTTGTAATCGGTGCGGGTAAATTTTTCTGTCGTGTGCAATTTGTCCGAAGCAGGCATCCCTTCCAAATTGGAAACCCACATTCTTTCGTTGTATCCGATCGTGTCCACTACCAACGAATCGCCTTCAAAGTGACCGAGATTCTCGCCGTAATAGCTGGGAACCAGGTCCTTTGAATGTTGCCTGCCGTCCATGTAAATGGTGCGGTAGCTGTGCGAGCCGCCGGTCTGGAAGATGATGAACAGCTTTAGTTCGGGAAAACTTACGAACTGAGTTCCATACGCTGTTGCCACCTGTCGAAATGCTCCCGACGGTTTGCAACGGGTGTAGGGTTCAAGCTGGTTTTGCTGGCGATAGTCGTAGACGGCTTTTGACCAGGGCTGGAAGGGAACCTGACTTACCTTCGGTTTTCCCGGATATACATTTTGATTTGCGTTTGCCGCGGGGGCGGCCCCAGGTACCGGGTCAGCATCTGCAAATCTCCCTCCGCCGGCATTCCACAGACCTTTTTCGCCGATAGCAGGTCCCCACATCACCGTGCCATCCGGATTACGCGGTGTGGGCTTTGCTGCCGGCCGCGCGGCATTTTGATTCTGACCAAAAGTTGGCTGCGCGAGCACTGACAAGACCATCAAAGCAGCCGAAACAGCCACTATAGAGCGATATCGCACGGTAACCTCCCATTGGGTGATTTTGGGCTGTTGATACTACATCCGGCTTAGGGCGTCAAGAGGTTTTGCTGCTACGCGGCAAGAAAGATAATTTGAAGTAAGTACTGAAATCTCTACTGATTAAAACCAACGAGAGGGAAAGTTTCCGCCGCCGTTTTGGGGCGGCGGAAACCAGGAGTTAGAAGTTAAAGCGAGTATTCAACGTAAAGGATCGGGCACCACTTGCCGACGTAATGCGTCCGAAGCTGGTGGAATTGATGTCCAGCGTCGGGCTACCAAAGATCGGATGGTTCAGGATGTTGATTGCATCCAACCGAAACTCTAAGTTTTTGCTCTCGCTGATCTGAACCTGCTTGATCAAATCCATATCCAGGCCGAGTGAGGACGGCCCTTTGATCCATTGCAAGCCAAGATTGCCGATCGTTCCAGGATCCGGATTTACAAGAAGGAGGTTTCCCGCAGCATCCGCCAACGCCTTATTGCTGAACGACGTGTTTGTACTCTGTAACGTCGTCACAACAGACCCGCCGGGATCGGTAACTTGCTTGAAATCCCCAAAATACGTCACGCCGGTCGCAAGCTTCGTCACTTTCCCGACAGTCTTGGGGAAAGCACCAACAATATTAGGAGTCATGCTGGTGTTTTCGGAGAACGACGACGACGACGCGGTGATGGTCAGAGGTTGCCCCGTCGCGAAACTGAAGATTCCGGCAAGCGTCCAGTTTCCGACGATCCCCGTTACCCATTTGGGAGAGTTAGCGAGGAACGGCTTTCCTTTTCCAAAGGGCAACGTGTACGAACCGTTGCTCCGGATATCATGCGTATGGTGAAACGAGAGCAGGGTCTTGTTCAAAGACTGATTTCTTGGGTTCAGATATGCCGTGGTACCGTCACCATCGTTTTCACCTATGGTCTTGCTCCAGGTGTACGTGGTCTGGTTTGTGAACCCACTGGACAACCGTTTTGTCACCGAGAGGTTCAGGGAATGGTACGTTGAATTTCCCGGATTGCCATCCACTGTCACATTTGTGAACTGAGGATTGGCGACGATGAAATTCTCGGGGAATTTGTTGGCTCGAAGCAGACCGCCACCCTCACCAGTGACCGTGTTGGTGGTGTTGAGCAAACTGGCGAATTGCCCAACGTCGCCATTAGCGATAAATGCGCGGAAAAGTGTGTTCTGGCGTAACGATGCGGATCCGGTAATGGTGGTGCCATTTACGGCTCCGAGTCCCAGATTGAGCCCCTTCAGCATCTGATCGAACAACGGCGCGTTTCCGCCCGCTCGCGTAATGTTGTACGCGTCGAGAATTCCATTCTCAAAGATATTGGCGGTGTTGACCGGAGTGCCGCCATACAGCTTGGTACCCTTACTGCCGACGTACCGCACTTCCACAGTCAGGTTCTTCGCGAGTTCCCGCTGAAGTTCCATGCTGTAGTTTTGGATATACTCGGTCGACCAGCCATCATCAAACCCTCGCAGCGCCTGATTCCGCGAGGTCAGTGGCACCGCTTCCAACGGCACGCCGGGAATTCCGGGGCCGGAAATCGGCAGATGAAGCGTGGAAAGATTGGTATACGTGCTAAACGACAGGTTTGGAACCACGTTCAACCCGGGAATGCTCCCCTGGCTGCTGTTCGTCGAGGCGAGCCGATTGCTTCCAGTTGCATAAGCAATCCCATATCCCGCTCGCAGTGTCGTTTTATCTTTTCCAAACCACGGAACAGTCCAGCTCAATCCTATTGTCGGAGCCAGGTTGTTCCAGTCATTGCGTTGAAGGTTTAACTGCGGGTTCGGCCCGTGCTTACCCACGAACTCGATAGAGGTCAGAGAGCCAGCCAGGTGTCCAGGCTGGTACAAATCCGCAAAGCTCGTGCCGGACAACCCGAAGAGACTCTTCTCTCCTCCGGCAGGCCGCGCCAGAACTCCGCGTTGATCCCACGGTGCACCATAAAAGTCGTAGCGCACGCCAAGGTTGAGCGTGAGATTCGCGCGTGCTTTCCAATCGTCTTTAAAGAATGCGCTCCATTCCCTGCCACGGTAATCCCGGTACCGGACGCTTTCTGTCGGATACGGTTTGAATTCTTTCAACGAGTCGACGATGTAGAACGCCTGAGTAATCGTGCCGATGGAACCATTAAGATCCGTCAACAGACTCCGCGCATTCCCCTGGTCCGAACCCGTCAGACCTGGAACCGTGGTCCCATCGATTCCGGTTACGGCAACCCCGCCTGCGCCCAGGTTGACACGCGGCCATGCATCCTGATCGTGTCCGCCAGTTGTTGCGCCGGTCCGCCACTCCACACCGCCTTTGAACGCGTGCGCTCCAGAGGTCCAGCTTATGGAGTCTGCATACTGGGTCAGGGGACTTAGCGTCCCGCGGCTATTGCCATTGACGCCGAGCGCGCCACCGGCCCAATTCGTCATTGTAGGAGTGAAGGGAATGCCGTCTCTTTGGGGGACCAGCGCGAACGCCTGCTTGGCCAGTTCGGTGATGCCAGGCCCGATCGTTCTGGGCGGTTTCCGCACATTCCCGTCTGGAGCGTAGAGCGTTGGCGCATTCCACCACCATTGTGTGGATGTCCGTTTCCCGGCACGGAATTCATTGACCAGATTCGACGATAGTGTAGATACAGACGATACCGTATACACATCCGGCACTCGAACTTCGAGTCCGTCAAAGCCCTGCGGCCATTGACGAAGACCGATGGCGATCCAGTCTCTTTCTCTTGTGCCAACCACGGAAAGCTTGTGCCTTGCGTTGAAGGTATGATCGATGCGCAGATTGTACTGATTTCGATCGTTGTCGTTCACAACTCCCGTGGCTCCGGGATCGTTGCCGTTGGAACGCCGCGTCCACCGGTAGCCGGCTGTATTTAAACCGTCGCCGACCGTGAAATCATTGGGCATTGGCATCTTCGCAAGCATTGAGGCAATGTAACCGCTGGGATCGATACTCGTTCGCAACGGATCTTTCGTGAATATGTTGAACGATGAAAGCGGACCTGTTGCGCCTGCCGGCGTTACAGGATTTCCATTCGCGTCAACCGTAGGTTTGCTTGAAAATATATTTCCATTTTGGACACCCGGAAAATACCGGAAGATTCCCTGCCGCGCTTGATCCGTAAGGACGTTGGCGATAATCGAGTCTTTGTGAACTGTGCGCTGGGCTTCAAACAGGAAAAAGAAAAATGTCTTATTTTTGACGATCGGCCCGCCAAGCCGGCCACCGAATTGGTTGCGGTTGACATAATTTTTCTTGGTTCCGTTGAAGTTGTTGAACCAGTCGTTGGCGTCCAGCGCAGAGTTGCGGTCCGTCCAGAAAACGCTACCGCGATACTGGTTGGTGCCTGAACGCGTCGTCATCTGAACCTGCCCGGAGCCGCGTGCTGTTTCAGCATCGGCTGGAGCGACGATGACGCGCACTTCTTCGACAAGGTCCGGGCTGGTGTACGTCACGGAAAACGCGCCGTTGTCATATCGCCCGTCCTGGACATTCATTCCGTCGCGGGTGGTATTCACCATGTTGGTCCGGCCACCCACCATGCTACCCACGACATTGCCGCTGGCCTGCACGCCGGCTGTCGTCTTCAGGAGTCCCAGCGCATTGCGATCCGCAAGAGGAAGCTCGCGGACCTTATATTCCGGCAAGACCGCGCCGACAGACGAGGACGAAGTCGCCAGAAGTGTGTCCGCCGCAATGGTGACGTCCACGCCCTGGCTCACCGAACTCACCTCAAGGGTGAAGTTCAATCGAGCCTGTTGGGATCCACCTAGAGCAAAGTCGCTATATGTTTTGGTTTGAAAACTTGTTAGTTCCGCGCTGACTTTGTATGTACCTGGCTGGAGGACTGGAAACTGGTAGGCTCCCGCCTCGTTGGTTATCGTTGTCGAGACGATTCCGGTTCCTGTGTTTGTGGCCGTCACGGACACGCCAGGAATCAAAGCGCCGGTGGCGTCGGCAACCGTTCCGCCCAAAGTTGCATTTGTGGTCTGGGCAAATGCATTCGTGAAAAAGAGACACAGCAGCAGGGCTGCTGCGATCCGCAGCTTGGTCATTGCAGTTCCCCCCTTGAATACTTTGTCGGGCTGTTACTTGCTAATACTTTACCTATACTTATTGTTAGGCAGGAAATATCACCCGTATCCGGGGCATGTCAATCTATTTCGCGGCAAACTGTTCGGGACTAAGCCTGTGCGATGTTGTTGATATATCTAAGGAACTCGCTCCTCCGATGGTGCTAAATTACCGCCGGTATCGATGCTCTCCTCAATACAAATCCGGTCGCTGATGGTTTTTTTGTTTGTTGCCAGCGGTTGTGCGGCGCTGATCTACGAACTCGTCTGGTTCCAGATGCTTGCACTCGTAATCGGCTCCACCGCAGTGTCCGTGGGAGTACTGCTTGGAACATTCATGGGGGGAATGTGCGTTGGAAGCCTTGCCCTGTCGCGTTTCGTTTCCAGCCGGCGCCACCCGTTGCGGGTTTATGCCGGACTTGAGGCAGGGACTGCGGTTTTTGGCCTGCTCATCCTATTTTTCATTCCGTATGCCGGCGGGCTTTCCGCAGCGACCGCACTGATTCCTCCAACAGTATTGATGGGAGCAACGCTTCCGGCCATTGCTCGCGGAATTAAGACCTCCGGCGATGGTATTACATGGCTGGGATTCTTTTATGGCGGCAATATCACAGGCGCCGTGCTTGGTTCTCTGCTGGCCGGTTTCTATCTTCTGAGGGTTTACGATTCGGCAACGGCAACGTATGTTGCCGTTGCCATCAATCTATCCGCGGCAGCGCTAGCGTGGCTTCTCGCCGGCAACGCGTCATCTATCGATATAAATACAGAACGAAGCCGGCCCGAACCAGGCCCAGGCAAGAGCCTGATCTACTCGGCAATCGCGATTTCCGGGATGACGGCCCTGGGAGCCGAAGTCGTCTGGACTCGCCTGCTGTCTCTTATGCTGGGAGGATCCGTATACACACTATCAATAATTCTCGCGGTATTCCTGGTTGGCCTTGGGATCGGGAGCACGATCGGGTCGATCGTCGCACGCCGTATGGTTCCGCAGCTCGCTCTAGGAATTTGCGAACTCCTATTGATTGCAGCAATTGCGTGGTCCGCCAATATGATCACGCGGTTCCTTCCTTATTGGCCTGTCGATCCCTTTCTATCGGTGACTCCCTGGTTTACCTTTCAAATGGATGTCTTCCGCGCAATGCTCGCAATTTTGCCCGCGGCGATTCTCTGGGGAGCCGCGTTTCCACTGGCGTTGGGAGCAGCAGCACCGATCGCCCAGGGTGCAGGTACGGATGCCGGGAACCTCATGGGGCGGGTCTACGCCGCGAACACAATTGGTGGCATAGCTGGAGCATTGGGCTTCAGCCTCGTGATTATCAGCCGTTTCGGCACATCCAACGCCGAAAGCATCCTCATCGGGCTGTCCTCCATTGCGGCATCCCTCGTGTTCGCTTCGCTTCGGCAAACACGCTGGATTGCCGTGTCGATCAGTGTCGCGATTGCAGGAATGGCCATTGTGCCGCCCGTATCCGGAGATCTCGTGGCTTACGGGCGTTTCGTCGCGCGTAACCTTGCGTTTGGCGGAGTGCAGGGTAAACCTTCCATTGCTTATGTCGGAGAAGGCCTGAATGCTTCCGTTGCAGTATCTACTCTGCCGGATGGAGCCCGGCACTTTCATGTCAGCGGAAGAACGGAAGCATCGACAGAACCGCAGGATATGCGATTGCAGCGCATGCTCGGACATATATCCGCATTGAACCATCTCGAACCGCAGACCGTATTGATCGTCGGTTTCGGATCGGGAATGACGGCCGGCACATTCGTTCTGTATCCAAGTGTGAAAAAGATCGTCATTTGCGAGATCGAACCCTTGATACCCCAGGTGGTTTCAAAATACTTCAGCACGGAAAACTACGATGTCCTTAACGACCCCCGAACTGAGGTGGTCTACGACGATGCCCGGCACTACCTGCGCAATACGAATGAAAAGTTCGATGTGATTACGTCCGATCCCGTTCACCCGTGGATCAAAGGCGCAGCCGCGCTGTACACACAAGAATATTTCGAACTCGCCAGGCGGCACTTGAACCCGGGCGGAGTGGTCTCACAATGGGTACCGCTTTATGAAAGCAGCCTGGATGTTGTTAAAAGCGAAATCGCAACGTTCACCAGCGTGTTTCCTCAAGGAGTCATCTGGGGTAACGACGTGAATCACGTCGGGTATGATCTTGTCTTACTCGGAAAAGAAGGTTCTTTTACAATCAATGTGGACGAGATGCACGCACGCTTGAATCGTCCGGATCACGTTCGTGTTGCGCAGTCGCTGACGGAAGTTGGTTTCAAATCCGTCGTCGAACTACTGGCAACCTATGCCGGCCGAGGCCCCGACCTGACGATCTGGCTGAGCGACGCCGCAATCAATCGGGACCGCAACCTCCGGCTTCAATACCTCGCCGGAATGGGATTGAATCGCTTTAATAACGAAGCCATCTACAATTCCCTGCTCACATACCGTACGTACCCGAAGGATCTTTTCATTGCCTCGGAAGTCGCGGAAAGTGCATTGAAGAATGCTCTCGGCGTCCGGTAACAGCTTTTAGCAGGAACGAAACTTCACCTCGGATTCTCTCGAATAAAATCCCGGATGTAGTCCATGACGTCCACAGTCGCGCGCCATCCCAACTCATCGTGCGCTCTAGAAGGCGCGTCGCCGGAAGCGGATCGTCCGGGATCGCCGTCGATCATTTCGACGTTTCCACCGAAGGCCTTTGCAATTTCCAGAATCGAATAGCTCTTTCTGTTGGGAAGGGTATATCCGTCGCCCGAACCTTTTTCACCGGCCAGAATAATGCCTTTGGCGAGGTCTTTGACGTAGGTGAAATTGCGCCTTTGAGTTCCAGGCTTGACGACAGTCAACGGCTGATTGTTCAAATGGGCCTGCTCGAACTTTGCGATGAGCGTTGCATATTCGCTATCTCCACGCTCGCGCGCACCATATGCATTATAGAAATAGCAAATGGCATACGGCAGGCCGTACCAGCGCCCATAGTCATTAATCAAATCAACATTCGTTGCCTTCGTGAAAGCGTAAGGGCTTTGATGCTTTCCATCGCCTTCGATGGCGAACTTTGTACTGGAAGCCGCGTATACGAGTTTGTGGACTTTGCGATGACGGCAGAATTCCGCCACCGCAAATGTTCCTACGATGTTCATATCGTAAACTTGAACAATATCCCTGATCGAGGTCGAGATTCTCGCGTATTCGCCCAGGTGATAGACGATATCCGGCGTCTCCGGAACCAATGAATGAATGTCCTTTGTATGCCCGCGGCGATATTCCGCTCCCGGAATATGGTTTTTCTCGGAGCCGTTGAAGTAGTTATCCAGGGAGATGACCTGGTTGTCCTTGTTGGCCGCGAGTTCCTCGATGATGTGGGATCCAACGTGACCCGCTCCGCCGGTGACGAGAATTGTCTTTTTCATAAATTTATTCGATCCAACCAGAATGTGGATTGTACGAAACATATCGCAAAAGCTGTGTAGACTAGTGCCGAAATGGCGGCGCTGCTCGAGACACGTGACCTTCGAAAACATTATGAAATGGGTGACGGAACTGTCCGCGCCCTCGATGGCGTCTCGATCGCCGTTGACGAAGGCGAATTCGTCGCGCTGCTCGGCACATCGGGTTCTGGAAAGTCCACGCTGCTGAATCTGATTGCCGGGCTCGATCGACCCACGTCGGGAACACTTCGCGTCGATGGGACGGATATTGGAGCAATGTCTTCCGAGGACTTGAGCCGTTACCGTCAACACAGTGTCGGCATCATCTTTCAATCCTTCAATCTGGTATCGACGATGAGTGCGCTCGACAATGTCACGCTGTCGATGATGTTTGCCGGCGTCCCGAAAAACGAACGCGAAAGCCGTGCGGTGTCCCTGCTGGACGCTATGGGGCTCCGCAACAGAATGCAACACCGGCCGAAGGAACTCTCGGGCGGAGAACAGCAGCGCGTTGCCATTTCCCGCGCACTTTCGAACAAACCACGCCTGCTGCTCGCCGACGAGCCGACAGGGAATCTGGATAGCCGGACATCGCGCGAAATCATGGAACTCTTGAAATCGCTCAATGAACGGGAAGGAAAAACTATTCTGCTGGTCACACACGATGCATCGCTTGCCACAACCTATGCCCACCGCACGCTGACCATGATGGATGGAATGGTCCAGACGGGATCGGCCTTATGACGTTCAACGATACCTTCGCACTGGCTCTTCGAAATCTGCGCCAATCGAAACTGCGGACGGCGCTCACGACACTGGGCGTATCGATTGGAATCGCATCGCTGGCGGGAATGGTTTCCCTTGGCGTGGGCCTTCAAGATCAGCTTCTCGGCCGATTCCTCCAATCCGGACTATTCGGCACCATTACAGTCACAAATCAGAACGATCTTCCTGGCGGGTTTGCGCGGCTTGGCGCGCGCGGCGCGCTGCAGGGCCGCGGTGGAACTCGAAGCGCTTCAGCTAGCCGCAGTACCTCAACTCCCGAAGATGTCACGCCGCCTCCTAAACTCGACGACGACATGGTGCGCTCGATTGCAGGAATGGAAAATGTTCGCGATGTTTATCCGAGCCTCCGCCTTCCCATGGAAGTGTCGATTGGGGATTTCTCCCGTTCGATTGCCGCGGCAAGCGTGCCGATGTCCGCCAAAGGGGAGGGCGCGTTCCAGAACTTTACTTACGGATCGTTCTTCGCGAACGGCGACGATAACGCCTGCATCGTCAGTCTCGATCTCGCAAAGACCGTCGATGAGGTGCCCGGCAATCTTGTGGGAAAGATGCTGACGCTCTCCTACGCTTCCGCGCATTCGCATTCCGGTGAAACAACCGGTGGCGATTCATCGCCTGCCCTGGCCGCAGGGTTTCAAGTGCAGCGCGTGAACGTTCCATGCCCGATCGTCGGAATCGTTGAACGGGATACCGGGCCGGCGCCGCCCGGTGGCAATGGTTTGGTGCCGCCATCGGGTGTGATGATTCCGCTCGGTGTTGCCAGAAAGATCAATGCGGACATCGTGGACAATCCGCAAGCTCTTCTGCGCGATCCATCGCAACAAAAAACGTACGGAACCCTGACCGTGAAAGTCTCTCCGCAATATACGCAGGATGTCGAGGATCGTCTCCGGAAGATGGGTTATACGGTGTTCTCGGTGGACGACGCGCTGAGGGGCGCAAAAAACGCTTTCATTCTTCTGGACATTTTTCTCAGTCTCATCGGATCGATTGCGTTGGCCGTTTCTTCCCTGGGCATTGCGAACACCATGGTGATGTCCATTCTGGAACGGACGCGGGAAATCGGCATCATGAAAGCAATTGGCGCCAGCGACAACGATATCCGGCGCATTTTTCTAATCGAGGCCTCCGGAATTGGCGTGCTTGGAGGCATTGTCGGAATCGCTATGGGCTGGGTGGTCGGAAGGCTGATTAATTTTGGCGCGAATATCTATATCCGCAGCCAGGGCGGTACTCCGGGAACGCTGTTTTCTCTGCCGCTGTGGCTGGTCGCCGCGGCGATCGGATTTTCCATTGTTCTCAGCCTGGTTGCCGGAAGTTATCCGGCTTCCCGTGCGGCACGCCTGAATCCCATTCAGGCTCTGCGCCATGACTAAAAGCCATGACTAGAAGCAACGACTAGGAACGATTAGAAATAGGAACGAGTAAAATTTCCTGCATGATAACTGTAGCCAATCTCACCTATTACCCTGTCAAGGCCTGCCGTGGCTTTGACGTCGCTGAATCGCATGTCGAACGCAGGGGTCTTCTAAACGACCGACGCATGATGATCGTCACACCCAAAGGCGAACAGATCACTCAGCGCGACCATGCAAAACTGGCGTGGGTCATTCCAACATTGAACGATGGATTGCTTACGCTCTCGGCGCCGAATTTCCACTCGATTCAATTTGCAATTCAAAAATCGGGCCCGCACACGGCGGTCAATATTTGGAACGACAAAGGTGTGGATGCTATCGATCAGGGCGACACAGCCGCCGGCTGGCTTTCGGATTGGCTCGGCTTTTCTGTGCGGCTTGTACACATCCCTGACGGTATTCAGCGCAGATTAAATCCGGACTACGCCGTCAAAGCGGATGACCACACCGGATTTGCCGACGGCTATCCCATCTTGATCGCCTCTGAAACCTCGCTTCAGGACTTGAACGCCAGGCTGGACTCCCCAATCCCCATGAAACGATTCCGACCGAACATTGTCCTCAAGGATTCTGAACCTTTCGCAGAGGATACTTGGAAGCGCATTCGAATTGGCAATGTGACAATGGCGCTGGTCAAGCCATGTGATCGCTGTGTGGTAACAACGATTAACCCGGAAACTCTCGAACAAGGCATTGAACCACTCAGGACGCTAAACACATTCCGCAAGCAAGATGGTGGACTGATGTTCGGAGTTAACACCATTCCCTTGAATGAGGGTGAGATCAAAATAGGCATGCGTGTCGAGGTTTTGGAATAAGACAGTGCATTGCTGCATTGGCTATGGCGAAGTGATCATTGGACCAACAGTGAGGATCTAGATGGAATACAGAACGTTGGGCCGTACCGACATCAAAGTGAGTGTTATCGGGCTAGGCACGATGACCTGGGGTGAGCAGAACACCGAGGCTGAGGGACACGCTCAGATCGACTACGCACTCGATCACGGTGTAAATCTCATCGACACTGCGGAAATGTATGCCGTACCGCCGCGTGCGGAAACCTATGGAACGACGGAGCGCATCATCGGAAGCTGGATCAGAAAGTCCGGCAAGCGCGACAAAATCGTTTTGTGTACGAAAGTGGCGGGGCCGTCACGTGGTCTGAATGTCGATTACGTCCGTGGCGGCAAGAATGTTCTGGATCGTAAAAATATTTTCGCCGCGATCGATGCCAGCCTTCAGCGGCTGCAAACGGACCACGTTGACCTTTACCAACTGCACTGGCCCGACCGGAGTACGAACTTCTTCGGCAAGCTGGGCTACCGGCATGTTGAAAACGAAGAGGCGGTACCTGTCGAAGAAACTCTGGCCGCCCTGACGGACCTCGTACGCACAGGCAAGGTCCGGAACATCGGCCTCTCCAACGAGACGCCGTGGGGAGTTCACCGTTACCTGCAGGCCGCGGAGCAGCACGGACTGTCTCGAATCGTAAGCATTCAGAATCCTTACAACCTGTTGAACCGCAGTTTTGAAATCGGCCTGTCGGAAATGGCGATTCGCGAAGACGCCGGACTGCTGGCTTATTCGCCGCTAGCTTTTGGTGTGCTATCGGGAAAGTTTCTCGATGGGGCAAGGCCGCCTGAGTCTCGCATTGTTCGATGGAGCCGCTTCGCGCGTTACAACGGGGAAATCGCCGACCGAACGACGGCGGCCTATGTAAAGATCGCGCTGGAACACGGACTCGATCCTGCCCAGATGGCATTGGCTTTCGTGAATCGACAACGGTTTCTTACCAGCAATCTGATCGGCGCCACGACGATGGCTCAACTGAAGACGAATCTCGATAGCATTGGCGTCAAGCTGTCCGAGGAAGTAGTCCAAGCTATTGACGCGGTACATCTAATTCAGCCCAATCCTTGTCCGTAAAACGTCGAGACTTTGTTTTCGCGTTGGAATGTGTTGCAGCCGAGCGACATGCTTTCTGCCCCTCCTGCGCCCACACCGGCACCACCGGCAACGATTCCCGCATCACGCTTCTGCGTGGAATCCGAACTCGCGGAAAATTCGGACGTCATGATCGCAATCGAGTTATTACCCTGCACAATATCGGTAAGCTCAAGGCGAATCGTGGCGCGTCCCTTGACGTGAGCCAAGGGACACGGAGACGGCGTGGCGCTGGTTTTTCTTAAGAAGTAACCGCCGGTTGCGCTCAGGAATGCCGCGTGAAGTTCTGAATAAACATAACTCCGACCAGAATCGCAAGAATCGCCTGAAGCACCCTGAGTCTTCTCCGTTCGCCGCGTTTGTCCCGTTGGCGGTTCTTGAACTGCCACGCCTCCCAGAGGTGTTCGTTGAGTTCCACCGTCTCTTCGCTGTGTTTCCGCTCAATCTCTTTCGATGTCATTCGAGCATGGTGCCTTGAATGACGTTCTGTTTCTGTACTCGATTGCACAATTCTGAAACGCACCTTGGTCATGGCCCGCAGCAGTGCAATTCTGCACAGTACCTCCAGTCAAAAGCGCCTATCCTGAAGATGGACGGTAAAATTCCGTCGGAAGGCAGGCCTCCAAATGTTAGTTTCTTCCACACCAGACCCGATGCCGCAGATCGACGATAATGACGTCGCATTCTATAGTTGTCCTGCCGGAACGGTGGAACCACGCACTCTGGGTTATTGTGATCCGGCGCTTCAATCCCCGGATTTTTTAATTCGCATCACGCCAGGAACCGTCATGCTGCCCAAAGGAACCCCAATCGCCTTTACGATTCATGTCAAGGCCCTACGCAATTTCAACACCGCCAATCCGCTGGTGTTGAAGCTCCTCCCAGTTCAGGGGCGTGGAAGCGCCGCATTTGCATCGAGGATCGCGATCGTGCAATCCGGCAAGCCGACAATCGCGCGGGATAAGGATCGAATTATCATTTCGATGAAAAAAAGCGATTGCGCTGCGCGCGTTGTCATAGACACGGACTATCCACCGGACTGGTGGTCAGGCTTTACCACGATTGAGGTAATCTGCGGCGACTCGCAGACCTCTTCAGTAGAAGGGCACGTCATCGTGGCAGACCGAGTGCCGGCGGCGTGGACGAGGGCTGTGTGGAACGATGAGCCATCCGGGAAATCCACAATAACGCTATAGCAAGAACTCATCACGGCTGGACGGAGCCGCGATCGGATATTCGGCGTTGCAACACGGAAAATCAAGGAGGAATTTTGACTTCGAATTCTTACAATTGTGGATAGTATGCGTTACGGATCCGGCCGCGGTTTGAAAACCGGACATCAAAACATCTGAAGGACCTCGGCTACGAAGAGTATGTACTGCTCGGCAGCACGCGGCGGACTTGGACCGATAGAACAAAGGTCATAGAGACGCCATTATTCCCCGGATACACATTCTGCAGATTTGATCCTCGGAACAGACTCCCCATTCTTGCAGCTCCTGGAGTGCTATCTATCGTTGGGATAAAGCTGCGGGGAATCCCTGGTTACAACTGAAGGTAATTCCTCACGCAGGTCATCTGGTGGCTGCGAGCAGCCCGATGAAATTCAATGCATTGGATCGTAACCGGCGCAATCGGCGACAGTTTCGCAGCAAAATCCCTTCGCTGACGGCGCAACCCAACTAATCGTGCAGGACTACGTCGGTTAACAATTCGGCTCTTATAGTGATTTCTCCATTGCCGGCGTAATCGATCAAACCAAGACCTTTGAACTTGTTCATGAAGTGAGTCACGCAGGCGCGGGTTGTTCCAATCATTTCCGCCAGCGTTTCGTGACTTATCCGTGGCATTTTCACGGAAGGCATCGCTTCATTCTGGCCAAAGCGCGCAAGTTTCAGAAGAACACGGGCGAGACGCTTCTCGCTGTGATTGAAAAGCTGATCTCAAAGATCCTCTTCCAGATCGATATTCGCGTAAGTACCGCGACAGCGATGCAACCCCTCCACACTTTTCCGTATTGAGAAGCGTACGATGCTTCAGGCTCTTCAAGCCAAGCCCGAGCTTTCTGGGAAATTTACGGCGCTCCTGGTCGCCCGGAAGAGTCTGGCTGACCTGAGTTGTCGGCAGGCATAGCAAATAGAGACATGACCAAAGCGTTTGTCTCAATCAGAGCCTGATGATGCCGCCGTCGCTGCACGACTGGCTTCGGGAAGATCACTTGGCGCGATTCGTAGCGGACTTGATGCCGAGACTGGACCTGTCAGCGTTCTACGCTTCCTATGAAGAGAGGGATGGGCGAAGAACGGCGGCTTATCATCCGGTGATGATGGCGCGGATGACCCTCTACGGCTATCGCATCGGAGTGGTGCGTTCACACGACGATCAACGAATTTCGGAAACGGCATTTGAAAGCGCTGGACGGGTTGTTTCTGCAAGTGCTGGCGCTGTGTCAGGCGGCGGGCTTGGTGAAGATGGGACATGTGGCGTTGGATGGAACCAAGAAGCAGGCGAACGCCAGCAAGCATAGGATGGGGGAAGCGGAAGAGAAATTAAGAGCGCAGGTAAGAGAACTGCTAGCGCGAGCAGAGGCCGTCGATGCTGCCGAGGACGAAATGGAACGGCAAGGCTACAGGACAATTGCCGAAGGAACTGGCTAATCGCGTCCGTAACGCGTCGAGACAAACCACCCCGGGAGGCTTTCCAACGTTTTGGCAGGTGCGCCTTTTATCTTCAAACGGAAACAGCCTACAACGCGGACGAACCTAGATATGTAGAGCCAAATCGGCGAGCATTACTGCGCGCACGACGATCTTCCCGTTGTGGTGATAGTGCACCAGTCCTAGTTTTCTAAACTTATTGAGAAAGTGCGATATCTGTTCAGGCGTGGTGCCCACCAGGTCGGCGAGGGTCGCCTCGGTGAGCTGAGACAGATTGGCATCAGGCAGGGATTTGTGTTTGCCGTATCGATTCAGCTTGAGGAGAACACGGGCCAGACGCTTCTCGGTCTGGTTGAAAAACTGATTGCCGATATTCTTTTCCACGTCGATATTGCGGACCAGCAAAGAGGCCACGAACTTTTCGGAAAGGGCAGGTTGATCATGAAGGGCTTGAAGCATCGCCAGCTTTTGAATCTCGAAAATCGTGGAGGATTCCGTAGTGGTCGCGGTGCTTATCCGCAGAGATTGCCCGACGAGGCATCCTTCACCAAAAAAATCACGAGGCCCGAGCATTGCCAGTACCGCTTCCTTGTCCAGCGATGAGCCGATCGTGAGCTTCACGCCGCCAGACTGAATAAAGTAGATCGCACTCGCTTCGGCCCCCTGGGAAAAGAGTCTCATGTCCTTTCGTAGTGTGATGACCTTTTTGCCATCAACAACCTTCTCGAGCATCCTGGCCACGTAGGGATCCACTTCGTTGGATTTGTCGGCTGCGACTGCCTTCAATTTTTGCATATCAAACGTGTAAGACCAGATCCGTTATCAGTTCCTCGTTCACGGTAATGTCTCCTGTGCCTCTGTAGTGGACCAGTCCTAGTTTTTTGAACTTGTTCATGAAGAACGTGATTCGCGAGCGCGTCGTGCCGACCATTTCCGCAAGTGTCTCATGGCTGAGTCTTGGCATTTTGGCTTGCGGCATATCCGAGTGTTGCCCCAGCCGATTGAGCTTCAAAAGTACCCGAGCCAGACGTCTTTCACTGTGATTGAAAAGCTGATCGCAAAGATCCTCTTCCAAATTGATATTGCGTGCCAACAGTGCCGAAGTGAATTTTTCAGAAAGCTCAGTCTGGCCATGAAGACCCAGGAGCATCGCCTGCTTCTGCACTCGAAATACGGTGGATGACTCGACTATAGTCGCGGTACTGACCCGGCAAGTTTGGCCCACCAGGCATCCCTCACCGAAGAAGTCGCGAGGTCCAAGCATGGCCAGCACGGCTTCCTTGCCTTGAGGCGAGACGACAGTGAGCTTCACTTTTCCGGACTGGATGAAAAATATCGAGTCGGCCGCATCTCCCTGGGAAAAGGCAGTCGCATTTTTCTCAAGCCGCAGCACATGCTTGCCTGTACCAATGTTCTTGAGCAGGGTATCGACATGCGGATCGGGCTCCCTGACGTGCAGCTTGGGGTACTTGGATGCATTGAGGACCGTAGGGGGCACAGGATTTCCGGCCGGAACATCGTCCTGCTGCGCTATTTTTTGGGACGCCCTCGACAACCTAGTTCCTCCGAGCGGATTCGACTCGACCCGTCTTGGGGCTGTCATCTTTGCGGCTGCGGCCCATCTCCGCCCGGTCGTTCGCGAGCGAATCCTCGCGTTGTCTGCCGCGGTTGATGTTCCGATGGATTCTGGATTCCTCGGCAGAATATGCGGCGCGCAAGGCGGCGATCTGCCCTTCAAGTACGTCATGCTTGTGCTTCAGGTCCAGTTGCTGACTTTCGGCTTCTTCGCTTCGGTATACCTGCTCCGCCCGCTCGCGCGCCTCCTGGGCTACTCGCGCCGATCCGGTGAGCATTCCACTCGGACCGATATATATGTCCTTCAACTCGATCCCACGTTCACTCATGATGAATTCCCGAACCTGGTTCGAATGTGCCATACCCCGCGATTTCAGAATGTGAAACCCGCGATTGCGCTCACCGTTGACTTCGAGGTCGCGGACCGCCAGCCATGTATCTACAAGCGATGTGACTCCGTTATCCGTGAGCGACACTGTGCGCGCATCGGATGTCAGATCCGCGTACATCGCCGTGAGACCTTTCATTTTCATAAAGTCGATAATCCGTATCATCCCTGCCTTGATTTCGATTGGCGTGCCCGTCGTTTCCAAAGCCGATACCTGATCGAGGATTACCACATGCGGATCGAATTCGGTGATGACCCTGATAGTCCGCGCAAGGTGCATTTCCAGCCCGTAGTGGAACGGGCGGACAGTTTGAAACTGGAGAAGTCCCTGTTTCACCCATTGCTTTAAATTGAGGCCGATCGAAGTCATGTTACGCATGATCTGATCGGGCGATTCCTCAAACGAAATGTACTGGCAGCGCTCGCCGCGTCTGCAGGTGGCATCGGCGAAGGTTGCCGCCACGCTGGTTTTGCCGGTACCCGCATTACCCGACAGCAGAATGCTGCTGCCGCGGTAATAGCCGGGGCCGCCCAGCATTGCGTCGAGCCGCGCGATTCCTGTGGAAATGCGCTCGTTCGAGGTCGGATGCGCGACCTGTGTCTCGGTTACCGGCCAGATCGAGATGCCCGTCTTGTCGATGAGAAAGGGATACTCGTTAGTGCCATGGGTGGCGCCGCGGTACTTGACAACGCGCAACCGCCGGGTTGTCGCCTGGTCCAGGACCCGGTGATCAAGCGAGATCACGCAATCGGAGACGTATTCCTCCAAACCGTAGCGGGTCAGCGTGCCTTCGCCGCGCTCGCCCGTCATGATAACCGTGACTCCCTTTCTCTTGAGCCAGCGGAAAAGTTCATGCAGTGATTCGCGCACAATCGCCAGACTGGATACTCTCGTGAAAAGAACTTCGATCGTATCGAGCACCACGCGCTTGGCCTTGACGGTATCAATCGCATCGGCAAGCCGGAGAAAGATTCCCGCGAGATTGTATTCTCCTGTCTCCGCGAACTCGTATCGCTCGACCGGGACGTTATCGATGAGCAAGAGGTTACGAGCAATCAAGCTCTTCAAGTCAAACCCAAGCGAGGCCACATTCTCGGTTAGTTCCGCGCCAGTTTCCTCGAACGACATAAGAACTCCGGGCTCTGCACACTCCGATGCGCCATGCACAAGAAACTGCATCGCAAGCAAGGTCTTGCCGCAGCCCGTGCCGCCGCATACCAGCGTGGGCCGGCCGGTGGGGAGCCCTCCACCCGTGATCTCGTCAAGGCCGCGAATACCTGTCGTCGATTTCCTTACGCCTTTTAGCACAGGCGGCGTTGTCTGTTTTGCAAGAGCTGCCTTCATCTCTTCAGCTTTCGATTCGCGCGATCCGCGAGCCTTGCATGGTGACGAAGGCTGCGCCAGTTCCCGGGCTCGCCTTCCGTACCGCTCCATTCGCTGGCTTCGAACTGGCGCTCAGATTTAATTTCTTCGAGATTCTCATTCATCTATTCGGCCTTCCTGCTGTCTTTGCGTGGTTTCCTTGGAAAATGCGCAAAAAGATTTAGCGTCCCACGAATGTGTTTTTACCCCCATTACATGGCAGAAAGCTGTACATAATTGCACAATGTGCAATTATGTACAGCTTTGGCGGTTAGGAAGATTGGGCACATCGCGAATTTTCCAGGAGTGGTTCTGGCGACGTTGGATTTGATATAAGCTGCGGCAGGAGGAAGACCTGATGACACTCCATTTCCCCAACGCCTGTCCCACATCTAGAAGGCGCGGGTGAAGGCGATTATCCCCTGGGTCCTTTAGCGGGATAATCGCCTGCTGACCTTAATTCTTTACTGCAGACTACCGATGACGTCACCGGAGACCACCAGTTCGACCCGGCGATTCTGCTGTCTTCCCGCTGCCGTATCGTTGGTTGCTACAGGCTGACCTTCACCCAATCCGCGAGATTCGATGGACGCCTTGCCAATGCCCTGATCCACGAGGAAGTCGCGCACTGCATTCGCCCTGTTTTCCGACAATTTCATGTTGAGGTCGTCCGATCCCACGTTGTCCGTATAGCCTTCCACTTCGAGCTTCAGCGTCGGATAGATCAGGACGATTCCGGAGATCTTCGCCAGCTTCTCACGCGCGCCCGGCTTCAACGAATACTGCCCAGTGTCGAATAGAACGTCGGACATGTTGACGATGAGGCCCCGGGCGGTGTCCTGCGTTTGCAGGACCGTGTTTAGCTGCAGCACAAGTTTGCTGCGCAATTCCTGCTTTTCACGGTCGGATTTAGCCGCGGCGTCTTTCAGCGTGAGCTGATTTGCGGCCTCGGCAGCAGCCTTATCGAGCGCGGCACGCTGTGCCGCAAGCTCTGTATTCGCTCTTGTCCGTTCGGCCTGGGCTTTGGCTTCGTCCGCTGCGCGCTGGGCGGCGGTCTGTGCATCGAGACGAGCACGATTGGCATCCGCTTCCGCAGCAAGGCGGCCGCGTTCCGCGTCATTTGCATCCGCACGAGCATCCGCAGCGGCCACATTGGCAACCGACTCGCGGCCCGCTGACGCGGCGCGTTCCTGCGTAAGGCGCAGTTCGGCCTGATTCTTTAATGTGATCAATCGTGCATCTTCAGCAGTCTGCACGGCTTCGCGGGCTGTCATCGCAACAGAGCGGACGCCGGCATTTCTGACCTGATATGCTTCGGCCTGTGCCAGAAGCTTGGTCGCCTTATCGAAGCTTTCCGCGGCAGAAGTATCCGCACCCGACCATCTTGAAATGCGCACGGCGTTTCTGGCTTCGTACAGATCGAGGGGCGTTTTCTTGTCCAGCGGAATCGGTTTCAAATCGGCAGGCAGCACATTGACGACGTACTGGCCCCGTTGCAGCAGTTGATACTTCGCTTCGATTTCCTCGACTTTGCCGACAGTATCCTTCCTGACGAAGTTTTCCATCACGACGACGTCGCTCGGTTGCGACACGGCAAAATAGGGCTCTGCCGTCACGATCATGCCGAACACCTGGAGTTCGGTGGTTACATCGAGCTTGCTCTTCGTTCCATTAAGAATGACTTCGCCCATGTTCGTCGCGCGGCCTTCCGGAGTGATTGCCCACATCACATAGGTCAGGAACTCGGGACCGAACCGGGTCGCGGACTGAAGGTCGTCGAATTCAACCTCGACCTCCATATATCCCTGCTTGCTTTCGACTTTGGCTTCGCCGCGGGCGGTCTGCATCAACGGAGTGCCCTGGAAACCAATCGTCGTGGAACCATTCCTGTGCTGGTAGTTGATAGCCTTCGTGGTCCGGTCAACGACATTGATCTTGATTGTGTAAATCGGTTGTTTGTCGCGTTGGGGAATCTGCATCGCGCCGGCCGGAGCGACGGCAATCAGCATGGCTGCGATCGCCATCGTCATCGTGAGTGATCTCATTTTTGACCTCCTGGGTCATTGGAAAGATTGAAAAAGAAAGAGGGTGCTGACGGAGCGTGCTGCTTTGGCAGAGGCTCCCAGTCAGGAAAATTACATTTCTACGGAATGCGTGAGAGTGAAGGTGAGACGGGTCTCCGGACCGTAGTGGATTTCGTGACCTTTTGTGCCGAGGACAACTCCGGTACCTGCACCGCCTCCGGTGATTGCTCCAATCGCGGCGCCCTTTTTTCCGCCAGCAATGGCGCCGATAGCGGCCCCGATACCGGCACCGCCCGCTACGATTCCGGCATCGCGTTTCTGCGTGGAATCCGAACTTGCCGCAAATTCAGACGTCGTGATCGCGATCGCGTTGTTACCCTGCACGATATCGATGAGCTCAAGGCGAATACTGGCGCGCCCTTTGACGCGGCCGGCACCGTCCACCTCGATGATGCGCCCTCGAACCTTCGTTCCTTTCGGAAGCAGCGTCGCTCCATTGACGACGACCGCTTCGGTTACACTGGCGAGAAAACGATCATCGGCGGAATTTGTTCCCGAATCGAGCGTGTCGATCAGAGCCACCTTTAATGGTGTTCCCGAGGGGATCACGGCTTTCCTTTTTGAAGGGATCGCTGCCTTTTCCGATTTCGTGCCTGTCGCTCTAACCAGGGCGTCCGATGCCTTTACCTGGGCATCGGCAGACTTCACGCGGGCATTCGCGTCGGCGAGATCAGCGCGGGCATCTGCGGCTTTGACGCGTGCATCCGCAGCGGCGCTTTCAGAAGTTTCCGCCGCGCATCCAAAGATGCCTGCCAGCAGAATCAATATCAAAACAAACCGAACAAGATTTTTCATTTCACACCTTTTCTAACTTTTCCAGTGTGGGCTCGAACTTCGAACAAAGCTGTGCATAACAGCACAGTTTGCAATCGGCATGAACGCAATAATTACCCCGACTATGGATAATTCCGCTCAATCGTTGCCGCGTCTTACTCTTCCGGGTTCAATAAGGGCGGCGCTTTCAGAAACAGGATTAATTGCCGCATTTGCCGTGAGGGCAATCCGCGTTGCGTTTCAACGGCCGTGGGAAATAAGGGAAATCGGGCGTCAAATCTACATGACAGGATGGCGTTCGCTGCCGCTGATCGTGACGTCGGGACTTGCCATTGGCGTCGTGCTCTCGATGCATACCCGCGCAACGATGGAACGCTTTGGCGCGGAGGCCCTGATTCCTGCAGCACTCGCGGTTGCGCTGATCAGCGAAACCGGCCCGTTGATGACTGGACTGCTCGTTTCAGGCCGCGTCGGTGCGGGTATCGGGGCCGAACTTGGAGGAATGAAGGTTACCGAACAGATCGATGCGCTGGAGGCCCTCGCCGTGGATTCGTTCCACTATCTGGCCGTATCGCGCATCGTTGCCTGTACCGTCGTGTTGCCCATCCTCACTACGGTGATGAATTTCGCCGGATTAGTCGGCGGTTTTCTTGCCGAAACCACAATTTCAAATGTTTCGCTGAAGCTCTATTTTCATGAGGCCTTTGCCGGTATCGGTTTCATGGACTACATACTGCCAACGCTGAAGACTCTCGTATTTGGCTTCATTATCGGCACAATCTCCTCCTACCTGGGTTACACCACAACCGGAGGATCCGAGGGCATCGGCCGCGCTTCGATGCGCAGCGTCGTTCTTTCGTCGATGGTTCTGATAGTGATCAACGTCCTGCTGGTCCGGATCATCTTCATTCTGTTTCCGAACGGGGCGCTGTGAGTTCAGTCGAACCGGCGATCTCATTCTCCAATGTCACGAAGTCCTTCAATGACCGAATGGTCTTGAACGACATTTCATTCGATGTGTCCCGTGGTCAGGCTTGCTGCATTATGGGCCGGAGCGGCACAGGGAAAAGCGTGACACTGAAGCTACTTCTCGGATTGTTGAAGCCGGATAAAGGCACGATTCACGTCAACAACATCGAGATCGAAACGCTGGACAGCGCCGGTCTTGTCAAAGTGCGGAAATCCATCGGCTTCCTCTTTCAATATTCCGCACTCTTCGATTCCCTGTCGGTCGCTGAAAACATTGCCTTCCCTCTTCGGCGCCACACGCGAATGTCTGAAAAGGAAATCGGAGAATCCGTGCACGAAAGGCTCGCGGAAGTGGGACTCGATGCGGAACTCGACAAGATGCCGCTCGAACTTTCCGGAGGCCAGCGAAAGCGCGTCGGACTGGCGCGCGCCCTGGCGTTGAAGCCGTCGATACTTCTTGTGGACGAACCGAGCAGCGGTCTCGACCCGATCACGACGCGGGAAATCGACACGCTTCTGATGGAGTTGAAAGTATCGAACAAGACCACGATGGTTGTCGTCACGCACAACATGCCGAGTGCACGAAGAGTCGGCGACAAACTCATAATCCTGCACGAAGGAAAAATCGCCATTGAAGGAACGGCTGAAGATCTGGACAACAGCCGCAACGAAATCGTCCAGCAGTTCATGGAGTCAGAGAAGGAGGTTCGGGATGCCATCCACGGATAAATCCGCAATGGGGGCCTTTGTAATTGGAGGTCTGCTGCTGTTTGGGCTGGGGCTCTTCCTCATCGGAGACCGGCGGATGCTGTTCTCCAAAAGCGCGGACTACTATACGGAGTTTTCCCAGGTCAGCGCACTGGAGGTTGGAGCGAAAGTCCGTGTCGGCGGAATGGACGCCGGAGAAGTTGTCGAAATCCTGGTTCCCCGCGGGCCGCGCTCGAAGTTTCAACTGAAATTCAGAATTGTCGAAAAGCTCTTCCCTGTCGTTCGCACCGATTCCGTGGCGAGCATCGCAACGGATGGCCTGCTCGGAAACAAATTTCTTCTCATCGATACCGGAACCACAGGGCTGGCTCCCGCTGGATTTGTTCTTCCCAGCCGCGAGCCGTTCGAAATTGGCGATCTGCTCGCAAAAATGCGGGACACCGTGGACGACATCGACAAGACCGTCGGGTTTGTCAAAACAGATGTCGCCGATGCGACCAAGACCGTTGCCGAATCGGCGAAGCATGTCGATCAAATCATCGTTGCCGCACAGGAACCCATCGCAAAATTCACCGCAACCGCGAACCGGATCTCGCAGGATGCCGGCGTCATCATCTCCCGTATCAGGGCTGGAGAGGGAACGATCGGTAAATTGGTCAACGACGATTCCATCTATCAGAACATGTCTCTTTCGACCAGGGACGTCGAAGGCATTCTGGGCAATCTCCGGCAAACGTCGGCAGATGTGACGGCGCTTGTTTCGAGATTCAAGTCCGGGGAAGTTCCGGCGGAATTCGAAAAAACCGTGAAGAATTTGAGCGAATCGTCGGAAAAGCTCAAGGCCATGATTTCGGCCTTTCAGACACCCGGTGATAATGGCAGCGATGGCGTCGCAGGTGACCTGCGCGCGACTCTCGGCAGTGCCCGCGAAGCCATGTCCGATCTTGCGGAAAACCTGGAGGCACTGAAGCATAGTTTCTTTTTCCGTGGATTTTTCAAGGACCGCGGCTTCTTCGATCTCGGAAGCCTTTCGCCCGCCGAATACCAGTCCAAGGAATTCGAAAAAAATGTGACGAAGGAGCGCGCATGGATCCAGCAGGATGAACTTTTTGCCTCAAAGGCTGACGGGATCGAGGAAATCACAAGCCAGGGGAAAGAGAAACTGGACGCGATGATGGTGAACTTCCTTCGCTTTACGAAAGATAAGGCCGTTATCGTCGAGGGCTATGCCACGAATGGCACGGGAGACCAGCAATTTCTGAACTCACGCGATCGTGCGGTGAAAGTGAGGAACTACCTTGTCCAGAAATTCGATCTGAGTCCGGACTATGTCGGCGTCATGCCGATGGGAAAACCCGTCGGACACGGGGACGGCATCGCGCTGGTTTTTCTCAAGAAATAACTGCCGGTCGCACTCAGGAATGCCGTGTGAAGTTCTGAACAAACATGATGCCGACAAGAATCACGAGGATGGCCTGGAGCAGCCGAAGTCTTCGTCTCTCGCCCCGTTTGTCCCGTTGACGGTTCCTCCACTGCCACGCCTCCCAGAGGTGCTCGTTGATTTCAATCTTCTCTTCGCTTTGTTTCGGCTCGATTTGTTTGGAATGCATTCCGCATTGTGTCGCGAACAGCGGGCTCCTTTCTGTGCTCGATTGCACAGTCCTTTCCAGCACATTGGGATCCTAAGCTTAGAATTCCACGTGGACAAGTTGTCGCG
>JADMIO011694111.1_pt1 | contig 109288 bp, 94 predicted proteins | sample 8958161 | NCBI WGS metagenome assembly JADMIO01 (sample SAMN16585339, study PRJNA669376) | soil metagenome | isolation source: Crop rotation soil | place: USA: Cullars Rotation, Alabama | collected 2011
GCGACAACTTGTCCACGTGGAATTCTAAGCTTAGGATCCCAATGTGCTGGAAAGTTCACGGTCGAACTGCGAAAACTGTCCACAACTAAGACGGTCGACCCCGTATGGACAGAACGAGTGAATGCCTGCCTTGACGGCAGTGCTGGGGCAGAACTTCGTCGACTAATTGCACTCCCAGTACGTCGTGAGTTCGGTGCGTTTTTCACTGGCTCCAAGCTGGCTGAGCGATTGATCGGCAAACTTCAATTCAGCCTTGAGGACGATTTTATTTATGATGCAGCCGTTGGAGCGGGAGATCTGATTCTGGCCGCGGCGAGGCGGTTGCCGCTGAAGCCCACCCTGAAAGAAACATTGAAAGCGTGGGGGCAATGCTTGGCGGGCACGGACCTCCAGCGGGAGTTTATCCGGGCAGCCAAGTTACGAGTGGCGTTGCTCGCGCGGCAAAGGCACGGAAAGATGTCTGAGTTGCCGCGAGGTTGGCAAAAGCTTTTCCCATTCATTCGTGAAGGCAACGGTCTCACTCAGCGGAAGCTTTACTCTCGGGCGACATATTTAATCATGAATCCGCCGTTTAGCGTTTCAGCACCTCAGGACGATTGCGAATGGGCTGGGGGGCGGGTCTCAGATGCAGCGCTGTTTGTCGTGCGCGCGTTAGAACGAGCGAAGCCAGGAACACGCTTACTCGCGGTTCTTCCTGATGTTCTTCGTTCAGGTAGCTTCCAGCACCACTGGCGTCAGCGCGTAAGCGACCTTGCTGAAGTAGAATCAGTTAAACGCTACGGCATTTTCGACGAGTCCGCCGATGTTGACGTCTTTTTACTTAAACTCAAACGTCGACACGATAAGTTAGCCAAAGTTCAGCGCTGGCCCGTGTCAGCAAAGCCTGTCAAAGGCACAGTAGGCGACTTTTTTGATGTTCATGTTGGACGTGTAGTTCCGCACCGTGATCCTGAGACAGGCCCGAATCATGCCTATATTCATCCTCGGTGTGTGCCAACTTGGACTGTGATGCGCAAGTTTTCCGAATCACGTCGTCACAGCGGAAAGGTTTATGAGTCGCCCTTTGTTGTTATTCGCCGCACATCTCGCCAGGGGCATCCTTATCGCGCGACCGCAACTGTTATCGCCAGTACGCAATCCGTGGCAGTTGAAAATCATCTAATTGTTTGCGCACCGAAGAGCGGGACCCTCAAGGCTTGCCAGCAATTGATGCGTCAACTCAAGACGAAGTCAGTCAATGACTTTTTGAATAAGCGCATTTGTTGCAGGCATCTCACGGTGGGTTCGGTTGCGGCAATTCCAGTTAACTTTTAACCATGTCGAAGCCGCCGATAAAGCAAACGCCACCAAGTTCTGAGCGACTGCGTTTTTCAACGGCCGTTCTCCGATTGCTTGGCGAAGAACTGAATCCTTCTCCTGATCAAGGCATTCTCGAACTAATCAAGAATTCGTATGATGCTGATGCCAAACGATGCACGGTCGAGCTTAAGGGCGTCCACATCAAAGGTGGAGCGATTCGCCTTGTCGACGACGGGACCGGAATGACATCGGTGCAAATACGCAACGGGTGGCTGGTTGTCGGCGATTCGATGAAAAGTCGACGTGAAACCAGCCCGTCAGGGCGGCTTCTGGTTGGTAGCAAAGGTCTAGGCCGTCTGGGAGCATTGCGCCTTGGTGGTAAGGTTGACTTGACGACGCGTCCAAAATCCGAACCCGGCATTCAGTATCGGATGACTATTGACTGGACGGCTTTCGAGGATGCGAGAGTAGTGGAAGACGTAGAATTGCCGGTCACACGAGAGAAGGCACCAATAGGCACCAGTCACGGGACGGAAATTGTCATATCGCAATTGCCAACTCCGTGGCGGGAGGGAGATATCAAGCGCCTAGCGCGGGCCATCCTGTTGCTCCGTGATCCTTTCACCAACGAGCGCGGCTTTCAGGCTGTCCTGAAAGCCGAAGAATTCACAGCGTTGGAAGCCTTGGCGAAGGAAGGGTATTTCTCAGAATGTGACTTCCACCTGTCAGCAAGAATCGACCGGCAGGGGCGAGCTTCCGCCGAAGTTCGCGGTGCTGGTGGGAAAAAATTATTCATTGGAAAGCACGATGACATCGCCGATAAAAAAGAAGCGCAACCTTATGCAGTCCCGGCACTGTCATTTGAACTGTGGGAATTCAATCTCTCCAGCAAAGGCTTCGCGGTCGCAAGTAAGCAGACAACTATCCAAGGACTGAAAGAGTGGTTGAGCCAGTTTGGAGGAGTCCGGCTGTATCACCGTGGCGTACGCGTTATGCCGTATGGTGAACAAAAAAACGATTGGCTCGATATGAACCTGCGCCGGTCTCAGCATCAGGAGTTGAGACCGAGCACCAACAATTCTACCGGATGCATTCGCATCGAGGATGCCGCAGGTGTGTTTCAACAAAAAACTGACCGCATGGGATTCATGGAGGGAGATGCCTTCGATGCATTGCGGACCTTTGCGGACAATGTTCTTTCCTGGATGTCTGGCGAACGCGAGAAGGAACGCCGGAAAAGGCTGAAAGCTGAGGCGGAAGCGGCAAAACTAAACAAAAGTGCTGCCGAAAACGAAATGGATGCCGTGATTGCGTCACTCCCGGCCAAGGAAAAGCAGAAGGTCAAAAAAGCGGCTGAAAAAATGCGGGCCGCCCATGAAGCCGAGCTAGAAATTAAAGATGAAGCTGCGCAGCTATATTTTACCTTGGGAACAGTAGGCACAACTGCGGCTGCGTTCGCACACCAAACCAAGCAGCCTCTTCGCGGAATCGTCGCAGATGCCAAAGACTTGGACAATTATCTGGGAAATCCCGATGAGTTGCTTCTTTTCCGGGAGGACAGCAGCAGAGCAGTAAAAAGAATCCTCCTCGAAGCAAATGCGATCTACTCATTTTCGAATGTGACACTACGCTTGCTCGAACATGAAAAACGTCGCTCAGCTAGACATTCGATCCATCAGCTCATCGATGAGACGGCAGAACTGCTCGCCCCTTATTTTGAAGCTCGCGAAACACTCTTAGAGCGAGACTATGCCAGTGAGGATCTTAAAATCTGGTGCCCCCGCGCGGCATTCGAAGCAATTTTCACGAACTTGCTGACAAACGCATTGCAGGCTTTCGAGGCGCGAGCGAAATCTGGCGCTCCCGCTGGAACCAGACGAATCCACATCCAAACTCGCCGCGCGGGAAGTGTCGCAGTAATTCGTGTTCAGGATAATGGCCCCGGTATTGAAAAACTGGCTATCGAGGAAATCTGGCAGCCGGGTAAAACCACAACTGAGAAGGGAACAGGCTTGGGTCTCACCATAGTAAAAGACGTAATCGAGGAGTTGCGCGGGCGCATTGAAGCGGAAGCCCATGGCGAACTAGGTGGTGCCAGCTTTACCATCACAGTTCCTCTTAAAAACTGATATGCCATCAACCGCACTTCTTAATCGTCGCGTTGCGATCTTTGAAGATAACCCTCGAAGCCGAGAGCGGCTCTCGGACATGGTGACCCGATGCGGCGCCACCGCATTGCCAGAAGCTGGCCCAACCCCCAATCTCAATGGCTTAAAGGCATACTTGGAAAGGCAACACATTCATTTGGTGGTGTGCGACCACCACCTTTCACAGCACAGAGACTATGCACCATTTCTAGGCGCCGAGGCTGTTGCAAAGTGCTACTCACTGGGAATAGCAGCAATTCTCGTAACAGCATTCGAGAAGACGGATGCGGAAGCGTCGCTTCGGGTTTTCCGACGCCATATTCCCGCTCTCGTCCGCTCGCCAGAAGATTTGGACCGCGCACATCTCGAGGCGGCCCTCGTTCGTGCCGATTTGGAAGTTCGGGAGAACAAGCCGATCCGTGAACGTATTCCGCACCGAACTATCATGACTGTGCAGAATATCGAACTTCGCGGTTCTACGAAGGTCGTAAGGGTTTTAATGAGCCAATGGGATGTTGCGCAGGAAGTTTGCTTTCCGTTGCAGATGGTGCCCGCGAAAATTAGACCGGCTGTAAAGCCCGGCAAGTTGCTCATCGCACAAGTGAATATCGAAGCAGCACGCCAAGAGGACCTTTATTTCGACGAATTCCAACTACCTGATGCGCAAGCCCTCGAAAAAGCAAAAACCATTCTTGGTAATCCTTGACGTAGGCCACGGAAGCGCCGCCGTATTGCACGACAGAGGCAGTACAGTAGTGTTTGATACCGGCAAAGGAGCGCACGTCGGTCTCCACCTAAGCCAGGCAGGGGTGCGCCGCATTCAGGCAATGCTTCTCTCCCACGCCGATGCAGATCACATCGGCGGGGCAGTGACGTTGTTGCTAGATTCAAAGTTACAAATCGATGAGGTTCTGCTGAATTCGGACGTTTCCAAGAACTCAGTCGTCTTCGAACAACTGCGATACGCACTGTCCGAGGCGAATTTGCGAAGTCGAACCCAAATTGATCGGCGGCTCACTTGCAGTACACAAATAAAGTGGAAAAGCGTGCGCGTTGAAGTTCTTCATCCACCAGACACAATCGCACTTGCAGGCGTCGGCGGCGTATCCGAATCGGGTAAGAGGCACAATTCAAACTCAATGAGTGCTGCAATTCGTGTGTCTTTGGGACCGAAATCATCGGTAATGCTTGCTGGAGATATTGAGTTCGATTGTTTGGACGGGTGGAAGACACGCCAAGTTAAACCGTCCGCTTACGTCTTGGTGTTTCCCCACCATGGCGGCCTTCCTGGCACCAGCGACCAGTCAGAGGCCGCTCTATTTGGATTTGAAATAACACGAATGGTAAAACCAAAAGTCGTGGTTTTCTCCAATCATCGGACAAAATTTGATAACCCCCGTAAAGAGGTTGTCACTGCAATTTCAAAGGCAGTTCGAGGAGTTCGCTTTGCCTGCACGCAACTTCCAGACCGACTACATAGACAAGTTGAAACAGACAAATTCTGGTCGTTGCATAAAAGCGAGGAATGCAAGGGCGTTGTCCAAGGTTCAATTTGCCTAGAGTTTCAGAAGAATGGCGTTCGCGTGTGTTTTGGCACAACGCCTTGAGGGGGACTTAGAGGGAAGCTGTTCAAATCATCTTCCGGGAACGGGTCAGTCCCGAGTATTTACACTTTAGGGCTATTCAGTTCTCACTTCTTGCCGAGTACAAAGTCGCTACTTGACCAAGCCCACGTAAACTGGCGTCCTGTTGATCTGCGGTTTCTTTGGGCTGGCTTGGGGAATTTTTACCGGTGCTATCGCTTGTTCCAATAGGCTCGATATGAAAATCATCAGGCAGGCGTTCTCGCTCGTGGAGCTCCTGGTCGTGATTGCCATCATCGGCATTCTCGCGGCGTTGCTCCTCCCCGCGCTCTGCCGTTCCAAACAGAAGGCGCAGGGCACATTTTGTGTCAGCAATGGTCGACAGTTGATGCTCGCCTTGCATCTTTACACCGCCGATTCCAATGATTGGCTGCCGCCCAATCCGGATTACCAAACCACCAGAATGTGGGTTTCGGGCGATATGGGAAAGCTGCCAGACGCTACCAACACAGCGTTGTTACTGGATCCGACCCGCTCCGCCATCGCTCCTTATGTTGCCGGCTCAGCCAAGGTATTCAAATGCCCGGCGGACAAGACGGCTCACGTGCGGACCTTTTCCATGAGTCAGGCGGTCGGCACCAAACCCGGCCCGCCGGTAAGAGTGGTCGATGGACCATGGTTGGATGGGAGACACCACCATAAGGCTAATGGTTCATGGCGAACGTATGGCCGGTTCTCCGACATGACCCAGCCAGCGCCGTCAGATTTATGGGTCTTGATGGACGAAGACCCGTACAATATCAGCGATGGGGCCTTTGCCGTTTCGATGGCCGAGCCAACTGCCCTGCTCGATTGGCCGGGGGCGTACCATAATCTGGCTGCGGGTGTTCACTTTGCCGATGGCCACACGGAAACGCATCGCTGGCAAGACCCGCGAACGCAGCCGGGAGGGCGCGTCTCCAAGGGATTGCACGTACAAACCCCGAATAACCCTGACATCTTATGGTTGCAGAAAAAAACCTCTGCCAAGGTGGAATAACTCCTAGCGTCCCCCCTTTCGCAGGTTTCGCCGTTAAAAATTGAAGCCCAGCCCGACGATTAACCACAAAGAACACAAAGTTCGCAGAGAGGGTTTGCTTTTGTGTTCCTTGCGTTCTTTGCGGTTAAAATTCAGCCCTTTTCCTTCCCAATCACGCATCACGCATCACGTTCCCCACCTGACACCTGACACCTCGCACCCCGCACCTCGTTCCCCACTCTTCAACCCTTCAACCCTTAAACTCTTCAACTGAACGCAAGTAGCTCCGCTAACCCTTCTCAACTCTTGCGCGGTTTCCTCCCGGGGCGCATAATTCCCGCTCCTTTACTGGACTCTGAATCGCAATTAATATTATGAGCAACTCCCCCATTCGTGTCGCTGTGACCGGCGCGGCCGGCCAGATCGGTTATTCCCTGTTGTTCCGCATTGCCTCCGGCTCGATGTTCGGCCCCAACCAGCCCGTCATCCTGCACCTCATCGAAATTCCCGATGAAAAAGCCATGAACGCCCTCAACGGCGTCTGCATGGAACTCGACGACTGCGCTTTCCCGTTGCTCAAAGGCATCGTGCCCACCTCCGACCTCAACGAAGGTTTCAAGGACGTGAACTGGTCGCTCCTCGTCGGCGCCCGCCCGCGCGGCCCCGGCATGGAACGCAAAGACCTCCTCGCCGCCAACGGCGCCATTTTCACCAAGCAGGGCGCGGCCATCGCCAAGAACGCCTCCGGCGACGTCCGCACGCTCGTCGTCGGCAACCCTTGCAATACGAACGCGCTCATCGCGATGAACAACGCCAAGGGCGTGCCGAGCAATCAATTCTTCGCCATGACCATGCTCGACGAGAACCGCGCCAAGACGCAGCTCGCCAAGAAAGCCGGCGTCGACATCACCGCCGTCAGCAACCTCGCCATCTGGGGCAATCACAGCGCCACGATGTATCCCGACTTCTTCAATGCGAAGATCGGCACCCGCCCCGTGCAGGACGTCATCGGCCATCGCGAATGGCTGGAGAAAGATTTCATCAGCACCGTGCAACAACGCGGCGCCGCCATCATCAAGGCCCGCGGCCTCAGCAGCGCTGCCAGCGCCGCGAATGCCGTCGTCGACACCGTCCGCAACCTTGTCACCCCCACGAAGACCGGCGACTGGTTCAGCGTGGCCGTCTGCTCGCCCGGCGACTACGGCATCGAGAAGGGTTTGATGTTCAGCTACCCCATCCGCAGCGACGGCAAGAAGTGGAGCATCGTCCAGGACGTGCCCCTCAACGAATTCAGCAAAGCCAAAATCGCCGCCACCGAGAACGAGCTAAAAGAAGAAAAAAGCATGGTCGCCGACCTCCTCGGGAAATAATCACAGGTGGCGCAAGCCACTAAGTGGGCGGATGCGCAAGCATCCGCCCTTTTTCTTGGAAGGTAGGGACGGTGCGCTGCGCTGTCCCCGTCGCCGAGCGCAGCGTCAGGCGACGGAACTCCCCGGACCGCGGACGGTCTCTCGCCGTGGCGAGCAAAGAAGTCTTCGTACATTCCACGCAGTCCATCCGATTTACCCCAACGGGGTAATAGAACTCAGCCCAGGGTTGCGAGGTCTCTTGCGCCCTGACCGAGCTACCCTGGGTTCCCCGCCAAAAAAACCGCCAACCCTGAAGGGGTTGCAGACCTCGGCAATTCCTCGGCCCCAACCGTTTTTATTTTCTTTACCCTCCTTAATTCTTAGCCTCCTCAATCCGAGCCATGAGCAATGATTTCATCAGTATCGCGGTCATAATTGGCCTTCTCCTCGGATTGCTCGTGCTGCGGACAATTTGGTACTACCATCGCCGCAAACATCGCGGCATCCACTTCGGTCCGGCAGCGGCGGGTTGGGCCGAGTCACGCTTTCCCCTGGAGCTGCGTCCGGTTGCCGCTTTTGTCGCTGACCTTCTCCGTGACCAGCTCGGTGTCGGGTTTGCGCAGCTTGAACCGCAGACTCGATTCATCGAGGACCTCGACATGACCGATCTCGAGCCAGCGGAGGTCGTGATGGCGCTGGAGGAGGAACTCGGCATCAAAATCCCCGACGACGACGTCCAGCATATTTACACCATTTCCGAACTTGTTCATTACCTCGCCAACCGTCTCCCTGCATCCACCGATGCTCAGCCAACCCAGAAGGGGTTGCAGACCTCAGCATAATTCCTCACCTCCGTTCTCTCCGTTCCCTCCTGTTAACCCATCCCATTTCGTCATTCTACCTTTTGCATTCTGCCTTCCCTTTGCTACGGTCCAATCAACGTCAGCGGAAGCGATATGACCCGGATACTCGTAGCTGCCTTAACCAAATGAGCATCGAAGTTCTTAAGCAGAGCTTGGAATATCTCGTCACTAAGTACGTGAAAGATGCGCAGGCGCAGGCGGAAATTAGAACGCGCATCGAGAATATTCAGCCCGCGAATTTTCCACCGGTGAAGGGCATTATGGCCGATATCCATTCTCATATTGTCGAAGCTGATCCGAAGGACGCAGACCTTTTTCACCAGATTGGCTTTTACTATTTGTAATTTCATCGCATCCCACGACTCGTACTCCTACCGCCCGCCCCAACCCGAAACTTCAAACCCGAAACTCGAAACGCTTCCTCTCCCCCGCCATCCTCCATCCTCCATTCTCAATCCTCGCGCCCCTCCGCCCCCTCCGTTCCCTCATGTTAAACCTGCTCCTTCCCTCTTGCCGCCGAACGCCTCCGCCTCTATCACATCTCCCATGAACCTAACCGCCGAAACCCGCGTAGCCCGTGGAATCTTCGGATGAACACTGAAGGCACAGATACCGTTGACCTCCTGATCAAGATTGCGATCTTCGGTTGCTTCGTCGCTTTTGCTATTTGCATGTGGTTCATCAAGCGAGACCGCGAGCGGCGCAAGGCAGCCGACGACCAGAATCTTAAACCACCTCGAAATTCATAACCTCATCGCAATTCTTCTATGAACACAAAAATCGACCTCAAAAGCACACTGATCGGACTGTTGCTAGGAGTCCTCGCCACCGTGGCCATCGCTGCCGCGTCATCGGGCCCGTCCGGCCGCTACCAAGTCGGCGCCACCGGCAATCATGCCATCATCGTCGACACCGCCACCGGGCAGGCGTGGTCCGCGTTTATGAGTTCAGATGGCGGCAGAACGGACCCAAACTTCTTTCAACCCAAGCACCAGTAAAGAAGCGGGCGACCCTCACCTGACCATTCGCCTGCCTTGAAAATTTTCTGGCTCGCGACTGGTCCGACGCCACCGAAGCAGACTGGTAGCAAAACGCTTCCGAACAACTTAACCAAGCGCCCCCCAATGAATGATTTCTCCATCTTAGTCGCCAACTCTTGATTTACGCTTTGCGCATTTAAAACCTGCAACTTTCAACCTTCAACCTGCAACCTCCTCTACCCAGGCCTTCATGCAAAAACTTATCGAGTCCGCCGTTGCCATCTTCCGCGCGCACCCGAACGCCTCCGAAGATGAAATCCTCACCCGCCTCATGGAGAGCGGCATTGAGCGCCCCGCCGCCATGCAACTAGTCGCCCTGTTGCCCTTGGCCTACGGCCGCGGGACCCTTTCCGATATTGTATTCCCCGACGTCTACGTCTGTCACGGTGCAGACGGAAAGCCCGCGCACAAAGGCAGTCTTTCTCACCTTCCCCTCTGGCGTGAGGCCCTCGATTTCGCAGCGCGAGACAAAGCGCCGTCCTTCCCTATCGCCAGCCGCAGCGCCGAAATCCAGGCCGCCAACGCCGCCCTTTTGGATGGTAAAAATCCCTCCCAACTCGTCTGGAGCCCCGCCGTCTTTCTCTGGCCCATGGATTCCTATTCCGTCCCCGGCCAAGCCCGGAAAAAACCCCGCTGGTGGCGTCAAGTTTGGGACTCACCCGCAGAACACTCCGTGACCAAAGGAGAACGTTCCGTCACCAGAGCAGTGATGATCCTTGCCCTGTTGATCGGCTTACTCGCCGTCGCCGTTGTAGTATATTACGCCATCTCCGTCTGGCGCGATCTTCATTGATTGCTAGCGCCGCCGGCACGAACAGGAGCGCGGAGCATTGCTCCGCCCGTTCCACTGCTCCTTAACCTTCAATTTCCCATCCGTGGTTGAGATGAATTCGTCATTCGTCATTCTGCATTTTCCCCGTAACAAATTCCCCGCTTTGCTTCTGAGGGGGGCATGGACACAGTGAAGGTCGATCCGAACATGGACCACCCCGGGAAATGTCCGCAATGCGGCACACCACTCGCCACCGACGCCCTCGGCGGCCTGTGTCCCGCGTGCCTGCTCGCGCAGGGAGCCATGGATGACAGTGTCACGGAAGGCAAACGCACCTCCTTCCAGCCGCCCACCGTCGCCGAACTCGCTCCGCTCTTTCCCCAGCTTGAAATCATTGAACTCATCGGCAAAGGCGGCATGGGTGCCGTGTACCGGGCGCGTCAAAAACAACTCGACCGCCTCGTCGCGCTAAAAATCCTCCCGCCCGGCATCGGCGATGACCCCGCTTTCGCCGAACGCTTCGCCCGCGAAGCCAAAGCCCTCGCCAAACTGAATCACCCCGGCATCGTCACCCTCTACGAATTCGGCGTAGCGTCAGGCATCTTGCCTGACGTAGAGCCGGGCGTCTCGCCCGGCGGAAAAAACGCTGGCAACGAAAGAAGCTTGGAGCAGCCGGCAGCCCCTGCCACTCCGGGAGGCAAGATGCCCGCCCCCACGCGCCTCTACTTCTTCCTCATGGAATTCGTAGACGGCGTGAACCTCCGCCAGCTCCTGCTGAACGGTCGCGTCTCCCCGCGCGAAGCCCTCGCCATCGTGCCGCAAATTTGCGACGCCCTTCAATTCGCGCACGACCAGGGCATCGTCCATCGCGACATCAAGCCCGAGAACATTTTGATGGATCGCCGCGGCCGCGTGAAAGTGGCCGATTTTGGTCTGGCGAAAATCGTGGGTGTGGAGCCCCCAACCTCGTCCTTCTCCCCTTCGGGTGGGGAGCAGGCGGCTGGCCAGCCGGGGGAAGGGGCTCCTGTTCTCACCGATGCCGGCCGCGTCATGGGCACGCCCCAATACATGGCCCCCGAGCAAGCCTCGCACCCCGGCGAAGTCGACCATCGCGCCGACATCTATGCGCTCGGCGTGGTCTTCTACCAGATGCTCACCGGCGAACTGCCCGGCAAACGCCTCGAGCCACCGTCAAAAAAAGTTCAAATCGACGTCCGTCTCGACGAAGTCGTCCTGCGCGCGCTCGAGAAAAAGCCCGAGCGCCGTTACCAGCAGGTGAGCGATGTAAAAACCTGCGTCGAAACCATCATCGGTAGTCCCGGCGTGCCGCCACTGATATCCACTGACTCACTCCACGCCCCGCCCAAGGCCAGCACTTGGATCATGGTCCCCGCCATCAGCATGTTCATCCTCGGCCTGCTCGACATCCTCGGCGGGCTGTTCGGAATAGTTGTCGCCGTCTTTATTTCCATCATCCCTCCGCTTTTCGGTATGGGCTCCATGCGTGGCATGTTCCCTCCGACTTGGGCCCATTTGCCCGGCATGTCTGCGGGCCACACTTTGTTCGGTGCGGTGGCTGTGCTGGTGGTGTTGTGGATGCTTTTTTGGCTGACCTCGTCGGTGGTGATTTGCGTCGGCGGATGGCGCATGTGGCACTTGCGCGGCCGTCGAACAGCCTTCGCCGCCGCCGTGATAATCATCCTGCAAGGGCTGCTCGGCCTGCTGTTCAGCACTCATGCCGCCTTCCTGCTAACCGGCACCTGGTCTTTGTTGAAGCTGGCCGCTGGTGTTTGGACGCTCGTCGCTTTGCTGCATCCCGACCGGAAAAAGGAATTTGCGGAACGCGCTCAACAGGCCAGCCAAACGGGTAATCTCGGCTCACTCACGCCGGAGCGGAGCAATGCGGAACTTGCCCGCAAAAAACTCGCCGTACCCGCAACCGGCCTGATGCTCGCTTCCGGGCTGAACTTGTTCCTGTTTGGTGTCTTGCTGGTGCTCGCCGTGCTGGGCCTAAGGTGGCATTCCGGCGGTAACACCGACACGCTCAGCGCAAATATCGGCGGCTTCAATTTTTCAAGATCGACCAGCCCCGGTACGGGCATGGTTCCATGGTGGCTGATTTTAAGCCCGGTGCTGTTCGTTGTGGCCATTTGCCCGGGGCTGCTGACGTTCTTCGGCGCATGGCGCATGCGTCAATTGCGCAACTTCGGACTCGCGATCGTCGGGGCCATTCTCGCCATCCTCACGCCACCGGGATTGATCCTGGGTGTCATCTTCGGTATTTGGGCGCTCGTAGTTTTGTCGCGTGAAAAAGTGCGCGCCGCGTTTCGAGCCGGCAACCCCCTCCCGTCCGCGCGCAAACCGGATCGGTTCTGGCGCTGGTTTGCCGTTACCATCGTGGCCCTGATTTCAATTCCGTTCATCATTGCAGTCGTCGGCGTCGGAGCGGCAATTTTCATCCCGGCCTTTGTAAAAGGACGCCAGAATGCGCAGGCGCAGGCGAACGCCCAACGTGCCACCAGCGTGCGGATGGTTCCACAAACACCACCGGTCACCTCTATAAACGGAACTCCTTTCTTCGGCCCCGTAACCGAGCGTGTGCTCCCGTACGAAGGCGCGGGCACATCCGGCCTCCACTTTATCAGTTTCAAATCAGGCAGAGTGCTAACGCCAGACATGGATTCACTGGCGGGCGGAGGGAAAAATCCACTTGTAGACTGGATGAACCAAAACGCAGCCGATGCCGTCGCGGAGCTCAATACAGATGGCTCGGTACGATTGTTTGGTTTCCAACGTTGCGAGTTTGCTCCGACCGACTCAAATGCGTGGGCGAACCTGACCGCGACCGCGCTTTTGTCGAACTGGTCGCATACCCAAGGCGAGTCGGCGTCCCACTTGTTCACCTCAAATTCCGCGCCGGAAACCATCCTGTTTAAAAGTCGGGACGACACCATGGGTCTCCTCCAAATCACCGGATTCACCGAAAATCCGCGCGGCGTAAGGCTCCGCTACAAGCTGTTGCAAAATTCCGCCTCGGCGCCATCGCTGCCTCGGGGTTATGCCCCCAGCCAATCCGTCCCGCTCCCCCCCGCCTACCCGGAGGAGCCGGAGATTCCACTTCCTCCCCCTTACATTCAGCCCACCGCTCCGGCTTCGCCGAGTTACGTGCCACCAGTGACACCAGCCTCCCCGACACCGCCGACGCCCCCAACACCCGCGGCGGCGCCCATTGCTCCTTCCTTAAACTACCAATGGTACAATGGCACCAATATCCCCGCTCATGTCGCACCCCAATTCCCTCCGAACGAACTGGAATTAGGGAGCAGCACATCCCGGGCGGGACAAATCCCACAAGCCACTGTTACCAACGGCTTCGGTCCGATGATCGAACGAGTCATCACTTTGGGCGAAGTGCGACCGGACGGTTTGGTATTCGTTAATTTGGAAAAGAACGAAGTGATGCCGCCACCGTTTTCAGTTCCCGTTAACTGGGCCGAGCCAACCATTTTCAAACGAGGAACTCCATTGGATGCCTGGATCGCCGCCTCGGGCATGGACGTCGCGTTGCACCTCGGAGCAATTAATTGGGGGCTTGTTCCGGTCGGCACGCAGTTGATTACGCATTCGAACTACGTCGGCGCCGTCGATTTTCTAAATGGCATCAAGCTCGACGACGCACGCGCACTCCTCACCGATCCAAACGCGCGGAAAGGCCACTATGCCTCCTTGGGGACTCACGTTTCCGGTTATCCCGTTTCATCGGGCTATATTTTCAAAACCCGGCGCGGTGTCTGCGGCCTGCTGCAAATTGTCGGCTTCACCAATGGTACGCCGCGAGTGCTGCTACGTTATCGGCTGGCGCAAAATGAAATCCCTGCGGCCCCTTCTCAATCCACCCCAAACATCGACGCCGATCTGACGGTGCGCCTGAGCGCCGCCGAGCGAATCTTGTCCTTCTCCGAACGCGACGCAGCGCTGGCCGCAGTTGCGCGTGACGCCGCCAGGGCTGGCAACCCGTTGCGTGCCCGCCAGGCCGTGGACAAAATGACCAGCTTTTCTGAGCGCGACACCGCCGCCTTAAAAGCCGCGCGTGAATTGGCGAAAAACGGCCACCGCGCCGAGGCCGTCGATATGGCCAAGACCATCACCTCCTTCAGCACCCGCGACGCCGCCTTGAAGGAATTGGCTCAGTAACGGCACACGATTTCCTGTCGGGGCACACAACAATCATATGAACAACAAAATCCTAAACGGTCTCGCGCTGTTAATCATGGGAATGAGCCTGTCCGGTTGCATCACGCATAATTCAGTCGTCTATCACGATGTGGAGCGGGTGAAGGTGTCCTTCGAGAGCGATGCTGCCGCCCGGCTTTTCTACGAAACGTTAAGCCGCAACCCGGCGCACCAGCGCTATTCGGAAAGCACGACCACCGTTTCCCTGCCAATCGTCTTCCAGCATGAGCAAAAAGACGTCCCCGGTCCCAACGTAAAATTCAACGACGCCGTGGCCATCTGCGATTCCAACAAAGACGGCACCATCACCGAACTCGAAGCCCGCATCTTCGCCAACCAAAAATAACCGGCGCGCGGACCGCCGAGTCCACCGCTAAAATGCAGGATCTGCCAACGATGTGGTCCGGATAACCGTACGCGCCTATGCCATTCCCTCTCCCCTCAACGGGGAGAGGGATAAAGGGTGAGGGGTGGTAACACCCAAAGCATCCGCTATTAATCTACGCCCCCTCTCTTCGCCGCCCCGCTTGTACTCCTTCCACCGCGCAACTACCATGACACCGGTGAGTGTTTCCACAGCCGCCACTTCCAGCGAACGCGCCTCCGCGCGCGGCGACATCTTCGTCACCACGCGCTGGACCGTCGTCATTGCCGCCGGCCGCAAAACCACGCCGCAAGCCGAGCGCGCGCTCGAGGAATTGTGCGCCACCTACTGGTTCCCGCTGTACGCCTACGTCCGCCGTCGCGGCTACAACAAGGCCGATGCCGAAGATTTGACGCAGGCATTCTTCGCCCGCTTCCTGGAAAAAAATTATCTCGCCAGTTTAACCGCTGAGCGCGGTCGTTTCCGCGCGTTCCTCCTCGCCTCGCTGAAAAATTTCCTCGTCAACGAATGGGACAAATCGCAGCGCCTGAAACGTGGCGGCGGCGCGGCGCACCTTTCGCTCGATTGGGAAAGCGCGGACACGAAGTTTCAAGTCGCCGCCACCAACGAGCCCAGCCCGGACAAAGCCTTCGACCGCGAATGGGCCGTGGCCCTCCTCGCGCACGTCATCGAACAATTGCGGAAAGAATGCGAAGCCGACGGCAAAGCCCGCCAGTTCGAGCACCTCAAAGTTTTCCTCACCGCCGGCAAAGGCGCCGTACCGCAGGCCGACGTCGCCCGCGCGCTTGGCGTCGATGAAGGCGCCGTCCGCGTCGCCGCCCACCGCCTGCGCAAGCGTTACCGTGAATTACTCCGCTCAGAAATCGCCCACACCCTCTCCGACCCCACGCAAGTGGACGAAGAAATGCGCGCCCTCTTCGGTGCCTTCAGCTGAATCCTTGGAGTGCGGGCGGGCAAGTGGCGCTGCCACCACCGTCTCGGCATGTTCATATTTCCGCGGAGCGCCGGTCTCCCGACCCGGCGAGTTCGAGGTTTGCAATCGCAACGCTTCTTGCGCGCCGGGTGCGCTTACCCGGCGTGTTTTGTCTGAACCCAACGCGAATCCGTTGCTTACATTTTAAGCAAGACGGCGAACGATTCACCCTCTCCCAGCGGGAGAGGGAAGGGGTGAGGGAGAACGCGTTCATCCACCCTCCGCTTCCAACTTGGCTTTCACCTCCTTGGATCTTCAGCGTTAAATGTTGAATGTTGAATGTTTCGGCCTCATTCCCATTTGAGGACCTTCCTTGGGGTTAAAAAGTTGCGATAACCCTCCATTTCAATAGGCTGACTCCGGACAATTCCGGAAGCATGCCCACGTTGACCATCCAATTGCCCGGCCTCCCGCCGGTGGAGCATATCCTGCGCGATGAGGCCATCACCCTCGGGCGCATGAAAGGCAACACCATCGCGATTGATGACGTCTCCGTTTCGCTCTCGCACGCCAAGATCATAAAAGTTGGCGACGATTACCTGCTCAAGGACCTCAACTCTACTAACGGCACGATGTTGAACGGCCAATCCGTCAACGAAGCCCGCCTGCGCAACGGCGACCAGCTAAAGTTCGGCGAAGTACTGGCCGTCTTCCGCACCGAGTTGGGCCGGCCCGCGCCCGCGCCCGCACCAGCTGCGGCTGCGGTCCCCGCCGGCCCCCTGACGCCAACGGAACTACCCTCCGCCGTCGCGCATACAGTGACCGGTCTGATTCCCAGTTCTTCGGCTCCTGCGGCAGCGAAACGCAACGCGCCCCCAGCCGCGCCGCAACCAGCTCCAAATTTTCCTCCTCCGTCGGGTGCGCCTCCCGGCACTCCGCCGCCGTCGCCCGCGACGCCACCACGTTCGGGCCCGTCCGCTCCGCGTGCCGCCACGTCTGCGCCCAAGGCATCCGCGCCCAGCATCGACAAAAAGAAACTCGTGATCTGGCTCGCGCCCATCCTGGGCGGCACCTGTGCGGCCATCGTGCTTGGAATCGTCATCTGGAAATCGGTCAGCGGTTCCGAGCAACCCACGCCAACGGCTTCTGAGCCGGCTGTGAAAGCGACCAACGCGCCATCGTCCACAAAATCGTCTTCGGCCAATAAGAAGAAACCCGAACCCGCGAAGACCAATGCACCCGCCGTCACAAAACCGGCGGTGACTCCAAAACCGACGTCGTCCGCCCCCGCTTCCACTCCGCCCGCTCAAACAACCACGCCCGAAGTTATTCCGGCAAACGCCACCCTCGCCGATCTCGTGACCGTCCTGCGTTCGCCGGACGTCGGGCTCCGCCGCCGCGCCGCGCAAGGCATCAGTTCTTTCGAAGGCAGCGCGAAAGACGCGATCCCCTCCCTGCGCGCCGCACTCAATGATTCCGACGCCGAAGTTCGCATGTGGTCCGCTCTCGCCCTGGTCGGCAATGAAGTTTACGACAAAGTCACCATCCCGATTCTGGTCGACGCCTTGAAGCGCGACAGCATTACCATCCGCCAAACCGCCTGCATCGCGCTCGCATTGATTCCTTGCGAAGGCTCGGACAAAACGCTCGTCGTCCCCGCCCTCACGGGTGTCGCCAACCGCGACCCCAGCGAAGACGTCCGCCGCGATGCCCTCACCGCCCTCCGCGTCATCGCCCCCGAATCCATCAAGAGCGAATAATCCTCCCCGGACCGCGAGTTGTCCCAACTCGCAGCGCCCGCCAGACCGAAGACCTCGAGAGGTTCGGAGACGCTAAGCCCCTAATCATATTCGTGAATCTATCGCACACATTTCAATGAAAGCGGCGAACGATTCTCCCTCTCCCAGCGGGAGAGGGCAGGGGTGAGGGAGAACGCGTTCGGTGATGTTGCGCTTCCAATCTTCCCTTCGCCCTCTGTAGGGAGAACGTTTCCGAATAAAACGCAGCGCGAATTTTTAACGTCTCAGCTCAGCGTGTTTCCCGTTCGCACACTCGACAAATGTTTTCAAGCCGGAGGCTTGCCAGCTATTAGCCGGTGGTTGAGCGAACGCGACACCACCGGTAAATGTCCTATGAAAGCCATGCACCCCGGATGGGGTGCCAGCATTGATCAATTCGACAACGCGGAATCGAGTCAATCGACACCGTCTTTCACCTCCCTCTCAAAATTTGAATTCCGTCGCCCTCTCCACCGTCCATTCCTAGTCATGAAGTTGAAGCGCGCCTTTACATTGATCGAACTGCTGGTGGTCATCGCCATCATTGCCATTCTCGCGGCCATGCTGCTCCCTGCCCTCGCCACCGCCAAACAGAAGGCCCAGACCACCCAGTGCAACTCCAATCTCCGCCAGGTCGGCATCGGACTCACCATGTATTCTGACGACTCCGAAGGTCGCTATCCCATCTCCGGCGGTGCCATCCCCTGGAACCAAACCGATGCCGTTACGCGCGCCGCAAGTTGGATGCAGCAGCTCTTCGCGCAGATGACGACCACGAACATTTATCACTGTCCATCCGATCGGAAGTGGCAGTTCAGTTATTTTAACGGCGCCCGCGCTGCTTATGCCGAAGCGTTCTCCCCCGCGCCCGTCAACACTCGCAAAATCATGTACCCCACTGCCTTTGTCGTTTCCGGCGACACCGGTTGGGACAATGCCACGCTGGGGAGCCCGGACGATGCCGACAAAGACGACTACAGCCAGAATTGCGTCGGCGGCCCCGAGAACGGCGCCAACTGGATCGAATGGCGCATCCACAACAAAGGCCAAAACCTGCTCTTCGCCGATGGTCACACGAAGTGGTACAAAAAATACCTGACCAACGAGATGACCTTCCGCTACGACTCCATGCACGGCTGGGAATAGCGCCGGCGCCGTATTACAGGCCGGCCGCGCTACGGAGCGCCGGTCTCCCGACCCGGCGAGTTCGTAGTCCGCATTTCCGCCCCCATTCCTCTGCCACTCATTCCCTTGCCGTCTCTTATTCTCCCGTCTGGTTTTTCTCCAAGCTTTCGCAATAATCCCCGCCGCATGAAACTTCGGAAGGCGTGATATGGGTCACTACTGACTACTGACCACGGACTACTGACTTTCACACAGCACGTTTTGCCCATGTTACCCAACAAACAAATCGAAGCCGCCCTGCAAGCCGCCGTCCTCGCCGTCCTCCCCGACGCCGACGTCAGCGCCGTCCTCGTTCGCCCGTGCCCCAATCCAAAATTTGGCGATTACCAGAGCAATGCCCTGATAGCCGTCGCCAAAACTCGTGGGATGGATACCCGCAAGTTTGCGACCGATGTGGTGGCGAAGCTCGATGTGTCTGAACTTTGCGAGAAGGTTGAAATCGCCGGCCCCGGCTTCCTTAATTTCCGCCTGAAACCTCAGGCCCTCTGCGCCTGCCTCGATGAAGCCGTCGCCGGCAAACACCTCTTCTTCGCGCCCGCCGCCAAACCGCGCACCATCGTCGTCGATTTCAGCGCCCCCAACGTCGCCAAGCCGATGCACGTCGGCCACATCCGTTCCACCGGCATCGGCGATTCGCTCCAACGCGTCCTGCGCCTGCTCGGGCACCACGTCATCACCGACAACCACATCGGCGATTGGGGCACGCAATTCGGCATGCTTCTCTTTGGCTGGAAGACAATCTTGGACAAGACCGCCTTGGAAAAGGATGCCATCGCTGAACTTGAGCGCGTCTATCGAGCCATTCAGGCAGAAATAAAAAAGCAGACCACCGACTGGCTGCTCCAGAATCACGCCCCCGCCTTCAATGAAGCACTTGCGAAAGGCTTGAGCGTAAGCGACGCCGAGCGGCACGTGCTCGCTGCCCTACCACCACAGGCCACCCTAAACATTTCCCCCACCGAAGTTTCCAGCCGCCAGGAACTCGTGAAGCTACAGGCGGGCGACGCGGAAAATCTTTCCATCTGGAAGGAAATGATCGCCCTGTCGCAGAAACAATTCGATTCCATCTATTCACGCCTCGGCGTCAAATTCGACGTCACGCTCGGCGAAAGCTTTTACAACCCGTGGCTCGGTGATGTCGTCGCCGACCTGCTCAAACGCGGCGTCGCCCGCGAGAGCCAGGGCGCCGTCGGCATTTTCAGCGACCACGTATTGCCACCCAAGGAAGATCCCTTTCTCGTCAATCGCGATGGCGAATGGATCGATGACCCCGCACTCGTCCGCAAAAGCGATGGCGGCTTCAACTACACAACCACCGACCTTGCCACCGTCGATTACCGCCTCAAAAAATGGTCCCCCAATGAAATCGTCTATGTCGTAGACGACCGCCAAGGCCCTCATTTCAAAAAGCTCTTCCTCGCCTTCGCTCGCTGGCAACCCGACGCCGCGAAAAAGGTGAAGCTCACCCACGTCGGCTTCGGCAAAATCATGGGCGAAGATGGCAAGCCCTTCAAAACCCGCAGCGGCGACACCGTGAAACTCGGCGAGCTGCTCGAAGAAGCACAGGAACGCGCCTTCACCGTGGTGACGGAAAAGAATCCCGACCTGCCCGAAGCGCAACGCCAGGAAATCGCCCGCGTCATCGGCCTCAGCGCCGTCAAATACGCCGACCTCCTCCCGAATCGCCAAAGCGATTACATTTTCAGTTGGGACAAAATGCTCTCCCTGCAAGGCAACACCGCGCCGTATCTGCTTTACGCCTACGCGCGCACTGCCAGCATTTTGCGCAAGGCCCAAGAGAACTCGAAACCCGAAACCCAAAACTCGAAACTTGTTCTGGAGGCTCCAGACGAACTCGCCCTCGCCAAGCAACTGCTCAACTTCGACTTCGTACTGCAAGCCGTGACGGACGACTACCGCCCTAACTATCTCTGCAATTATCTGTACGAACTCGCCAGTGCTTTGGCGAAATTCTACGAAAGCTGCCCCGTCCTAAAATCTGAAGGCGCCACCCGCGCCAGCCGCTTGGCCCTCTGCGAACTAACCGGCCGCGTCCTCAAGCAAGGCCTGGAAGTCCTCGGCATCGAAGTACTGGCGCAGATGTAATTACCAGAGCTCCGGACCCGGCGTGTTCCGTAGCCTTGCCCCGCCTCAACCTGCCGTACGCGGCGAGACGCTTGTCAGTTCCACCCGCCCTCTAAGCGCACCCCTCCTACGGAGGGGTGAGGGGGTGGGTTCGGCCGCACTACAGACAATCAAATTATCAAATGACCACCACGCGCAGTACGGTTCACGAAGAGTCTGTCTGAGATTTGAAGTTTCTCTGGTGTTTGGTGCTTGGAATTTGGAGCTTTTGCCCCATGTCCCGTAAAGTCTGCTCACCCTTGTGACTGGCATAACGGTTGCTTTCTCACAACCATGAATTCCAACGCGACCCAGACGGCCCCGCTCCTGTTGCGAATCGTCGGTGCCATTGCTAAGTGGCGGCCCACGTTGAACATACTACAGCAGGTGCCCGAAGGATATGAGGACGAAAACGGCTTCCATTACGGCAAGCCGCCCATAGTCGAGCAAATCACTTGGCCGCCAGCGGATTAACCGCAGCTACCTCCCGGTGAATGTGAATTCACATTTGGCCGGTTGACTCGACACTGTTTAGGGCCACGTTGTTGATTGGCTGGCGTGGACGTTTGAGTGTCAGTTTTTTTCGACCGGCATTCGTCGGAATTAGTTCCTCCGTTTACACGCCCGCGCCAGCCACTGCCCTTTAGGAGCGCAGGCGGCTCGCCTGCGAGTTCGTCGTAATCACTAATTTCCGCCCCTGCTGTAAACCAGTGCGAGGAGCGCGTTTCTAATCCCACCCGTCCGTAAATCGTAAATCCCAAATCCCCGGCCCCAATCCTGCTTTTGACACTCGGACAATTCAGAAAAGGTATGAATAAAGACCAACTAAACAAACTGCTCACCGCCATGTTGGACGGCGAAAACGGCCTCTCCGACCTCCTTTTCATCCCGGGCCGGCCGCCGCAAACCACCAGCTACGGGCGATTGTCCCCCTACACCGGCGATTTGGCCGAACCCCTTATCACCCCACAATTTACCGAGCAGCTCGCCGCCATCTTGATCGATGGCAATGCCTTGCTCGCCGAGAACCTGCAAAAGCACGGCTCCTGCGATTGCAGTTACGCCATCCCCGAAATTGCCCGTTTTCGGGTCAATGTTTATCGACAAAATGGACAGTTGGCCGTCGTCATGCGGAAGCTATCCAATGAAGTCCCCGCGCTCGAAAATCTTGGATTGCCGCCCGTATTGAACGACGTCATCAAAGAAGGCAGCGGCCTCGTCTTCGTGACCGGTGCCACCGGTGTGGGCAAGACCACCACGCTCGCCGCCATTCTCAACGAACTCAACCGCACCCAAGATATCCATATCATCACCTTGGAAGACCCCGTTGAGTTCATGCACAAACCGATTCGCGCGACCTTCAGCCAGCGCGAACTTGGCAAAGATTTTTTCAACTACTCCGTCGGCCTCAAGGCCTCGTTGCGCCAGGCGCCCAAAGCCATTTTCGTGGGCGAAATCCGCGATCGCGAAACCATGGAAGTCGCCCTCACCGCCGCTGAAACCGGCCATGTTGTCTTCACCACGCTCCATACAATCAACGCGGGGCAGACCATCAACCGCATCCTCGGCATGTTCGACAAGGAAGAGGAACAACTCATGCGCCAGCGCCTCGCCGATACCTTGCGCTGGGTCGTCAGCCAGCGGCTGGTCAATAAAGTCGGTGGCGGCCTGCATCTTGTCACCGAAGTTATGGGCAGCAATCTCCGCTCGCGCGAAGTCATCACCATGGGCGAATCCGAAAAACGCAACCTGCACGACATCATCGAGGCAGGCGTGACGCCCTACGGCTGGCACAGCTTCGAGCAGTCACTTCTCAAGGCCTACATCGCCGGCACCATCACGGAAGAAACCGCCCTGCAACACGCCGCGCACCGCAGCAAGCTCCGTCAAGCCATCGACCTCGCCCGCCACAGCCGCAAAGCCACCGCTGCTCCAGCAATGGTAAGCGCTTAAGCGGGAAAAGCGGAATCATTCAACTTGGTTGTCTCCAAGCCGGAGGCTTGTCAGCCATTAGCCGGTGGTTGAGCGCAGCGACACCACCGGTAACTATTCGAAAAAGGGATGCACCCCGGCTGGGGTGCAAGAACCCCCGCATGATTTGGTTAACCGCCCGCGATTTAAGCGCAAATGCGCGAAGTAGGAGCGCGGCATTCATGCCCCTTCAACGCCCAAACTAATGAGCGTACCAAATTGCCGTCGCCCCGCTCGCGCGGGTTAACGTCAAAACACACGGCGTTCGGAACCTGCCTTCGACGTTGGGCGTTGAATGTTAAATGTTGAATGTTCTCCCTTTGCCTTTCATCCCTCCGCGACCGCATTTGCCTTAAACGGATTCCGCTCCGGCGCTTCCCCATGCGGCACTACATCCAGCAATCCCCGGAACATCCAGTTCACCGCCGAAACCCGATGCCGCAACCAGAACGACAACGGTTCCGGCTTGGCCCCCATCGAAGCTTTAGGCTCCAGCGCCGTGCGCCCCAACGACAGCCGCGTACAACCCCACGCAATCGCATCACCAATGGTTGCGTGCAGCAACCGCAAATAAATCGGCAAACCATCCGCCGCTGCATCACGGTCGAAGCCGATGTAATATGCGATTGCTGTCGGCCCGTCGCGCAGCGTCGTAACAAACCCCAGAATCTCTTCGCTGCGCCGCACCACCGTACAACGGAAGTCCTCGCCCAACGCTTCGGCAAGCGAAGGCAGAAAATCTTCCGGCAAAGTGAACCACCGCAAAGGCGCATTCGCATGCACGTTCATGTACAGCTCGTGTAACCGCCGCGCATGTGGCCGCAGATCCGGCAACCGCTCCAGCACACAGCCGCCCGCCGCCAGTTTCTTGAGCTGATCCTTTGAGTTCCGCCGATACTTCGCATCCAGCGCCAAAAGATAATCGTCGTAATTTCGCCAGGCAGGATTGATATCGAGAACCATGTTCGGCTCCGTCTCGAGCGGCCGATAACTGAAGCGCCGCAATGCCTCCAATCCTGACTGGCGTGCAGTGATGTCTTTCACCATCACAATATTCGCGCGCCCCAGCAGCCGGTCCGAGCGCCCGATACGATACAGCGCTTCCGCCACTCCCGGCCACAACTGCGCCGGCTCCTTTCCGCTTGCGAAGGCGATGCCATGAAATCCCCACGACATGATATTGCCCGCCACCAGCAAACGCTCATCCAGCTTTGCCGTCGCTACCTTCGCCGCCGGCGACAATGCACGCTTTAGCACCGCCGCAGTTTTCGCACGCTTCGCGATCACATCCCCGAGTTCCAATTGCTTGCCCGTCAGCGTCACAACTTGCGCCGCAATCACCGCCACGGGGATTTCATCCCGATAAAGAATCACATAACGCGGCGCAATGTTCTTGGGGCCCGATCGCTCAAACACCCGCAGCACTTCACGCCGAAGATAAACGCTGGAGCCACGCGCCACCTGATCCCACGCCGTTCCATTCAAAAAATCCACCCGGTCCGCGATGGCAAAATGGAAACCTGTCGGGCGATTTCTCTCCTCATGCCGCTCCTTGATATCACGAATGGCATTGACGGCCCTATGCAACGGATTGGCAGGCTTCGTTCTTAGCGACATCAATCCCTAGACAACACACCCACCAATTTGGTTCAAGCTCAATGCATGTAGGTGACGACGTGAGGAGTCTCTAACTAGCCCGCTTCTCTTAGGCGTGTCCTCAAGCCTCACGTGCCCGCATCGACCTACATCGCCCGAACGTCTCCCTCTCCCCTCAACGGGGAGAGGGCAGGGTGAGGGGTGGTCATACCCAACGCATCCAAACCGCCGCCCGCCGACCTGTAACTTTCAACCTGCAACCTGCAACTTCCACCGCGCCCCTTGACATGCAACCAAATGGTTGCATATTCTCCCATCGAGATGGATGCAGTATTCAAAGCCTTGGCTGATGAAAGCCGCCGCGCGTTACTCGACCGGTTGTATCAAAACAACGGCCAGACGCTCGGCGAACTCTGCCAGCACCTCGACATGACGCGGCAGGCTGTCACCAAGCATCTCAAGTTGCTTGAAGACGCGAACCTCATCGCCACCGTCTGGCGCGGTCGCGAGAAGCTGCACTATCTCAATCCGGTGCCAATCCACGAGATCTACGAGCGCTGGATCGGCAAATACGAACGCCATCGCCTCGATGCCTTGGCCGATTTGAAAAAAGGTCTCGAAGAAAACAAAAACAGGAAAGGATAGTGCCATGTCCAAAAGCCAGTTTGTCTACGTCATCTACATTCGCACCACACCCGAAAAGCTGTGGCATGCGCTCACCACGCCCGAGTTCCAGCGCCAGTTCTTTTGCGGCACCACGCAGGAATCCGAATGGAAGCCCGGCGCTTCATGGCGAATCATGATTCCCGACGGTCGCATCGCCGACAGCGGCGAAGTCCTCGAAATCGATCCGCCCCGCCGCCTTGTCCTCAAGTGGCGGAATGAATTCATGCCCGAACTCCGCGCCGAAGGTTACTCGCGCATGACCTGCGAACTCAAAAAAGAAGGCGCCTCCGTCAAGCTCACCATCCTTCACGAGATGGACCAGTCCGGTTCAAAGTTCATCCAATCCGTCTCAGAAGGCTGGCCGCCGATTCTCTCGAGCCTCAAGAGTCTGCTCGAAACCGGCGAATCGCTCGAAGAAACCCGCACCTGGCCCGAAGGAATGTAACTAAAAATCAAACCGGGTAGGGCAGAGCTGCCGCTCTGCCTCCCAATCAAACCAAGAAACTAAAAGCACATGAAAAAACCATCACAAGTCTACACCACATTCATCCGCTCCACGCCCAAGAAAACGTGGGACGCCATCAGCAAGCCTGAGTTCACCCGCCAATATTGGGGCGGGATGGCCAATGCCTCCGATTGGAAGAAAGGCTCAACTTGGGAACACCTCAACCCCGACAACGAAGTCTGGATCACTGGCAAAGTGGTTGAATGCGATCCGCCCAAGCGCCTAGTTTTGACGTGGGCCGACCCGGACGACCTCAAAGATAAATCGCGCGTCACTTTTGAAATCGAGAAAATGGACGACATGGTCTGCCTCACTGTGACGCACGACCAATTCAAGACCGGCTCAAAGATGGCACCCAAAGTCGCCAAGGGCTGGCCGCTCGTGCTCTCCAGCATGAAGTCTTTCCTCGAAACCGGCGAAGGTCTCAAAGCCTTCTGCAGGTGATCGGAGCGCGGCCTTTAGGCCGCTTCAACATGGCCCTGCGATTTAGTGCCCAAGCGGCTAGAAGCCCGCGCCCTTCAATAAATAAAAATCACTCCCAAAAAATGAACACGATTCCGACACCCTTCTCCGGCGGTTGCGCCTGCGGCGCCGTCCGCTACGAATCCACCGCCGCACCCGTCGTCATGCTGCAATGCCATTGCCGCGATTGCCAGCGCTCCAGCGGCGGTCCGTTCTCCTCCTTCGTCGTCGTGCCGAAGGACGCCTTCAAACTCTCGCAGGGCGAACTCCGCTTCCACGCCTCCCCCAGCGAAGCCGGTGGCATGACCCGCCGCGGCTTTTGCCCCAACTGCGGCTCACCCATCGTCGGCAAACCCGATGCCGTCCCAAACATCGTCGCCATCCGCACCGCCAGCCTCGATGACCCAAGTTGGTTCAACTCGCAAATGGATGTCTGGACCTGCGACGCGCACCCTTGGGACTTGATGAATCCATCGCTGCCGAAGTTTGAAAAGTTCCCGAAATAATAGCGAGCGCTTCACATGAAAATCGGAATCATCGGCGCGGGAAGCATGGGTAGAATATTGGCGTGGCACCTCACGCAGCGGAACCATCGCGTTTCGATTGCGAACTCACGCGGCCCCCAAAGCCTGACCGAGTTTACCACCGAAATCGGCGCCACGCCCGTTTCCGTCGCCGACGCCGCCCGCGCCGGAGAAATCATCATCCTCGCCATCCCAACGAAAGCAGTTCCCGATCTGCCAAAGACATTGTTCACCAACATTCCGAGCAACGTCATCGTCATCGACATCGGCAATTACCATCCCGAGCTCCGCGACGGCCGCATCGAGGCGATAGAGCAGGGGACGCCCGACAGTCAATGGGTCGCGCAACAAATCGGCTGCCCCGTCATCAAAGCCTTCAACAACATCTACGCCCAAAGCCTGCTCGAAAAAGGCACTCCACCTGGTACGAGCGGCCGCATCGCCCTCCCCGTCGCCGGCGATTCGCCAGAAGCTAAGGCAACCGTGCTCAGCCTCGTAGACGAACTCGGCTTCGACCCCGTCGACGGCGGCAACCTCGCCAACTCCTGGCGCCAGCAAACCGGCACCCCCGCATATTGTCAGGACTTAGACGCTACAGCTCTCCAGCGCGCACTCGCGCAAGCCGACCGTAATCGCATCGCAGAATACCGCGCCGAACAAGAAGCACGGATCAAAAGACAAATTGAAGCCCAGGGATAAAAGCCTGATCGCGGGGGTGCCGCCCACCAAATCATTTCGGCCCATCCATCTTCATCTTCTCCGCCACCTGCGCCACGTCTTTATCCCCACGCCCCGAAAGATTCACGATGATCAAATCATCCTTCGCCATCTTCGGCGCGCGCTTGATGACCTCAGCGATCGCGTGTGAACTTTCCAACGCCGGAATGATTCCTTCCAGCCGCGCCAGCTTGTTGAACGCCGCGAGCGCCTCATCATCCGTTGCGTAGGTGTAATCCGCGCGTCCCGCGTCCCGCAACCACGCGTGCTCCGGTCCAACGGCGGCGTAATCCAGCCCCGCGCTCACACTGTGCGTGAGTTGGATCTGCCCATACTCATCCTGCAAAATAAAACTCCGCGTGCCCTGCAACACCCCCAGCGACCCGCCCTGAAACCGCGCCGCGTGCTGCTCCGGCAGGATGCCACGGCCGCCCGCTTCAACGCCGACCATCTTCACCGTCGGGTCATTCAGAAAGGCGAAGAACAGACCGATGGCATTCGAACCACCACCAACACACGCCAGCAACAAGTCCGGCAACCGTTTTTCCTTTTCCAAAATTTGCGCGCGCGCTTCGTCACCGATGACGCGCTGAAAATTACGCACCATCTCCGGATACGGATGCGAACCGTAAGCTGTGCCCAAGATGTAATGCGTGCTGCGGATGTTCGTCACCCAGTCGCGCATCGCTTCGTTCACGGCTTCCTTGAGCGTCTGCTGTCCCGCCTTCACAGGCACGACCTCCGCGCCCAGCATGTTCATCCGGATGACGTTCAGCTTCTGCCGTTCACAATCGACCGCGCCCATATAGATCACGCACTTCAATCCGAACATCGCCGCGACCGTCGCCGTCGCCACGCCATGCTGACCCGCGCCGGTCTCCGCGATGATGCGCGTCTTGCCCATGCGCTTCGCGAGCAGGATCTGTCCCATCGCGTTGTTGATCTTGTGCGCGCCCGTGTGGTTGAGGTCTTCGCGCTTGAGATAAATTTTCGCGCCGCCGAGATCCTTCGTCAGACGTTCGGCAAAATAAAGCGGGGTAGGCCGCCCGACAAATTCGCGGAGGTAATACTCCAGTTCGTGCCGGAACTCGGGGTCTTCCTGCGCGCGACGATACTCCGCCTCCAACTCCTGCAACGGATGCATCAGCGTCTCCGGCACATAACGTCCGCCATAAGGACCAAAATGTCCGTGGGCATCAGGCACGCTCAAACTGGCAACTGAACTCATACCCGTAGTTTCACGCAAAGTGACGCGCCGCGCAAAGGGATTTAGCAGTACCTGGCTTGCAGCCTCCCAAGCCGCGCAACACCCCAACTGGACAGGGTAGGGGACCTATCCCACTATTCAGGCATGCGTGAACTGCCTCACACCAAATCCTGCTTCGTCTGCGGTGAATCCAACGCCCACGGCCTGCACCTGCATTTCGAAACGGATGGCCAAATCGTCCGCGCCCGTTTCACGCCACGTACCGAGCATGTAGGATTTCAAGGTGTCACCCATGGTGGTATCCTTGCCACGCTGCTCGATGAAATCATGGTTTGGGCCTGCGCCGTCGGAACGAAGAAGTTCGGCTTTTGCGCCGAGATGACCGTTCGTTTTCAGCACCCGTCGAAGCCCGGCGAAGAACTCGTCGCCACCGCGGAACTTGTGGAAAATCGCCGCGGCCGAATCTTTTCAGCTAAAGCAGAATTACGAAACCCCGCCGGCGAAATCGTTGCTAGTTCCACCGGCAAATACATGCCCGTCCGCGACGCTGACCTTCACCTGTTGCAACGCGACATGGTCGGCAACGCCGATTGGATCCTTGGCAACCAGCTCACTTCTGGCGAAGAACGCGAGGCTGAATAAGGTCCTCCCATCCTTATGCTCCTCACTCACTTGACCATTACATCAATCTTACGCCGTTCCAGCGTAGCCCCTTCCGCCCGGGCAACATCGGCAAGGGAAATGTTGTATTGCACCAAAGCACTGATCTCTTCCGACCGCGCCGTCGTCAAATCGCGTTGTAATCGCAACACCTCAAAGCTGGTGCTCTTGCCATTCTCCAGCTTCTTTTGCTCGGCCGACAAAGCAGCCTCGGCATACTCGCGCGCCTTCCGTGTGGCCTGTATGCGTTCGAAGTTCGAAGTCGCCCGCTTTATCGCATCGTCGATATCGACCATGATTTCTTGCTCATTCCTCTTTAAATCGAGTAACAGCTGTTCACCTGTAGCTTTGGAGGACCGATAGCGGTTGCGGGCCGCGCCATTACCCAGGGGAACCACCAACCTCCCGCCGTACACGTAAAAGGGCAGATCTCGCTTTTCTACCTGGCCCAACGAATCGCTGAACTCTGAGCCCGACCCGTTGTAGCCGTAGGTTCCAAAAATATCTAGCTGCGGAAAAATCTGGTTCTTGTCGTACTTCAACTGAAAACCCTGCCGCTCCACTTCCAGTGTTGCCTGAACGTATTCGGGCCGCATGGTCAACCCCTTGCCCCAGCTATCCTGCAAATTGAATAACTCCCGGTCGGTGCTTAGCGTATCCGACGGCTCGATACGCTCTGTATTCCAACTCGCAAAATTATCATTGATACGCTTTTTAAGTTCGTTCTGTTGAAGCTCTAAGTCGATCTGTGCTTTGATCAGGTCGGCCTGGCTTTTCGCAACTTCCGCCTCGGATTGTTTTTCGTCGAGCGGAGCCAGCGCGCCAACCTCCACCCGTTTCTTGTTTTCCGAAAGCAATCGCTGGGCAAGGTCCAGCGCCTTTTGCTGCACTATTACATTCTCGTAGCTGAATTTCAGGCCGTAGTAAGCCTGTTCCACCTCCCAAACAATTCGAATGACTGTCTGCCTGAGCCTTTGGTCCGTCACTTTTATTTGATTTTTGGCGACCGCGATGCGTAGGCGGGTTGAATCGTACCAGAAATTCTTCAAGAGGGGCTGCGTTAGATCGATTTCCGCGGAGCTTTGGCTGTTGTTGAAGGGAATGCCAAAGGCCGTCATGGTATTAGTATTGAAATTGAAACTCGTTCCCGATTGCTTATTCGCATTGCCCCGCAAATCGTACGTCATGCCCCAAGGCGTAAGGCCGCCGAGACTGCCAGCGAAGGCGTCCGTGTCCGTTTCGGCACCGGGTACGCTAAAGCCGCCTGAGAGCAGGCGCGATCCTGATTCATTATGATCGTGTTCGCCCGAAAGATTCAGAATCGGTTCATATCCTGCCCGAGCCTCCCTTAGTCCATAAAGGGCTATTTGCGGGTTAATGCGTTCGATCCGCAGCTCTAGATTTTTCTTCAGCGCCATTTCAATGCACTCCTGCAAGGAAATCGGGCGGTTCGTCGTGCTGTCGGCCGCTTGAACCGTCAACACGGAGGCAGCCAGAAGAATCGAGAAACTGGTCAAAAGTCTCATTGTCCGTGGAGATTGGGGCATCTTGTTGCGTTCGTCAAATCCAGCCAGCGAGTTCAAAACCATACTAACGGTCCACTATCAGACCATCCATAAGCGGAAACGTGCCGCCCATTAGTGACGTTCACAATCACCTCATTGTTCAACCCAATTGGAAAATTGGCGGAAAGATGCTGCGGTGAACCACAAGACTTTCCTAGCGAGTCTGTTTGAGATTTGAAGCTTCTCTGGTGCTTGAGGGCTGGAATTTTGGAGCTTTCACGTCGCCCTACGCCGCCGCCCGCCCCAACCGGTCTTTTATCGCCCGCCATTCCGGCGCATCCGGTGGCTCCTCAACTACAATATGCGCCGCCCCCACCTCGTCACAGTGATGCAGCTCCGCATAAAGCGCCCGCGCGAAAGCCTCCGCGTCATGCGGCACAACCGAGATGCGCTGAAAACTACTGCCGCCCGGAAGCACGGTATGCGCGATGACGCAGCACTGCGACGGAACGATTTTCATGCCCGTAAGTTGCCCGCGCAAATCCTGCTCATCACGCCAATGCAGCACCATCAATTTGGCGCGCGGCGAATAATGCTTCGCCAACAAGCCGGGGCTGCGCAGAATTCCCGCCGTCGCGCCCGTCGCAAGTTCGCCTGTCACGGACAGCAACGCTTCCGCATGAATCATCCCCGGCCGCAGCAATCGCGGTGGTGCAGCGCTGACATCGACCACGGTCGATTCAATACCCACCTGCGACTGTCCACCATCCACGATCAGCGGAATGCGCCCGGCCAGTTGCTTGTGCACGTGGCTCGCATTCGTTGGCGAAAGTTGATTGGAAAGATTTGCACTCGGAGCTGCGAGCGGAAAATCACAGGCCGCGATGACCGCTTGCATGAATGGATGGCTCGGCCAGCGAATCCCCACCGTGTCCCCACCCGCTGTGACAATATCCGGCACGCTCTCCGACCGTTTTAAAACCAGCGTCAGTGGCCCCGGCCAGAAAGCGCGGGCAAGATTTTCCGCGAGCGCCGGCCACTCGACAACACAATGCCGCGCCAACTCGCGGTCAGCCACGTGGCAAATTATGGGATTATGCCCCGGCCGCCCCTTCACCTCATATATTTTTGCGACCGCCTCCGCATTAAACGCGTTCGCCGCGAGCCCATAAACTGTCTCCGTCGGCAGCGCCACCACCTCGCCCTCGCGCAGCAAGCGAACCGCACGCAGCACCGCAGCATCAAACAAAGCCGCCGTGTACGTCGGTAGAATTTCAGTTGAATATCGGTCCGCCAAGCGGCCGCAAGGCTTTCACGGCTTACGGCAGAAGTTCAAGCTTTAGCTTATAGTTGGAGACTGTCCGGGAGGGACAGGAGGCAGCCGGAGATTTTGGACACTCTAAATTCATGTCCACCCTGAGGCGTTGGACGTTGAATGTTGTGCGTTGAATATTTTGCCTCTACCGGCGCTCACGAAACCCGATACCCATAATGCCGGTCCCGGATAAATTTCCGCCCACACCGCGCGCAGTGAACCTTGAGCCGTCGCTCATCCACCTCCACGTACTGCCGATGCTGCCGATGAAATTCCCGGCACCAAAACATCCCGACCCTTTCGCTGACTCGCCTCAACAAGTTCGGCGCGGGAGCGCCGTTCAATTCAGCCTCAGCGGAAACCCCAACCTCCCCAGATCCCAAAGCTTGGGTACCTGATTTCATTTTTTGAACCGGCAAACCACGGAACTCCGCATAACTAAAAGTTTAGTCCTTCTTCGTCCCGCTCGACATTTGCCGGCTGACCCAGATCGCCCCGAACATTCCTGCCAGCGCCGCCGCCACCCAGGTTTCCACTTCCGGCACCGCCACGATGTCCAGTTGCAATCCCCAGCTCTGCACAGTACTGACGCCCCCGCCGCTGGTGTCCGCAATGAACAGACTCCACGTCGAGTTAGGGTCCAAGCCTGCGAACGACGCGAAGCCCGCCCCATCCGCCTGCCAGATGCCGGTCAACACGCCCGAGCCATTACTCGTATAATTATGCAAGCCCGCCGCCCCACTATCGCTGAACTGCACATTTAATCCGTTGCCAGCATTGCCATAGCCGCCGTTCGCCGCGCCACCAACATGGTTCAACAACACGGTGAACCCGCTGCCGCTCACAAGGTAGGCATACAGGTCGCCATCCCAGCCACCAGAAACGACCAAATTCAACGCTACACTGGAAATGGTCCCCGCCGGCGCGGCGCTGATGGTTCTGCTATCAGCCCACCCGGTGAAACTGTTGTCCGGCACGACGCCCGCGTTGGCGAAACTGGCATTCACGCCATTGGTCCAGCCGGCCACATACAACGTAGCTTGCGCGCTGAGGGAAAAAACAGCCAGAAGGGCGCTGGCCAGAAATAATTTTTTCATGTTTGGGATGTTGGGTTTGGGTTCGGTCTGGCTCAAATCACGGAACATAGCGCGTACGATAGAAGTCATTCGTCGGCGCAAGCGAAGGCGTGTTCGTAAAGATGATGGAACCCGTGCCATTCGCTGCATTCGTTTGCAGCGGCGACCAGGTCACTTCCCCGCTCAAACTATGCGTCACTTCCAATAAATAATTCGTCCCAGGAATACCCAGATACGTGAATCGAAGCGCGCCACCTTCGATCGGCGTGGCCGCCAGTTGATTGAACGTTCCACCACCGCTCGTCAGCGTGACCGTCACGGTCCCGGTCGCCGTCCCGCCGGCACCATCGCTCACCGTATACGTGAAGCTATCGGTTGATGCCGCGCTCGTCGATGTATACGTAACGTTCGTACTCGTAAAAGTGACCGTGCCGTTCGCACCTTGCGTTACGGCAGAAACGGTCAACGCATCGGCATCTGCATCCGTCGGGGCATTTTTGCCGCCAATAATTAACAGACTGGCAGCACCGCCTACGGGCGCTCCCATGGCTAGGTTGGCAGCCACGGGTGAGCGGTTCACTTTGATCGAGCCGTCGCTCGCCAGTGTATCCGTACGCCAATTCAAACCTGCACCCAGCGTGGGAAGACTGGTCGCGGTGAACGCGCCGCTGAAGCTGGTGGCATCGAACAAGTCGAATGCTTCGCCGCCAGTGAGCGCAACCCCAAGATTGTTCACGGTAAGCGTCCCGCCATAGGTCAGCGTGCCGCTGGACAATACAATTTTGCCCGCCACCGGAGAACCGCCATTGCGGTCGATCTCCGTCACGAGCGTGCCGTTAAACACTGGCGCGGTGGCAGCCGTGAGTGTCTTGCCGTTCAAATCAAGTGTGCCGGCCACTGTCAACGCGCCGGTACCGGCCAATGTCTTGTCTGAACTTAAGGTCGTAACACTGCTTGAGCTAATCTGAAGCCCGGCCGTCCCCAGCGTGAGAGTTCCCGCGCCACCAAGGTCTGCCGTTGCCCCGCTGATGATGAATTGTCCTGCGGATCCTTGGCTAACATTTCCGGCACCCCTGATACCATTGCGAAACGTTTTGGTGCCCGCTCCGGTCCAGGTCATCGGATTCCCCGACGTGACTTCGAACACGCCATTGATGACGGTCGCTGAACCGCCGCCAGGAGTGTTGACGCCTAGCGCTCCTGAAACTCTGAAAATTGGAATGGTGCTGGCGTTTGCATTGGGGAAGAAGGTCACGCCACTCGCCGAAAAACTACTGGTAACGGTGTAATCAAGAATCGACGCATCCCCGTAAACAAAGTTCGCAAGATTTACTCCCGCTGCGTTGCCGGTCATGCCTGTGGCGGAAACGCGCAGTGTGCCGCCGCCATTGATGTTCACGGTGGCACCGGCATTGAAAGTCGGGACGGTCGAAGAGACGCTCAGGACAAACACCCCGCCGTTTTCAACCACAATGTCATCGCCGGCTCCGTTGGCGACGGTGAACCCGGCGCCTAACGTCAGAATGCCGCCGGACTGCACGGTGACTTGATCCACAGTCACGGCTGCCGAAATGGTGACCGTATGGCCATTGCGAATGGTGATGGTTCCATCTGCAGAAGTGGGCGTGATAACCGCGTCGCCCCACGTTGAGCCGTTGTCGGTGGAAACCTCCCACGTGCCGGCCGCATTCCAGTTGCCAGTCGTCTTGCTGCGATATTTAGGGAGCGGACTCACTACAATACTGCCTGTTGTTCCGGCCTTGGAATTGGCGTCCAACGCCGTGATCGTTGTGGTTTCCGCCGTGCTGTCCGTTGCGCTCACCGTGAAAGTTCCACTCGCCAGTGTCTTGGGGTTCACGCCGAACGATACATTACCTGAACCACTGCCCATCGTCACTGAAGTCGAACTGTCCGTCGTCACCGTGTTGTTGTTTGCATCTTTCGCGGTCACCGTGACGTTGAATGGAACCCCCACGATTTGTGGCGAGGAAGCCGTAACCACGTACGAGCCAATTGCGCCTGGATTGACCGTCAGGCTGGAGCTGGCCGTGCCTGATATCGCATCAGTCGTGTCCGCGGCGGTAATGGTCGTTGCTTCGGCTTTGGTTAATGTGATGTTCGCCGCGCCCACGCCACTGCTGAAAGTCACCGTTCCAGGATAGGTGGGGCTTCCAGTCGGACCACTGAATGTGACGGCTTTGGACCCGTTGATACTCGTGTCCGTCGTCGCGCCATCCGTGGTTGCCGTCAATGTGATGTTGAACGCTGTACCTGCGGTTTGCGCTGTGGCCCCTCCGGCATTGGGCGAGGCTTCACCGGGCAACGTGACCAGAATTCTAGGAACGGCCGCAGCCGCAGTGGTAAAGCTGAGTTCGGGAGAGGACAACGTAGTGCCGATCGCATTGATCGCGTAGGCCTTGAAGAAGTATTGTTGGTTGGGGGCCAGCGACGAGAGCCCGAGCGTGTATGAACCAGTCGTCCCGGACACAGTGGTCTTGTTGTCTGTGATCGCCACTCCGCCGCTGGTATTGTAAACGAAACCGCGCTCGGTTATCGGAGAGCCACCGTCGGACGTGACATTGCCATTCAGCGTCGCCGTGGTAGACCCGACGCTTGTGGCGGCTGACGAGGTGACGGTAGGTGCAGTTGCTCCAATGACGGCGGGCACGGCATTGTAAACCGAAACATTGTCAACAAAGAGGTTCGCCGCGTTTGCCGTACTGCTTATTCCGGTGAATGTCACCGCGTTGACACTGGTGCCGGCCGGTAGTGCGCCCTGCGCCAAATCATCTCCAATGCGCGTGCCATTGATGTATAAATCAAACTTTTGGACGGCTACGCTTTGCGAAACACCATTGTAAGTGTAATTGATCGTCCCGCTACTCTTGTTGTTGGCTACAATCTCGATCGTGTACACGGTGCCTTGATTGAGTGTTGAACTGGTTAGGGAGGTATTAACAAAACTGCCTGCGCCATTTCTATACGTTAACGAAATGGTGCCGCCGGAATTGTAGACAAATTGTAGCCCGTTACATGTCTGCGCAGAGGAGACGTCGTTGTTATCCGAATAGTTTGCCCCAGCGCCCTGGAAAAACTTCCAAGTACCGCTAGTTACAGTAGCGCCCGCAGATGAATCTCCAAAGAGCACGGTAACCTTTGTATAAAACTCCGTGCCACCCGTGTAACTTACCATCGGAGACATTTTGGTCACGGAGGCGGATGAAGAAGCAACTCCCCTAACGTACGCGCCAGAGCTTCCTAGAGGATTTGAGGCTGTCGCCAAGACAACCGGCGCCGCGGGAGCGACGGCACCTGCACGCGCATACGTTGTGCCCGAAGTAGGGTTTGGAATGAGCGTGGTTGAACCTGTTTGAGTAGTGTTTTGTCCCGTCCCAGCTCCGAAGTCTTGAACAGAGGTTTGAGCCAAACCCGTCGACAACGAAAACATGATGACAAAAAGCGTCGTGAGCCAGATTGGGATAAAATGGCCTTTGAAGCGCGAATCAAAGCGGGTTGTTTTTGTACTAGTGGTTCTCGTTCGGTTGGTCTTCATGGCTGTTTGAGGATTGGGCGCTTGGGCGTGTCCGCTTCTGCTTTCGTTTTGTAAAATCTAGTCTTGTCACTACAGCGCTTGGACTGACTCGCAAGCGACATCTATGCGACCAAAGAACATTTTTTCTGCGGGCACAATTATTCTAGGTTCTCTTCTTACTGGGTTTGAAAGCTGGGTTTGCTCCTCGCACCAAACATTTACTTAGTAGCACAAAAGGCGACACTTCCAAGCCGCATCTGTTGGAAATTTGTTAACATTTCGGTTACAGCAGCCTCGCATTTTCCTGCTTTCGGCATCCTGCCGCCAAATCTAAGCTCTCCCCGTGACACTTCAGGATTTCAGCGCACACCTCGCCGCGGGCAACCCCTTGTCCGACACGCACGTGCGTGCTGCCATCGATGAATTGATTCGCGAAGACCTGGCTGCCGACATCAAAGCGGAATTCCTCCTTCAATTCGCGCTTAAAGGTGAAAGCATTGCGGAAATCACAGCCTTCGCGTCCATCTTGCGCGACAAGGCCGTGCCCGTACCCCTCGACCAACTGACGCGCGACCGCGAGATTCTCGATATCGTCGGCACCGGTGGTGATCGGCTGAATACCTTTAACATCTCGTCCACCGCCGCATTGCTGTGCGCTGCTGCCGGTGTGGTGGTGGCCAAGCACGGCAACCGCGCGGCGACTTCGGCTTCGGGGAGTGCAGATGTGCTGGAGGCGCTCGGGATTCCGCTGCATCTCAGCCCGGCGGAAGCAGGGACGGCGTTGCGCGAAGACGGTTTCGCCTTCTTTTTCGCGCCGAATTATCACCCCTCCTTCAAGCACATAGGCCCCGCACGCAAAATCTGTGCCGCACGCGGTCAACGCACTATTTTCAACTTCCTCGGCCCGCTGCTAAACCCCGTTCGCCCTACAGCGATGCTCCTTGGTGTGCCACGCCCTGATATGTGCGAACCCATCGCAAAAGTGCTATTATCCCTTGGTATACGCCGCGCGATGGTCGTGTGTGGCGAAGTGCCTTTACCCGACTCGAAACCTGAAACCCGAGACCCGAAACAAGATGGCCCGCCTTCGAATGCGCCGCAGCAAATCGCCCACCTCGACGAAATTTCTACACTCGGCGAAACCACCGTCGCCGAGTTCTATCAAGAGCGCGGCTTCACCGTTTCAAAATTCTCCCCCGCCAATTTTCCGCTGCAGCCTGCCACTCTCGCCGACTTGGTGGGCGGCGACAAACAGACAAACGCCGAAACCGCCCGGCGCATCTTGAGTGGCGATGAGCGCGGCCCCAAGCGCGACGCCGTGCTCCTCAATGCTGCGGCGGCCCTCTTCGTAGCCGGACGCACCCGAACAATCATCGACGGCTGGGAGCTCGCCGAAGAACTGATCGCCAGCGGTGCCGCGAGCGCAAAGCTCGCCCAAATCACCGGCCGCAAACCACGATGAGCGAGCCCGCAGTCTCTTCTCGTCCAGTTGATGTCAGCCCCGACACTGACCTCCCGCCAATTCTCCCGAAAGCGCACGGGTCACGTTGGCATCGCTGGGTTTGGCTCGTTCTCGCTATCGCCCTGCTGCCTGTTCTCATATTGTTGTTCAGCTTCAACCCCGCGCATCACGGTTTCTATCCCATGTGCGTTTTCTACCGCGTAACCGGTCTGCAATGCCCCGGCTGTGGTGGATTGCGGGCGGCGCACCATCTCCTGCATGGCGAGATCATCACCGCCTTCCGCTTCAATCAATTGTTCGTGCTGGCCCTGCCAGTCCTGGCGGTAATCGGCGTCCGCCGAATGATCCGCGGCGAAATCGCGAAACCCATTCCCCCTCGCACCCAAGCACGCTGGGCTTGGATCTCCTTCGTCATTTTGCTCCTTTTCTGGATCGTGCGAAACCTGCCACTTGAAGTTTTTAAATTGCCGACGGAATGAACATCATTCGACGTTGGGCGTTGAATGTTTCCCCACAGCCCATCCTCGACGCTGCCGCTCCTTCCGCTTATAAGAAGTCGCGACCATGACCGCCGCGCCCGCCAACGCCGCCAAGCCGCTCAAAATCCTGCTGCTGAACCAGACGTTTTATCCTGACGTCGTGGCCACCGCGCAATATCTGACGGACCTCGCACTCCAACTCAAACAACGCGGCCACGAAGTCACGGTCATCACGGGCCGCCGCGCATATGACCAGACCGAAAAACAATTTCCCGCGCGCGAAGAGTGGAACGGCATCCACATCCGCCGCATCTGGGCCTCAAGCATGGGAAAAGGCGCGAAATGGCGGCGCGCAATCGATTTTGCGACCTTCATCGTGAGTTGCTGCCTGCGCCTGCTGTGGCTGCCGCGGCAGGATGTCACTGTCGCCCTGACTTCGCCGCCGTTGATTTCCTGGATCGGCGCGTGGTTCACCCGGTTTCGCGGCGGTCGCTTCTGTTACTGGGTGATGGACATGAATCCTGACGAAGCCATCGCCGCCGGCTGGCTGCGCGAGGATTCATTGGTGGCCCGGATCTTGGAATCGTTCTCGCGCTTCAGTCTGCGCACCGCCTCACGAATCGTTGTGCTCGATCGCTTCATGCAAGAACGCGTGACCCGCAAGGGCATCGACGCGCAAAAAATCTCAGTCATCTCGCCCTGGTCGCTGGACGAGAAAGTCCGTTTTGACGCCGCGGGCCGCGAAGCCTTCCGTCGGGAGCACGACTTCGGCGAACGCTTTGTGGTCATGCACGCCGGCAATCACAGCCCGTGTCATCCCCTCGATACTTTGCTCGACGCCGCCGCGCTTCTCCGCGACCACCGCGACCTCCTTTTTTGTTTTCAGGGTGGCGGCAGCGAACTCGCGAAAGTGCAGCAGCGGACTGCGTCCCAAAAACTGTCGAACGTAGTTTGCCTGCCCTATCAACCCGTCGAGAAATTATCCGCGGCTCTCTCGGCGGCGGATTTGCATGTCGTCGTTATGGGCAATCCCTTCGTCGGGACCATCCACCCCTGTAAAATCTACAACGCGCTCGCCGTCGGCTCGCCAATTCTTTACCTCGGCCCGGCGGAAAGTCATGTGGCCGATATTTTGAACGGTGCGCAGCCGCCATCACCGCATATTTCCGCCCGGCACCGCGAAGCCCGCCATCTTGCCGACGCCCTACTGGCCGTCAGCCAGACTCGGCCTCGCCTCTCAACCGCTGAATGTAGCCGCACCATGACAATTTGCTCCCGCGCCACCCTGCTGCCCCGTGTGGTTTCCGCCATCGAAGGCTGATTTGTTCGGATTTCTAATTGATGGTTTCAATTTTGCTGGCGACCAACGTATGCTACGCATGGTTGTGCGGTTGACGCCGCACCACAGTCAGGCCGACAATCAGAACTGCGTGATCAAGTAGTGGTTTCCTCGTGAACGGAGCAACGGCAGAAATTTCAAACATGGCGGGCACAACGCCTGATACAGCCACGTTCGGCGTCATCCCCATCGTCATTATTATCGCGACGGGCGCGCTGACCTCGTGGGGGTTGGTTCAGCTCATTCTCCGTTATTGCCGGAAAAACCGCGACGCCGTGCGCGCGGGAGAGTTTCATCACGAAGCAACCGGTGAATCCGTCCCCCGCTTCGGCGGGATCGCCCTGGCGGGAACGTTCGTCATCTCCGGAATCCTTTGCGGCATTTTTCAAGGCTGGACGCTGCTGCTGCAAAAAGAATCCGTCATGGTGCTGGCCTCCAGCCTCGCCATGTTTGCCGTCGGTTTCTGCGATGACCTGAAACCGCTGGGCGCGCGGAAAAAATTATTATTACAGATCATCGTCGCTACGGGCGCCTATTTTCTGGGCCTACAGGTCACGGCGATCACGAATCCATTCAACGGCCAGACTTTTAACCTTCACGCTTTCAGCCTGGTGTTGACCGTGCTGTGGCTGGTGGCCATGACCAACTTGATTAATCTGGTTGATGGCATCGACGGCTTGGCCGGCGGCGTCTCCTTGATGCTGATGTGCCTGCTCGCGTACGTCAGCTTAAGCGGCGCGCCACTCCAGTTCGTCATCGCCGCCAGCATGGCCGGCGGCTTGCTCGCTTTCCTCCGCTTCAATTTTCCACCGGCACGCATCTACATGGGCGACGGCGGCGCTTATTTTCTCGGCTTCCTTATCGGCTCCATGACCATTGCCAACTCGCACAAAGGAACTGTGCTCGCCGCGCTCATCGCCCCCGTCATTGCGCTTGGCCTGCCGATCATCGACACCGCCCTCGCCATCATCCGCCGCGGGTTGCAGGGCCTGCCGCTTTTCCGCGCCGACCGGAAACACATTCACCACCGCCTCATGCAACGCGGCTTGTCACGGACGAAAACGGTGCTGCTCCTCTACGCGATTTCGGTGGTGTTCCTGTTGATGGCCTTCGCGATCTTCTGGTCCGAGCAACGCTACGTCCCCATCGTTTTCGGCATGGTGTTCCTCGTCTTCCTCTTCGTCCTGCAAGGACGCGCCATGGGGCTGGACTGGCTGACGGTCGGGCGCTCCATCGGAAACTCCCGCGAGGTGCGACGTCATACTCAGTACGCGATGTCCCTCGCCTGCTGGCTGGAAATGGAAGCGGAACGGCAGGAAACACTGGAAGCGTTGTGGGAGGACTTCACCTTCGTTGTGCGCAAGATCGGTTTCACGCGCGTGAAAGTCGTCTTCAGCGAAGGCCATCGCACGTGGATTTCCGAAAAGCACGTAGACCGGGCGAATTTGCCCGAACATATTTTCGAATTTAACCCCGGTACAAAAATGCTGGTCCTCCTGCAATCCAGCAACGAGAAGATGGACCCCGTCATCATCAGCCACCTGAGCGAATTGACCGCCGAAGCCTGGCTCAAAACCGTCCTCCGCTGGAGCGCCGAACAAAAGAAGATTCCCACGTTTAGCCCGAACCCATAGGGCGGCGCGCCTTGTTACAATTTGGCCCCGGAGCTCCGGCATTCGTCGTTCGGGCCCTTCACTCCCGCCCAAACGCCCGCTTCCGCTGATCTCCTTCACGAATCACAACCCTGGCCTCTATCTCCACGCTTGTCTGCCGTCCGAGAAACTCAAGCAACACCGTTACCCGCTCGCGCGCTGGCATCACCCGCGACACCACCGCCTTCAGCCCACGAAACGCCCCCGCCGCCACCTCAATTTCCACCCCCACCGCGAGCGGTTCGTCGATGACGCGCACCGCCTCAACTCCGATGGCAGTCTGAAGCTCCGCAATAACCTCGTCTGGAATGGTCGGCCACCGCTCGCCAAAATGCACGACCCCCCGCACGCCTGCGGCATGCGCCACCTGCCGGAATTGCTGCTGAAAGTCGAACCGTGCGAAGAGGTAGCCCGGAAACAACGCTTCCGTAAACCACACCAAGCCACGCGTAGTTTTCCGCTGAAAGCGAATGCGCGGCAGGAAAACCGCCGCACCCGAAACCTGACGCACATGATCCGCCGCAATGTGTTCGCGTTTCGTTTGCGTCCGCAAACAGAACCAATGAGAAGACGATTCCATTTACCTGCAATTCACGTTTACATGGCCGCTCTTCAACCCTTTAACACTTCACCCCTTCAACCGTTTAACGATGTAACCATGTAACCAATCACTCTGTACCCGCTACTTCCCCCGCTTCGGACTGTCCGTGTAATAACTCTTATACTTGTAATAGTAATACTCCGAAGAATCAGCCGCCACGGCGTTAAGTGTGATGCCGAGAATATTGACGCGCCGCTGATAGAGCAGATCGAGCGCCGCCCGCGCGATGCGCGCTGACGTGAAGTTGGCGCGGATGACAAACACCACCCCCTCAACCAACGGCGCCAGGGTGGCGACGTCATCCGCTGCCATGACCGGCGCGCTGTCGAACAGCACAATGTCATAATGAGCGCCGAGTTCAGCGATCAAATCCTTGGTGATCGGCGCCAGGAATAGTTCGCTGGGATTGCGCGCCGTACGTCCGCGGGGAATCACTGAAAGATTGGGCGTGTTGGCCGGCTGCGCCACCGCCTTCCAATCGGCCTCGCGCGACAAAATCTCCGTCAGGCCGGGCGCAGCGGCTTTTTGAAAATATTCATGTAACGTACCTTTGCGCAAATCAGCGTCCACAATCAGCACACGGGCGCCAGCCTCCGCCAGGGTGATGCCCAGATTGGCCGCTGTGACGGATTTTCCCTCTCCCGGGATCGAACTGGTCACCAGTAAAAGCTTGGGCAGCTTGCCCTCCTCACCCATGAAGAGCAGTGACGAACGCAGGTTGCGATACGCCTCCGCAAACGCGTGCCGGTCATCCTGCGCGTGAATCAAATCCAGTTTACCGTTCTGGTTCAAGACGACTTCGCGCGGCACTTGGGAAAGCACCGGCTCGTCGAAAATATCCTGCAAGTCAGTGAATGAAGTCAGCCGGTCATCGAAACGGTCGAGCAACAGCACCAGCGCGAAGGCGATGCCCAGGCTAATGCCGGCGGCGATCAGCAGGCTGTTCACGGTGCTGTCCGTGTTGGGGCGGGCATGCGTGGCAGGCTCAAGCACGGTGACCGTTTCCGGATTGATATCACGATCCGTCGAGAGCGTCTGCATGGTCTGCTGCAACCGGTCGTACAATCCCTGCAGGCGCGTGTTGTTGCTCTTGATCTTTTGATATTCGGCCATCTTGCGGCTGACATCAAGCGAGCGCGACTCCCATTCCGCGATGTCCCGCTTCGACGACTCAATCTGAATTTCGATTGAACTTTGGCGGTTCGCCAACTGCTCCTTGCTCTGGTCCTTGTAGATTTCGAGCAGCTTTTCCTTTTGGGTGATCCGCTCCTGCAGCTCGACCATTTGCGGATGCTTGGGGCGTAGATATTCCGCCGCGTCCTTCTGCGTCGCTTTTAACAGCCGGATGTCCTGGTTGATCTTCAAGTAATCGTTATCTGCGCCGATCAACGTGTTCAAGGCACTGTTGTTCTCCGCATCAATGCTCGCTTTCTGACGCTCCAGATTTTGTTCGAGCGAAAGCGATTTCAGCAATTGCAGTTCCGATTGAAGACCCGCGAGCTGGCTGGTCAGCTTGGCCAGATAGGTGGCCGCGCTGTTGCCTTGTTCCTGAAGAAAAACCACGCTGTTGCTGGATTGAAACGTCAGCAACTCATCCTCGCCCCGCCGCAAATCTTTTTCCAGCCGCGCCAGCTCCGCCATGATGCCAGAAAGCGTGCTTTCGGACGCGGAGCCACGCATCTCCTTTTTCAAGATGATGTATTCATCCATCGTTGCCTGAAGCAACGCAGTGGTGTACTCCGGCTCTTCGCCTGTCGCCGTCAGCGCGAAAATGGAACTCTTCTGAAGTATCGAAATATTTCTGGTCACTTGAACCGGCTTTAATTCCGGCTTGGTTGCGCGCACACGTTCAGCCGCCCGCTGACGCACCGTATCGCTCATCATGAGCTGCATCTGCGTGTTGAAGAAGCTGTTCATTTCGCCGAACTCCGAATATGTCGATCCTCCGCCCGCTTGCGTTTGCACCCGGATGTTCAAGATCATCCGCCCCTGCGCAGTGAACGTCGGCGGCGCGGTATAAAGACGATATCCCTGGATACCCAGCCCGATGATCACCGCCAGCGGCACCAGCCACCAACGCCGGCGCAACTGGTTCTTGAACCGGTGCAGTTGGTTCTGGAACCGCGCGGAGCGGACGGAACGATTTTCCTGAATGGGGGTGGGTGCTTCGCTCATGTCCGGTCAAAAATTGATCGTTTTACGTGGCACCACGATCATGTCATCGGGTTGCAGGGGTACATCCTTTTCCATCTTTCCCTCCTTGAGCACCTCCTCCATGTCGACAACGATCTCCTGCTTGGAGCCGCCCTCGGCAGGGGCGGCGCGGATGACTTTGACCTTGTTCTTTTTGGCCCAATCGTTGAAGCCACCGGCGCGCAGGATGGCCTTGCTGGCCGTCAGATTTTCATTGGCTGGGATTTCAATTGCTCCCTGGCTGCGGACTTCGCCCCATACATACACGCGCCCAAGCACCCGGCTCATCTGGTCCAGTCCCAAAACGACCGTCGCGCGGTAGTAATAATCTTTTTCCAACAGGACCTTCAGCTCGGCGGCCACGTCCTTGCACGTTTTGCCTGACACATTGACCCGGCCCACATAGGGCACATCGAGTTCGCCGGTGTCGGCCACTGTCAGCGCTTTGGTCAAGTCCACCGGGGCGCTGGTCACGCGATTATTGTCGAAATTGGGCAGGTGCCGGTCCTCCAATATCAAGAAACTGAGCTTGTCGCCCGGCACAAGCTTGTGGCGGTCATCCAAAACCACGCCGCCAATCTCTTCTGGCGCCGTTGACGCTGAAACATTGGTGCTCGCCGGCTTGGGCGCTGGTAAAACGACCGGAGCCACAGCGGCTGGCGCTGGTGAATTGGAAGTGCCGACTGGGTATCCAGTGGGCGTCAGCGGCATGAAGTCGGCGCCCTTCCCGCTTTCGGCCGCCCAAGCGGCCGTCGCGAGTAACAGCACCAAGGCGCCTGCCATCGTAAATCGATTCATCACGAGCACCGATTAAAATTGGTAATTAAGGTCCAAAACAAGGCGATTCTGGTTATAGCCGAGTTCCGGGATGTTGGATTCTTTCTTCAGCCACTGATAGGACACCGCTCCCGTCAGCTTGTCGGTGATCTTTCGGCCGACTGACAGACCTGCGCCGAAGCGATCCAACTCCTCCTGTCGGGTCCCCACGTGTTCCGTTCCCGTTTCAAACGTCACGTACGGACGGAACGTCCAGTATTGTATGATTGCCAGACTCACCGAGTAACGCACATAGAATAGCTCAACTGGAGCGGAATTGATATCTGTGCTCAAGCTTTGCCCGATGTTAAGCGTCTGCGTCGTCCGTTCCGTGGGCTGATGGGTGATCGCGACGTCTGCATAAAATCCCGCCTGGGTGAAGCTGTTCGTCTGGGGAAAACTGTTGGTGCCGAAAATCGTGTTGGTGCTGAAACTCGCCGCATCAAACCAATACAGCGTATAACCCACACTCGCCCGCGCGTCGATTGATTGGCTGACTTGATACCGCGCAAACGGCCCGATGCTGATATGCCGGTTGTTGCTGAGCGGCGGCTCCGAATACTCAGTCGTTCCACCGCCGAGCTCCAGCCCCGCCGTCAACGCGGGGTTCAATGACGCGGCCACGCGAATCGTCCCCAACTCCGATTGATGGCCCAGATACTTTTGCGCATCGTCGAGCGGAACATAGTTGAAGTGATCATACGTGAAATCCAGCACGAGCTTGTCCAAGTCCCACGTCACCGCCGTCCCCAAGGTGTTCTCCAGCCGGAAAATACTCGCCACGCCATTCGCGGACGCCTCGGCGCCGGGATCTTGCATCAGCGAGAACTTGTCGTGCAAATCGATCAGAAAGTCCCCGACATAAACGTCGAAAAACACCCCGGATTCCTGGTCGCCTGTGACGATGAACCGGGAGGGCCGCGTGCCGTTCACATAATGTTCGTAGCCAAAATTAAAATTTAAATCGAGCGTGTTGCGCTCGCTGACCGGCCAGAAAGCCCGCACGCCTATTTGAGGCCGTACGATGTAATCTTCCAGCGCGTTCGTGCTGCCCTGATTGATGTTGTCGTTGTATTCGCCGGCCAGTGAGGCTGAAAACCGCAATTTTACCGGGTCAAGGTCCAGGTTATAGTAGGCATCGGTCCGGTTGGCTTTGCGCGCTTCCGCCGCGCGCTCACTCGCGATGGAATTACGCACCGCCTCCTGCGCTTGCGCCGTCGCGCAGGCCAGCAGCGCGAGCATCACGATGGTATAGGTACGTCCCACTTTGTTCTGATTCGCCTTTCACTAAAGCAGGCGCGTCGGCACTATAGTAACGACGGCCCGCCTTGGCAGTGAATTTTGTCGCCTGCCGGGCGCGGACACGGCCATGCCCGAGACACGAAAAAAGTGGAGCTTCCGCCGCTGGCGACGCCGCTGGAACGAGCGGGTCGACGCACTCTCCCTTCGTTGGCGCATCTGGTTCGACCGTTATATCCTGTCGCACGGGACACGCCGCGCCTGGCGGCGCCGCTGGAATCGCCGCTCCCAACGCATCGGGCAGGCGGTTGAAAATGCGGGGTACAAGGTCCTGCCGAACCATCCCCATGCGGCGCCCGACACGTTCTGGACCAAGTTCATCAAGCGCATCGATGATTCTGCCGACCGCTTCTACCCCGCCGGAATCCGCCGCCAGCATGCGCGCGATTTTGGGCATTGGTGGCACCAGTTTACTTCCCCTTTCCGCCACGCAAACGACCGCGTTGGTCGCTGGCTGGCGGATTTCCTTCTGCCCACGCTCACGCCGGTGGGTTTTCGGAAAACGTTTTTCAATTGGAAAGGCATCGTCGCCGCGGCCGCCTTGCTGGGCCTTATTTCCTTCGTGGCTTTGGGGCTCATCCCCGGCTGGCGTTCGCACAACGACTTTAAATGGGCGGCCCAAGCACGCTTGCTCCTGAACCGTGGCTATCAGTTGATGGCTTTTCAATCTGCGCTGCGCGCGTTCCAACACAATGAACACAACGAGGAAGCTGCCCAGGTGCTCGCAGAAATAACCGAACGTCAGGGACTCTCGGATGCGTTGATCTGGCGGCGGCGGGTGGTCGAATGCGCCGATTCCGCCACCAATCAACTGTCCCTCGCCGCCACCGCCCTGAAGTTTGAACCCGCGCCTTGTCCAACGGCCGGCCGCATTCTCAGCAGCATCAACGGCGCCGCCACGAACTCTCCCCAGTTCCACATCGTCGCCGCACAGTACGAAGCGAAGAATGGTCGCCCGGCACCCGCCGAGAATCATTATCTCGCTGCGTTGACGCTGGCACCCGCCGATGTCGATGTCGAACTTGCCTTGGCGTTGTTGCGTCTACAGATGCGCGACCCGGCAAAGATCACCCGCGCCCAAGTGACACTTGCCGCACTCAGCCAACAAACCAACACCGCAGTACGTGCGCTTCGTTCGCTTGTGTCGGTCGCCGCCGCGCGCGGAGATTTCGAATCCGCGGTCCAATATTCCACCCGCCTGCTGGCTCAAGAATCATCTACGTTCGACGACCGCCTGGCGCATCTGGACTTGCTGGCGCGAAAGCGCGATCCCGGATGTGCGACCTTTCTGGCCACTTTGCAGGAACAAGTGAGCGCCAACCCGTTGTATGTGGCTCAACTCGGCCGTTGGATGAGTGCGCATAAGCAAAGCAAGGCCGCGCGGCTTTGGTTTAGCCGGCTCCCCGTTGCGATCCAACGTTCCGACGTGGTTCGGTTTGCCACCGCGGACACCTACGTGTCCGATTCCGACTGGGCGGGCATGGAACAATTCCTGCAACAATCCGCTGATTCGCGCGGTTGGGGCACAATTGAATTTGTGCGGCAAGCATTGCTGGCGCGCGCCTATCGCGGGCTCGGTGATCGCCGTGCTTGTGCCGATAATTTGGGTCGGGCGAAAGATCTCGCCGCCGGAATGGCTCAACGCCTCAGCAGCCTTACGCGTCAAGTTATTGCTTGGGGATGGGACGAAGAAGTCGAAGATTTGCTCTGGACCGTGTTCGAGCGGTTTCCCGATGAAACTTGGGCCGCCGACTTGCTTTCGAAAAAGTATCGCCTGCGTGATGATACGGACGGCATTCGCAGGGTGTTTGCTCTCCAACTCAAGCGCTCGCCACGTGATAGCCTCCTGAAAAATAATCTAGCCATGGTGCTGCTGTTGCAGGGCGTGGACCTGCCCACCGCCCACCAACTGGCCTCCGAAGCGCATGCTGAGAACCCGGAAAGCGCCATCAGCACTTCGACCTATGCCTTTTCACTGCTTATCCAGGGCAAACCCGCCGAGGGCCGAAAAGCGATGGAAGCCCTTGGTACAAATGTGCTTAAGGTGCCTAGTATCGCCGCCTATTACGCCGTCATCACCGCCGCCACCGGCGATAAAACCACCGCCCGCCAATACCTCGAACTAGCCCGCAACACGGACCTCCTGCCTGAGGAAAAAGCGCTCTTAAATGGCGTCCGCAAAAGACTCTGACGGTGCGCTTTACCATTACGGATGACAACTGCAGGCGAGAAATCTCCTTGGGGGGCAGCGTCGGTTCTTCCATTCGCGAAACAAAAACTTAACCACTACGGCCCAGTTCACACTAGACAAGCCTGCTGAAACGTAAATACTTCACCAAATAGGTTCCTGTCCTTTATGAAGCGCCTGACATTGTTAAGTTTCTTGCTGCTGGCATTCGCCGTGCAAGTTTCCGCGTCCCTCACCACTAATTTCACCAGTGGCTTCGCGAACAATGGCTTCATCCCCGATAACAATCTCAATGGCTGGACCGACACGCACAATTTGAGTCTGACGGAATACACTGGTTTCACCGTTACCGATGTTCAGGTCACATTGAACGTCTCAGGCGGATGGAATGGTGACCTCTATGGCTATCTCGTCCACGGTTCCGGTTTTGTTGTATTGTTGGATCGCGTTGGCCGGACCGGCACTGCGGGTCAAACTTTTGGCTATGGTGAAGCTGGCTTCACGGGTGTTTCTCTGGTCGACGGCCAGTCGCTTACCAGCATCCAAAACTACGGTGGCAGCTACAGTTCGGCCGCCGCCTTGAATGGCGGGTCTTACGGCTCGGCTGGCGGCACCTTGAACACCAGCTTTGATGGTACGAGTGTCAACGGTGATTGGACCCTGTTCCTGTCCGATATGTCTTCCGGTGACATCAGCCAGATCACCGGCTGGAGCTTGACGATCACCGCCGTCCCCGAGCCCACCACGTGGGCCATGATCATTTTCGCCGTCACATTCGTCGGCTGGAACCTGACGCGCTGCCGCACCAAGCGCAGCTAAATTTTCTTTGTGCGATTTCTACCCGCGCGATTGCGCGGTTTTTTTTGTCTCCAACTACTGGTGCCAACTACGGGAGAAAATTGGTAGAACGACCGGAAGCGCCTCACGAACCGGTCTCTGAAAGTGAAGAAAATGGAGATTGGGAGCGCAACGTTATTGAACGCGTTCTCCCTCACCCCAGCCCTCTCCCGCTGGGAGAGGGAGAATCCTTCGCCGTCGCACTCGAATTGTGGGCGTCTGTATTCGCGCCGCCTTTCCATGAACCTTACTGCGCGCGGCCCTGTGATTTGATTGTCGATGGTGCGTCCGAACCCACCCCCGCTCTTCAACTCCTTAACTCTTCAACTTTTCAACTGGCGCTCTGCCAGTTGTTTGCCAGCATTTGATGATAGCGATGACAGACGACCAACCGCGCAATTACAAGCCGCTCCTCTACTGCGCCATTATTGTCGCGCTAGTGGCTGCTGCATGGCTGTCCCGTCCGCTGTATCGCAATTGGAAGAAGCAACGCTATCTCAGTCAGGCCGTCGCGGCGCTGGATCGCTCCGACTACAAGGGCGCGGCCTTCAGCGCCCGGCAGGTGCGCGTGCTCGATCCTTCCAACCTCGCCGCGGCGCGCGTGCTCGCTGAAATCACCGGCCGCCTGCGCTCGCCTGAAGTCATCTCCTGGCGCCAGTTCATCGCTGATGCGGAGCCGGAAAATCCGACCAATCTCATCCAGTTGGCCGAGGCCGCGTTGATGTTTGGCGACAACACCCGCGCTGAACAGGCACTGCAAAAAATTTCCAACACCAACCGCAACAGCGCGGGGTTTCATCAGGCCGCGGCCATGGTTCTCGCGGGCCAGCGCAAATTGGCGGAGGCGGAGGCGCATTTCAGCGCTGCCATCAAACTCGCCCCCACGAACGATCTGCTGCGTCTCAACCACGCGGTCATCTTGATTCAGGCACGCGATACGAACGTCGTGGCCGGCGGCATCAGCACGTTGCGCCAATACGCCACCAATCCCACGCACCGCCGCATGGCCTTGCAAAATCTTTCGCAAGCCTACCTGCATGCCAAGGATTTTGACCAAGCCGTGAGCACCGCGCAGGAACTCGTCGCAACCACCAATTCCTCCTTTGCCGACCGGATGCTTTTGTTGTCCACGTTGCGCACCGCCAACCGTCCGGAATTCCCCAGTCAGCTCGCCCAAATACAAACTGCCGCCGCCACGGCTGGCCCCGAACAGGTCCAGGCGCTGGCGTCGTGGTTGATTGGCTCCGGACAATCCGATGCCGCGCAACGCTGGCTCGCCAGTCTCCCCGCCGGGCTGCAATCCCAGCAACGCGTTGCCATGGCCATGGCCGAACTTCACTTGGCGCGCGCCGACTGGCCGGCGTTGCAGAAACTGACCGAGTCCGCCCGCTGGCCGGATGCCGACTTTATTCGCGCCGCGATGCTTGCCCGCGCCTTTCGAGAACAGCGCCAGACTATTTCCGCCAACGCGGCCTGGCTCGAGGCTGTCCATGCCGCCGGTGGAAATCCCAAGTCCATTGCCGTCCTCGCCCGCACGGCGGGCTCTTGGGGCTGGACCCATGAACAAACTGAATTGCTCTGGACCTTGGTGGAACGGCATCCGGGCGAGCGCTGGGCACCGCCAATGTTAAAGGAAATCTATATCAAATCCGCAGACACGCGGGGCTTGAACCGCTTGGCCGCCGCGCTCCTTGCCCAAAATCCCAACAACGACATCGCCAAAAACGATCTCGCCGGCACCGCCTTGCTGCTCGGTACACAAAACAGCCGCACCTACGAGCTGGCGTACGAAGTCTTCGCCAAATTCCCGAGCAACGAAGTGACCGCCTCCACCTATGCTTACTCACTCTTGGTGCAGGGAAAACGCGATGCCGCCGTTAAAGCTTTCGCCGGTGTAAATCCCAGCGCGTTGAAGCAGCCCGAAATCGCCCTGTACTACGGCCTCGTGCTCGGCACCAACTCCCCCGCCGAAGCGCGCAAATACCTCGACCTCGCCGCCACTGGAAAACTTCTGCCCGAAGAAAAAAACCTCCTCACCGACGCGCGCAAACGGCTTTAGGGACAGCACGTTTCAGGTTCCAAGTTTCAGGTTTCAGGTTGGGTTTACCGCGCGCAACCGTCTGTTGCGTGCCGCTGGTTGGTGGATGGTTCCGACAGCGGGAATAAGAAAGGGTTTTACGCGAATTACGCTAATTGGCGCGAAGGGAATAAGTTTGGAAACCCATCTGAATTTAAACCGCGAAACTGGCTTCCCAAGCCCGCCACGAATTAGTTTCCCGAAATCCGGTTGTCCGCTATCGCGGAGTGTGGTCGCTAAATACGCGAAAACGGAAAAGGGTTAACCGCAAAGAACGCAGGGAGCACAAAGACGAGGAGGTGGCGGGCGAGAGGAAGTTTGGGAAAGGGGAATAAGTTTAACCGCAGATTGCGCAGATTTACGCGGATGGGAAAGGCTCTGAAAAGGCAGTGAGGGATTTAACCACGAACGACGCGAAATACGCGAACCGATGTACCCCAAAACTTGAAACCTGAAACTTGGAACCTGTAACCCGGCGCGGCTAGCGCCGCCCACGCCAGCCGAGCAGGAAAAACCAATCGGACAGGGTGCCGGGGTAACGATGGTCGTCGCAGGCTTGGCGATACCAGGAGCAAATTTCCTCTTCCTCACGTTTGCCGCTTTTGGTCGGTTTCAAGGTCACGATTTTCTTCCGGGATTCCTCTCCGAAAATCAGCCAACTGGGTTTGATGATCTCACGCTTTTGAGGCATGGGGCGACACTAGCACGGGGCGAGGACAATGATGGGGTTATGTGCAAGAGAGGCCGAGGCAGGTAAAAGTGTAAAAAGTGAGACCCCGTTTACGCGCCCAAGCCGTTGGCTCCAGCGCTGTAGCGCATGGTTAAGCGTGAGGTTCAAGAAATCTCCACGATGTGCGCCCGCGTGGCATCGACCATCCCGACGGCGGCTTGTACGAGTTCTGGTGATACCCCGTTTTCTTCGAGGGCCTGCTGGAAATCTCTCACCGCGGCGTTGAACTCCTCGTTTGAAATGCGCATTCCCGTGTGGATTTCACGGATGCCTCTTCCTGAATAGGAATGGGGTCCGCCTGTGGCCGTGCTAATGAATTCGAGGGCTGCCCTCTTGGAGTAAATCAACGTCTTCTCGTTGATCGGGTAGCGTCCATCCCGGGTATAATTGACTTTGGGATTCGCCGTGACCAAATCCACAAAACGATCCACCACCTTGGCGAGGACTTTTTCGCCACCCAAGGCGTCCCAGAGTTTTCTGTTCGATGTATTCATAATGGTTAGCAACGTTCTGTGGCGGGCCAGTCGCCTAACGACTCAGTAACCCGGCACGCGAGACGTGTGGATTGCAACCGGAGCGCGATGGCCGGGTTAGATGCAGCGCTTGGTTAGCCCACATCGTCATGGCAATCGGCTCTCCGTCTCGCTCAAGAAATACTCCTGCTCGACCTTCAGGATGGGCAAACACTCTGGCGAATAACTCACCGACAAAACGTTCCCAATCTTCGTGGACTGCAATGCCTCGCAGTAGGCGGCCAAGCGGCGCAACGCGGCCGCTCGGTCTGACGGTGGAGTGGCTACCTGACAATAACGCTCCAGCATCATCTCCGGCGTGACAGCTCTGCCAAGATAAACAACCGCACCGCGAGAATAAATCTTGCCGGTCTTGGCGCTCACGAACCCGGCGTCTGGTGAATCTGTGAGCGCGGGAATCAAATGCTCGCCCGCGAAAGTCGTGTGCTTCTTCTCGTTGATGCGGACTGGCATTTTGCGGGTGGACGACATGAGCGCGTGATGTGGGCTAACGACAAAAGATCAGCGACGGCGGCCACGAGAAGCGCCGATTGCAACCGCGACTGCCCGCCGCCGTTCGCTGCAGCGCATGGTTAGACCACCGACAATCCACGCTCAAACTCAGCATAGAATCTCCAGACTGCTGCCTCATACTGTAGTCTCTCAAGGTCGCTGGTAATCTGTCCTATCTCGGACGTGACTATGTAAACCCGGTCGCGCACAACTGCCACTAACTCTGGCTGGGCACGCCAACTAAAATGCTCGGCGCGCAAAACAGCGCAAAGCAAATCCACAGCGTCAGGGTCGTCTCGCAACCGGTCCAATGCGACTGGGACAAGTATGTCCGCGTCGCTGCCCATGTCGAGGAAGCGAACAATCGCGGCGTGGGGCAAATCGCGAATCGGAGTGCGGCGAATCTCGTGACGCTCACGCACCAATGTCCCCACGTCGGCAGGTGCGACACCCCAATCAATACCAGTCAGATCGGCGAGCGACTTCGAGGTATCAACGGTGGTGCTGCCTGACATGATGCAAAGTGGTCTAACGACCCAAGCTCAGAAGTTCTCTGTGTTCGACTTCTCACTTTGGGACGTTTTGTTGACATAATAACTAAGCCTTCTTGGGCTTGAATTGCAACACCCAGGAGCCGTGGCGTTGCTGGTTCAAGGCATGCATGGTTTCGTCATAGGGCCGGCGGTCCTGCCACATCCGCCACAGGATCTTCAACCAGCGTTGGCCGAGGCAACGCAACGCGCACGCGTGGGAATGGCCCTGCTCCCGATGGGCCTGGTAATACGCCTGCGCCCAGGCACACACCTTCCGGCTGCAGTCGGCCCACAGATGCACCGTGTGGCGGAATTGGCGGTCACAGTGCCACCGGATTTTCGCCCGGCGCACCTTGCCGCTCTCGTAACTCACCGGAGCCGTGCCGGCCACGCATTGCAAACTCTGCGCTGCCGGATACTGCTTGCGGTCCGAACCGACTTCGCTGAGCAACCGTGGCGCCAGTTTGCCACCCACCCCCGGCAGGCTGCCGAACACGTCATGATCCGGATGCTCGGCAAACCGTTTTTCGATCTCTGTCCGGTACGCCACCAGATGCGCTTCCAGCGTGGTCAATACCGCCACCAGACTTAGCACCAGCAGGCTTTTGGCCCGCGTCACCGCGGGCTCGCCGCAGAACTGCTCCGCCCGCGCAAAGATGGCCAGCCGTACTTCCGCCGTGTCGGCCCGCCACAACCGGTGCGCGTGCAGAAACTTCAATTGCTGCCGGCGGCCCCCGCTCACCAGCTTTTGCGGCGTCGGAAAGGCCTTCACAAACGCCCAGGTGAACGGCTGTGTCCAGTCATCAAAGGCCTCCAGGGCGGCCGGATAATACTCATACAGCCCCGCCTGCAACTGGTTCACCAACGCCGTCCGTTGCGTGATCAACTCCACCTCGTCCCGGCACAGCAGCCGCAACTCCGCCACCAACGGATCCTGCGCGCTCAGCGCCCGCCACCCGTGCCCGTCCAGCCGGAGCGCGTCCGCCAGCGTCCAAGCGTCGACGTAGTTGGTCTTCGTCCCGCTGGGCAGGTGCCGCTTCCGATATTCCTTGGCCGCCTTCGGGTGTACCGGATAGACCGTTACTTCGCTGCGCACCAATTCCCCCACCGCCGCCCCCTGACTGGTTTCAATCACCACCGCCACCGAGGGATACTTCTGCATCCGCTGGCGGAACTCGGCCCAGCCCGCCGCGTCATGCCCGAAGGCGAAGTCTTCCACGATGCGGCCGTCGCGATCCAACAGGACGACATCATGCTGCTGCTTGGCCCAGTCGAAGCCTGCGAAGTGAGTGTGTTGCGCAAATGAGTTCATAACCGATTCCTTTCTGCGCATCGTCGGTCGGCCGGGCGTCGTGCTGATATAGTGACCCTCGTGGGGTGTTGTTCTCTCAGACGTTGGGGCCGAAGCCGCCACGCCAGGCGGTGTTCTGAGCTGAACCTTCGTGAGGTAAGCGACCCGGGACCGTCGCTGGCGTGGGGCGATGCATCCAGAGTTACACTTATCCCCAGATGCAAATTTTGTCGCCGCGAAGTTATTCACCGTCGGCTGCGGGGAGCCTGACTTTACTCTCCTCGCCACCGGCTGAATAACTTCGGAGCACATATCAGCGACCCGGCCCACGAGACGCCACGATTGCAACCGTGACGCTCAAGCCGGGTTCGCTGCAGTGCATGGTTAGGTGCTAGGGTCATATCTCTTCTCCTTATGATCCCACTTGAGAGGGTGGTCTTCAACGGTAACTTGCCACTCAGCATCATGAATGGCCAAGCGAAGCAGGGTGAGAACAACGCACCAATGCCGAACTCCCACCCACATCGCGTCCTCTGTGTTGTCTGGCAATCGCGTAGCCCCCTCAAGAACTAGATCGTGAGCAGTCGGCGCGTTATACAAGGTAAATGATTCCCAGTTCAATCCATCGCCGGTCTGTAAATACTTATCGATTTTAGCGTCCACGGAACCAGAGTGAGCAATAATCTTGACCAACGTGGACTCCGATTTGGTCAGCGGCTGACTGCGGCGTGCGTGATAATAAATCGAGACACCCATATAGCACCTAACGACTCAAGCTCAGCCACGCCGGAGCTACGACGTGGCCCGCGAATGCGGAACTGCCAACGCCCACCGGCGTTGGCTGCAGCGATTTGTTAGGCCGACGGTCAAGAAACCATGCCTGTGCTCTCTTCATAAAAATCTCCTTCGTGACAATGTGGGCACTTGCACGCCAATGTTCCGCGTGCCGACCGAACCTCCAGTGCTGCACACTTCGGGCAACGCTTGATGTCACGGTCAAGGTCTAGCTCGAACTGATGGCCACAGGAAAAGCACATGCAGTAGCTGTTGAAGCCGATACGGCCCGCAGCTTGCGCTGCAGACCACTCCAATCCAGTGACCTCCTTTGCGCGGTCAAACTCTCTGGGATGTGGACAAACCACCCGACTTCCGTCGTCTGCCGACGCGTAAGTATAGCCACCCCAACCTGGTGGAAATGCGACTCCGCACTTTCGGCACTTGATGATGTTGATTAGTGGCATGTCGGCGAGTCGGCCTAACGACTCAAGCTCAGCGACCGCCCTGACAGCGGGCATTGAGCGCGGTGGAGATGTGATAGAACCAGAATCGTCCGGCCGCAAGTGGGAAGGGCGGTTCGCTGGAGCGCTTGGTTAGGCCACGGTCTCATGAACTAACTCTCTCAAATGCTCCGTAATGACGTCAGGCTTCCACATCCCAGTGACCGCCCGCATCAACGAGCCGTCCCGGTAGAGCGCGAGGAAAGGAACGTTGAGGACGTGATGCTGCGAACAAATCTCATGGTGTGCTGGTGGGTCAATGTCGAAACGTCCGAAGGCAATACGCTCGCGCAAATCGCTAGGTATCTGGGAGTCTAGCAACCTCTGCATAATCTGGTCGTAGCCGTTCCAAGCTGCCCAAAAGTGAATGACCACGAATCGATGAGCGCGCGCAAACTCAAAGAAGGTCTCGCTCGTGAGCGGTGTCTGTTGTGGTGTGGCTGCTGGCATCGCGTCCGAAGTGGCCTAACGACAAAAGCTCAGCGACGGCCTCGGCAGTGCGGGTGGAGCGCACCGTGCGCTCACAAATTCCCGCGACGCTCGAACGGACGGCGCAGAGGCCGTTCGCTGAAGCGCATGGTTAGGCATCATCATCGTGTATCCCATCTTTCAAATGGTCCTTGGAGTGGCGCAAATAAAACGACGGTATCGCCACGCGCCAGAAAACGGCCGCCCATTGAGAGACGCAAGCGATCCGACGGTGGAGAACCCCAATCCGCCTCAAACAGCCATCCGTAAACCTTTTGGCCCGGAACCTCCGGATCATCTACAAACGACCGTTCTGCGTCTTTGAAGGTGAACAGCATGCGAGGCGGAACCTCTTTCTCGAAATGCTCTCGTATCGACTGGCGACAAGCATCTGTCGGTGGCGCGCCATAATCTATATTGAAGTAATCCCGAATGGATTGACGACCGCCATCAGCCCGAGGCGCGCCAAACTCTGATGTGCTGCTACAACCGGACAAGCATACCAATGCAATAAATGTAAGCAGGCGTGTCATGATGCCTAACGACCCAAGCTCAGAAGTTCTCTGTGTTCGACTTCTCACTTTGGGACGTTTTGTTGACATAATAACTAAGCCTTCTTGGGCTTGAATTGCAACACCCAGGAGCCGTGGCGTTGCTGGTTCAAGGCATGCATGGTTTCGTCATAGGGCCGGCGGTCCTGCCACATCCGCCACAGGATCTTCAACCAGCGTTGGCCGAGGCAACGCAACGCGCACGCGTGGGAATGGCCCTGCTCCCGATGGGCCTGGTAATACGCCTGCGCCCAGGCACACACCTTCCGGCTGCAGTCGGCCCACAGATGCACCGTGTGGCGGAATTGGCGGTCACAGTGCCACCGGATTTTCGCCCGGCGCACCTTGCCGCTCTCGTAACTCACCGGAGCCGTGCCGGCCACGCATTGCAAACTCTGCGCTGCCGGATACTGCTTGCGGTCCGAACCGACTTCGCTGAGCAACCGTGGCGCCAGTTTGCCACCCACCCCCGGCAGGCTGCCGAACACGTCATGATCCGGATGCTCGGCAAACCGTTTTTCGATCTCTGTCCGGTACGCCACCAGATGCGCTTCCAGCGTGGTCAATACCGCCACCAGACTTAGCACCAGCAGGCTTTTGGCCCGCGTCACCGCGGGCTCGCCGCAGAACTGCTCCGCCCGCGCAAAGATGGCCAGCCGTACTTCCGCCGTGTCGGCCCGCCACAACCGGTGCGCGTGCAGAAACTTCAATTGCTGCCGGCGGCCCCCGCTCACCAGCTTTTGCGGCGTCGGAAAGGCCTTCACAAACGCCCAGGTGAACGGCTGTGTCCAGTCATCAAAGGCCTCCAGGGCGGCCGGATAATACTCATACAGCCCCGCCTGCAACTGGTTCACCAACGCCGTCCGTTGCGTGATCAACTCCACCTCGTCCCGGCACAGCAGCCGCAACTCCGCCACCAACGGATCCTGCGCGCTCAGCGCCCGCCACCCGTGCCCGTCCAGCCGGAGCGCGTCCGCCAGCGTCCAAGCGTCGACGTAGTTGGTCTTCGTCCCGCTGGGCAGGTGCCGCTTCCGATATTCCTTGGCCGCCTTCGGGTGTACCGGATAGACCGTTACTTCGCTGCGCACCAATTCCCCCACCGCCGCCCCCTGACTGGTTTCAATCACCACCGCCACCGAGGGATACTTCTGCATCCGCTGGCGGAACTCGGCCCAGCCCGCCGCGTCATGCCCGAAGGCGAAGTCTTCCACGATGCGGCCGTCGCGATCCAACAGGACGACATCATGCTGCTGCTTGGCCCAGTCGAAGCCTGCGAAGTGAGTGTGTTGCGCAAATGAGTTCATAACCGATTCCTTTCTGCGCATCGTCGGTCGGCCGGGCGTCGTGCTGATATAGTGACCCTCGTGGGGTGTTGTTCTCTCAGACGTTGGGGCCGAAGCCGCCACGCCAGGCGGTGTTCTGAGCTGAACCTTCGTGAGGTAAGCGACCCGGGACCGTCGCTGGCGTGGGGCGATGCATCCAGAGTTACACTTATCCCCAGATGCAAATTTTGTCGCCGCGAAGTTATTCACCGTCGGCTGCGGGGAGCCTGACTTTACTCTCCTCGCCACCGGCTGAATAACTTCGGAGCACATATCAGCGACGGCCTCGACGGCGCGGGTGGAGCGTACGGTGCGCTCGCGAACTCCCGCGACGCTCGAACGGACGGCGCAGAGGCCGTTCGCTGCAGCGCATGGTTAGACGGCAAGGCTCTCACCAAACAGACCCTCCTCGGGCAGCCTCGACTCGCTGCCAAATTTCCGGTGGCATGTCTCGCTGCCATACTCCACCGAGAACGTGAGCAAATGATGGACTGCGCTGCGCCTCTGCCTCAATGCGGTCAATAAACCCTGCGCCATAGTGAGTCAGCAAATCCTCGACTGGCCCCGCAGCCAAAACTGAAATCTGCTCTTCGGTCAATTCGCGCTGCATGAGGCGAAGGACTGCTTGCCACACTGCTTCTGGATCGGCAAAAGGTTCAAGTAAGCCGTCTGACATCGTGCAGTCCTCACCGCTGAGCCACTCGGACTCAAGCTCATCAACGGTTGGGGAACGCATACGCATAGATGCCGCCTAACGACCCAAGCTCAGCGACCCGGCCCACGGAACGCATGGCTTGAAATAAATGCGCCCAAGCCGGGTTCGCTGGAGCGCTTGGTTAGGCTTCGTGGTCATCCTCCAAACAATCTCTTAAGAAATGGCTGCCTCTCATTTCGAAGGCGTGATAATTCAAAGCAAGCATCGCAAATCAGCGTAACGTGAGCAAATGCTTCTGAGACGTCATTCCATTCGCCTCCTTGTTGCAGGCGAATGCGCTCGCACTCTGAACACCACGCTGACTGAACGCCGGACTCATCTGGCAAAACGGGTGCCCGATTCGCCTCAAAAAACCCCACCCCGCTGCCACGAACGAGATGCTGACAAACGAAAGTGGCGTAACGCTCTCCATGAATACCGCACTGCACTCGTTGTTGATTTTTCATGGCGAACGATGCCTAACATGTAGTAGGCCAAACGTGGGTTTGGTCTAGCGCGAGCCGGTTTGGCCTAGTCCGGTAGTGCATGGGGCTTTTATGACTGGTTTATTTCGGATTTCAAGGCTAATCATTTGGCCTATCCGATGAGTGCGTCACAGCCAGTCACCAGCCAGCCGCGTGGGCGGTTTATCGCCAATCCCAAGTTGAAGTTTCTCGACCAGTGCCGCGAGATCATGCGGTTCAAACGGTTTTCGCCACGGACAATCGAGGCGTATGTGCATTGGGTGCGACAGTTCATCCTCTGGAGCGGCAAGCGGCATCCGAAGGATATGGGGGAGGTGGAGGTGAGGGCGTTTCTTGGGCATTTGGCAGCCGAGCGGAAAGTCGCAGCGGCCACCCAGAATCAGGCGCTCAATGCGCTGGTGTTCCTGTACAGGGAAGTGGTGGGGCGCGATTTGGGGGAGTTTGGCGGGTTTGAACGGGCGGTGCGCCCGGAACGGATGCCGGTGGTGCTAAGCCGGGAGGAAACGAAGGCGCTGCTGGGCGCGATGGAGGGGACGTCGGAATTGATCGCGAGATTTTTGTATGGGACGGGTTTGCGCTTACTGGAGGGATTGCGGGTGCGGGTTCATGATGTGGATTTTGCGCGGAATCAGGTGGTGGTGCATGGGGGCAAGGGGGACAAGGACCGGGTGACGATGTTGCCGGTGAGTTTGCGGGAGGGATTGCAGGCGCAATTGTATCGGGTGCGTGAGTTGCATGAGAAGGACCTGGCGGCGGGCTTTGGCGAGGTGTGGCTGCCGGGAGCGTTGCGGACGAAGTGGCCGAAGGCAGGGCGCGAATGGGGCTGGCAATGGGTGTTCCCGAGCGCGGAGTTGAGCATGGATCCGGAGACGAAGGTGCGCCGGCGGCATCATGTGACGGATGCGGCGGTGCAACGGGCGGTAAAGCTGGCGGCGGCAAAAGCGGGCTTGGTGAAGCGGGTGTCGCCTCATGTGTTGCGGCATTCGTTTGCGACGCACCTGCTGGAAGCGGGCACAGATATCCGGACGGTGCAGGATTTGTTGGGGCACGCGGACGTGAGCACGACGCAAATCTACACGCACGTGATGCAGAAGCCGGGGATTGGGGTGCGGAGTCCGCTGGATGGGTAGGGCAAAGCGGAAAGCAGAAAGTAGAAATCAGAAAAAGGGGGGCGTTTCGGGTTTCAAGTTTCGGGTCTCGGGTTGGGTTTACCGCGCGCAACCGTCTGATCGCGTGTCGCCAGCGATTGGCAGGGGAATGCGGACATGCGGGAAAATCCGAATCTAACATGAGGAAACGGAGAGAACGGAGAATTCAGAGGGGGAGGACGTTTCGGGTTTCAAGTTTCGGGTTCCCGCCGTCGCGAGGGACGCTATGGCGCGGCAAGGATAGTTGACAGAGGGACGTTTCAGAGGGGGAGGACGTTTCGGGTTTCGAGTTTCGGGTTTCGAGTTGGGCGAGGCCGTGAGTGTTGTGGCAGCCTTACAGGCCTGTCGCATTTTAGTGGACGTATTCCCGGCCCTTCAGGCCGGGCTTTCACATAACGGGCTTTCAGCCCTCGGGACTCGGTGGCAGCGCCACTGGCAAACACTCAACCCTCCAGGGCGTGGTTTACGAAATTGTGGGTTGACATGTCTTACACATAGTGCTATCTTTCGTATTGAGAAAAGGACGACACAATTAAAAATTACAAATTAGAAATGAAAAAGGGGGGCGTGACACCAGAAATGGGGCGGCAAAATCGACACCTCACCCCGTCCCTCTCCCCGATCGAGGCGGAGAGGGTGACGAGAGTATGAGTAAGCGCGGGAACGTGAACAAAACAGGAAGGAACAAATTATGAAGAATACAAATACAGATCCGGAGATGGTGGAGGCGAGGGAGTTGCTGGCGGTGATGGCGGGCGACACCGCAGAAATAAAGGACGCGGCGCGGGGGTCGGTGACGGATACGGTGGCGAACTGGCTGGCGCCGCAGTATCTGCTGGCGGCCAAGGAGAAGCTGCGCGGGCTGACCGGGGACGACCGGTTGGCGGTGTTGCAACGCATCATCATGGACTGGTCGTGGCTGCGGCGGGGGGAGCTGGCGTCGGCCCGGTTGCAATTGCGGCGGGAGCAACTGGAATGGGAACGCACGAACGGGAAGCTGCAGAAGGAAAAGGATTTCGAGGAGTGGATGCAGCGGCCGGAGATCAGGAAAAAATATCTGCCGGATGAATCGCGCGGGATCAGTACGGAAACGTTTCACAAAATTGAAAGGGAGTTGAGGCTGTTATGAGCGGTGAGCCACCGCGGGCGTACAAAGGGGCGGAGTGATGGAGTATTGGAGTCGTGGAGTAGTGAAGGACCGGAAGCCAAGTTTCGAGTTGGGGGAACTGGGAAGTGGAAACGCCCGGTGGGGGCACCGGGCCTACACAAAGGCGCGCATGGCGGGCAAGGAGGGTTGATGGTTGATAGCGGAACTGAACCTTGAACCGTTGAACATCGAACCTTGAACCTTGAAAGCGGCACCGACAGAAAGCTTGAACCACGAATGAACACCAATGGACACCTCACCCTGACCACCCAATGAACTCTCAGCAGAGAAATTGGAGAGGGGAAGCTCGCCCTCACCCTAGCCCTCTCCCCCAAGAAGAGGGGATAGCAGCGGCGCGTATCGATGGCTTGAACAGTATCGTTGCAAATCCAGCGCCAACCCACCCCCGCACCCCTCCACGGAGGGGAGCGAAGCGAAGTGTTGAGGACGAACGAGGACGAAAACAAAAAACGACACCTCACCCTAACCCAATGACTCACTCGTGCCCACTCGTTCGGCCCCAAGGGCCTTCGCTGCTGCGAATTCCTTCCGCCGCTTCCCAAGCGGCGGAAGTCCCCGGTCGAGGCGGAGAGGGGATAGCAGCGGCGCGTGTCGATGGCTTGAACAGTATCGTTGCAAATCCAGCGGCTGGCGGCGCGCATGGCGGGCAAGGAGGGTTGATAGCGGGAAGGGGCGCCCGGTGGGGGCACCGGGCCTACAAGGAGGAGGAAATCTTATTATGACCAGGAATGGGAAGATTGCGCGGTTGCCGCAGGCGGTGCGGGAGGAATTGAACCGGCGGTTGCAGAACGGGGAGATGGGCACGCGTTTACTGGTGTGGCTGAACGGCCATCCTGAAGTCCAGCGGGTACTGGCGGCTGACTTCGGGCAGCGACCGATCAACGGACCTAATCTGACCGCCTGGAAAGCGGGCGGCGGATATCAAGACTGGCTGGCGGAGCAGACCGCGCTGGCCCAAGCCAAGGGGTGGACGGCCGTGGCGAAGGAATGGGAGGTGTCAACGGAGGAACGCTACACGGATCATCTGTCCACGTTGCTGGCGGCGCGCTATGCCGAGACGCTGGCGAACTGGAAGTCAGGGGATATTGAGCAATTTAAGCGGAAGCAGCGCGCATTGCGTCCCATTTTCGAGGATATCCTGAGACTGCGGCGGGAAGATTTGAAGGGCGTTCGTTTGGTGTTGGAAAAGGATGAGCAGAAATGGAAGGACCGGTGAGCCACCGGTGGCGTTCATGAAAAAGAAGAGGAATGAAAAATGAAAAACGAAAAAACGAAAACCAGCCGCAGTGACTCACTCGCGCCCGCTCGTTCGGCCCCTAGGGCCTTCGCTGCTGCGAATTCCTTCCGCCGGTGGGCTCCGTCGCTCCCGCTCCGTCGGCCTCGCGGCTTTTGCTGCTGCAAATCCTTTTCGCCGCTTCCCAAGCGGCTCAAATCCCAAGCAGCGGAAGTCCCCTCCGGAGGGGGTGAGGGATACCAATGCCAATGCCGAGGAATTAAGGTCAATTAAGGTGGATTAAGGTGAAAAGGGGGTAAAAAAAATTTGGAGGGAAAGGAGCATGAAGACCGGAGAGTTTTAACCGCAGATGGACGCAGATGAACACAGATGAAAAAGACGAAATGAAAAATGGCAAACCAAGAAGGTGTGGCTGCGCAGTCAATGGTGCCGTGGCGACAAGTCGCCGGAATAAAAAAGCGGTGACAAGTCACCGCACTCCAAGGTTCGGGGAGCGCCGCGGCCTGCGGCGGCGGCTGAAGTTGGGGCGGCGCGGCAGCACCGCCCTACCGAGGGGAGTTAAATTTTTCTCGCCAAGTCAATCCACCGCGCCACACTCCCCCGCTTCAATGACCGAGCAAATTGTCATTCTCGATTTCGGTTCGCAATACACACAGGTCATCGCGCGGCGCATCCGCGAGTGCAACGTGTATTCCACCATCCTGCCCTTCAACGCGCCGGCGAAGGAGATCGCCGCGCTCGCGCCCAAGGGGATCATTCTGTCCGGCGGGCCCTCTTCCGTCTACGCGAAGGGCGCACCGTTGCCGGACAAAGGCATCTTCAAACTCAATGTGCCCGTGCTCGGCATCTGCTTCGGCGTGCAATTGCTCGCGCATTTCCTCGGCGGCAAGGTGGAGAAAGGCCCCAAGCGCGAATACGGCAAAGGCACGCTCACGGTGCTCGACCCGAACTGCGCCTTGTTCGAAGGGCTGCCGTCCTCGTTGCAGGTTTGGAATTCTCACGGCGACAAGCTCACGCGGTTGCCCAAAGATTTCGTGGTCGTCGCCACTACTGAAAATTCCGATTACGCCGCCATCGAGCACAGCGCGAAGAAATTTTTCGGCATCCAGTTTCATCCGGAAGTGGTCCACACGCCGCGCGGCAAGGAAATCATCGCCAACTTCGTCCACGGCATCTGCGGCTGCGGCAAGAATTGGACGATGCGCAACTACGTTGACCAGGCGGTCGAAGAGATTCGCGCGCAGGTCGGCAAGGAACGCGTCATCCTCGGCCTCAGCGGCGGCGTGGATTCCAGCGTGGCCGCGGCGCTCTTGCACAAGGCCATTGGCGACCAGCTCACCTGCATCTTCGTGAACAACGGATTGCTCCGCGCGCGTGAGGCGGAAGTGGTGCAGGAAGTTTTCGGCCGCAACTTCAAGGTGAAGCTGCTCTACGAAGATGCTACCAAGCTTTTCCTCAAGCAGCTCAAGGGCGTCACCGACCCCGAGAAAAAACGCAAAGTCATCGGCAAAGCGTTCATCGATGTGTTCCAAGCCGCGACCAAGCGCGCGGGCAAGGCGATGTTCCTCGCGCAAGGCACGCTGTATCCCGACGTCATCGAGTCCGTGCCCATCGCCGGCAATCCTGCGGCGATGATCAAGAGCCATCATAACGTGGGCGGCCTGCCGAAGGGCATGAAATTCAAACTCGTTGAGCCGTTGCGTTGCCTCTTCAAAGATGAAGTGCGCGTGCTCGGCCTGGAACTTGGGCTCCCGAAGGAAATCGTCTGGCGCCAACCCTTCCCCGGCCCCGGCCTCGCCGTGCGTTGCTTGGGCGACATCACCGAGGATAAGCTCCGCATCGTGCGCGAAGCCGACGCCATTGTTGTCGAAGAAATGAAGAATAGCGGGCTGTACTATAAAATCTGGCAGAGCTTTGCCGTGTTGCTGCCTTGCCGGAGCGTCGGCGTCATGGGTGACGAACGCACCTACGATTTCACCATTGCCGTGCGTGCCGTGGAATCGCAGGACGGCATGACCGCCGACTGGGTCAAACTCCCCTACGAAATCCTCGAAACCCTGGCCACGCGCATCATCAACGAGGTCAAAGGCGTCAATCGTTGCGTTTTCGACATCACGAGCAAACCGCCCGGAACGATTGAATGGGAGTGAGAAGTTGTTAACGGCTTATTAAGAACAGTTTAGACTACATTGATGCCCAACTCCTTGCAAATCGCCCTGTCACCCATTCATGCGATAAAATTCAGGTTGTCAAAGAAGGAAGGCACGCTAGATTCAATTCACTTAGCCGAAAATGAATCGAGTTATGACAGATAAGGTTAGAGGCGGCGGCAGCGGGGAGGATCTCTTGAAGCGGTCCTCCTTGTATCGGGAATTTCTTGCTGAACGGGAGGAGATTTTGCGGCACAAGTGGTTGGAATCCGAAAAGGCCGGTTGTGACATCGGCTTCGAGCAGGCCCTGACGGATTGGGTGGTGAAGCATCGGGCCCAGTGGAAAAAGATGCGGGTTGCTGGTCAGTCAGGCCGCAATTAAACTTTCCTTCACATGGAGAACCAGCTATTCGCTGGTTTTTTTATGCCCGAAACTGTCGTTTTACTCGATGCCTCCGCGTTGCAACGGGTCCTCACCCGCATCGCCCATGAAATCGCCGAACGTCATGAAGCCAGCCAGGAAGTAACCCTCGTCGGCATCCAAAAGAGCGGCGTCCCGCTGGCCCGTCGCCTCGCGGTTTTGCTCGAATCCATCTGGGGCCATCCCGTGCCCGTCGGAGCCCTCGATATTTCCATGCACCGCGACGACCTTGATCAACGCGCTGCGCCGCAGATGTCTCCTACCGATATCCCTTTCGATATCACTGGCCGCACGGTGGTTTTTGTCGATGACGTTCTGTTCAGCGGCCGCACCATCCGCGCCGCCCTCGATGCCCTCACCGACTTGGGCCGTCCCGCGCGCATCCAGCTCGCCGTCCTCATCGATCGCGGCCACCGCGAGCTCCCCATCCGCGCCGATTTCGTAGGCAAAAACATCCCCACCGCCCCCGACGACCGCGTCCGCGTCGAACTGAAAGAACTCATCGGCACCGACCGCGTAGTTCTCGAACGGAAGTAACGTAGCGGAGACTGGCAGTCTGCAGGCCACGGACTGCCGCCTGGCGCGTGGCCAGCAATTCCTCATTCGTAATACGTCATGCGCCATCCATTTCGCCTTTACCTCTGTAACAAATAATTTGTGGCAGTCCGCCCCCGGAAACGGCAGCATCCCGCCGACAAATGGCCTGGAACCGCAAGCACCTGCTCGACATCGAGTCTCTGACGGCGGAGGACATCATTGCCGTCCTCGACACCGCCCGCGCCTTCAAAGCCGTCGGCGAACGCGCCATCAAAAAAGTCCCCGCGCTCCGTGGCAAGACGGTCGTCAACCTTTTCGTCGAACCGTCGACCCGCACCCGCACCAGCTTCGAGCTGGCCGAACAACGGCTGTCTGCCGACATCATCAATTTCTCCGCCGACGCCTCCTCACTCAAAAAAGGCGAGACGCTCAAGGACACCGCGCTGAACCTCGAAGCGATGAACGTAGACTTCATCGTCATGCGCCACAGTGCGAGCGGCGCGGCGCATTTTCTTTCGCGCGTGCTCGACTGCCACGTCATCAACGCCGGCGACGGCGCGCACGAACATCCCACGCAGGCCTTGCTCGACACCTTCACCATCCGCGAAAAGAAGGGCGACCTCAAAGGCCTGAACGTGACCATCCTTGGCGACATTCTCTACAGCCGCGTTGCCCGTTCCGATATTTGGGCCCTGACCAAACTTGGCGCGAAAGTCACCCTCTGCGGTCCGGCCACACTTGTGCCGAAGACGTTTGAACAAATGGGCTGCCGCGTGACCCATAACATGGAAGAAGCCATCCGTGATGCCGACGTCATCAATCTCCTTCGCATCCAGCACGAACGTCAGCGGAAAACGATGTTTCCAAGCATCAATGAATATACCAAACTATTCGGGCTCGATCGACAGCGCCTCGCGATGACCAAACCCGACGCGCTGGTCATGCATCCCGGCCCGATTAATCGTGGTGTGGAGATCGAGAGTGATATCGCCGACGGTTCACGTTCAGTCATCCTTGAACAGGTGACCAATGGACTAGCGGTGCGCATGGCTGTATTGTTCCTGATTAACGGCGGCAAGGGGCCGCCCGAAGTCGCAGCGAATTAAACCAGACGTCTGATTTTTATGTCCGCGAAAAATGCACCGTTACGCCTGTTCCTCTCGGAACTGGCCAAGTATCCCAAACAGATGGGCACGGTGTGGCCAAGTTCGCCCGCGCTCGGCGAAGCCATGGCGCGCTGGTTGCCCGCCCACAAGGACCAGCTCATGCTCGAGCTAGGGCCGGGCACCGGCATCGTGACGGAAAAATTGCTCGAAGCCGGATTGCCGGAAGAACGACTGGTTGCTGTTGAAAAATCCGACCGCATGGCCGCATTTCTTCGCAATAAATTCCCCAAGGCCCGCATCGTCTCCGGTGACGCCATGGAGTTGGATCAAGTTCTCGATGGATTCAAATTCGGCGCCGTTTTTTCGAGCCTGCCGCTGAAAGCTTTTTCTCCCGAACAAGTCGAGCGCATCTCCACCGCCATCCACAACGTATTGTTGCCCGGCGCCAACTGGATTCAATACAGCTATCAGATCATCAACGGCCACGCGCCCGCCAAATCTTTCCACGCCGTCGATTCCGAAATCGTCTGGCAAAATCTCCCCCCCGCCAAAGTCAGCGTCTACCGGCGGTCCTTATAGGAGCGCAGGCGGCTCGCCTGCGAATTCGTTCAAAAACTGGCGGCCCAACCGCCCGCTCATCACTTACCCCTCAAACATCATCCGGCACACAATCACCGCCATAATCACGCTCACCAAATCCGCCGTTAATCCCGCAATGACCGCGTGCCTCGTCCGCTTCACCGCGACCGACCCAAAATAAACCGCCAGCACATAGAACGTCGTCTCCGTGCTCCCATAAATCGTCCCCGCCGTCCGCGCAATCAAGCTGTCAGGCCCGTATTTCCCCACCAGTTCCGTGAAGAATCCCAGCGATCCGCTCCCGCTCAATGGCCGCACCAACACCATCGGCAGCAACTCCGTTGGAAAACCCAGCGCGTTCATCATCGGTGAAAGCGCAGCGCTCAATATGTCAATCCCGCCCGCCCCACGAAACATCCCCACCGCCACCAGCATCGCTACCAGATACGGAATGATGCGAATGGCCACATCAAATCCTTCCTTCGCACCGTCTACAAACTCCTCATAAACCTTCACCCGCCGCAACATCGCGAACAGCGGAATGGCCGACAGCAGAAACGGAATTGAAAGCAACGACACCGCGCTGACAACGCGAATGAAAACGTTCTTTTCCGGCTCATCAGTAATTGGTGGCGGGCCGAACATGCTCGGGAAAGCTAGACGCAGGAAAAAATAACCGAAGCACAACCCAAACACCGCAAATACCGCATAGCCCCAAGCCGGCATCGGCTGCAAGGTAGCCGCTTCCTTTATCGGAGGCTTCGCCTCGGCGGCCACCGGCGCAACTTGGTCCTGATTCAATTGCGCGTTCTGAATTCTCCCTTCCGCCTTCACACGAAACATAGGCAGCCGGCTCAAAATTTTTGCCATGGTCACACCCGCCACCGCGGCGCAAGCAGTGCAGATAATTGATGTCCCCACAATCGCCGTTGGATTCGCCGACAGCTTCGGCGCTGCCAGAATCGCTATCGCCGTAACCGGAATGATCTGCATGCCGCTCGTATTGATCGCGAGAAAAGTGCACATCGCGTTCGTTGCCGTCCCCGGATGCGGATTGAGCGTTTCCAAATCCTTCATCGCCCGCAAACCAAGTGGCGTGGCGGCATTGCCAAGCCCGAGCATGTTCGCTGCGATGTTCATCAACATCGACCCCATCGCCGAATGTTCTGCCGGAACCTCCGGAAAAATCGCCCGCATGATCGGCCGCAACGCCCGCGCCAGCATCGCCACCAACCCAGCACGCTCCGCCAGCCGCATCACACCCAGCCATAAGGCCATGATCCCAATCAGCGCAAACGCAATGGTGACCACCGCGGTGTTGGCCATGGTCAGCGCCGCATCCGAGACATCCTTAAGCTTCCCATTCCAGCCGCCGATGAGCACAGCCGCCAGCATCAAACCCAGCCAGATATAGTTGAGCATGTGCGCGAGATTACCTAGCGCATTGCAACCCGGAAAGCCGGAACCTCAGCCGGACCGCGAGTTGTCCCCAACTCGCAGCGCGCGGCCAGACTCAAACGCTCCAAATGCCCGTAGACGCTCCGGCTACTCGCCGCGTCGTAAATCGTCCTTCGTAAATCATAAATCCCCCCTGTCCTTGTTTAGAATAATTCCAATTATTGACAAGCTCCGCATTCGCATCGTATCTTGTCCGGCCTGTGAAGCGACGAAACACATCCACCGAGCAACGCCAGTTGGGCGAACAATTGGCGGCCACAGGCTTTCGCTTCACCAAGCAGCGCCGCCAGGTCTACGACGTATTGCTGCAAAAGATGGACCATCCAACGGCGGAAGATGTTTTTCTGCGCGCCAAACGCGCCATGCCGGAGATTTCTATGGCCACGGTCTACAACTGCCTGGATGCACTGGTGCAAGCCGGTGTCGCCCGTCAGGTGAAAGTGGAGCGTGGCGCTGCGCGGTATTGCCCGAACATGCACGAGCACTGGCATTTTCATTGCAACCAATGCGGCGGCGTCTTCGACATGGAAATGCCAAATGCCGCTTGCGATGCGTTCCCGCTTCCGCGCGGCTTCAAGATCGACAGTTTTGAGATTGGCGCCCACGGCGCCTGCCCCGATTGCAACAGCAAGCGGAAGAAGTGAAGCGATTAATTTTTATTTTAGCCAAGCACCATGAGCACAGCGACCGAGACAATTGAAGATCTGGTAAAGCAGGAATACAAATACGGCTTTGTTACCGATATCGAGAGCGAATCCGCACCCATCGGTTTGGACGAAGACATCGTCCGCTTCATTTCCGCAAAAAAGCAGGAGCCGCAATGGATGTTGGATTGGCGTTTGAAGGCCTATCGTCATTGGCTGACGATGACGCCTCCCACTTGGCCCAAGGTGGAATATCCCCCCGTCGATTTCCAAGCCATCAGCTATTACAGCGCGCCCAAGAAAAAGGGCGATGGCCCTAAGAGCCTCGACGAAGTGGATCCCAAGTTGCTCGAAACCTACGAGAAGCTCGGCATCCCGTTGCGCGAACACGCTCGGCTGGCCGGGGTCGCCATGGATGCCGTGTTTGATTCTGTTTCCGTCGGCACCACTTTCAAAGAAGCGCTGGCAGAAAAGGGTGTCATCTTTTGTTCGATGAGCGAAGCCGTTCGGGAGCATCCCGAATTGGTGAAGAAATACATCGGTTCAGTTGTCCCTTACACCGATAATTTCTACGCCGCACTCAACTCCGCGGTCTTCAGCGATGGCTCATTCTGTTTCATCCCCAAGGGCGTGCGTTGCCCGATGGAACTCTCCACCTATTTCCGCATCAACGCCTCCAACACCGGCCAGTTCGAACGCACGCTGATCGTCGCCGAGGAAGGTTCTCACGTCAGCTATCTCGAAGGCTGCACCGCACCGATGCGCGATGAAAACCAGCTCCACGCCGCCGTCGTAGAACTCGTCGCCATGGAAAAGGCCGAAATCAAATACTCGACCGTCCAGAACTGGTACCCCGGCGACGAAAACGGGAAGGGCGGCATCTACAATTTTGTGACCAAGCGCGGTCTCTGCAAGGGCAGAGACTCCAAGATCTGCTGGACGCAGGTGGAAACCGGTTCCGCCATCACCTGGAAATATCCGAGCTGCATTTTGCTCGGTGACAATTCGAAGGGCGAATTTTATTCCGTCGCCGTCGTGAACAACATGCAGCAGGCCGACACCGGCACGAAGATGATTCACATCGGCAAGAACACGAGCAGCACCATCGTCTCGAAGGGTATCTCCGCCGGCCGCGGCCAGAACAGCTATCGCGGCCTCGTCGAAATCCGCAAGAGTGCCGAGAATGCACGGAACTTCTCGCAGTGCGACTCGATGCTCATCGGCGCCAAATGTGGCGCGCATACATTCCCGTACATCGAAGTGAAGAATACCTCGGCGAGCGTCGAACACGAGGCGACCACGTCGAAGATTGGCGAAGACCAAATCTTCTACTGCAACGCCCGCGGCATCGCGACCCAGGACGCCGTGAACATGATCGTGAACGGCTTCTGCAAGGAAGTGTTCAAGGAACTCCCGATGGAATTCGCCGTCGAAGCCCAAAAGCTCCTCGGCGTCAGCCTCGAAGGCAGCGTAGGATAAAAGCAACCGGAGTGATGGAGCAGGGGAGTCCGCAAGTGTTGACTCCGTGCCCCACCACTCCAGCATTCCAATACTCCGTTACGAATTTTCGAACATGAGCAAGCAACCGATTCTTGAAATCAAAGACCTCAACGCTGGCGTTGAGGGGAAACAAATCCTCAAGGGTATCAATCTCACCATCAACCCTGGCGAAGTTCATGCCGTCATGGGCCCGAACGGCTCCGGCAAAAGCACGCTCGCCAGTGTCCTTGCTGGTCGCGATGGCTACGACATCACCAGCGGCTCCGTAACTTATCGCGGCAAGGACTTGCTGGACATGGACCCCGAAGAGCGCGCGCGTGAAGGCGTGTTTCTCGCCTTCCAATATCCCGTCGAAATCCCCGGCGTGAATAGCACCTATTTCCTCAAGGCCGCGCTCAACGAAATCCGCAAGCACCACGGCCAGCCGGAACTCGACGCCATCGAGTTCCTCGCGCTCGTGAAGCAAAAGATGAAGCTGCTCGAACTCCGCGATGATTTGCTCAAGCGTTCCGTGAACGAAGGCTTCTCCGGTGGCGAAAAGAAGCGCAACGAAATCTTCCAGATGGCCGTGCTCGAACCCAAGCTCGCTATCCTGGACGAAACCGATTCCGGCCTCGATATCGACGCACTCCGCATCGTCAGCGACGGAGTGAACAAACTCCGCTCCGCTGATCATTCACAACTCGTCATCACCCACTATCAGCGCCTGCTGAATTACATCGTGCCGGATTTCGTGCACGTGTTGGTCGATGGCCGCATCGTCAAGTCCGGTGGCAAGGACCTCGCCCTTGAACTCGAAGCCAAAGGCTACGACTGGATCATCAAAGGCGAAGCCGTCGCCGCTTAGTTTGGGAGCGCGGGCTTCAGCCCGCTTCACCGTGAATTTGCAAGCAGGCCGGAGTTAACAGCTCCGGCCTTTCTCTTTACAGCGCACGCAATGCGAAAGGAGCGCAGGTTGTGCAAGTGGCGCTGCCACCTCGCCTGCGTGTCCATCTCCATTCCCGGGCTTGCCCGCCATTATCATTCCCCTCACGGCTCCGAAACCCTCGCCCTAAACAACAGCGAATTCGTCGCCCCCGGCACCACCACAACTTGCTTCACCATATTGCTCGCGGGATAGAACGGCTGATTCACCACCGCATCATAGAACTGCCACGGCGTACTTAGATTCGGCGTCCACTGCAATTCCACCGCCCGATTCGCCGGTTGCGACCACGAAACATTCGCGGTATTCCCCGCCCCGGGCGCAATCGTCAATCCCCAGCCACTCGTCGACTGCTCTGGGTCCGTCCCCGTCAGGTATTCCAGATAATTCACCGCCCCATCGCCGTCGAAGTCTTCCTGCTCACCCGTATTCGACGCATTGGTGCTGCCGAAATTTGCGAACTGCCAAGCCGCATACGTCTGATAGCTCGGCAAATCATCCATGATCCACCGAGCGAGTAACGCGGCCCCATTCGTGTCCACGAGTGACGAAGCAATCGGCGGCATCGCCTGTGCCCCGCGCGTACTCATGCGCGCGTGAATGAGCGACAAATTTGTATCTCCGGGTGTGATAATCCGGCTGCTTGGGTCGCCCAAATTATCATTCGGCGTGCCATTGATGAGATTCGCGAAACGCGTGGGCGTACTAACCCTGCCATCCCAAGTACCCACCGTGCCTCCGGGCTGATGACAGAAAGAACAATTTACTTCCAAGTAAGAACGCGCCCGCCATTCCAAACTCGCCGCCTCATTATTCGGATGCGCCAGCGCCCGCAACGAATTCACGTTGTCCACGGGCGCGCTTAAATAACCCGCATCGCTCAACCGCAGGATTTGATTTTCCGTCAGCCCATTCGTCACCAGCCGGTTGAGTTGCAGCGTGTCAAAGCCCAGCGCGCCGCCACCAGCAACTGTATGACAGCTCAAACACTCGCCGCGACCCGGATAATGCCAAACCTGCGTGCGTATGTTTCCGCCGTCATCAATCACAATCGGCTCGTCGAATCCCTCCTCCGCAACCAGCAGCGCATTGGTGGGCGGATTCATCCAACGATAGGTCAGCCCGTAAACGCCATTCGTATATCGCACAATGAAGCGTGTCTCCAACCGTCGTAACGCATGCGTAGTCGTGTTCGTCTCGAGGTCGAAATGTTTTATCCATACCGTGCCCGTGGGAAACTGCCAATTTCCCTCGGGATTGAACGTCATCGTCAGGTTCGTATTCGGCACCGAGAACCAGCGCGTCTTTTGCGCATTGTCTGACCAAAACGGCGCATTGATTTCGTACGGCAGAATTCCCGCATGCGGCGTGAGCGTGGTTAAGTTGGTGAAAGCCCCGGTCCCCGAGAGCAGCGCCGATCCCGTCAGATTCGTCACCGACACCAACGTCTTGATCATATTCTCGCTCTGGTCACAAATCAGCACGTCGCCATTGCGCGGATCCGTTCCGAACCCCGCAATGCTCGCATCCGTCGTCAACAGAATGAACGGGACTACGTTTGTTCCATTCGGTTGTGCCGCCCAGATACGCCCGCTCACGTAATCAGCAAAAATGTAATCTCCGTACAGGCTCGGGTAACGATTTCCGCGATACACCACGCCCCCGGAAACCGAGTCTCCTTGAAAATTTCCGCCCCCATGCGGGTAAGTGACGATGGGCTCGATCGCATTCGTGAAACCGGCCGGTGGCGTAGGCGAGCCGGGACGCGCGATGTTGCCCTCGCGATAGGCCCAACCGTAATTGCCACCGCGCGTGATGACATCAACCTCTTCCACCGCCCCTTGGCCCACGTCACCGAGATAAAGTTTGCCGTCTAAGGAATCGAACGAGAAACGCCATGGATTGCGCAGGCCTATTGCCCAAAACTCCGTCCGCAGCAGATTGGTATTGATGGCCGACCCATTGATACTCGTCGCACCAATAAACGGATTGTCTGCCGGCACCCGAAAATTCACCACGCCATTCCAACCCGTGAATCGCTGCGACGCGTGCGGGGTGGGCATCAGATTCTCCGGCCGCGAATCCACATCAAGCCGCAACACTCCCGCCCAAAGGTCCTTGTCGATGCGCTGGCTGTTTTGCCCGGTATCGTTCGCATCACCTTCGTCACCGGTGGAAACATAAAGATAACCGTCGGGCCCGAACTGGAGGCATCCACCATTGTGATTATTATAGTCATCCGCCATCGCCAGGAGCCGCACTTCCGAACCGGAATCGGCCGCGTTCGGATTTCCCGCTGCAACCGTGAATCGCGAGAGGCATTCATGCAAACCACTATTTCCTGCGTTGACCGTTCCGTTCAAATTCGTCGAGCGTATGCTGGTGCTCGAATAATAAACGAAGAAATACCCATTAGTCGCGAAGCCCGGATGAAATGCCAGCCCCAGCAGACCCCGTTCATCGGTCGGCACGCCTCCGATCACTTGCGTCCTGATGTCCAAAAACACCGTTCGCGTCGGCGACGCAAGATTGGTGACCACCGCCACAATCCCGTCCTGCTCCACCACAAACAACCGGTTCGTCTCGCCCGGCGGTGCCACCACCACCACCGGATCAACAAATGCGAGACCGCCCAACGCCGGCGTGGTGGCAAATCCAGATTGCGGCGGAGAGTTTGGCCATGTCAGCGTGCTATTGGGCAACCGCGTCACCGCACCGACCGTAAGCGTAAACAATGTAAAGCACACTGCCGCCATCAATTGAAATTTGTTAAGCGAGATTACCACGGACCAACTGATACGACTGGCCAACAGAATGTCAAAATTCTTGAATGGATGTTCATAAACTCGCCCCGGACTGCGGGTCTGTGACCCGCAGCAACATGGCCAAACATGCGGCGCTCGCAATGTCAGCTCGCACGCGCTCGACACAATTCTTCCGCGCGCAGCATTTCCCTTTTGTCGTTGGTTCCTCGAACACGCCTACAACCCCGCCTCTTCAACGCTTCAACTCTTTAACCCTTCAACCATCCTTCCCTTCGCGCCAAGCTTGAAGCCCCACTGCCACGCAGGTTAGCTTAAAGCATTGATGCGCCTGCTGGATCGCTATCTCACTCGGGAATTACTCCTGCCGTTTGGCATGTGCCTCGGCGCCCTCCTGATTCTCTGGAGTACGGCGGATTTGCTTGGCGACTTGCCGGATTTGCAAAAGGCCAAGCTCCACGGCCTCGACGTCGCCGAATACGTTCTGTCTCTGGCGCCGGATAAAATGTTCATCCTTCTGCCAGTGACTTTGCTGCTGGCATTGCTCTACTCGCTGACGCAACACGCCAAGCACAACGAAATCACCGCCATGCGCGCGGCGGGCGTCAGCCTCGCGCGCATTGCCGTGCCCTACTTTGCCCTCGGTTTGCTGCTCAGCCTCGTGCTACTGGCGGTCAATGAATTCGTGGTCCCGATGGCTTCGGCACATTCCGAGGAAATCAAAGTCCGTCGGTTAAACGTTGCGAGCGACGCTCGTGAACGCCGGTTGGCGCGCAACTTCCGCCTCGAGAATACGCGCGAACGACGCTACTGGCACGTCGGCGCTTTCAATCTGGACACCGCAGCGATGACGAACGTTTGGATAACTGAGTGGTTCCCGGACGGCAGCCTCACCAAGTTCCACGGCGACGAAGGTTTTCACACCAATGGCGGCTGGGCCTTTACCAATGTGAAGGAATTTCGGCAGGGCCCGGAAAAGGGCGCCTCGTTGACGCCCGGTCTCTACACCAATTATCTTTTCAAGGCGGAGTTTACGGAAACACCCGCTCAATTTCGCAGCGAATACAAGGTCACCGCCGGCCTCACGCGAACCAGATCATCCAAGCGGGCCGACGTCCCTATCTTTGACTTGGTGGACTATCTCCGGCTGCACGGGAAATTGGAGCCGCGCGACTCCGCTTGGATTTATACGAAGCTGCATGGCCGGCTCGCATCTCCTTGGACCTGCTTGGTGGTGGTGCTTATCGCCCTGCCGTTCGGTGCGCTTTCCGGGCGCCGGAATGTTTTTGTCGGCGTGGCCAGCAGCATCTTTATTTTCTTCGCCTTCTTTTTCTTGTCACAACTTGGACTCACACTGGGCACCGCCCAAGTCCTGCCCCCCTGGCTCGCGGCCTGGTTGCCGAATCTGGTGTTCGGCGGTGGAGCCCTCTTGTTCGTCATGCGCGTTCGTTGAAGACGTCATGAGCACCGACCTTTCATCGCTTAAGTCGCAGCACGACCGCCTCGCGCTGTTGTATCAGATCAGCCAGACCGTCCACTCCACACTGGAGCCAGAACCCGCCCTTCAATTGATCGTCAACGAGGCGGTCAAAGCCATGCGCGCCTCCAGCGGCTCGGTGGCCCTCATCAATCCGAACACTGGCTTCCTGGAAATCCAGTCTTCGGTCGGTCTGCCACCCAATGCAAAATCATTGAAGCTTCGCATCGGCGAGGGCGTGACCGGCTGGGTGGCCCGCACCGGCCAACCAGCGCTCGTGAATGACATCGCCGCCGACCCGCGCTACGTACGCGTGCTCTCTGAGATTCGTTCGGAACTCGCGGTGCCGCTCGATGTGGGCGGCGAAACTCGCGGTGTGCTGAACGTGGATTCCAATCAAACGAACGCCTTCACCGAAGCCGACCAGGAGTTGTTGCAGGAACTCGCGCGCATGGCCGCCGGCGTCATCCGCAATACCTGGCTCTTCGAGCAATTGCGCCACAAGGCGCTGCTCTTCGAATCGCTCACGCATGTCAGCCGCGCGATCAACTCCGCGTTAAATCTGGATGACGCCTTGCACTCCATCACACGCGAAGCCAGCGAACTGATGCGCGCCAAAATGTGCTCGTTGATGCTGCTCGACGAAGCACGCGAATGGCTTGATGTACGCGCCAGTCACGGCGCTGGCGACGCCTATCTCCACAAACCGCGCTTGAACGTCGCGGAAAGTTTTGTCGGCGTCGTGGTGCGCCGACGCAAGCCGCTGCAATTGGAAAATGTGCAGTCCGCCGGCCAGTATCAGAATGTGGATATCGCCCGCCGCGAAGGCTTGGTGTCTTTGTTGAGTGTGCCGCTTTTGTTTGGTGGGCGCGCCATCGGCGCACTCAACGTCTACACTGGCCAGCCGTATAATTTTTCCAACGAGGAAGTGCGCATCCTCTCCATGTTCGCGGAGTTGTCGGCCATCGCGATCGAAAAAGCGCGCCTCTACGAGCGCGTGGTGGACGTCGAAGATCATCTGCGCCAGAACGAAAAACTTTCGGCGCTCGGCCTGCTCGCCGCCGAGGTCGCGCACGAGATACGAAATCCTCTCACGGTGATGAAGATGTTGTATCACTCGCTGGATTTGAAGTTTGAGGATTCCGATCCGCGCGCAACCGACGCCCGCATCATCAGTGACAAGATTGATCTCTTGAACAAAATCGTCGAACAAGTGCTCGCATTGTCGCGCACCGCGGAACCGCAACTCGCGCCCGTGGATTTAAACCGCTTGGTTGAAGAATTGAATTTGCTGATGCGCCACAAGTTGAAGAACGCAAACGTCACTCCCGTGCGCGATTTGCAACCCAACCTCCCGTTGGTGGCCGGCGACGCAACACAACTCGAACAGATCTTTCTCAATCTTTCCCTCAACGCCGTCGAAGCCATGCCGGATGGCGGCACCCTGACGATTCAAACCCGCGCCGTGGAGCGTGGCGAAAGTGACGGTGGCGCCTGTGTGGAGATTTTATTTCGCGACACCGGCCGTGGCATGAGCGCCGAAGAACAACGTGGCGCCTTCAAGTCCTTGCTCAAGACCACCAAGCGCAAAGGCACCGGCCTCGGCCTCGCCATCGTCGGCCGCATCGTCGAAACCCATCGCGGCACGATTTCCGTGGAATCCGCCCCCGACCGCGGCACCGTGATCCTCATCCGCCTCCCCGTCGCCTGAGCGCGACATCACAATCGTGCTCGCCCTCTTCTCATCCTCGGCCTCGAATTTTCCCCCTGTTATTCGTGATTAATTCTGATTAAAGCGGATTAACTGCGACGCTTCGGCATTCCTTCCCGGCCATCAACTATCAACCAGTCATTTGCGGTCATTTGCAGTCACAACGACTCAGCTGCCTTACTTCCGCAAAATTTTTTCCACCACCTTTTTCCTTAATTTGGTCCAATTTAGTTTAATTTACTCCAATCTCTCTGGTTCGGTCGTGAATCGTCCAATTCGACTGGTGGGACTCTCACCCACGAGCGCACCCACCTTCACGGGCTGCTGCACCTTGATTTGGTTTGATTTGGTTTGATTCTGCATCCCGTCCGCTCCTCGTTCCTCCGTGCCCTCAGCGTCTCTGCGTTTATCCCCATATCATTTTTTCCTTCGATTTAGTACGACCAAGTACGATGACCTTGGATTTCCCTGGATTTCTGCAACCCACATAACGAGTCACCTCTTCAAATTTTAAATTGTCAAAGAACTCTGCGGAATCTGCGTCCCGCAGCCCTACCCTCCATCGCGTCCCGCGAAGGAGTCTTCCCCCAACGCGCACAATATAATCGCGTCCGCCTAAAATCCGTATGGACGTGGCAACACCAAAATGCACTGGTAGGGACGGTGCGCTGCGCCGTCCGCATCGCCGAGCGCAGCGTCAGGCGATGCTCCCCGAACATCCCCGACGGCCCACAACTACAAAACCCACATCGTAAAGAATCACACCTCCAGCCCCTCAGGCTTCGCTCCATCCGTATTGCCCAGTCCGTGGTTAAACTCCCCGTTTCCCTTGCACCCTTCTGTAAGCATGGCACACTCCGGGACTTGATATGAAACTCTCGAAACTCGAACTTTGGCAGCGCTTCCAGGAATTCTATCGCGAATATCCCACCGTCGGACTGGCCATGGATTTCAGCCGCATGGACTTCAATTCCGAGTTTCTGTCCCGCATGGAACCGTCCGTTCAACATGCCTTGGACGCCATGGAACAGTTGGACAAGGGCGCCATTTCGAACCCCGACGAGAACCGAATGGTCGGCCACTATTGGCTGCGCAATTCAGCATTAGCACCCAGCCCGGAAATCACCAAGGAAATCGATACCACCCTGGCGGACATCAAAGCCTTCGCCGCCGCAGTTCATGCCGGCAAGATTGTCGGCGCCTCCGGACCATTTCGCCACGTCTTGGTAATCGGCATCGGCGGTTCCGCCCTCGGACCCCAATTCGTCGCCAACGCCCTAGGCCATCCCAAAAAGGACAAGCTGAGTCTCCATTTCTTGGATAACACCGATCCCGACGGCATGGACCGGGTGCTCGAGACATTGGGTTCAGCTTTGGGCCAAACGCTGAGCATCGTCATTTCAAAATCGGGTGGAACCAAGGAAACACGTAACGGCATGGTCGAAGCCAAGGCCGCCTACGAACGCGCTGGCCTTAATTTCGACCAACACGCCGTTGCAGTGACCACCGCTGGCAGCACACTTGACAAATATTCTGCCAAATGGATTAAGCGTTTCCCGATGTGGGACTGGGTCGGTGGCCGTACCAGCGAACTGTCAGCGGTTGGCCTGCTCCCCGCCGCCCTCCAAGGTCTCGATATTGATTCTCTTCTCGCTGGCGCTCGGGCTTGTGACCAAGTGAATCGCGCCCGCGTCACTAAAGACAACCCCGCAGCCGTTCTTGCTTTAAGTTGGCACTTCGCCAGCGGCGGCAAAGGCGAAAAATGCATGGTCGTCCTACCTTACAAGGACCGGCTCGAACTGTTTTCTAAGTACTTGCAGCAGTTGGTGATGGAATCATTGGGCAAAGAGCTTGATTTGGCCGGAAAGAAGGTAAACCAGGGGCTCGCGGTCTTCGGCAACAAGGGTGCAACCGATCAACACTCTTACATTCAGCAGCTCCGTGATGGAGTTGACAACTTTTTTGCCGTTTTTGTCGAGGTTCTAAAGGACCGTCGCGGCGGCTCTTTGGAAGTCGAACCGAAGGTCACCTCTGGTGATTTTCTCCAAGGTTTTTTCCTCGGTACACGAGAAGCTCTTTACGAAAGCGGCCGCCGGTCCGTGACAATCACCGTGCCTGACGTTACGCCGTTCGTAGTCGGAGCTTTGATTGCTTTGTTCGAGCGCGCTGTCGGCATCTACGCCGTTCTTGTAAACGTCAACGCCTATCATCAGCCAGGTGTACAAGCTGGCAAGCTCGCCGCCGACTCCATCATTCAGCTGAAGTTGAAAATCATGTCGCACCTAGCTGAGCATCCTTCGCAATCGTTCACTGCTGGTGACCTCGCCAAAGCTCTGGGATCAGCCGACCAAGCCGAAGCCGTCTTCAAATTGTGCGAGCACCTCGCCGCCAATCCAGATCGCGGCTTCTCCAAGGAGCCCGGCGCAACTCCCTTCCTCGCTAAGTATCGACGCAGCTAAATGTTCGTCTACCCGAAGATATACGACGTCATCGTCGTAGGTGCTGGCCATGCCGGTGTCGAAGCCGCCCTAGCGGCTGCCCGCATGGGTTGCGAGACTTTGATGCTTACCATCAATCTCGACACAATAGGCCAGATGTCCTGCAACCCGGCCATTGGCGGCTTGGCCAAAGGTCATCTCGCCCGAGAGATTGACGCCTTAGGCGGTGAGATGGGCAAGGTAACAGACATGGCCGGCCTACAATTCCGGATGCTAAACACCAAGAAAGGTCCGGCCGTCTGGGCTCCCCGTGCTCAATGCGACAAGAAGGAGTACCAGTTTCGCCTCAAATGGGTTTGCGAACGGCAATCCTGTTTGGATATCAAGCAAGGTCAGACCGCAAAGATTCTCTCCAAAGATGGAAAGGCATGTGGCGTGGAGACAACGTTGGGAGTTCAATATCAGGGGCGCACAGTTGTCGTAACTACCGGCACTTTCCTCCGCGGGCTGATGCACATCGGCTTTAACCAGCAAAGCGGTGGACGCTCAGGTGAAGCCGCAGCCATGAATCTTTCTGGCTCCCTCAAAGAGCTCGGCCTTGAACTGGGCCGCCTGAAGACAGGAACGCCGCCACGTATTCTGAAGCGCAGCATCGACTTCAGCAAAACCCAAGTTCAGGGTGGCGACGAACCACCACCTTACTTCACTTTCTGGAAAGACGATTTGTTCCACGTGGAACATTCGGGCGCTTCCGCCGAAGATATTCGTCGTTCCGATAAAAAATATCCACCTGGGTCCATCTTGGATCGAGCAGGGGGCCAATTACCTTGCCACGTCACCTTCACAACCGACCAAACCGCCACCGTTATTCGGGACAACCTCGACAAGTCTCCGTTGTACTCCGGCGTAATTGAGGGTGTCGGTCCTCGATACTGCCCATCCATCGAGGACAAGATTGTTAAGTTCCCCGAAAAGGGTCGGCATCAAATCTTTCTCGAGCCCGAAGGGATTGCCACCGACGAATACTACGTCAACGGCTTTTCAACCTCTTTACCCTACGAGGTCCAAGTCCAGATGGTCCGAACCATCCTTGGTTGCGAGAACGCCGAGATCATGCGCCCCGCCTATGCGGTCGAGTACGACTTCGCTTTCCCAACCCAGCTCTTTCCCTCCCTCGAAACCAAGGTTTGCGAAAATCTTTTTCTGGCTGGTCAGATTAACGGCACATCCGGCTATGAGGAGGCTGGTGCCCAAGGTCTCATGGCGGGAATCAACGCCGCTCGGAAAACTCAAGGCCGGGACGCAATTGTCCTGCGCCGCGACCAAGCCTACATCGGTGTGTTGATTGATGATCTCATCACGAAAGGCACAACCGAGCCTTACCGCATGTTTACCTCTAGGGCAGAATATCGTCTGCTCCTCCGCCAAGATAACGCCGATACGCGCCTTTCAGAAATCGGCCACGACATCGGCCTGCTGCCTGAACGGAATTTCAAAAAATTCCAAGTTAAGCAGTCTGCCATCATGGCCGAGCTTTCTCGTCTTCAGAAAACACGGTCTGGCCAAGACACACTCGAACAGCTTCTACGACGTCCTGAAATCTCTTACAAAGATCTACCGCATCGAGACGATGCCCTCGAAGATGAGGTGGTGCTGCAAGTTGAAATTGCCGTCAAGTATGCCGGCTACATTGACCGCCAAGAGCTTGAGGTTGAAAAATATAAACTGTTTGAGGATAAAGAGATACCAGATTCTTTCGACTATACTACCGCTGGCGGATTGCGCACCGAAGCGCGTATGAAGCTGGGCCAGATTCGCCCTCGCACCATCGGCCAAGCGACGCGCATTTCCGGCGTCTCTCCCGCCGACATCAGCATCCTCCTCGTCTGGCTCAAGCGCGGCAACATGTCCCCCCAAGCCGCCACCGACTGTTCCACCGCCGCCACCGACCTCGACTAAAATTCGCCGGTTTGGCCACGTTCAGTCCACTGGATGTTGGAGCTTCTCTGGAGCTTGGATGTTGGTGCTTGGAGCTTCCCTCCTTCCCTCTGAAGTTTCCTTGTCCATCCCGCTCAGTCTTGCTGACATACTGCATGGCCGCGCACGATCTCTCCAAACCGCTCGATTTCCACGTCCACATCGTCGGCACCGGCGCCAGCGGAACCGGGTGCTGGCTTCGCGTCGGCTTCTGGCATCGTCCACTCGCCGGCATGATGGTCAAAGGCATCGGCATGGACCCCGATGTCTTCGATCGCAACTTCGATTTGCTCTACGTGGAACATTTGCTCGCCCAAGTCCGGAACTCGTCGCTAGGCGCTGCCATGATTCTTGCCCAAGACGAGGTCTACGATGATCGCGGCCAAAAAATGAAAGGCGTCGGTTCTTTCTACGTACCAAATGATTACGTTCTGAAGTTGGCGCGAGAACACCCCGAATTCTTGCCCGCCGTATCCATTCACCCGGCGCGGCCGGATGCCCTTGAAGAACTAAAGAAATGTCTGGCTGCCGGCGCCGTGGCCATGAAGTGCCTCCCGAACTGTCACAACATTGATTGCAGCGACCGACGCTATACCAAGTTCTGGGAGCACATGGCCGAAGCTGGCCTGCCACTACTGGCCCACACAGGCGGCGAACATACTGTTCCCGTTATCCAGCCTGATTATGCGAATCCGGAAGTGTTACGCTTGCCCTTGGAATGCGGCGTCAAAGTGATTGCCGCGCACTGCGCCACCAAAAGCGGCCTAACCGATCCTGAGTATTTCTTCAAACTTGTAGAAATGTTCAAGAAATACCCTAATCTTTACGGCGACATCAGCGCTTTCAATGTCCCGCTGCGCGGCCGCCATGTGCGTGAATGCTTGAAGCCTGGTATCGTCGAGCGAATGGTCCACGGCAGTGACTACCCCGTTCCGGTAAATGGGCTGTGGGCGTGGCTTCGCGGTTTCATTGATTGGCAAGCCTGGCGAACCTCAGCGAACGAAACCAACATCCTCGAGCGCGACTACCAAATCAAAGTGGCCATGGGCTTCCCGCCCGAAGTCTTTACCCGCGGCTGGAAACTCCTGCGCCTCCAAAGTGCTAAGGCCTGAGCAGAAGCGCACTGAAGTAGCTGGATTTGCAGCCACGCGATTCGAGTAATCAAAGGGCGGCGATGCTCTCACCCTCTCCCAGCGCCCGAACGATTCAGTTGGAATGCGATTTTCCATTGAGTTTGGTGGGTCAGGAAGCGGCGAGTTCAACTGCATCGCAGTTGAGGGGCGGCAGCGAACTCTGCAGTTTTTCCAGGAGTTTCATCCACCATTGGCGTTGCGCTTGGTCCGTGATGGCCAGCTTCAAAGTCGGTTGATTTTGGGCGCGGCTCCAGACGGCGGCGCGGCAGAAGAGCTGCCAGCGCAAGGTCAGCAGCTGGACCTTCTCCCGCAAGCCCAGTTCGCGTTGCAACAACACGCACAGGTTGTAAGCCCAAATGGCCAGCTGACACACGGCTTGCGTCGCCGCAAACTTCTGGCAGCAAAAGCCGCGGACGCCAAACTGGCTGCCCAGTTCTCGGAGGCGATTTTCACTTTCCGCCCGCCCGTTGTAGCGCCGCCAGACGGCGAGTGCCTTCACGTGGGGTGGCAGATTGGTCACCAACGCATTAAAACGGTACCCCGGCACTTCGAGCAAAACCTTGCCGCCCGCCGTTGGCCGCTCCGCCAGCCGATGGCGCACAATGATCACCCGGCGTCCCAAATGCTCGCTTTCGATTTCCTGCACCTCAAGGCCCGGCACCTCTGTGGGTGTCCAATGCTGATCCCCGTGCCGGCAATACTTTTGCCATTTCTGATAGAGCTTGAGCGCGATGATGTAAGCCAAGTCGTGCGCTTCGAGCACCTGTTGCACCGCTTCATTGTAAAACCCGGCGTCGGCGCGCACGCAGCCGATGCGAATGTGCTTGGGCAACTGGGCCAACAGTTCGGTGACAAACTCGGGCACGCCTGCCGGACACTGCGCGTTGCCTTTACGCAGCCAAAAACCCGCCACCAGTTTGGGTTCGGCCAAGCACGCAAGCAGCGGGCGATGGCAGGGCAAGAGTCCGCGCGGCGTATGTCCCCGGCACACGCCCTCCTGTTCGCCAGCTTCGTGCAAGAGCGACCACGAATCCAAATCCAAGGTATAACCTGCAGGCAAACTGGGCAGGCGCCCGGCCGCCCAGCGGTGCAACCCATTAAGCCCATCACTGGCCGCCTGGCTGAAGCTGCCCAGGAAACGGGTCAAGGTCGACTGGCTGGCCACGGCTTCCACGCCCAAGACTTCCGCCAGCGCCGGATCGTGGCGCAGATGTGCCACGCGCGACAATTTATCGGCCCCGCAGAGCACACCGCCCAACAACCCCAGCGCGACATCGCTGGGCACGTACGCGTTTGGACTCGTCGGTGCCTGCGGCAGAACTTTTTCCAATTGCTCGCGCACCCCGCGCTTCTGCAAAAAGGCGCTCCACACTGCCAGTCCACCATGCGCCGTCAGACGTTGGTCGGTAAATCCAATCCGCATGGACTGCGGCCCGGATCCCGTGCTAATTTTGATCACCGTTTGGTGAGTGCTGCCTGTGGGTGGTGGAGTTGGTTTCTTCATATAAAACACAACTTCAACCCGCCGCACCACCAAACGCCATCTGAATCGTTCGGGCAGCGGGAGAGGGCTGGGTGAGGGAGAATGCTTCTAATACCTGCGACCGCTCTCATGCCTTCGACCACTCCCACGACCCCAGTAAATAAAAAAACCGGGCCAGACAGTCAGAGGGTGACTGAAAGGCCCGGGGAATTTTCGATTAGTTCAATAGCAGGATTTCGGAGAACATCGACGCCGACCTGAACTAGTTTAATCCCGGCGCCGAAATCGTACAAAATTCAAAGAGCTTCGAGCCTCTGCTCGCTATTCTGTTCTCCCAACCCGTGCTGCGAGGACACTAGACCATACCCTCGCGCCGCTGTCAAATAATTCCGTTAATTAATAATCGAAAGAGGCGATTCACATTAGAATAATAAATGACCTGTCAAATCCATCACTAATGTAACTCTTATCGCGCCGGATCTCTAATTTCGCAAACCATCTCACGCAACTCTTCTTTCGCGGGGCTCCAATTCCAAAATTTGAAAACCGCTCAACCCGTTTTCATGCTTTCGCGAAACTTTTATTTTCTGCGTGTGATATACTGCCCGATGTTTTTGACATTCCTCAATTCCTGCGAACCGTTTTTTGGACCAGAAAATTCAATGCCAACCCCGATTTTATTGGCCCGAATCAATTGTGAACAACTTGAGAACAACAATTAATATGTAATCCTCGTCAGGGCTTTCTACTTAACCTAAAAACTTGCCTGTTCTCGACAGATAGCCCTTGGCGGACTCTTCGTCTCGTGAGCAAAAGAACGTCTTAAGATTTTAATATATGCAAATTACTATTAATCAGTCATTTACAGTTTGCGTTTTGCAAGCTATTACCGGTTTCAATGCTGTGGCGAATGTTTTTTCTGGCACGCGTCTGATTTGATGCTAAAACGACAAACCGAAAAGCGTGTTACGGGCGTGTTAAGAACCAAGGTGAATAAAACACCAGAAAAAAGGGCTTAGGGAAGGCAAATGCAGGTATCAGCAGACAAGGTTTGGGGCGCGGCGCAGGCTCAATTAAAGGGCATGTTGAGCGCTGATATTTTCGATCTCTGGTTCGCGCCGTTGCGCGCGGCTGGCGTCGAAAACAACACTATCGTTCTCGAAGTTGCGGATGATTTTTGCGAAGTTTGGCTCAAGGAAAATTACATGGGCCTCTTGCAAGACGCGCTCGCCGTCGCCTGCGGACGCCGCCTCGAAATAAAATTCAAGGTCTCAAATCTTCCTCCCGCGCCCGCCCGCGCTCACGCTGTCACGCTCCCACCGCCGAAAACCAAAGCTCCGCAGGACGCCGCCCAAGTAGACAAAGGTACTACAAATGGCGACGTCCCGTTTAATCCAAAAAACACGTTCGATAGCTTTGTCGTCGGCAACAATAACAACTTCGCCTACGCCGCCACGCTCGCCGTCGCCCAGTCGCCCGGCAAAGCTTACAACCCGCTCTTCTTGTACGGCGGAGTCGGTCTTGGAAAAACGCATCTGCTCCACGCCGTCGGCCAGCATGTCACCGGCGCCAAGAAAGGCGCGAAGGTCGCTTACGTTTCGTCCGAAAAATTTACGAACGAATACATCGACGCCCTGCAGAATAATCAGCTCGCGAAGTTCCGTAAAAAATATCGTTCCACGGACGTCCTGCTGATCGATGACATCCAGTTCCTTTCCGGCAAGGAACGCATCCAGGAAGAATTTTTCCATACGTTCAACGCGTTGCACGAAGCCCATAAACAAATCGTGCTCACCTGCGATCGTCCCGCGAGTGAAATTCAAGGTCTCGAACAACGCCTGGTTTCACGCTTCGAATGGGGCTTGGTCACCGACCTGCAACCGCCCGATGTCGAGATGCGCCTCGCCATCTTGAAAAAGAAAGCCGACGTGCTCGGCATCAAACTTGGTGACGACATTCTGCAATTCCTCGCGCACCGCATCCGCAGCAACATCCGCCGCCTCGAAGGCGCGTTGATTCGCGTTGCGTCATTTGCCTCGTTGACGGGACAAAAGTTGAGCCCTGAAGTTGTCGAAGGACTTCTCCGCGAAGTTCTGCACGAAGAAGGCCGCTTCACCATCAACATGGAAGTCATCCAGAAAAAGGTGGCTGAACATTTCGACATCCGTCTCGCGGACATGACGAGCAAACGTCGTCCGGAGAACATCGCGTTCCCGCGCCAGATCGCGATGTACCTGTCGCGCCAGCTCACGGAAAATTCCCTAAGCGCCATCGGTGAAGCCTTCGGCGGCCGCGATCACGGCACCGTGCTCCACGCCTGCCGCCTGGTGAAAGACCGTATGGAAGTGGATGCCAGCATTCGCCAAGTCGTGAGCTACCTCGAAAAGCAGCTCATGCGCTGAGTGGCGATGGAGTATTGGAGCGATGGAGTGATGCCAGCCCCCCAATACTCCACCACTCCAATACTCCATTCCATCTCCCCATGCCGGTCATCGAAGTCAACGGCCTGACCAAAACCTTCCGCACCTACCAGAAGCAACCTGGCTTCGCGGGCGCGGTCAAAGGATTGTTCAACCGCAAGTACGAGACGCTCTACGCCGTCAAAGAAGTCAGCTTCAAAATTGAGCCTGGTGAACTCGTCGGCTTCCTCGGCCCGAACGGCGCAGGCAAAACCACCACGCTGAAAATGCTCGCGGGCCTGATCTATCCCAGCGGCGGCGCGGCCACTGTGCTCGGCCACGTGCCTTGGAAACGCGACGACAATTACCGCCGTCAATTTGCGCTGCTGCTCGGCCAAAAAAATCAACTCTGGTGGGATCTTCCCGCTCGCGAGTCACTCGACCTCAACGCCAAGATCTACGGCATCTCCGACGCCGAACGCGACCGCATCGTTTCCGAGATGACCGAACTCCTCAACGTGCGCGAAAAACTTAACGTGCAAGTCCGCGAACTCTCCCTCGGCGAGCGCATGAAGATGGAACTCATCGCTTCTTTGCTGCATCAGCCAAAAGTGTTGTTCCTCGACGAGCCCACCATCGGTCTCGACGTCGTTTCGCAAAAAACCGTCCGCGAATTTCTGCGCACGCATAACGCGAAGAACAAAACCACCATCGTCCTCACGAGTCACTACATGGCGGACATCCAGGAACTCTGCGAACGCGTCATCATCATCGACCACGGAAAGATTTTCTTCGACGGCAAGCTGGCAGAAGTCGTGGACCGTTTCGCCGATTTCAAACTGCTGACCATCCATTGCGCCGGCGTGCCCACTTGTCCCGCCGAACAATTGGCCCGCTACGGCGAAGTCGTGGAGCAAGACGCCCACAGCGTAAAATTAAAAGTGAAACGCGACCGCGTAGTCGCCGTCTGCAAAGCCCTGCTCGACGAACTCCCCGTCCAAGACCTCGACATCGAAGAAGTCCCCATCGAAGACGTCATCCGCAGCATCTTCGCACGCTAAATCCCCGGTCGCAGTCCCGGAGCGCCGGCATCCTGCCGGCTTTGCGCTTACGAACTACACCCAAGCACCGCATGTTTTAGGCGCCATCCTCTATCCTCCATCTTCCATCCTCGCGAGTGCGCGCCTCACCACACATCCACCGGTCCCTTCGGCACCGGAATCGCCTGCCGCTGCGCTACGCCGGGCTCCTGCTCCTGCATGAATGACGCCACCATTGGCGCCTGTTGAAACCGCGGCAGTAATTCGCCGCTCTCATCCACGAACTGCTTCCGCCAGTTCAGATAAAATTCCAGTGTCGCTTCAAAATCCGCGCGCGTCGCAATCCTTACCACGCGCTTGTTGAATTCCCCCGCCGGCCCAAACCGCTTCGCATACCACGGCGCCACCTTGCGAAACATGCGGCAGCCTAGTTCTTCCCCGAACACTTCAATCATCAGATCAAAATGCCGCCGCAACACACGTATGCGCTCCCCAAACGATGGCTCCGGCAATAATTCCCCTGCGCTGGTAGGGCGCGTCACTCCGTGCGCGCCGTCGTTGCCATCCCTAGGCGCGCCCATTTCTACTCCACCCGCCCTCCCCGTCTCCAAATAATGTTTCGTCCGCTTAAAAATCCACGGATCATAAAACGCCCCGCGCCCCACACTCACGCCCGCGCAACCCGTTTCGTCTATCATATGCTTCGCCGCCTGCGGCGTCGTCACATCCCCATTGCCAATAACGGGAATGTTCTTCACTGCCTTCGCCACCGCACGAATGCCCGCCAGATTCACCGTGCCAGTAAACCCCTGCTCCCGCGTCCGCCCGTGCACAAAAATTGCCGCCACGCCCACACCCTCCAGCGCACGGGCCAAGTCAGGCGCCGTGATATTCTGATCATCCCAACCCAACCGCATCTTCGCCGTCACCGGAATCTTCACCGCATCCACCATCCCTTTGACTAGCGCCGACGTTTTATCCAGTTCGGTCATCATCGCCGAGCCGCCGCCAATCTTGACGACCTTTTTCACCGGGCACCCCATGTTGATATCAATCGAGTGCACCCCACGCGCCTCGAGCATCACGGCCGCGTCCCGCATCTCCTCCGGCACCGAACCAAAAAGTTGTACCGCCAACGGCTGCTCCGTTGCATTGGTTTCGATCAGCTTGAACGCCTTCTCCCGCTTCTCCAGCAGTGACCGCGCATTGACCAGGTCCGTGGTGCAAAGCCCCACGCCCCCAATCTCCCGCACCACCAATCGGAATGGCAGGTTCGTATAACCCGCCAGCGGCGAGAGAAACAGGTTGCTCGATAATGTCAGCGGCCCAAATCGCATCGGCCCTCAGTATAACGATTTTCCCGGGTCTGGAAACAAGGCAGGAGCGCGGGGCATGCTACCCTCCGTAAGCTGGATTCACTCCTCACGCCTTCCAACTATTAGAACGCGCCGATACAGGTTTCCCTCTCCCCTCAACGGAGAGAGGCACCAAGGGTGAGGGGTGGTTAGGACTGGATGAGCCCCACCCTGAGTTTGATGAGTTTCCTCCTCTAACGTGTCCGGCTCCGCTTCGCATTTGACTCCCTCCTTTTTCAACATCATCTTCTTCCCGCGCGGAGGACGGCCTCCGCGTTCCATATTCACTCAGGGACGACCCTGGCAAACGCATGTATTCGTATGTCATGGTTCGTTCTCGTTATCGCTGGTCTCTTCGAAATCACCTGGGCCGTCTGCCTTAAGCTCTCCAACGGTTTCACCCGTCCGTGGCCAACAATCGGCACGCTTGTCGGCCTCATCATCAGCGTTGGGCTCCTCGGCATCGCCGCCCGCTCCCTTCCTATCAGCACCGCGTACGCCGTCTGGACTGGCATCGGCGCAGTCGGCGCCGTTCTTTGCGGCATTGCCTTTCTCGGCGAGCCATCTACACCAATGCGCCTGGTATGCGTGGGCCTCATCGTCATTGGCATTATCGGACTTAAATTCGCCTGATGCTGTGCTCAAATGAAATAACCGCCGACGTAAACCGCTAATCCCATTATGATGACGCGCCTTATCCCGAAAATCTTCTTCAACCACATGGCTGAAGGCCTGGATCTGTTTGTGAATTGCCTCGGCTTCACCGTGCTCCATCAAGACGAAGATCTCGCCGTGGTTGCGCGCGATGGTGCCAAGGCCTACGTGGTCCAAAGCCCCGAGTGGGCCGCCAAAGACCGACCCGAAATCGCAATTGAAACTGATTCGATCACCGACCTCTACGCCGAGATTTCCGCAAAGCGCCCGGAAATGCTGCACCCGAACTCAAAAGTCGTCGCCAAAAAGCCGTGGGGCGCGCTTGAGTTCGCCGTTCTCGACAAGACCGGAGTTTGTGTTGTTTTCCGCCAGTGGCAATGATGCTCTGAATGGCCATCCATGAGCGCGCTTCCCATCAATTGGGGCAAACCGTGGTCCCCGTATTTTGTCTTTGTTAAAACAACCGCTCTATCCGACGCCGACTTGTTGGCCACCTTGGGTCTCAACTCTTACGTTCCCATAGCATCAGTTGAGTCGCGTTACGACTATATAGCCATTGGTCGCGACTTTCGTTGGACTCACGTTGCCGACAACTTTGGTTACACCCATTGGGCCTCGAAAGATTTCAAGGAGGCCGTATCACGCCTATGCACGCGGTTTGAAGTATTCACCTTTTCGGTTGGAGAAGGTGATATGTCCTTTGATCTCGCCCTTTATCGTGATGGCCAGCGCGAACGGCATTTCGTCTGGGAAGATCGCGACTACTCGGGCGGCAAATTGAGTGAACAATCAGGCCTGCCTTTGGCCGGCGAAGAAGCCATCCCCTGCGGTAAAGATCCTTTGGATGGCCTCTGGCGCGTCGCCTCAGCGTTGGGCATCGAGTCCGACTACACTAAGCTTTCCATGTCGCTTTACGCTCCTACATTGCAACCGCCTCCGAAGCCTTTTCTGCGCAAGTAACGACAAACAAGCTGAATTCCGTCTCCCTGATGGCGATTTTCTCGGCTTTTAGTATCATTCCTCCGCGTGCGCACGATTTACTTCGATTACAACGCCACCACGCCGCTCGACCCGCAAGTCCGCGCGGCGATGCTGCCGTTTCTCGATGACGTCTGGGGCAACCCCTCCAGCATGCACCACGTCGGCCAGCGCGCCCGGTCGTTGCTCGACGACTTCCGCGACCGCACCGCGCGTTTTCTCGGCTCAAAACCCAGTGAAATCATCTTCACCAGCGGCGGAACCGAGTCCAACAATCTCGCCATCTTCGGTGCCGCACGTCTACTCAAGCCAAAAGGCCGCCATCTCATCACCAGCGCCATCGAACACCACGCGGTTCTAAATTGCTTTGAATACCTCGCGAAAAAGGAAGGTTTTGAGCTGACGATTCTACCAGTCGACGCCGACGGCCGAGTTTCCGCGGATTCTCTCCGTCAGGCCTTGCGCCCGGATACCATTCTCGTCTCCGTCATGGCCGCAAACAACGAGATCGGCACTCTGCAACCCGTCGCCGAACTAGGCGCTATTTGCCGCGAACGAGGCGTTTTATTTCACACCGACGCCGCGCAATGGTTCGGCAAAGAGCCGTTCACCGATATCCACCAGTTCAACGCCGACCTGGTCTCGATCTGCGCCCACAAATTTCACGGACCGAAAGGTGCCGGCGCTCTGTTCATTCGCTCACCGTTGCTGCCCGACCCGATAATTTTCGGTGGCGGGCACGAAAATGAACGCCGCGCCGGTACCGAAAACCTTCCCGCCGTCGCCGGTCTGGTCACCGCGCTGGAAAATTTCGTCAAAACACCCGTCTTCCCACACGCACGGATGTCCGCCATGACAACGCGTTTGTCAGATTGCATCAAAAGCATCCATGGCGCTCGACTCGTTGGCTCCTCAACTCAGCGATTGGCGAATACCGTCAGCTTCGTGGTCGACGGCACGGACAGTTTCGCGCTGCTGGCGGGTTTGGATGTGGACGGCATCTGCGCCTCCGCTGGCGCGGCGTGTTCAGCCGGCTCGTTGGAACCATCCCACGTTGTTTCCGCACTCGGCTTGAACCGCGATTTAGCCCGCGCCTTGGTTCGTTTCTCCCTCGGTCGCGAGACGACTGAAGCCGACGTCGACTATGTTATTAACCTCTTACCCACCATCGTGCATCGTGCACAAAGCTCGCGGTAGTTCGTGCAGCTTGCCCGACCACTACCGACAACCCTGCCGATTGCCTGCCGATAGCGTGTGAATAGCTTGTGCCCTCTGTGAAGAACTCCGACCTTTTTGCTTTTCTAAAAGTTATCGGTGGGTTTCTTGGTCGGAAGAGACCTCAGAAACCGTGCGAATTGCAGCCCGATTTCTTGACACCCCGGGTTGTTTGTCTTATTCACACCCCATATTATCTCGGTGTAAATTTCAATTGAGGAAACACTCTTAACCACGCAATGAACCTGACCATCTCGAAGGACCAAATCATTCACGGGCTGCAGGCGGTCCAGAACGTGGTCAGCACGCGGACGACGCTTCCGATTCTCTCCAATGTGCTCCTCGAAGCCGAGGGCAATCGCCTGAAGCTGACGGCCACCGACCTCGACGTCACCGTTACCTGCGCCGTGGAAGCGAGCGTAAAGAAGGGCGGATCCACTACCGTTCCCGTTAAAAAGCTTTTCGGCATCATCCGCGAACTGAACAACGGCGACATCGAACTCGAAGTCGACGAAAAGAACAATTGCAGCATTCGCGCAGGCGCCTCGTTCTACAAGGTCAACGGCTTGGCCGCGGAGGAATATCCGCCGATGCCAAAGTTCAAGGACGAGAAGAAAGTCTCGCTCAAGCAGGAAACCGTGAAGTCCATGATGCGCAAGACCTCCTTTGCCATCTCGACCGACGAATCCCGCTACGTCCTGAACGGCATTTTCATGAGCCTCAAGGACCACAAGCTCACCATGGTAGCCACGGATGGCCGCCGTCTGGCCCTCGTGGACGAAGAAGTCGACGTTACTGAGCAAAGCCAGGGCGAATTTATCGTGCCGGCGAAGGCCGTTAACGAATTGAACCGTCTGCTTCAAGGCACTGGCGAATTGGAAATCCGCTACAGCGAGAATCAAGCGGCCTTCAACCTGAAGGATGACAAAGGCTTTTCCATTCTCATCGTCAGCAAACTCATCGAAGGCAACTATCCCAATTACCGCCAGGTCATCCCCGGCGAAGCGAAGGAGCGTGTCTCCCTCGTGCGCGAAGAATTCCTCCACGCCCTGCGCCGTGCGGAAATCATGACCAGCGAGAAGTCGAACTCCGTGAAGCTCACCTTCACCAAGAACAACCTCGCCATTACCGCCAACAGTCCCGAAGTCGGCGAAGCCCGCGAAAGCATCGCCGTAAACTACAAGGGCAAGGACATGGCCATCGCCTTCAACCCGAAGTACATGATCGACCCGCTGGGCGCCTTGGCCGAAGACGAAGTTTTCTTTGAACTCATCGACGAACTCAGCCCCGGCGTCCTCAAAATCAACGCCCCGTTCCTTTACGTGGTGATGCCGATGCGATTGAGCTAACAAACCACACACATTTCATACGAAAGGCGCGGAGCAATCCGCGCCTTTTTCGTTGGAGCGCCGGTCTCTTGACCCGGCGATTCGTATGTTGCTGTAAAGTGGGCCCACTATTTAACTTATGTAACCAATCACCCTTTTAACTCTTCCCTCGCCCTTGACCCCGCGCCCCTCCGCCCCGATACTGTAAATGTTAGTTTTGGTTGGGGGCGCACCGGTTTCGACTTGGGAGAGGCGCCAGAGGCGGCATGCCGAGGACGATGCGTTGGCCTCGTAAATCACTCGCATCAAACATTAGTTGCTAACGAAGAATTAGCTCTCGCGGCCTAAGGCCCCGACGTTCACCGGCTGACACCTGCTAGGTTGGCTGAACGCAATTGCAGGCATGGGTTAGGCGTGGAGTCAGGCGGGCGTCTACCCGAGAAAATGCTGCGGACTAGATCGTTGGATTCGTGTCGGAAGGTTATCCAGCGTTCGAAAATTTCTTCCGGCTAAGCATGTAGTCGCGGCTGGTAAATTTGCCAAGGACGCGGGTTCAATTCCCGCCGCCTCCACCAACTTGCCCTCAACCCTCGGGCTTCAAATTTTTTCAGCCAATAGCCATTCAGTCAGATACTGCACCAACCTGGTTTTGCTGTCGCATTCACGGATGGCGGCGGGCGGGCGGAAGAATCCGAAGCCTGAACCATAGGCGGCGCCGTTCACGACGCACGCATCGATGCGATTTTCTTCAATCTGTTTGCGGGCTTTGGCCACGGCTTCGTCACGCGTGCCCGCGAGTTCATATTTCCAGCCAACCAAGATGCTGCCGGGAAAGATGCGGCGCATTTGAGCGATTACCTTGGTGGCCGGTTCGAGTTGAATGGTAAGCGCACCCGAGCGGCTGGCGATCTTCGGGGAATCACAATTGCGCCCCTGTTCGTCCGTGACGTGCTTGATTTTGTAGTCGCACAAGGCCGCAACGTGAAAAACCGCGCTGATCTCGTGAGCGCTGGCAATTTCCGTCAACAGCTTTAGCAAGTCGTCATTTGTATTGAATAAACTGACATCGCAGCGCATGTCCGGTCCTGGATGCGTTGCACCGCTGCCTTTCAGGCAAAACACGTTCTGCCCGGCACGAACTAATTCCTCGCTAAGCAGAACACCCAGTTCCCCAGTCGAAAAATTCGTCAGGCGACGAACCTGGTCGATGGGTTCGAAGCTGGGACCGCAGGTGACGATGACTTTCATGATGCTTACGCCGAATTACTCCTGCTCCGCCTGCAACCTCTGCTTGATGCGCTCACGCGCCGCGTCAGGAAGTTTCTGTTGTAGCGGCTCCACTAGTTTGTCCGGGTGTGCCTGCGCGGCATCCCGGAGAAAATGCACCTGCTGCCCATAACGACGGCACCATTTGCAAAGGCAAAGATGAACCCGCAATCCAACCTTCTGCGACGCTGTCAGCGGATGATCCAGCGCCGCGGACTGGAGCCGCGTTGCTTGTCGGCAGCTCGGCGATAGCTCCGCCAGCCGTTGCAGAAATCTCTTTATCATTGCCTGTCTTTTCGTCGCGTGTTGCCGGACATCCTTACACTCAAAATCACTCGCCCGCCTGCTTGCCAAACCAGTTTGTTTCCAAGCAGCGGCGCAGGGCCATCCGTGCACGATGCAGCATGACCCAGAGGTTATTCTCCGAAATATTCAGCATCGCACAAATTTCCTTGCTCTCCACGCCGTCTACTTCGCGCAAGTTAAACACCGCACTGACATTTTTAGGCAGCTTCTTGGAGCAATCACTATAGGTTTTCCAAAACACCTCGCTATCGAGGCTGGCGCCCGGATTATCCCACTCTTGCGGACCCAGCTCGTGAATCCAGCCATCCTTGCCAATTCCATCCGGCACAAAGCGATCATTCTCCTCATCGGAATAAAATTCCAAGTCAGTGAACGACGTTTCACGGCTCGCCTTCCGGTAATGGTCGCAAATCTTGTTCTTTAAGATACCGACGAGCCAGCTCTTCTCCGCGCTGCGGCCTTGAAAGCTTTTCCCACCCTTTAGCGCCGCGAGAAATGTTTCCTGCACCGCATCCTCGGCTTTGGCCGGATCGCGTAATCGCGCCAGGGCATACTTGAAGAGATAATCACCATGCTCATCTACCCAGCGCTCCGGATCGGAGAGACGGGTTGTCGTCGTGGCGGTACTGGCGGGTCCGCCGCTTGCCTTGGAGATTTCTTTCGCCTCGCGCGCCGCGGGAGGCGTGCCGTCGGGATTCTCAACCGCAGTTGGGTTGGTTTCAGACATGATTCGTTTGCGCGATTTTGTGCCACTGGCAGCCGTGATAGCAACTGCCTCCGGACATGAGTCGTGCGAACCGGCCAAAACCTTACAGGGATTTTCCCCGCTGTCCATTTCGGCTGTGATTGCATTTGCGGACGCGCCGGCGATGAACGACCAGTAACTAGCTCTGTCCAATCTGGCATGTAAGGAAGCTGGCACGTTTGCGACCAACCCCTGCCAACCGAAATCGAAACCACGACAATCCGAAAATGAACGCTGTACCCGAAGGTCAGAAACCAAATAGCCGCATGTTTGCGCCGATGCCCGAGGAGCACGTGGAACTCATGCAGCAACACCTGCGTGACGAGAATCTGCCCGAAGCGGTGATGCCGGAGCGCCCCGTTAATCAAGTGCTCAACGGCCAGAAAGCGCTGGTGACTGGTGCGAACTCAGGCATCGGCAAGGCGGTGGCCCTTTCGCTCGCTCACGCCGGCGCGGACGTCGTGGTGAATTACGTCTCCCGCCCCGAAGCCGCCGAAGAAGTTGTCGCGCACATCAAAAGCCATGGCGGCAATGCCTTTGCGCACCAAGCGAACGTCGCCAAGGAAGACGACGTCCAGGCGATGTTCAAAAAGATGATCCAAGAATTCGGCACCATCGACATCCTGGTCAACAATGCCGGCCTTCAGAAAGACGCGCCCATCGACCAGATGACGCTTGCTGACTGGCAGTTCGTCCTCGACGTGAATCTCACCGGACAGTTTCTCTGCGCGCGCGAGGCCATTCGCGAATTCAAACGTCGGGGCATCCGCAAGGAAGTCAGTTGCGCGGCCGGGAAAATTATCTGCATGAGTAGTGTGCACGAGGTCATCCCTTGGGCCGGCCATGTGAACTACGCCGCCAGCAAAGGCGGGGTCATGTTGATGATGAAAAGCATTGCGCAGGAAGTGGCACCGCATCGCATCCGCGTGAACTCAGTCTGCCCCGGTGCCGTGCGTACGCCCATCAACATGGAAGCGTGGGGCACGCCCGAGGCTTATCGCGAATTGATGAAGCTGATTCCCTACAAGCGCATTGGCGAACCCGACGATATCGGTCGCGCCTGCGTCTGGCTGGCGAGCGACGATTCCGACTACATCCACGGCGCCAGCATCTTCGTGGACGGCGGCATGACTTTGTACCCGGGCTTTGAAACCGGAGGTTGAGTTCGTTCGTCTCGATACCTTAACCAAACGCGCATTTTGAGATATGAATACTTCACCCGCCACCCGTCCCCCCTCACGTTCGGATGAATGGCTCGAAGCCGACGGCCTCGGCGGCTTCGCCTCCGGCACTAGCAGCACGATTCGCACACGCCGTTACCACGCCCTGCTGCTCACCGCCACCACGCCGCCAACAGGACGCGTGGTGTTGGTGAACGGGTTCGACGCTTGGGTCGAGCTCACCGGCAAATCGTATTCGCTTAGTTCACAGTGTTACGCGCCGGATGTCGTCGGTGGTGATGGTGCGAACCGCATCGAAAGTTTTGAATACCTGCCCTGGCCGCGTTGGATTTTCAAACTCGACGACGATACCCGCGTCCAACTGGAATTGTTTTCCACTCACGGCGAATCAATGACCTGTCTGACGTGGAAGCTCCTCGGCAAACAAAAGAACGTCCGGCTTTTTGTCCGCCCCTTTCTGTCGGGACGCGATTATCACTCGCTGCACAAGGCCAACCCCGCCTTCCGCTTCGAAGCCGAGATGCAGCCTGACCGTATCACGTGGCAACCTTACGCCGAGGTTTCTGGTGTGACCGCGATCACTAACGCGCTCTACGAACCGGAACCGCATTGGTATCATAACTTTCTCTATACTGAGGAGCAGGCGCGCGGTCTCGATTGTGAAGAGGATCTCGCCGCGCCCGGCATCTTCTCCTCGAATCTCGCCCAGCAGGAAGCCGTGCTGGTGCTAGCGCCGCGCGACGTGGCGGCCAAAATTCCCAACCGCACTAAACCCGTTGAACTGGCGGCGCGCCTGCGTGAACGCGAAAATCTCCGTCGCGAACAATTCTCGTCGCCATTGCACGCCGCGGCCGACGCCTACATCGTGCGCGGCCGTTTGGGCACAACCATAATTGCCGGCTATCCGTGGTTTGCAGATTGGGGGCGGGATACGCTCATCGCCTTGCGCGGGCTTTGCCTCGCCACGGGGCGGTTGGCTGACGCCAAAGAAATTTTACTCACGTGGGCGAGCACGGTCTCCGAAGGCATGTTGCCAAATCGCTTTCCTGACCAGGGCGACCGTCCTGAGTTCAACGCCGTTGACGCCTCGCTGTGGTTCGTGATTGGCGCGCATGAGTTTCTGCAAGCAGCGACCGACGCAAAGTTCACGATATCGAACGCCGAGCGCCTAAAACTACTCGCCGCCTGCGAATTCATCTTGGAAGGCTACGCCAAAGGGACACGGTTCAATATCCGTCTCGATACCGATGGCTTGATCGCCTCTGGTGAACCGGGTGTTCAACTCACGTGGATGGACGCCAAGGTCGGTGACTGGGTGGTGACTCCACGCATTGGCAAGCCGGTGGAAATTCAGGCCCTCTGGCTCAATGCGCTTTTGCTCGCGAGCAAAACCAACGCAAAGTGGACAGAACACTACTTGCGTGGTTTGGAATCGTTCCGCTCACGGTTTTGGAATGACGCCCGCCGTTGCCTCTTCGATGTCGTGGATGTGAATCATCAACCGGGTGTTAATGATCCGGCGATCCGCCCCAATCAGATCTTCGCCGTTGGTGGCCTGCCTAGCGGCTTGTTTGACGATGAACGCGCCCGGCTGATTTTAGAATCCATCGAAGACAATTTGCTCACGCCGCTCGGTCTGCGCTCGCTCGCCGCGAGTGAGCCGGGGTACGTGCAGCGCTACGAGGGTGGCGTGCGGGAGCGCGATGGGGCTTACCATCAAGGCACCGTCTGGCCGTGGCTTATCGGACCGTTTGTCGAAGCGTGGGTGCGCGTCCGTGGCAACGGTCCGACGGCCCGTCAGGAGGCACGTGAGAAATTCCTTAAGCCGCTTTTCGAACATCTGAACGAAGCCGGCCTCGGCCATGTTTCCGAGATCGCCGATGGCGAGTCGCCACACGTACCGCGTGGATGTCCCTTCCAAGCCTGGTCTGTCGGTGAACTGCTACGGCTTGACCAAATGGTTCTCCGCGTGGATGAATTGAAGACGCCCAAACAACCAAAACGCCGCGACAGAGCCTCCCTCTCCCAGCGGGAGAGGGCTGGGGTAAGGGAGAATGCTTCGTAAATCCAAGCGTCTGCGAATTAAAGCTCATGAAGAACACCGCTGAACAAGCCCGCCTCGACGCCATCCATAACGGCGTGCATTGGCGTCAATGGGGCCCGTACCTTTCCGAACGCCAGTGGGGAACCGTGCGAGAGGATTATTCGCCGCATGGCAATGCCTGGGAATATTTCCCGCACGATCACGCCCGCAGTCGCGCGTATCGTTGGGGCGAAGATGGTCTAGCCGGCATCAGCGACAATCAATCGCGCCTATGCCTCTCGCTCGCGCTATGGAACGGCAAGGATCCGATCCTCAAAGAGCGTCTTTTCGGCCTCACCAATTCCGAAGGCAATCATGGCGAAGACGTGAAGGAGTTGTACTACTACCTCGATGCCACGCCGACGCATTCCTACCTCAAGATGCTCTACAAGTATCCACAGCGAGCCTTCCCCTACGCCCAGCTGGTGGAGGAAAACGGACGCCGAAAAAGTGATCCGCATTTGATGGAGTATGAACTGCTCGACACTGGCATCTTTGACGACGACCGTTACTTCGACGTATTCGTCGAATATGCCAAAGCTGACACCGACGACATCCTGATGCTGGTGACGGTTCACAATCGTGGTCCTGAGGACGCGACGATTCATTTGCTGCCGCAACTGTGGTTCCGCAACACGTGGTCATGGAAAAGCAACGGCGCAAAGCCTCAGCTCGCTGCCACGCGCGACGGCATTGAGGTGGTGCACCACGAATTGGGCACCTACAAATTCTGGGCAGATGGTGATCGCGAACTATTGTTCTGCGAAAACGAAACCAATCCACGCCGTCATCACGACCAGCCTGACGCTCAGGGATACTTCAAAGACGGGTTCCACGAATATGTCGTCAGCGGAAATAAATCCGCGGTAAACTCACAGCAGCTCGGAACCAAAGCAGCCGCACATTATCAACTCACGATTTCAGCCGGCGGCTCCGCGAACGTGCGCTTGCGTCTGACCTGTAGCAGCGGACGTCAGTCCGCTCCATCTGCCTTCACCGACTTCGAGAAGATCTTTGCCCAACGCCGCAAGGAGGCCGACGAATTCTACACCGCATTGCAACAGGACATAACAGATGCCGACGCACGTAACGTCCAGCGCCAGGCCTTCGCCGGTATGATCTGGTCGAAACAATTTTTCTATTACGACGTCCCGGAGTGGGTCAAAGGCGACCCGAACCAACCGCCACCCCCGCCGGAACGCAAACACGGCCGCAACGCGGAATGGATGCATCTTAACAACGCCGACATCATCTCGATGCCCGATAAATGGGAGTACCCTTGGTACGCCGCATGGGACCTGGCGTTTCACACCATCCCATTTGCGATGATTGACGCCAGCTTCGCCAAAAGCCAGCTCGTGCTGCTCACACGCGAGTGGTACATGCACCCAAACGGCCAGCTTCCGGCCTACGAGTGGGCGTTCAGCGATGTGAACCCGCCGGTTCACGCGTGGGCCACGTGGCGCGTGTTCCAGATGGACCGCAAACAGCGTCGCGAAAGCAACCCGCGCGATACCGGCGATCTCGTGTTTTTGGAACGCGTCTTCCACAAACTCATGCTGAACTTCACCTGGTGGGTGAATCGCAAGGATGCGCAGGGACGCAATATTTTCCAGGGCGGTTTCCTCGGCCTCGACAACATCGGCGTGTTCGACCGGAGTGCGCCCTTGCCGACGGGCGGATTCATCAATCAAGCCGACGGCACCGCTTGGATGGCGATGTATTCACTGAACTTGCTGCGCATCGCCCTCGAACTCGCGCAGCACAACAAAGTTTACGAGGACATCGCCACGAAGTTCTTCGAGCACTTCCTTGGTATCGCGGCCGCCATCAATACTGACGAGGAGGGCCTCGGTTTGTGGAATAAGCAGGACGAGTTTTATTACGACGAGCTGCGCATGCCTGACGGCCGTGAAATACCGCTCAAGGTCCGCTCCATGGTCGGATTGATACCATTGTTCGCCGTTGAGACGATCGAACCCGATGTAATGAAGGCGCTGCCGGAATTTGCCGGTCGCTTGAAATGGTTCCTTGAACACCGCCCCGAGTTGGCAAAGTTGGTTTCGCGCTGGAATGAGTGCGGCAATCGTGAGCGTCATCTCCTCTCGTTACTCCGCGGCCACCGCATGAAATGCCTGCTCCGGCGCATGCTTGATGAAACCGAATTCCTCTCTGATTACGGCGTGCGGGGCATCTCACGTCAACATCTGGAGCATCCCTACGAGTTCCGTTCGAACGGCGATACGCTGCGAGTCGGCTACTGCCCGGGCGAGTCGCAAAGCGGTCTCTTCGGCGGCAACTCCAACTGGCGCGGCCCGATCTGGATGCCGTTGAATTATCTCATCATAGAATCGCTGCAAAAATTTCATCACTATTACAGCGACGACTTCAAAGTCGAATGTCCGACGGGCTCCGGCCAGTTCAAGACCATCAAGGAAGTGGCCGATGAGCTCGCCGGCAGGCTCACGCGATTATTCCTTAAAGGCGCTGATGGTCAACGGCCTGTGTTAAAGTATCACCCAAAACTCGCGAACGATCCGCAGTTCAAGGACTACGTGCTGTTCCATGAATACTTCCACGGCGATAACGGTCGGGGTGTGGGGGCCTCACATCAGACCGGCTGGACTGGCCTGGTCGCCAAGCTCCTGCAACCGCGCGGCAGGAAAATCGATCGCACGGACGACACCGCTTTCATTCCGCCAGTACGCAAAACACAACCAAAGAAATCTGCTCTAAAACAAAATCTTAAACCTGCATGAAATCGAACCTCCGAAATCTCAACCAAATCCTCACACTTGCTGTCCTCGCTCTTGGCGGGCCGACTTTGCTCGCCGCCACACCGCCGCAGGTCGGCGAAGCTGCACCCGCCTTTACGTTGAACACGCTTGATGGCAAAGCCATCACATTGAAGGACGAAACGACGAAACAACCGGTTGTGCTCGTCGTGCTGCGCGGCTGGCCCGGTTATCAATGCCCGGTGTGTACCAAGCAGGTGCATAGTTTCGTGGAAAAGGCCGCTGAGTTTTCCGGGAAGGCGACGGTGCTGATGGTTTATCCCGGCCCCGCTGCGAAATTGAAGGAACACGCCGAGGAATTTCTGAAGGACAAAAGCTGGCCAAAGGATTTCGTATTTGTGACCGATCCGGATTACACGTTCACCAAGGCTTACGGCCTGCGCTGGGATGCTGCGGGCGAAACCGCCTATCCCTCCACCTTCATCGTAGACAAGTCTGGCACGGTGCGTTTCGCCAAAGTCAGCAAAGATCACGGCGGCCGCAGCAACACTGCCGAAGTGTTGAAAGCACTGGCGGAAGTTAAGTGATCGATTCTGGTTATCGCTGGCGGCAACATTGTAAGGTTCGTCCCGCCCTTCCGACCTATGCTCAATGAACGATCATTTCGATGTCATCATCATTGGCACAGGTGCAGGCGGCGGGACGTTGCTGCATCGTCTCGCCGCAACGAATAAACGCATTCTCGTCTTGGAGCGCGGACCCTTTCTGCCGCGCTCCAAGGACAACTGGGATTATTTCGGCTCGTTCCAGTATTACTCGAAAGAGACGATGTACAATCGCGAGGGCGGCGAGATTCATCCCGGCTTTTCTTATCACGTCGGCGGCAACACGAAGGTGTACGGCGCCGCGCTATTTCGGTTGCGCGAAAAGGATTTTGAATCTTACCGGCATCACGACGGCCTCTCGCCCGAATGGCCCCTCAAGTATCGCGATTGGGAACCGTACTATTCACGCGCCGAGGAGCTTTACCAAGTCCATGGCCAGGCTGGTGCGGATCCGACGGAACCGTGGCGTTCGCGGGAATATCCGTACCCGCCCATTAGCCACGAACCGCGTATCGCAGAAGTGTTCGCCGATCTTAAAGCGCGCGGCCTTAAACCTTATCCTGCGCCAATGGGCATCCGCCTCAATGAAGCCGCAATGCACTTAAGTCCGTGCATCCGCTGCAACACATGCGACGGCTACCCGTGCATGATCCACGCGAAGTCAGACGCGGACGTCATCGGCGTGCGGCCATCGCTGTCGAAGTCAAACGTGACATTGCTCACCGAGGCGAAGGTGCTTCGATTGAACACGAGCCCGTCTGGGCGCGAAGTGACGAGCGTCATCGCTGATGTGAAAGGCGAGCGAATGGTGTTCGCGGCGGATATGGTCGTGGTCGCCTGCGGCGCGGTGAATTCTGCGGCGCTGTTGCTTCGTTCTTCAGACGACAAACATCCTGCCGGTCTTGCAAACAGTTCCGGACTCGTGGGCCGCAACCTGATGAAACACGTGCTTGGGTCGCTTGTTGCCGTTTCAACAGAAAAGGTAAATCGCACTAAGTTTCCCAAAACGATGGCGCTCAATGATTTTTACTGGGGCGAGCCGGGATACGATTTTCCGATGGGGAACGTGCAATTGATGGGACGTAGTGCGCTGGAGGGCATCCGCTCGCAGGCAGCGCAGTTTGCACCGCTCACCCCGGAGGAAGTGGCGGAACACGCGGTCGAATGGTGGCTTACTTCGGAGGATTTGCCGGAAGCGCGCAATCAAGTTCGTGTGAATGACAACGGTATCGTGATCGATTACACCGAAAACAATGCTGCGCCGTTTGACCGCTTGTTGAACCGTTGGACGGGCATCTTAAAGGAGATCGACAGCCGGGCCTCGGGGGTTAAGACAGGCTATTTCCCGACGAAGATGCCGATGCACAGCCTGGGACATCAGGTCGGGACATGCAAATTCGGCGAAGACCCGAAAACTTCAGTTCTCAATCTCGATTGCCGCACCCATGACGTGGAAAATCTTTATGTAGTCGACGGCAGCTTCTTCGTCTCCAGCGGCGCCGTTAACCCAACGCTTACCATTGTGGCAAACGCATTGCGTGTGGGTGATCATTTGGCGAATCGCCTTGGAGCGACTGTCGAGTCCGCAAGTTCTGGGCGGATGACAGGAACTTTGAAAGTGCCGGCGCTACCGGAACTGGAAGTAACGTGTTCTTAACCTAGTACTGGTGTTGTGCGGCAAAGAACATCTCGACAGGGATGGAGCTGCCAAACAAGGTATGCCCATGATTGTTATCCTCAGTGGAACCAACCGGCCGGGAAGCAACACACGCAAAGTCACCGCGCACGTTGAGGCGATTTACAAATCACTGGGCGTGAAAACACAGTTGCTCGATCTGGCAGAAATGCCGCCTGAAATTTTTTCGCCCAGTTCCTATGCCGAGAAGCCCGCCAGCTTTTCCAGATTCACCGATGCGATCCTCGCAGCAGATGGCGTCGTCATCGTTACTCCGGAATATAACGGCGGTATCCCGGGTGTACTGAAATACTTCATCGACATGCTGCCCTTTCCGGAGAGCTTCGAACAGCGGCCAGTTTGCTTTGTCGGGCTCGCGGCGGGAATCTGGGGCGCCCTTCGACCGGTGGAACAATTGCAAGCCATCTTCGGTTATCGGAACGCCTTCATTTTTCCTGGCCGCGTCTTCATGCCCGGTATCGGCAAGTTGCTCGATGCTGCCGGCGAATTCGCCAACGATGAAATTCCCAAGCGCCTTCGCGGCCAGGCGACCGGCTTCGTGGACTTCGTCGAAAAGCTGCGTGAGAAAAAACTGAAGAGCGGCCAATAGCGTCCGGCTAGCAGGCTTCGGCTTTAAGGCTCATAAAATACACGTCGGTGATTTTCCGGGCGCCTAGCTGTTCGTAGAACGACGCGGCCAACGTATTCGGTCCGAAGACCGACCAAATCATTTCGCCCGCGCCCCGTTCCCGGGCCACGCTCGCCGCCCTTTCCATGAGCGCCTTGCCTGCGCCCTGTCTGCGAGCGGCCTCGTCCACATAAAGATCCGCCAAGTGCAAGGTGCGTTGTGCGCGATCGGAATCATAGCCCATGTGGTAGAGTAAATAGCCAATCACCCCGCCGTCGACCGTGGCCACGAGCCCTTCAAATGCCGGGTTCTCGCCGAACCCGTCGCGCAGGCAGGTTTCAGCAGTCAGTTTGAACTCGGTCGTATCGCCCAAGGCACGCAAGTAATCGGCAAACTGACGGGCGAGGGTTCCGATAGCGCTGGCGTCGGCTGCGAGCGCCTGACGGATTACAATAGGCTGTGACATGCTGTATCTAGGTCTGGTGACGCAAAAAATCCTTACAATAGCCTGTAAGTTTTCCCAGACCACGCCGACAAAGCATCATGAATCAAATACATTTCAAAGGATGCATTGCTGGCCTTGTATCGATGATGTTGCCAGTTGGCCTGACGTTGAGCGCCAGCCCGCTGCCGCCCGTCATCCATAGCGTGGCCGTTACCAATGGCATGTTGCGGCTCGATTGGCAGGATGGCCGGGCGACTTACCAAGTACAGACCGCCCTCAGCACCGACGGGTCTTGGGTGAATGTGGGCAATCCGACAACCAATACCGTCGCGCTCGTATCGATCACCAACTCACACTCGCTTTACCGCATCGTGTCCGATTACACGGCCCAATATTCGGTGGCATTCAATGCGACGTGGAGCCAGACGACGCATCCAAGCAACTGGCCCGCAAACCCGCATTTTTCAGGATTGGTCGGCGGCACGCACAACGCGTCGGTGCATTTCTATCGTTTGGGAGAAACGGCGAGCGAGGGCATACGCCTGATGGCCGAGCAGGGACAAAAAACCACGCTGCTCAATGAAATCGCACCCGCTATCGCGAACGGCACCGCCCATTTACAACTCTCCGGTGGCGGAATCAACCCAAGTCCGGGCAGTGTCTCCCTGACATTCCCTGCACCGATGCGCCGCGACTTCTCGCTGGTAACACTCGTCTCAATGATTGCGCCCAGCCCGGATTGGTTCGTTGGCGTGGATAGTCTGGACCTCATCGAAAACGGGCAATGGGTTACGAACAAAACCGTCACGTTGTACGGTTTGGACGCCGGCACTGATAGTGGCGTCAGCTATCAGTCTCCCGATCAAGTGACCACACCGCGCGGGCTTGTGACCCAGTTCGCGGACTTTCCGGCCTTGGTGAACGGCCAAATTGTCCCCTTCGGGACCTACACCTTTACCCGGCTGGATTGATTCGGGTCAGGGGTGTAAGGAAACACGCGCCGGGGCGACAGATAATCGTAGCGCAACTGGGATACATTGCGCCTGCCACCATGGATTATTTGCATTACATCAGCCAGGGCATCGGAATTCTGGGGGTGTTCGTGATTTGTCTAGGCGTGGCAACGGGGCTTGTTCGTTTGGTTCGTTCCGAAATCAGCGCCGCCCAGGGAGGCGATGCGGAGTCGTCCCGGCAGCAGCTTCGCCATTTACTGGGTTATTACCTGTTGCTTGGTCTCGAATTTCTTATTGCGGCGGACATCATTGATACTTTGATGAAGCCCAGCGCGCAGGACCTGCTCGTGCTTGGCACCATCATCGTTATTCGCACAGTCATTAGCTTCTCCTTGAACGCGGAGTTGAAATCCCAGCGGCGGCAGCAGACCGCGTCTTCTTGATAATGGCCGCCGTATTTCTCATCGCGCTCGGGAGCTACATGGCGTGTGGATTTCTATTCGCCGTGGCGTTTGTTCTTTTTGGTGCCGGTCGTATTTACCCGCACGCGGCGCATGGAACATGGGGCTTTCGCCTCCTAATCATTCCTGGTGCGACGGCGCTGTGGCCATTCTTACTGCGTCGTTGGCTTCGCGGCATTCACGAACCACCTGAGCAATGCGACCCGCATCGCCGTGCGGCGAGCGGCCTGCGTTTACCATGATTCGCCCGCTACGCATTTGTCATCGTCGCATCTTTATGGTGCTGGGACTGCTGCTGCCGATTGCCTTTGGCCTCGGCATCGCGGCGCGCAACCAAGTGCCGGTGGCCGCAAACTTGCCAGCAGCCCTCAACACCCCGGCGCGACCTTTTGTCGCGAGTGATTGGGAACAGACTGACATCTTCACGAACGCGCCGGTTTATGCACATACGCTACGGCCGACGGTTCGCGGCCACCGCGCGATTTCCCTTTCCGCCGAGCCGGGGTTTGTGAAGCCCGACCTCCTGGTGTATTGGGCGCCGGCCCAATCGGGAGCAGCGGATAAACTTCCCGCAAACGCCGTTTTGTTGGGGGCGTTCAACCTGCCTGAGCTAACATTGCCAGCTGACGCCGCCAAAACGGACGGCGTCGTCATTCTCTACAGCCTCGCCGATGGTGAAGTCGTGGCCGTATCGCGCCCAGTCCGCTTCGACGATTCGACAAAGTAACATTTCAACAAACATGGGCGTCAACTACATCGCAGTTCAGTGGAATCGGCAGAAGAAGATCTATGACGCCGTGCTGGTGGGCGGCGTGGCGGCATATCTCCTCATCTTCAGCGCGTTGACCAAGATGATATTCTCCCGCGTCACGGACGAGATCATGCTGATTCGCGCATTCGGTTCGGGCGCGTTCCTTTTGCTGCACGTGATCCTGTGCATCGGCCCGCTATGCCGATTGAATCCGAGATTGCTACCGCTTCTTTATAATCGGCGGCACGCGGGGGTGACTTGTTTCCTCCTCGGCTTGATCCATGCGGTTCTGGTCGCCGCCACCTACCACGCCGGCAGCGACACGAATCCGGTACTGAGCATCTTCATATCAAGCCCGCTGAATGGCAGCGTATCTGGCATACCGTTTCAGCCGTTTGGTTTCATCGCATTGCTCATCCTGTTTTTGATGGCGGCGACGAGTCATGACTTCTGGCTGGCAAATCTAAGCGCGCCAGTTTGGAAGACTCTGCACATGCTGGTGTATCTCGCTTATGCGCTACTCGTCTTGCACGTCACCTTCGGTGCACTGCAAGGAGAAGCGAGCCCGGTTTACGTCGGCGCCATGGCAATTGGACTCGTGACCGTGCTCGGCCTCCACCTTTCAACTGCGCGAAAGGAACGGGGGTCAGATGAACGAGATGGCGCGTGGCCAGAACACGCAACCCGCAACCTGCAACCCGAATTCATCGACGCGTGCGCGGTCGCAGACATCCCCGAGAACCGCGCCCGCATCGTATGTGTGTCTGGCGAACGCGTAGCCATCTTTAAATACGATGGCAAAATCTCAGCCGTCTCCAGTGTTTGTCAGCATCAACTTTCCAGCACAGTGGGATCCGAAGCTTGGAATTCACGTGACTTGAAGTCGCGGC
>JADMIO011638306.1_pt1 | contig 109282 bp, 106 predicted proteins | sample 8958161 | NCBI WGS metagenome assembly JADMIO01 (sample SAMN16585339, study PRJNA669376) | soil metagenome | isolation source: Crop rotation soil | place: USA: Cullars Rotation, Alabama | collected 2011
CGCGACAACTTGTCCACGTGGAATTCTAAGCTTAGGATCCCAATGTGCTGGAAAGAACTCGCCAGCTGACCGACCGTCTTCTGGCTCGGATTCGCTTGGCAGAGTTATGAGCAAGATCGATGCCAGAGAGTTTTTTCTTTTAAAATCAATGGTGATCTGGATAAAGCCGAGGCGATGTGTAAGCGGAATTTACAAATTTTAGGCTCTCCTGGGCCAGCTCAAGTGTTAAGCAACGTCGCCAGAGGCAGCCTTACCGAACGACTGCTGGCTCTGGATGCGGGCCATCCGATCCGTCCCAGGAACACCAGGTCAGCGGCGGCGCCGAGCACGGCCTGAGCCTTGGTGGCAAGCTTGGCGGCGGCTTTGCGGGCGGCCGGAAGCACCGTGAAGTCCTGGCCGGCATAGGACCAGAAAGCCAGAATTGCAACGCATGGTTGCATGACCAGGCCGAGCTTTGTGGCGGTCAGCCAAAAGCGCTGGACAGCCTGTCCCGCTTCTAAAATCCGTATGACCGCGTCTTCCGCGACGCGGGGCCTCAGGCGAATGGCAAAATAGGCGCCCGAAAAAAATCCCGGCAGGAAATCCATCTGCAAGGAGGCGAAGGCGGGCGCACCCAAAGCGTTCATCATTCTGGTGCGGTCCCAGCTGGCCATGGACCAGCGTGTCAGCAACAAGGTGACGGGGTCGATACCCAAGGCCTGGGAAGGAATGGCGTGCTCGCTCTGCCTGTGGTCCCAATCCACAATGCTGCGATGGATCGCAAAAGTCTCCGGGATGGAAAGCCGGATGGTGGTGGCCAAAGCGCTCAGGCGTGCGATCCGGAGGCGGTCCGGGCAGCTCTCATACCACTGGACCGCCATATCCCGGTTCATGGTCTGGGCAAGCTGGCGCTTCTGAGCTTCGCTCAGCGCCCGCAGCTTGAAGGCCCGCCGGTCCACCGAACGGCGCGTTATTTCCCGGAAGAGATCCGGCTGAGAAATTGCGCCAGCCTCGGAAAAATGAACTGCTATGCGATCGATGCCGTCCGCCGAACCGGCATACTGCCAACCCGCCTTCAGTCCGAATGCCGGCGCGGCGATCTGAATATTTTCCAGCAATCCGCCGGCCGAAATGAGGGTGGGCTCGCCATCGCGGTATTCATAAATGTTCGGATTGGCGCGCTGGATCAGCACGTCTATGTCGCGATCACTCTTGACACGAAAACGCCAGGGCTGAGCGTTATCGCCGCTGGGTGCCCAGCGGGCGGCGTCCAGGATCGCTTCAACCGCCTTGGGCGGAGCCAGATTGGCCATCGCTCGCGATCCCCAGCTGCTTGCGGATAGTGCGCTCTGCGATATTGCCCTTGAGCCGCTGCAAAAAGCCATTGTTTCCCGGACTGCGGACCGTGCGGAATTTGTTCAGATAGGCATCGAAATGGTAATGGTAGGGGGCGGCACGCACCTCTCCCCGCTGCAAAAGCATCTTCACCACCTGGGCGGCGGTGAAGGACGCGCAAAGCTGTACCCCGATAATGGTGGAAGGCGCTTTTTTCTTTGCCAGATCGACGCGTGTTGGTTCGACAAGATAAGCCCGATGCATTCCCTTTGGTGTCAAGCCCAGCAGGAAATTCAGATATTGGCGAAGCTCGGGCTGGCCTTCGAACCGGAAATAGTCCTCAAACGACATTCCGCCGGGCATGAAGGCGAGGAACGCCACGCCCATTCCGACGGGAGCAGCGGTCACCGCCGGTATGCCGAGTTCCCGGCAAAGCTTGAAGGTTTTTCGCCGGATGCCGATAGCAAAGAAATCGAACCCGTCGATGAACAAGTCCACGCCGGAGAGAAACTGTTTTAGGTTCTCTTCGCTGATGCCATTTGCAAACTCAACCAGGCGCGTTTCAGGATTGATGTCTCTGGCCATTCGGGCAAGGACCGACGTCTTGCTTTCCCCGATAGTCGACATGGTTGCGCCAACTTGGCGATTGAAATTGGCAAGTTCGAAGGAATCCAAGTCGGCAATGTGAAAACCGGCCACGCCAAGCCTGGCAAGGGTTAGCAGATGGACGCCGCCCACCCCGCCCATGCCTGCTATGGCAATCGTTTTGCCCCGAAGCCGCTGTTGCTCCTCCTCGGTGAACCAGCCCAAGTTTCGGTCAAAGGCTTCTCGATAGGAAAACTGTCCGGTCATTGCCAAGCCCGTCGAATCAATAGCTAGCAGTCTGACGTAGCTTATAATGTCCCGCCAAGGCAGGGTCGGAAATCATAATCGGCGGGACGTAAGGGCTGGCGTTACGCGACAGCCAGATTTTTGATTTTGGCCAAAAGCTTGTCCTGAAGAGTGCCGCCATCGGTCAGCACTTCCCAGCATTGCGGATTGATGCGGCGCGCTATTTCCAACATGTCAGGCAGATAGCAATAGCAGGGCTGGCGAATCCCATGATGCATAACCAACGGCCCGACCGGCGTGTAACAAATTCCCATACGCGCCAACAGCCGCAGAAATTTCGGCTCCATAACGGCTGTCCAGTACCACACATCGCGCCGCACGCTTTCACGCAGCACGAACTGCAAAAGGCTCAGAAAGGCCAAATTGGCTTCCCGAGCGGCGTCGGCCCGGCTCGGTATGGAGATATCCAACTGATCCGATTTGCGGCGGCGGAATTCCTTGGAGATCGCAAATCGGGAGACTTCGATGGTCTGCGCCGGATTGACATAGTCTGCCAAGTTCAAAGAGCTGGCGCGGAGCAGCGCGGCGACCGGAAAACTGTCTTCTGCACCGGAAATTGGCAGGATCATGCGGGCGCTGCCGATGGCGCCGCGCGAAGGACGGTGAAACAAAACCCCCTGGATGGAATGCGGGTCGTAAGGATCCGTTTCCAGGCCATCCGGATGCTCATCGGCGTTTTCGAATTTGCGTTCCAAACAATAGACTTGAAACCGCAACGCATGTGCAGCATCGCGCAAAGCGGGTGAGTCGGCGAGAACCGTCAAAAAATACTTGTTGTGCTGGGCCAGCAGACTTTCATTGCGCGTACGAAGATCGGCTTCTGACGCGGGGGTCAGAACCTCCTGGACCATCGCATTCATGTGTTACCACTCATCAATACCCGCACACAGTCTAGGAATGGAGCGCATTACAACTGTTTAAATGCTTCGTACGATTTTGAGCTATTTCCTGGCGCCCGGAACACCTCTGCGCAACGCGCCATCAGGTCTTCTGAATTCATTAACCAAACAACTGCTTGTGCTGAAGCAGTGATATTCACTTGTGGAACATCATTGCCGACCCCTCGGCAATGTTATCCGCCGTCTCTTTTGCGAGCTGCCCCCTAAAATAGGCAAGAAGTTGTGCAGTCCGCCCTTATTTGCATTCTTAACGCAAAGTTGACTTCACTCAAGAAGTTTTCGGCTTCCAATGACAAACAATTTCTCGCTAACAAAAAAAGCGCGGCGCAGGCGAGAGATTGAGTGCAAGTTTTCGCTTTCATGGCCTGGGCTGCGAATTCGAGCGGCCACGCTGTTTGGGAGCGATCTTGATATGGCCGCATTTATTACCGGCGCGCGAAGCCTATTAACTAATTACGATACCGATTGCTCGAAGCGATTTTGAAGTTTCTGCGAAGTTCCTCTCTCGCGCCAACGTTGTAAAAATCACCCAATCGTCGCGCTATGGAGACACAGTGTGTCTTGCCTCTTGCTACCCGGGCGCTTCTCCAGCCGGACGATCACCAATTCCATGTTTTAGCGCCACAGTGAAACGCCTCTGTGATGTGTCCCCCATGCCGCCTTTACGAATTTGCCGTCGAGCCGGTCCATTTTCGCCTGGGGAAATAAACGCATGCCGTTTGAATTTCGTGGTTCCGCCAGCATGGATCCGCCCATGCGCAGGATACGCTTTGCCGGATACCCTGGCATCTATGCGGCGCTTATCGATGGTAATTCGCGAAATCTCAACCGAGCGCTGCGGCTTCCGGCGGAATGACCGGCGCCAGCAATGAAGAATTCAAGGAGGTTTTCGAAATCTACAAAGACACCGTCCTCGCCATCGCATCCAGAAAATTCGGCAATGGTGAATTACGCCCATGCATCACCAATAAAGATATCGCCTGCTCCTGATGATGAGGTGAGGCAAAAGCCCGGACCATGTGCCGGGCACGAAAAACGGCCACCGAATTCCAAATGAAGGCCAACGACCCGCTCGGTTCGCTGCGGTTAAAGCAATCTCCGAGCAATAGATGTCAAAGCCCTGTTATAACTGCGAAATTTCCGAGCCAGATGGGCCCTTTTTTGCTTGGCACGGGCAAAAATCGGCTGAACAGACAAAACCCGCCTGTTTCGCCGAATTTGGGCTATAGATTGAATTCGGCAATTATCACCATCACTCTGCCTAAGGCCATGGGTGCATTGCAATTTTATTAACTATCAATATCTTATGAGCTTCGGCATAGGGTTTGATTCTTCGTACGGGGGCCAAAATGCAAAACGGGTTTTTCAAAACCAGCCGCGTATTATCGCTGGCCGTGCTGGTGCTGACCGGCTTGGCGGGTTGCGCCGCACCGGGGACTCCGGCGGCGCCCGTTTCGACGGCTTCCGCTGAACCGGCGCCCTATCTGATCGGACCGGGCGATACCTTGGATATCTCGGTCTGGCACAATCCAGAATTGTCCACCAAAGTGCCGGTGCGTCCCGATGGCCGTATTTCCACCCCCCTCGTCCCTGACGAAACCGCGGCGGGAAAAACACCGCAGCAGCTTGGTCACGACATTGAAACCGCGCTGAAAAAGTATGTCGCCGACCCGGTTGTGACCGTGATGGTCAGCAGCTTTGTCGGCTCTTATGGTGAGCAAATCCGCATAGTCGGGGAAGCCGTGACTCCTAAGGCCATCCCGTTTCAGGCGCATATGACGGTGCTTGATGCGATGATTGCGGCAGGCGGCCTGACGCCCTATGCGGCCGGCAACAGGGCGAAAATCTTGCGTCATGCCGACGGAAAAGAAGAGAATCTGAATGTGCGGCTGAGTGATCTTCTCAAGGACGGAGATCTCGGCGCCAATACGGATCTTCGTCCAGGCGACGTTATTATCATTCCTCAAACCTTCTTTTGATGCCGGCGCCCGCCGGTGCTTCGCTCGGTGAAGATCGCGCGTAGCGGAGCCTAGCAATGTTTGCAGTTCGCACATCGTGTTTTCGGCGCGCGCTGATCGGCTCTGCGATGTTTGTCCTGATTGGGACAAGCGATCTGGCGCTGGGCCAGACTTTTGACGGGACTAGATTCGACGGTGGCCTGCCCGCAGGACCGATCGTTTCTTCCGGGGGGACGGCTTCCCCCCTCGTCCCACCTCCCGGATCATCGCAGTCTTCCCCCGACACCTCCCAGCCACAACTGGATTATTCCGATACGGAGAAGGCAACGACGTTGGAACGGACTTCCTTAGGCGGCGGGACAGATTCAACGTTTCGATGGGATGCCAACGCGCTGTTTAGCGAGTCCTATTTAACCAACGCAGCGGGGGTCGCCGGCAGTGATCAGCCAGACTATATGTCCGCGCTGGGCTTCTCGGCGAATGCGCATGAACACACGCGCAGTCTCTCCTTCGATGCCACCTACAATTTCACCGCCGACTTTTACGCCAATAACACCGTACCGACACAGATCAGCAATTTTCTGCAAGCGATTGGCACGGCGCAGATTATTCCCGAATACCTCAATTTGAACCTTCGAGCGTTCGCCCAACCGATTGTCACCAGCGGCCTTGGCGTTCTCACGGCCGGCAATCGTCCGGTCCCAGGCACTTATCAAAATTCTTACGGTTATTATGTTACGCCGGTTCTGGTGTTCCGGTTTGGCGACTTTGCCTCATCCCAGACCGTTCCAAGCTATGGCCAGATTTATTTCACGTCTCCGACCGGAACCAGCGCAGCAAATACCATTCCCGGACTTCGCGGGGCACAAGACACGACCCTGCGGTCGTTAACCGAAACCATTGCCAGTGGACCGGACTTTGGTCGCCTGAACTGGACACTCGTCGGCAATTTCAGTGAGACCGATAACACGCGATCTCTTCTGACCGAAAAGAGCGGCGTGGCGAATTTACAGTATGCCATCGACTATGAATGGTCGCTGATCTTAACCGGCGGATATGACGACATAAAGAACTCTATTCCCTTGACCTCAAAGATCTCGGCGCCGTTCGCGCTGGCGGGATTTGGACTGAGGTTGGGAACAGATTTCGAATTCGAGATCGAAGCTGGCGAACGGTATAAAGAATTCAGCCTCACGAGCAATTTACGCTGGGCTTTCACACCGACAAGCCAAATTACCGGCGCGGTAAATGATTACATCCAGACGCCGGAAGGCCAGTTGCTCAACAACCTCGGAAACGTGAGCACGCTATCCAACGGCACCGTCACCTCCAGCCAAAATGTGTTCGCCAACGGAACTGGATCGTCGCTTGGTTCATCCAGCATCCAGTCTTCCGACAATCCGGCGCTTGACCAACAGCTCTCCCGCTATCAAACCGGAAACATCACCTGGGTAGAGCAACTGGGAAGGAATAGCCTGGCATTTTCGCTGTATGGAACACGCAGGACCTATCTGGCTTCTGGCTTCACCGGCCCCCAGACGAATATTTCCTGGGGAAGTACTCTTACCGTTTCCCGCAATATCACTCCCTTGCTCCGTGGCAATTTGGGCGTTTCTTATACAAGCGATCAGGAATTTGGCGGCGAAGGCAACACCGTGGGCGTGCAAGGCAGCCTTAACTACGCCCTATCGAGGGCGACAAATGTATATTTGCAGTCCTCTTATCTGACCAGGGACTCGTCACCGACGTTGCAGGCGCTTTCGCCTTTAACAGGCAACCTTTCCGACTTTATCGTCACGGTTGGCATCTCACACGCTTTCCAGTGATGGTGTCGGAAATAGTGGAGCTTGAAAAATCACCGGCGACATCCGGTACCCTTCATATCCGCGCTATGCAAGCGCAGGACGCCTCCAAATGGGAGACATTTGTGTTTTCCCATCCGGAGGGGACCTTCTTTCATCGTGCCGGATGGGAGCGTGTTTTCGCGAGCATCTTCCGGCTTGACACACGCTACATGCTGGCAGAGCGCGGCGGCGAGATTGTTGGCGTACTGCCTCTGGTGCTTCAACGCAGCTTCCTTTTCGGGACGGCTCTACTGTCGCTGCCATTTTGTGTCGAAGGAGGTCCGCTAGCCCTGGATAGCGAAGCAGATGCCGAGCTGACCGCAGCCGCAATCGCCTTGCAAAGCCAAGCTGGAGCTCCCTATCTGGAGTTCCGTTCCCGGAAAGCGAGGCGCGACGGATGGACTTCGCGCAAAGATCTCTATGCGACGTTCATCAGGCCTATAAGCCCCGACGACAAGGAGAACCTGCAGGCCATTCCGCGCAAACAGCGCGCTGTCGTGCGCAAGACCCTGGAAGGGAAGCTAACGAGCGAAGTTAACGCTGATATCGGCGAAGTGTTCGATGTCTATGCCGAGAGCGTGCGCAATCTCGGCACGCCCGTTTTTCCCAAACGCTATTTTCCTTTCCTCCAGGAAGTTTTCGGCAAGGATTGCGACACGGTAACGATCAGGGAAAATGGCGTCCCGGTCAGCGCCGTTCTCAATTTCTACCATGGCGATACGGTTCTGCCCTATTATGGCGGTGGAACCTCGCTCGCCCGCCGCAATGGCGCCAATGATTTTCTCTATTGGGAGGTCATGCGTTATGCCGCGGGGCGCGGTTACCGGAGATTCGATTTTGGCAGAAGCAAAGCGGGAACCGGCGCCTTTGCTTTCAAGAAAAACTGGGGCTTTGAGCCGTCATGGCTTGAGTATGAATATAATTTTTTGCCCGGCCGTTCCATGCCGGACAAAAATCCACTCAATCCCAAATATGCGCTTCTGATCCGCGCCTGGAAAAAATTACCCCTGCCGGTGGCGAATTTCCTCGGCCCGTTCCTGATAGGTGGCCTCGGTTAATGCCTTCGCGCCCGCCTAATGCCAGCTTTGCGCCAGCTTGTTGGCTTCCGCCAGATCGTCAAACTTGACCTGACTTGCCAAAACAGATTTCAAAAGCCCTTTCGCCGCTTCATGGCTTCCGGTGGCATCCAGGCTCAAGACAAGATGATAGGCAATCTCGCCATCCTTGGGTTGGAGGTCGTGCGCTTTTTTGAGGAGCGGCAGGCTGTCGGCCGGTTTGGCGTGTTTGAGCGTGAGCCAGCCGAGTGTGTCGAGGGCCTCGGGTGATTCCGGTGCGGCCGCCACAGCCCGCGTAGCCAAGGCAATAGCCCCTTTTGGATCCTGATCTCGCGTGATCCAAGCGAGATTATTCAAGCTTGCGACATTGTCGGGATCTCTTTTCAGAACTTCCCGGAATTGCCGGCTGGCCTCACTGTTATTGGCTTGCTGCATCTGGAAGGACGCATATTCCAGCCGGACGACAACATCGTCCGGATTCTTGGTGACCCAATTGCTCAAGGCATCGCTTGCGGATTTCATGTCACCGCTGTTGGCGTAGGTTTGCGCCATTCTCATCAGGACACCACTGTTTGGCGTAACGGAGAAATTTTTCTGGTAGACCGCCATGGCTTGATCCCGACGGCCGGCCCGCAAAAGCGTGTCGCCGACCAGGATATCGGCTTGTGTACCCGGATTGGCGGTCTGGTAGGCCTGCGCGGACGCTATCGCTCCATTTGTGTCCTTTTCGGCAAACTGCAAATTGATTTGCGCCAGGCGCACATCCGCTGAATCCGGCGCCAGCTTGAGCGCGTTCTTCATGGCAGCGTTCGCGCCGGCTTGGTCGCCATTCGCAAAAAGCGCATTCCCCAGCAATATTTGCGGACCCGGAGCGTTTGGAGTCAAAGCGGCCAACCGACGGAATGTTGCGACGGCGTCTGCCTTTCTGCCCAATGCCTGTTGACTGCCCCCCAGCGCCACCATGCCCTCAGCACTGTCAGGGTCGACTTTGAGCAGATCGTTCGCGGCCTTGAGCGCGCCGGCATTGTCCCTGCGGCCCGCGAGATAGCGAATCAAAGCCAAGTGAGGAGCCGGATTCTTGGCATCCTGCTTCATGGCCTGGGCAAGCACACTACGCACCTGCCCGTCCTTGCTTTGTCGCGCTGAAATCTCCGCCAGCTTCAGATAGGCGGCCATATTCCGCGGATTCAACTTCAAGATGGTATTGACGTCGAAAGATGCCTCGTCAAACCGGCCCGCCTGCTCCAGCGTGTCGGCGCGGCCAAATAAGGCAATGGCGTTTTTGGGGTCGGCCTGAAGAGCTTTACCATATGCTGCCAAGGCCTCGTCCGTATTATGTTGAGCCGTGAAAACGGCGCCACGCAATATCAGCGCACTTGTGCGCTGTGCCGGATCGGTGCCGATTTTATCGGCGGCCGCCAGCGCGTCGGCAAAACGCCCGCGCGACAACAAGGCAGGGATGAGCTGGCTCACCAATTGAAGATCGGTCGGTTTTTTGTTCACCGCAGTGGTCAGATCCTTCAAGGCTTGCTCGGGCTGGCCCATCTGTGCCTCGAGATTGACCATCTCCAGCGTTGTTTCGTCCGTGCCTTTTCCCGACTGGGTCAATTTTTCAAGCACACCGAGCGCTTCGCTCTGTCTGTTGGCTTTGACATAAATCGCAACGAGCGCCTGTGCCGTTGCCGGATCCAGCGACTCTCTGATCGGCTCCAACGCGCTCAGAGCCCCGTTTATGTTATTTTGCCTCACGCGCAATTGTGCCAGCTGAATGCGGAGCTGATAATCTTTGGAGAAGCGCCCGATCGCATTGCCCAAGATCGATGCGGCGGTGTCGATATTGCCGTTGGCGACCGCCATCTGCGCAACCGAAAGGGCAATACCTGGCTGAGAACTCAGAAATTCCTGGGGAAGAACCTGCGCTACGCGCCATGCATTCTTGTTATCGCCAGATCGAGATAGGAGAAGCGCCCGATAATAGATACCAAGAGAGCTGTTCGGGACTTTGACAAGGATCGCATCGACGGCGGTTTTCGCTTGATCGTTCCGGTTCAAGCGCATCAAGACCTCTATCCGGGCGGCCTGAACAGAAAGATTATCCGGAGACTTTGCCACAAGCTGATCGGCCAGGGCGAGCGCGTTGTTCAAATCATTCGAAGCCAGCAGCAATCCAACCTTGAACAGGGATGCGTCGATATTGCCGGGCGTAAGTGCGATGCCTTGATCGACGAACTGCAACGCGGTCGGTAACGCCCCTGTCCTTTGGGCAATGCGTGCACGCATGATCAGACCGGCTGTATCACGGCGCTGCTTGAGAGATTTGTCCATCGCATCGGCGGCACTACCCATCTGATCCAGATTCATAAACGCCACGGCACGAGCCTTTAAGATGTCGGCCGCAGCATTCGATGGCGCGGAAGGCTCCGGGAATTCATCCAAAAGCTGTTTTTCCTCGCCCCGGGAAATCATGGTTTGAAACAGCGACGGCAAAACCATTTGGTCCGACGCGCCGTCCTTTCGCGCCTGGCGGAGTTCCCGTTCGGCCTGATAATAATTGCCGGACATGGCGAGCGCCGAACCCAACTGTGCGCGTACCGGGCCATTGCGAGGATCGATACTGCTGGCGTTCTTGAGATCGATGACTGCGAGGGGCAGCTTGCCCGCCTTTATCGCCGCCATGGCATCGGCAACAAGATGAGCGATTTCCGCTTTGGAATTGCCGCCATTGGCCGGTGGAAGCGCGGCAGCGGCAGGGCTTGCTGCGCAAGCCAGGGCAATCACGGACGCGCCGGCGATCAAGGCAAGCCTGGTTTGGGAAAGCAAGTGGTTCATGGCATCGCTCCTTTTAGCGGCGCTATTTGGCTTCGATCAGGCTGTACAAATGCGGCCGGCTTACGCCCAGCAATTTGGCCGCTTTGGAAACATTTCCGTCGGTATAGGCAAGCGCCTCCGTGGCGAGGCGTTTTTCCAGATTACTGACCTGATTGCGCAGATTAAAATCGCGCCTATTTCCCTGCCCCGTCTCCAGATCAAGATCCTTTGCGCTGATCCGCTTATTCTCCGCCATAATAACGGCGCGTTTAACCCGATTTTCCAATTCGCGCACATTGCCGGGCCAAGGGTGTTGGCAAATGGCGTCAAGCGCATCTTCGGTGAAACCAGCGGCCTGTTTCGAAAATATTTTGTTGAATTTGTTCAGGAAATGCTGTGCCAGCAAGATAGTATCCGTTTCCCGATCCCTGAGGGCCGGCAAATCGATCCGCACATCGTTGATACGATAATAAAGGTCCTGGCGGAATCTGCCCTCACCTATAAGCTGTTCCAGTTTCTGGTTTGTCGCGGTGAGGAGTCTGACGTCCACTGAAATGGACTCTCGCCCTCCGATACGCTCCAGCCGCCGCTCCTGCAGGAACCGGAGCAGTTTGGCCTGCAAGGGCATCGGCATATCTCCGATTTCGTCCAGAAAAAGCGTACCCTGGTTTGCCAGTTCAAATTTACCGTGGGTGCGTTTCACCGCGCCGGTGAAAGCACCTTTCTCATGCCCGAACAACTCGCTTTCCAGAAGATTTTCCGGAATGGAGGCGCAATTGATCGCCACAAAGGGCTGTGCCTTGCGAGGCGAAAGGTTGTGCAAGGTTTGCGCGAGAACTTCTTTGCCGGTTCCAGTTTCCCCGATTAGAAGAACACTAACGTCCATTGGGCCGACGCGGTGCAGCATCTGCACGATTTCGGTCATTTTCGGGGACCCGTAGACCAGACCATCCGCACCGCCGTCGGAAAGCTGGCGAAGCCGGTTGTTTTCTTGTTCGAGTTCGAACATGCGGTTGGCGCGGTCAATCACCAACTTCAACATGTCGCTGTCGATCGGCTTGGCGATGAAGTCAAACGCCCCCTTTCCCACGGCCCGAACCGCATTGGCCCTCTCGACGTTGCCGCTGGCAATGATGACCTTGGTTGTCGGTGAAGCAGACAGAATTTCGTCAAGCGTCTTTAAACCTTCGGTCGCCCCATTCTCATCGGGCGGCAATCCCAGATCCAGCACCACAACGTGATAGGGAAATTCGAAAATCTTCTCCATGGCTTCGGACCTGGACCCGGCAACATCGGCGACATAAGGCGAAAGAGCCCAGCGCATCTGCTTCTGCAGGCCAAGATCGTCCTCCACCAGCAACACGCGCTGGCTGTCCGGCTGTTCTTCCTGCTCCATGTCGAACGAGTTTTTCATTCTTTCACGCACGGTCAATGACACGGCAAAGATAAAGTTACTTCGGTTCCTTGACCGAGGCTGCTTTTAACCGTGACGTCGCCACCCAATTCCCGCATCAGTTCCCGGACCTGAAAAGCGCCCAAACCGGATCCGCCACTCTTGGTGGTTTTCAACGGCCGAAACAGCTCTTCATTGATGAACTCCTGCGTCATCCCCACCCCTCGGTCGCTCACTCCGATTTCAAATAGATTATCTTTTCGATTCAAGGCAATATTGACGGGACTGCCGGGCTTTGATGCTTCCAGCGCATTGGACAGAACGTGTTCGAGAACCCGGCGCAATGTCGCGCTATCTGTAAGCACTTTCGCGCTAACAGGCCGTTCATGGAAGTTCAAAGGATGGCCAAGATTACGCTTTTCATCACAAAATTTTCCCAAAAACTCATTGAGATCAATGGCTTGGGCCGATCCGGCGCTTTGCGACCCCACTGACGTCAAATTGGTCAGGAGCAATCCCAGGCGATCCACCGCATTGCCCAATGTGATCACCATATCGTCGCGGAACTCCTTGCGATCTCCAAATTGCGAAATGTTGCGCACCATCAGGCTGAGCTGACCTATGGTGTTCTTGATGTCATGTACGATGAATGCGAAGCGCTTGTTGAAATCTTCCAATTGCCGGGCATCTGCGAGCGATTGGGAGGTTTCTTCCTGGACAAGATAAGCCGTCACTTGCATCGCCACCAAACGGATCAGGGCTTCGTCTTCCCAGTCCAGCGAACGTCCGGCCCTTGGCTTGGCCAAGACCACAAACCCGACAAGAGCGGACCTCTGGCGGAGAGGAACCGCAATCCAGCCGTCATCCGCAACCGACGAAAGTGACGTTTGCGCAGCTTCACCGGCTTTTTCCTCCAATGGAAGCAAGGGGCGGCTTTCATTGCGAAGGAGTTCTATTTTCGCATCATCCTCGCGGATGCTCATGCTGTGAACGGTCATGCAAAACTTCGCGGTCGATATGAATTGCCGCCAATTTTCCCGGTAGAGCCATATCGAGCCGCCAGGCGCATCGAGCAGATTGCATAGAACCCGCAAAGCCCTTTCGGCGATAGGCGTGTTGAGATCCGACGTGAGTCCACGGATCACGCTCTCCCATTCCACCCGATAGTCATATTTGAAGGCGAAAAAATACTCATTGATCAGCAGCCGGACGCGGGACCTCACCGCGGCGGAGCTGAATGCCGCGGCGATACTCACAGAGCCCGTGAAAATCACAACAATGGCAAGCGCTGTCGCATTCGTCCCCCCGTATGAGCGGACATACCACGCCGCCAAGGCCGTACCCTGCAGAAGCACGCCGGCACCGATAAGCGTCGCGGTATGGAAAACAAAGGAGCGGGATGAATGAAAGCGGAATTGCACTTGAGGGATGCGGGTTGAGCCGACAACAAAGAAAGGAAGCACGATCAGGAAAACCAAGGGACTCGCCAGAGACAGGCTGAGTTCGGATGTGTGCGTCAGAAATTCGGGGATCAGCACAATCAGCTGCATCAGGAAAATGCCGGAAAGCCCAATGGCCCAGTGTTTTACGGCCCAAAAGTCGGACGGCGACGAATTCCGCAAGATATTTTCAATCAGGGCAAAGCCAAGGATTGGGATGCAGACGCGCATGAGGGTCGCGTCGATATTGATTCCCGCAACGGTCCCCAAGCCTCCTGGAATAAAGGACAGCAGGACCTCAAACGATACCAATATGGCGCCCGCGACAGCGGCGATCCACCAGAAGCGATAGTTACTGGCCCGGGGATAGAGCAACACCAGGCACAAAGCGAGCCATGCGCCATCCCGTACCCCGTCCATCGTCGCCGAGATGTGGGGAGGCAAAATATTCGAGGCCGTCAGGACGGCAAACTGCGCCGATAATGCTGTGCCAGCGAGTGCCGCGGCAAAGTAGCGGGCGGTACGTGTCTGTAACCCCCGGACCGCAAGCACTGCCGCAAATATGGCATAAGCCAGAGCCGCAAGTTGATAGAGGATCGCGGTCAGGACCGATGTCATAGAACTTGGCCCGAGACGCAAAGGTGGACGAAGGGATTGTGCACGGGTCCGGACGAAAACCGGAACAGAATGATCTCGACCTTCACAAGCGCCCCCAATGCGGGGCGGCAACCAAGCGACCGGCCCGCCGCCCATCCTTAACCTTTTGATCAGACTGAATTATACTATTCAGCAGGGCGAGTTTGAACGCGATCTGGAGAATTCCGGCGAAAATGGTTAATTTCGAGCCACTTCTCATTCCCATCTCTGGCTCAGCTTCGCCATTCGAAAAGCCATGCCGCTACAGTGATTTTTTGTCAACTTTCCTGAGCTCGGGAAGGTCCAGGTAAGCTGAGGGGTCGCGTATAACGCGTTCTGCCGGTTGCTGGCAGCATCACGAGCCAGAGGCTTAAATTCCCCGCGCAATACCCCATCTGCGCTGGCCGGTCATATCTGGCCGCCTCGAGAGCGAACCCGGGCGGCACCGGATTCTCAGGTCACCGCGTGTCCCGCATATCAGCGGGATCCTTGGATTGAGGTAGCTCTACGTCGTCGAGCGCCTGGGAAACAGGTCCAAGCAAGGCGAGTGAAGCCCGCAGGCGGCCTCTCACGGCTTCAATGGAGTCGTCAAAGGGAGTGGATATTGCGACAACAGCTTGTCCGCCATTGCCGCTGAGAGCAGCCTTAGCCTCCAACAATCTCACCAGGAGCGGGTTGTCTGTGACGTCGCCGCCCACCCAGTAGGTAAACCAAACCAGCCGCTTTCCCGTCACGGAGTTAATTGTGTATTCGTTCAGCGTTATGGGCGTTGTGCCAAGCTCGGCCCGTGCTTTCCCACCGGCGGAAGGGAACCAAAGCTTATCGTCCCAGGACCTGTTGGGGCCAGCGGTTACAGTGTGCCCTCCCTTCGGCCGGGCGTAATAACCGATAAAAAGATTGACGGGCTCGGCATCGCCGCGCTCTTCCAATATTTGAACATCCGCCTCCGGAAAATAGGGCCGCCAATTATCGGCCGACACACGCTCTTGCCATCCTGCAGGTCTTAACGCGCGCAAAACGACGTTTTTGTCCAATCCAACGCTGCCGCGGTCCTGCCACAATGCCCAGGCGGGCCCGGCAGAAACAAGGACGGCGGCAATAAGCGCGACCAAGGCCACCGACACAGGGGCATTCGCGGGACGTCCTGTCCCTTTGCCCGGAGGGGACGGAGCCCCAGGCTCATCCCGGAATAGGGAGCCGACAAAAAGCACAGCAAGCAGGATGGCAACGTTAAAGCCCCAACCATAAATGATGTGGTCGGCGCCCGCCCCATACTCGTTGCTGGTAAAATGCGCCAGCAAAATGATGAAAAGACAGCGCAGCGAGTTCCCGATTAACGGGATGACGACAGACGCCAGCAGGAAAAGCACGATCTTGTAAATGCGGCGATACGAAAGATAAGCAAAAAGCACGCTCAGTGTGACCGTGGCGATCAGGAAACGAAGACCGGCACACGCTTCTGCGATCTCATAGCGGCCGTTGGTCAGCTCGAAAATCGTGCCTTCGGTATAGTGAGGGATGCCAAACAGATTGAGGGCGATATCGACAAACCGGGTGGCAAATTGCTGCATGGGCCCCGTCAAATATTCGCCCGTGGGCACCAGAGCCAGAAGAAAGAAAATGGGAAACCAAATCTGGCGGACAACTTTGGGGCCAAGCAGGACGATGATGGTGACCTGCATCAACCCGACGACGGCATATTGCATCACCTCGTTCACCGCCGACAATTGGCCGAGCCACCAAAGCGCGACAAGCGGCGGAAACAAAAGAAGCGCACGCGGCTCGAGGGCGGGCTGCATCGCGCGAAGCACGTCCCTTTTTTCCCAGATGAGCCACCCCACGATCGGCAAGATCAGAAAACAGTGGGAATAGGTCGGCGATACCATCCACACCGTAACCGCAGCAGACACGGCCTGATGGAAGTCCAGCAGGATGAGGATGAGCAACATGCCAAGGGCCAGGAGATGATTGCGCCAAGCATGGGATACCCCCTCGTTTGGACTCACCGTCGCCATGGCTCCAGAATTATCCATTTCACTCCACCGGACAAAGAACAGGTTGCTGGCTCTGATCAGAGACTCTGGCGCGCCTTACTCTGTCCAACTCCGAATCCAGCATTTGCAGAATGGGCCTCCAACCATGATTTTGGGTCACATAATCACGACCCGCCTGCGCGACAGCATCTCTGTCGCTTCCTTTCAGCGCGGAAACGGTTGCATTGGCGAATTGCTGTGCATCATTCGCGATCCACAGATGGGTACCGGAATGCACCCCGAGAGCCCTTGTCGCTTCCCAGGTGGCGACCACAGGCTTTTGCAGCGCCATTGCCTCCAAAACCTTGTTCTGCACTCCTCTTGCTATGCGGAGTGGCGCAATCACCGCCCCCGCAAACCGCAAATAGGGCCGCACATCGGGCACGTCTCCCGCCACTACGATGTCAGGCCCGGCGATAGCCTTTAGTGCTTGTGGCGGCGACGTCCCCACAAAGTAAGCACGCACACCGGGCAAGGACCGTCGAATAAGGGGAAGCACTTCATTGGCGAACCACAAAGCCCCTTCGTAATTCGGCCGATAGGCCATATGCCCCGTCATAACCAGCGGGCATTCCTCCTCGGAAAAAGGGTTGTCGAACTCTCCGAGATTGAAATAATCGAGATCCACACCGTTGGTAAGCGACCCAATCTTGTTTTTACTTTCGGGGGCCATCTTACGAAAAGTGTCCGCCTCGAACTCCGAGACAAGAAGAGTCTTGCCGAACAATTTCGCCGCGGTTCGTTCGATTTCCATCAAAGTCCTTGCTTCGCGGCGGTAAAGCCATTTGAGCAAGCCAGAGGACGTGACGGAATATTGCAGCCATTTGTCGGAATCGACATCGACCATGTCGAACAAAACGCGGTGGGGAGAAAATTCGGGATTGAACAGATAAGGGGCCATGGCGGAGCCGAAAACCACCACATCGTCGAAGCTTTTTTCCTGAAACAACCGCTTCAGAAAATTTTTCAACCGGGCGCTGGCAAAGCTGCCAATTGTAACCGCCTGCCCTGTCAACACCGCCCGAGCGCCCCGGCTCACTTTCGTCAATGGACCAATAAACTCGAAATGGCATTCTCCCCGCGCGAACTGACGCACGGCGTCAAGATGGGCAAGATCGCTCCGATCGTCCACAAAACAGCCCAGATGCACAGTGCCCATAGAGGCTAAATGCTTGAGCAGGGCGAAGGAACGGATTTTGTCCCCCTTGTTCGGGGGATAGGGAAGCCGATGGCAAAGAAAAAGGATATTGCGCGGCATGGCTAGGAGGCGACGCCAATATCGTAGACTGAAGCAATGCTAGCCCAACTAAAATCTCGCAGCAGATTCTGGAGCCGCCCATAGGTGCGATTGAGATTCAAATAATGCCGGAAGCGCGTCTTAAAAGGCGTGCCCGTAATTTTCGGCTGCTCCGGATCGATCTCCCAAGGATGAAAATAAAAGGTAAAAGGCTTTTGGTCCTGACGCTCGACGATTTTCAAATTTTGTTTGAACAGCGAGTATGGCAAAAGCCGGAAATAGCCGCCTCCACCCGCCGGCCAATTGCGGCCGAACATCCGCATGGTCGTGACCGGTATCTCCACAAAACTGCTATTGGCGAAAGGATAAAATGCAAAGCGCGGCTGTTCGGGGATGCCATACAAATCATGTTTGATCGGATGGGTACTTGAGCTATAGCCATATCCCGCTTCTTCCAACGCGCTCAACGCCCAGAGATTCCGGCGGGTGATGGAAAAAGATGTCGCCCGATATCCCAAAACGGGCGTACCGCCTATGTCTTCCAGAATCTGCTTGGACTTCCGGACGTCGGACTCGAATTGTGCGCGAGACTGGTGATCTGCCCGGATATGCGCGACGCCATGGGAGGCGAGTTCATGGCCGTTCGCCACAATCCGCCGCACCATCTCAGGGTAGCGCTTGGCAATCCAGCCCAGGGTAAAAAAAGTACCCTTGACGCCGTGGTTAGCAAAGAGCTGCAAGATGCGGTCAATATTGGCCTCCACCCGACACTCGACGGTGTCCCAGTCCGCACGGCGGACATGGTGAAAAAACGCTTCGACCTGGAAATAATCCTCCACATCGACTGTCATGGCGTTCAATCCCGCTGACAGTCCCATTACGGGCCGGTTGCGCCAACCGGTGATGGGATCTTTTTCGGTCAGATTGTCGTGCACTGCGTTCCCCAATCTGGACAACGTTCCGCTCAGGAATCGCTGGAGTTCGCCAGATGCACAAATTGTTTTACGACGGTGCCAACACGGCGGACGAACAATTCCTGGCGGCTAATCCGCCGTTCAAGATTATGCAGACGTTGCGAGGTCTCTGCCGTGAACGACCGGTCATTCTCGGCCGGCGTAGGCGTTTCGGAGGATACCGCTTCGACGCTGGTTTCGTTCGCGAGATCGGCCGCCACCCGGTTCACATCGTCGGCTGTAAATGTATGGAGCTCGTCAAGGAAACCCAAAATCATCAAGCGGCTACCCAAGGTATTCATCCGGCGCGGAATGCCCCCGGAGTGGCGATAAAGCGCGGCGATGGCGCTGGCTTCAAATTTGGGGTCTCCGGTCCAGCCGACCTGGCCAAGGCGGTGCATCACATATTGCCCGCATTCCTGGCTGGAGAGGGGACCAAGATGATAGGAAGCGATCACACGCTGCCGCAGCTGCTCGAGACTGGCACTGGCTATTACGCGCCTGAACTGAGGCTGGCCGACCAGGAAGCTCTGAAAGGGTGCCGCGTTGTCGATCTGGAAATTCGACAGCATCCGGAGTTCTTCGAGTGCCGTCTCCGATAGATTCTGCGCTTCATCGACGATGAGAAGCGCGCGCCGACCCTCCCGGTGCGTCTCGTTAAAGAAGTTCTGCAGCAGCAAAAGCAGCCCGCTCTTATCTTGCGGCAGGTTTTGGAGGCCGAAGGCGGCCGCCACCATGTGCAATAAATCATGGCCGGAGAGGAGCGTCGTCACCACATGCGCCGCGACGATCTTGTTCGGGTCTATGGTCGCAATCAGCCGTTTGACCAAGGTCGTCTTGCCCGCGCCCACGTCACCGGTGATGACAATGAAACCTTCCCCGCGGGTAAGCCCATAGGTGAGGTGCGCCATAGCCTGGGAGTGCACGGTACTTTCAAAATAGAACCGCTCATCCGGCGTCAGCAGAAAAGGTTCGGCCCGCAGATTATAGAACTTCGTGAACATTGGGGATCTTTACGGTTGTGGCGCAGCAGTTTCGGCCGGCGTCTCAGACGGAGTATAACCGTAGCCGTAATAGCTGTTATATTCGGCTTCATTCCAGCGCGGTGCCTTGTTGAACAGCAGGCTGACATTCTGACAGGAAGAAATCGCTTCGAGCGACTTGCGGAGCTGATGTTTATCTGTCTGGGCCGCAGAAACGACCATGATCAGTTGATGCACATACGTTGCCAGGATCGCGGGTTCAGACGATGCCAGGACTGGCGGCGTATCCATGACAATGACACGATCCGGATAACGTGCCGACAGCTCACGGCATAAATTGGCCATCCGGCCGCTGGAGATCAGTTCGGGGCTGTTGTTCCTGGGATTACCCGCAAAGATCACCGATAGATTGGGAACCTCTGGGCAATGATACAGCACGTCCGATACCTGCTTGACCTTGCCGCTCAAAAGCTCGGTGAGACCTTCGGAGGGCGGCGAAAGAAAAACATTGCCTACCGAGGGACGGATAACGTCCGCATCAATCAGAAGCACGCGCAGCCCCCGTTCGGCGGCTAGGCTTAGCGCCAGATTGGTGGACGAGAAGGTTTTGCCTTCACCGGGCAAAGAACTTGTCACCATGATCAGATTGTTGACGGCCGCCCGTGTTTTCGGGTCTCGGACTTTTTGCAGAAGCTTGCGTTTGATGGCGCGGAATTCGTTCGACAAGGCCGATGAAAGATTGTCGGGCGTGATCATGCCATTCTGCCGCAAGACCCGGAAATCGAGATGGACTTGCTTGACCGCGGGCCCGATGCGGGCATCTTCGGCCCGGTCAGAAGTCATGGGCCGGGTCAGCACCGTCACGGTTTGAGGCGGGTTTTCGCTGGGCATGCCCCCGGCCGGCGCGCCTGCCGGCGAGATAGGCGCAACTTTCTGCGCAACGCGTTCCGCAAAGCTGGGCGTGGCCGGTTGTGCGCTGACGCCCTCAGCTGCTTCCGCGGCCATGCGCTTGGCCATCCGCTCAACCAAATTCAGCGATTCTCTTGGATTGTCTGTCACAGAAGGTCTCGCAAAGTGCCTCGGAAGGCCGCGTCGAATATGACGAGGACGCTGATGTAGCTGCACAACAGAATCGCGACAGATGTGGCCATCAGAGAATAAGCGCGCCGCGCCTGAATGGCGTGGTCGGGCCGGCTTAATCGTGTCACCACACCGATTACCGGATAGTCGAACTCCGAGATCAGCTGATCCTTGACGAAGAAGCGGCCCGCATTAAAGGCGAGCGCGAATGCCGCCGCCAAACCGGCACCTAATCCCGCCAGCAGAATAACCGAATTCATGAGCGGGCGGTTCGGCCAAGTCGGGAATGGAGCTTTCTTCGGCGGCTCCACCACGCGAACATTGATCGAAGATTGTTCATCATTGACGGACTGGGAAATACGCGCGGATTCACGCCGCGAGAGCAGCTCCTGGTAGGTCTTGTGAACCAAGTCATAATCGCGATCCAGGTCGGCAAACTTGGTGCTTATTTCGATATTGCGAGACGTCATCTTCTGGGTACGGTCCAAATCGGCAAGCGCGTCTTGATATCGTTGTTGTTGAAACGCCGCATCGGACATCGCATCAGAAAGCTTACCCTGAGTTTGCGTATAGACAGGGTTGGGAATGGACTGATTTCCGCTTCCTTCGCTGCCGCTGGGCGGTAGCGCCGCGAGTTCCGACTGAAGCTGCTTAACGGTTCGCTCGGCTTCCTTCACGTCCGGATAGTCGGCGGTATATTTCGATTTGAGCTCAATGAGGTTCTGCTTGGCATCCGACAGCCTCTGCACCAAGCTGCCACCCCGAGATTCGCTGTTGCCTCCGGAATTGACGATCAGAGGCCCGGGCGTGTCGACATAGATAATTTTTGGAATGGTGGTGAGTTGGGCACGAAGACTTGCCACTCGCGCCTGCGCCGCGGCCAGATCTTGTCGGACCTTCTCCGACGCGGCACGGGCCTGATCAGGCGTCACCGTATTGGACAGGACATCGAGATTGGCTTGGCGAAAAGCCGCGCGACGTTGTTCTGCCTGGCGAACCAGATTTTCATATTCCGCGACCTTGTCGTCCAAGAACGACTGCGCGCCTTGAAAATCTTTTCGCTTCGTGCCGGCGTTGGAGTCCACGAAAATGGAAAGCAGGGTTTGCGAAATGCTGAGCGCTTTGTTGGGATCCGCGTTTGTGACCGAAATCTCGTAAAGATTTTTCGTTCCCAGCGCGCTGAGTGAAACATTACTCTGAATATCCTGAACCCGGCGCGCCAGTTCAGCGGCGGAAAAAACCGTGCCGGGAGGGGCAGTCTGGTGCACCACCTCTTCCAGATTCGGGCGGGTCAAAAGCGTGCTTAACATGACCGCGACCTGTTGATCGGGATCCGTCGTGACAGTGATCCCCCTCATAAGGGGCGCCATCATGGTGTCGGTATCGACGTAGATTTTAGCAACCGCCTTAAACTGGTTGGGCACCACAACCAGGGCTCCCCAGCCAATCAGGCAAACGGCCCAGGCCACGGCCATGCCGACCCAGCGGTAATGCCACGCACCGGTTAGATAGCTGTAGAGCTGTATCCTCCACGGCTGCATTGAATACCCTTCTCTAAGATCTTTGGTCCGCACCCACGATAGGAATAATCCCTATCAGGACAGCTTTTAACAAACCTTCCGACAGTCCCAAATAACACGGCAATTCTATAGAAAACATGTCTAGCACACATGTCGGTTAATTGTCGCCTTTTACCTTTTGGAAGCTTTTGCGCCGAGTGCCTTTTATTTATGGATTGGCCATGCCCAACGGGGACAATTGCGGGTGGGAACCTTTCCGGTGCCGGTCTTAGGGGTTCGCCGCGAGAGGGGCAGTTAGCTCAGCTTCAGACGCCATCCCGAGGGCGCGAGCGTAGGCGCGCCTATAGCCGGCCGCGCTGAGCGCCCATCCGCGTTCCGTTTCCACGAACCGCCGGGCCCTGTCTCGCATGGCGGGAGCATCGACCCCATTTGCAATCAGTTCGAGAACGGCCTGCGATAAGGCCTGGACGTCATCGGCGCGGAAGAACCTGCCCGTCTCGCGGTCTCGCACAAGCTCCCGGTGGCCTCCGACATCCGACACCAACACGATCCCGCCCAGCGCCATGGCTTCCAACGGTTTCAACGGCGTGACAGATTCCGTGAGCCTCATGGAGCGGCGCGGATATGCAAAAATATCTACGAGGGCATAATAATCTTGCACGCGTCCGTGCGGAACGCGCCCAACAAATTTGACATTCTTTTCCAGCCTGAGCCGTTGTGTGAGATCTTTCAAGGCCTGCTCTTCGGGGCCACCGCCAACCAGAAGTACGGCGACATCGGGCTTCTCCTTCAAGACCGCAGGGAGCGCCGAAATAAGAAGATCAATACCCTCGTAGCTATAGTATGAGCCTAGAAAACCAAGCACTGTTTTTCCCTGAAGGCCCAAGGATGCGCGGAGTTCTGGGTTGGGCATTTTACAAAACTCAAATTCGGTTACATCGACGCCATTTGGAATAATGGTGATTTTATCGCCGGGGATGTTGCGGGCAAGCATCTCGCGACGAAGACCTTCACAGATGGTCGTGACCGCGTCGGCCCGCTTCAATGCATAAGTCTCTAGCGCGCGTGTTAGACGATATCGCAGGCCGTCTTCCCTGGCCGTACCGTGGCTGACCGCGGCATCTTCCCAGAAGCCTCGGACTTCGTAAACGAGCGGTAGCCGGAGCCGTCGCGCAGCCCTTAGGCAAGCCAATGCATTCAGAACAGGAGAATGCGCGTGAAGGATATCCACCTTCTCGATGGCCGCCACTTCCTCAATCCGGCGTGCAGTCGCTCGAATTAAAGCAAGCTCTGCCTGTCCGGGAATTCGTCCGGATGACGGCAATGGCGGTGTGCGATAGAATTCGAAACCATCTATTTCTTCAAAGGTTGGGCCAGGCGCCGTGTGTTTCGGCGTGGTCAGGTGAAAAGTCTTCCATCCCAAACGGCATTGTTCGCGAAAGAGGGCAACGCTGCGAAACGAGTAGCCGCTATGCAGGGGAAGCGAGTGGTCGAGCACATGAAGAATGCGTAGCCCACTTGAAGAGTGGCCTGCTCCGGGTTCGGGCAACCGGCTCTTCAGCGCAATCACAGACATGTAAACCTTTTACTCGTATGACCTGGGTAATTCTGGCACGACGGTACCGGATGAACAGATGTCGCATCCCGACCGGAAGCGTACCATCTGCCCTTTATTTTGCAGTTAACCAGCAGGCGCGTCGCCAGCGGCCGAAAACCTGACTCGATTGCTAGGTTATCGTAGCCCGCCCCTCCGCTCAATGCTGTTTTGCCGTGGCTTCGCCGGCATTTTGTCCACGACGAGCCGCGCAACTTCACCAATTTGCGAAATATTATTAGCACTGTTAGGTCGTAGGACCTATTCGCTCCGGTAGGCGGACATATGGTGGCTGAGTTGCTGCAGGCGTCTTTTTTCCCACGCGGATGAAATTCACCGCCTTCTCTCAGTGGCAAGGAAAAATTGATGTGCGGCATTGCTGGGATCATTGATACCGTCGGACAACGACCAATCGACTCTTCCCTCCTTCGCCGCATGACCGATCGGCTGGCCCATCGCGGGCCAGATGGAAGTGGCTTTCATATCGCCAACGGCGTTGGCTTTGGTCATCGCCGCCTCGCCATCATCGATGTCGCAGGAGGCCAGCAACCGCTCTTCAATGAGGATGGCACCGTTTCTGTCACTTTTAACGGTGAAATATACAATTATCAGGAGCTGATGCTTGAGCTCGAGCAAAAGGGCCACTGCTTCAAGACTCGCTCGGACACCGAAGTTATCGTCCATGCCTGGGAGGAATGGGGTGAAGCATCGGTTAGTCGATTTCGGGGAATGTTCGCTTTCGCCATCTGGGACGAAAATCGACAGACCGCATTTCTAGCCCGCGACCGCTTCGGCAAGAAACCGCTTTACTACACTATTCTTGGTGACGGGCGGCTGCTTTTTGCCTCGGAGATGAAGGCACTACTAGCCTGCCCCGATGTTCCGCGTCACATCAATCCAGCAGCAGTCGAAGACTATTTTGCTTATGGCTATGTCCCAGAAAGCAAGTCGATTTACTCCGACATCCTTAAGCTGCCACCCGGCCATCATTTGACCGTCATCCGCGGCAGGCAACGGAAAAATCCGGTCCAGTATTGGGATCTTTCATTCGAATGTGGTTCGAAAGTTAAGACAGAGGAGCAGGCGCAGCACGAGCTTCTGGATCAGCTGCGGGATTCCGTCCGTATGCGGCTCATCTCTGAAGTTCCGCTGGGGGCATTTCTTTCCGGCGGCGTCGATTCAAGCGCTGTTGTTGCAATGATGGCCGAGACGTCTGATCTGGTGAATTCATTCTCAATTGGTTTTACCCAGTCGAGCTATGACGAGACGCAATATGCGGACGAAGTCGCGGCCCGCTACAACACCCGTCATCACAAGCGCATCGTTGATGCCGACGATTTCAGTTTGGTGGCGCGCCTTGCGTCCGTCTATGATGAACCGTTCGCGGACGCTTCAGCCATTCCGACCTTTCGGGTCTGCGCGCTGGCGCGCGAAAAGGTGACTGTAGCCCTATCGGGCGATGGTGGCGACGAACTTCTTGCCGGTTATCGCCGATATCGCTGGCACCAGTCCGAAGAAAAAATCCGCGGCATGGTGCCGGATTTCCTTCGCCGCCCGTTGCTGCGAAGTGTTGGCCGTCTCTATCCCAAGCTCGACTGGGCACCACGGCCCTTCCGCGCAAAGTCTACTCTGCTGGAGCTCGCGGAGGGAACGATAGACGGATATTTTCTAAACGTCTCAATGCTGAGCGATCAAGTAAGGCGGTCGTTGTTCAGCCCGAACTTAGTGCGGGATTTGCAGGGATATCATGCCGCTGAAGAGCTTGTGCGGCATTTTAAAGCCGCCCCCACAGACAACGCCCTTTCCGCCGTGCAATATGTCGATATCAAAACCTACTTGCCGGGAGACATCCTGACAAAAGTCGATCGCGCGAGCATGGCAAACTCCCTCGAGATTCGCGCCCCTTTCTTAGATCACCAGTTTGCCGATTGGACGGCCGGCTTATCATCCAAGCTCAAATTGCGCGGGCGGGAAGGAAAGTACATTCTTAAGAGGGCGCTTGAAAGCCGCTTGCCGCATGATGTTCTCTATCGGCCAAAGCAAGGATTCGCTGTTCCACTCTCCGAGTGGTTCCGGGGGCCATTAAAAAATACCGTCAGAACCGCGCTTTCCGGGGGGCTATTGCTGGAGACAGGATGGTTTGAGCGCCGCTTCATAAGTACGGCTTTGGAACAACACTTTTCCGGCCTCAGCGATCATAGCCGATTGATATGGGCGCTGTTGATGTTTGAGGCTTTCCTTCGAGACGTGCATGAAGGCGTTTCGGACGCATCGAAAATTGCTTCTGAGCCGATGGCATGACTTGATCAGATCGGAAGGCGAGGCTGTCCCGGTCTCATAGGGCTGGCCATGTTTGCCACTATCTGCCGCATCGCATGACCCAACCCCCCCAATGTCCGCATGTTCGCGGCAGCAAGGCCCCAGCGCTCGCGCCGCTTCGTAAGCCATAATTTCTTATAGGGGTCGTCTCCACGACCGAAATTGACTTCGGACGGTTTGTCCTGCTCCAGCACGCGCTCCATCATGCGCATCGTCAGAACAGTGCCAAGAGAATAGTCGTCCAGGCTCTTGTCATGCGCGAGCTTGAAGATGCAGGCCCTGCCCCGCCAAACAATCCAAAACTGCGCGGCCGCGGGACGCCCGTCAAAAAGCAATATGCCCATCCGCAGCGCGCCCATTCGTGCAGCTAAGACGATCAACGCAGGCATGAACAATGGAAAATATTCTTCCGGCTTCCAACTGTTTTGATAGACAGATTGGTAGTCCGCAATTCCAGCTTCAATATCCTCGAGCGTGTCGTGATATTTGAACTGAGCCTGCCGGGAACGTTCCAGCTTCGCGGCCTTGCGCTGCCATGTACTGCGCAAAATCGAAGGTCGGCTGGCAACATAGTCGGCGAAAGTGACGCCCGCGGTCCTTTCATACCAAGTGCCAGAATCGAAGAAAGGCCTAACAGACATTCCAACACCCCGAAGCGCGCGCGCGAACTCTGTCACTGCCGGATCAGCAGGATCGAACCCAGCCAATATCATTCGGTGCCAAGCAGGTGACTCGGCGGCAAGATAGCGGGCAAGCTCCTCAAGAACGGTCGCCCGGTTTATTCCGGCCCGAAGAATGATTCGATGCTCGCAGCTATAGGCGTTGGTCAAGCCTCGGAGAACACGGCTGCCTCCCTCGTCTTCGCGCGCGCCCTGCTGCGACACGAATGCCAACCCCGTGCGCGCATCGTTGTCGATATAAAGGCGTACCTGTTGCGCGGCCTCCTTTCCAAATCTCGCCATAAGGTCGTACCAGGCCGCGGAAGAGAAAAAACTGCCCTCCCCGGCCCGTTCAAAAAGGGCAGCAACACCGGTCGGTAAAGCTAAAAAATCGGGATTTTGGAAGACTTGCATGTGCCGAATTCTGCTATCCAGTCTAGTATTGCGCCGAATCCTACCCGGAATGGTAGTTAATCCTCAAATTCAATCATGCGGATTCTCACGTTCACCACTCTCTATCCAAACGCGATGTCGCCGCAATTCGGGGTATTTGTTGAATCCCGCTTGCGCAAACTTGTCTCTGATGGCCGGATTTCCGCGAGAGTTCTTGCGCCGTGTCCCTGGTTTCCTCTGAAGCATCCCCACTTCGGAAAATATGCGTCCTTCGCTCAAATTCCTCGCTCCGAGGAAAGGTATGGCCTGTCCATAGGTCATCCGCGATATCCACTCATCCCAAAAATCGGCATGAGCATCGCGCCTTTTCTGCTTTTTGCCGCCATGCTGCCGCTTCTAAAGTGGCAAATGGCGCATGGCCAAGACTTTGACGCGATTGATGCCCACTATATGTATCCTGACGGCGTTGCCGCCGTGATGTTAGGCCGCGCCCTGAATCGCCCTGTGGCCGTCACCTGCAGGGGCAGCGATATCAATGAAATTTCGGCATACCGTTTTCCCAGGCGGCAAATCATCTGGGCGGCCAGACACGCGGCAGCCGTCGTGACGGTTTCGGAAGGCCTGCGCGAGCGGCTCAGTAGCCTTGGCGTTCAAAAAGCGCGCATTCGCGTTTTGCGCAATGGCGTCGATCTTGATCTGTTTCATCCTGTCGATCGGCAGACCGCCCGCCAGCAACTTGGAGTTTCGGGCCGCGTCCTATTGTCGGTCGGCAATTTGATTCGCCTAAAGGGCCACGACCTCATCATAAAGGCCCTGACTGGCCTGCCCTCAACCACCCTCATGGTTGTAGGTGGCGGGCCGGACCGATCGGCGCTTGAAGCATTGGCGCAGACAGTCGGCGTCGCCGATAGAGTCCGGTTTTTTGGACCAGTGCCGCAGGAACAGCTACGCAACATCTATAGCGCAGCGGATGCACTTATTCTTGCCTCTAGCAGTGAGGGCTGGCCCAATGTGCTTCTTGAAAGCATGGCCTGTGGTACGCCTGTTATCGCGACCGATATTCCGGGCGCCCGGGAAATAGTGGGGGCGCCCGAAGTGGGACAGCTTCTTCGCGAGCGGACACCTGACGCTATCGTGCAAGCGATGGAAGCGTTGTTTGCAACGCCAGCGGACCGCGCCACGATCCGGGCCTACGCGGAACGCTTCAGCTGGGATCATACAACGGCAGGGCAGCTACAGATGTTTGAACAAATGATCCATGGATCGCAAACTGCCGATCCGGCGTCACGCAAGTTCAAATGATCGAGGTCAAACTCCAGCCACTCAATCCGGCGGATGGACATACCGAACACGAATGGCGTCATCTGGAAAAACAGGCCAAGGCCAGTTTTTTTACATCTTGGGATTGGACCGGTACGCTATTCAACTCTTTGCCTGCCGAGACCAACCTTTATCTGCTCCGCCTTGCTAAACAAACGGAAACAGTCGGCTTGGCGTATCTCGGCAATGAAAGGGTGGTGCGTCATTTGCTGGTGCAGTCCAACCGGTTTCATCTCAACTCTCTGGGAGAGCGCCTTATCACTGAGGACAATCAACTGGTGGTCCGTCCAGAATTAGAGAGCGCCGTCTGGGATGCGATCTTCGCATGGTTTGCACAAAAGCAGAATCAAGCAGATGAATTGGTTCTACCTGGCTTGCGAGAATCCTTGGACCCGAGAACGCTAACACGTTCAGGTCTTTATTTCCATGATACGGCATCGCGATCACATCACGTCGATTTGAAACGGCTCGAAGCGACGAGCGGCCGGTTCACTGATCTCCTGAGCCAAAACGCCCGCTATCAATTGCGCAGAAGCATACGAGACTATGGCGGCTCCGGCTCTCTCACCCTGAGCGAGGCTGAATCTGTCGAAGAGGCGATTATTTGGTTCGATAAGTTGAAAGTGCTGCACATCGACTCATGGACCCGCCGCAATAAGACTCATGCTTTCTCAGGGCCGTTGTTCGAGGCATTCCATCGCAACCTCATCCAGCGCACATTTTCCGCAGGGCGAATTCAAATGTTACGCATTGATGCGGATGGTCGCCCGATCGGCTATTTGTATAACTTCCGGGACGGTCCGCGTACCTATGCCTACCAAAGCGGATTTTCAGACAAGGACAGCCGGCTGCGGCCAGGCGCGGTGAGCCACGCGCTTGCAGTAGAGCATAATTTCCGTCTCGGCGTCGGTGTCTATGACTTCATGGCAGGGAGCAATCGACTCAAAACAAGTTTTGCCACCGATCATCGGGATATGCATTGGACCACGGTGCAACTGCCCCATTTGCGGTTTCGGCTGGAAAACATGGCGCGAAGGGCCAAACACCACCTCTGGAGGCACTCCAGCTAGCTGGCAATGTCATCCGACCCAATCGGCCATGTACGCAAACCAGACATGTCGGTGACCGCCAATTTACGCACGCCCGTTATTGCGTGGTAACTAAGCCGGCCCATAATCCCCGTTCTCGCGGACACGGCCAATTCAACCATAACAAAAGTATCGGCACGTGGCGATCAGCTTCGGCCGGGCAATCGAAGATTATACCCGAAATCGGCATGGCGAATCGAACGCGCCTTCAAGGGCAACCGACGAAATGCTATAAACGGATTGGTTAAGAAGAGCAGGGTCTTATGGTAGAAGTGGTGATTACCGTCGACACGGAATTGTCTTCGGGCCGGCAGGCGCAAGGATTGCCAGTCGAAGACAATTTTCGTCATTCCATTTTGGGAACAACCAGCGGCGGTGATTTCGGCATAATTTGGCAAATGGACTGGCTGCGCGCGCGCGGTCTGCGAGGCGTCTATTTTGTCGATCCTATGCCCGCGCTCGTACACGGTCCCGAGATCATCGAACGTTTGGTCAGCCTGATCCTGGAGCGTGGCCATGAGGTGCAGATCCATGTTCATACGGAATGGCTAGATTGGGCCAAAGACTCGCCGGTGGATGGACGTAGAGGACAGAACGTTGGCGACTTTTCCGTTGAGGACCAGACACGGCTGATTGGATGGGCACGGGACACATTGATTGCCGCTGGAGCGCCGCCGCCCACTGCTTTTCGCGCCGGAAATTTTGGCGCAAATGACGACACGCTGCGCGCTCTTGCGATCCTGGGCATCGCCTGGGACACAAGCTACAACGCCGCCTATAGAAATTCAGCGTGTGGGATAAGCGCCCTGCCCCAGATCGTGGACCCGGTATCTATTTGCGGCGTTACGGAGATCCCCGTGGCGGGCATCTGGGATCTGCCGGGGCGTTTCAGACCGGCACAAATATGCGCTTTATCGGCATGGGAAATGCGCGATGCCATGAATCATGCAGCGGACAGCGGAGCCCATAGCTTTGTCATCGTGACCCACAGCTTTGAGATGCTCTCGCGTGACCGTCTTCGTCCCAACAATACTGTCATTGCGCGATTTAAATCCATGTGCGATGCGATTTCGAAGGACAGCCGTCTCGTATCCACAGGGTTTGCGGCTCTTTCGCAGCCTTCACAACCCCCAACCCTTCGTGATCGGCTCCCTCCTAGCCGTCTGCGTACCGCCGCCCGGATTGCCGAGCAAACTTATTGTACATTGCGATACGAACACCTGGGAAATCCTAGGTGAGAAGTGAACTACCGCCCGCAATAGTATTGGGTGTGGACAGCCCCATCGGTTTGACGGTGGTCCGTGAACTTGGGCGCAATGATGTGCCCGTATTCGCGGTCGGCAAAATTCCCTTTTCATTAGGGCGCTTTTCACGCTTTACGAAGCACTTCACGCTTTACAGAGGGAAGCAGCCGCTTTCTGATTGGCTACCCCGCATTATCTCACAAACAGACGCCAAGGCGCTGCTGGCTGTCAGCGAGAGTGACTTGCTGGAATTGGCAAATCTGCCCGATCAAATTGAAGGATGCAAAATACTAACGCCCAGGAAGCAGCAGCTGGAGTTGGTATTAGACAAGAGAAAAACGATTGCAGCAGCTCGCGAGGTCGATATTGACGTGCCAGAAAGCTGGCAGCCGGCGCCCGGCCAAGATTTTTTGGAGCACGCCCGAAACGCATCGTATCCGGTCGTATTGAAATGGAGCGATCCTCCTGCCATCTGGGCGCGCCTGAAATCGGCCGGCATTGCTTTTGAAAAAGTTGCGTATGCTTACAATGCTGCCGAGTTGATCACTGCGCTCGGTCGTTACGACAAACTGGGTTGCTGGCCCATGGTGCAGACCTGGTGTGGGGGATATGGCCTGGGTCAAATGCTGATGATGCGCGGTGGCCAGTCTCGTCTTCGATTTCAGCACCGGCGGCTTCGCGAATTTCCTGCGACAGGCGGCGTTTCGACCCTGTGTGCTTCGGTTCCGCTGAAAGAGCATGCTGAACAATTCCGCAAGTCCGAAGCCTTACTGGCCAGCATGGGTTGGGATGGTCCCGCAATGGTGGAATATCGGCACGATCCGGCAAGAAAACGGTATTGGCTGATGGAAGTTAACGGCCGCTTTTGGGGCAGTCTGCCATTGGCAAGCCAATCGGGCGTCCATTTTGCGTGGGAACATTATCGCAGCGCGATTTTTCCGGATGCCAAGGCAGCCCAGCCGGTCTATGGCTCAAAGCGAGCCCGTTACGCCGGACCGGACGCCAAACGCCTCTATCAAGTTCTGCGTTCAAAGATGCCGTCTATGCCTGGTCCACGGCCGCAAACGCGCTTTTCTGAAATTCTCGTGTTTGTTGGGGATTTTTTCAAGCCTTGCACTGGCTATTATGTATGGAATTGGGGCGACCCCTTCCCCCTTCTCGGCGATCTCCTAGGTATCGTGATCAGACGCCTGCGTCTGGGAAAGCAGTCTTGAGATTTCCGATCGAGCTTGCGATGCGATTGAGGCAAGTTTCCATATAATTAGGATCCAGTTCGTACGGATCGTGAAGATGGGGATACGAAGGATCAGTATACAAACCGAGCAAGGTGCGCGGCATTTTCGCCAGTTTTGGGTGAGCAGATATCCTTCTCAATTGACGCGTCTCCATCGCCAGCAAAAGATCGCCAGGTTGGGCTGAATAGTCCTCGACTGTTGTCGTTCGATGATGCGTAAGATCGACCCCAAGAGCGGCCGCGGCCTTGATTGCTGGCCCGTGAGCGGATTCCCCGCTTGATGTGGAAAGCCCGAACGAGGAAGCGTTAATCCCGGCTGAATGGGCAATCGCCGCCGCAAATGCGCTCCGGCATATATTCCCATGGCAAACGAACACGAGCCGGCGGATCGGGAACTGGCTTTTCAGGTTCACAGAACCCAGTCCCACAAGCAGCTCGAGGCGGGTGAGGCAAAGTCGGATCAAGCCGCGCCACGTTCCAAATTGGCGATTAATCATATGATTTTCCACAAAAAAGGCGGTCGTCTTCATTGGCACGCCGAACAGTGAATTGAAAACCCACTCGCTAGGCACCACTGATCGTTTGGACGCGGCGATAACCGGGCAGCCACCTTGTCAAGCGCACGACCGTTTTTTCAAAGTAAGGAAGCAGTTTGTGCCGCTGCCCTTCGGTAAAATGAGCAACTAAAAGAACAATCAGGATCGTCGCCGAGAATATTGCCCATACGCGGGCCGGGCCAAGATTCAGACCATATAGAATTGCTCCGCAGAAAAGCATGGCGGGCTGGTGCAACAGATAAAGCGTAAAGGACTGCCCGGCCCCAAAACGGATTGGCCGTTCAATGGGTTTGAGGACGGAATGAAGCATTCCGCCAAGGCGCTTTGCTGCAATGAAGTGTAGCGCCAGGGAAAACCCCAAAAGCGTGTCGCTCAAAACGAACCGCGACCAACTCAGCCCATTACGCCATCCCTCATAGCCCAAAACCGCGATGAGTGCATCAGTGCCAAGACCCGACACATGAAACCGTTGATATGCCCAAAAAATGGCGACGGGTTGAAAAAATAGTGTGCAAGCGAGAATGAACGGCAATGTCTTTCGCTTGTTAAATTCATAGGCCAGCCAGCCCATAACCCAGATTGGAAAGAGCAGCAAGATTTTGTAGCCGGCAATGAGGCAAAAGAGAGTTGCGAGGACAAAGCGACGCGTTCTGCAAAAGAAGAACACGGAGGCGAAAATGAAATAGTACCAAAATTCATAGGCAATCGACCAATAGGGCGTGTTCGAGAGCATCTGAACAGATTGCGTCCAGCTTTCGTTTAAAAATAAACCTCCTAGAAGAAGCCGTAGCAGATCCGATTGGGTGATTAGTCCGTCATAAATCTGCGGTGCAAGCCAAATTCCGATCTTGTCGAAAAGAAATGTCAGAAACAGCGCCGGCAACGCGACCGAATAGATGCGCGTCAAACGGCTCGCTGCAAATATATCAAAATTACGCTCTCGCTTTTCGGCTGCGTGACGAATTACGTAACCCGATAGTACAAAAAAAATGACAACGGCCTCATGGCCGAACGCATTCCATGCTGCCCCATGACCGCCGAGGCCGGTTCGGCTATTGAGATGGAATAGCAGGACTTCCATAGCAGCGATCAATCGCAGCAAATCAAGATATATGGAAAGGCCTGCGTTCATTCCGCTACGATCCCCGAGCCATTCCCCAAGCAACCTATAGTCTGCTATTCAGGCTAATAAACCGCGAATTGCAACATGGTCAAAACAGAACCCGCGATGAGAATGGTCGCCAACGCGGCCGTTGAACTTATGTCGGCAGTCGCATATTGTTAACCATTCTGCCCCAGTCTTGCTTTGGGAGAGGTGCCCCAGCAGAATGGGCGCTTCATTTGCGGGTTTTTGGCGAGTAACGGCAAAGGAATGAGCAATCGCGGCCTGCTGCTCGACCTGATCTTTTTCAGTCTCATACTCTTCATCTTTCGGTGGCCGTTCCTCGGGATCCTGATGTGGTTCTGGGTCTCGTTTATGAACCCACAGGACTACATATATTCGTCTTCGCCACTGCCTTATGCCCTTATGGTCGCAGTGGTCACTCTGCTAGCATGGTTTTTCTCCCGGGAACCAAAACTTCCACCAAAAAATGCCACGGTCATTCTTCTTTGCCTTTTAATGGCATGGATTACGATGACCTCGGCATTTGCATTGGCGCCTGCTTCCTATGTTTGGGACAGATGGCTGCTGAGCGAAAAGATGTTTTTATTCACGGTTCTCGCCTGCGCCATGACCAATACGCGCGAGCGCCTTGATCAGCTAATCGCAGTGTCTATCATATCCATTGGGTTCATTGGGTTTGTTGGCGGAATTTTCACGATCATCCATGGCGGGGCTTACCGCGTTTACGGCCCAGCTTCATCCACGATCGGCGACAACAATGATTTCGGTGTCGCGCTCGTTACAATGCTGCCGTTGTTCTTTTTTCTCTTCCAACGGTATCAGCAATGGTATTTGAGAGCCGCGCTTTCGGTTACGATTGCTTTAAATTGTATTGCAGCGCTGTTTACGTACTCACGCGGCGCTCTCGTTGCCATCGTCCTAATGGGTGCTACACTTTGGTTTCGTGTACGGCTAGCCCACAAGGCCGTGCTAGCGGTTCTCTTCGCCGTGGCCGTCGTCGGCGTGCTCGAATACGCCCCCCCCGAATGGCTGGGCCGCATGAACACGATTCAAACGTACAAAGCGGACGAATCCGCTGAATCAAGATTATACGTTTGGCAGCTTTCATGGGCCATGGCGCAACATCACCCGTTTTTGGGCGGAGGCTATCGCTGGATGTATTTCCCCGGGATCGTCAATTCAGAATTGGCTGACGCTGGGTTACCCCAACTGACCAAGCCACGAGCGTCACATAGCATTTGGTTTCAGATGCTTAGTGACCACGGCTTCGTAGGGCTCGGTTTGTTTGTCGGCTTGTTTTCGGTGGGCTTGCTAAATGCGATTTGGATCGTCCGACGCACCAAGACTATCCCGTCGCTCCGATGGGCAAGTGATCTTGGCCGCGCCCTTCAAGCTTCGATCATCGGGTTTGCAGCAGGCGGGACCTTTGGTTCTCTAGAGATGTGGGATGGCTATTACTTTGTCCTGGTTGTGGCTGCCGCGGCCCGCACGGTTGTCGCCAAAGAACTCGCAAGTACAGCCGTATCCAGCAGGGCGCAGGCTGCACGAAACAAGCCAAGCGCTACGACCGTGGCAACGCCCGCGGTTACATAGCTGTGGTCGGGGAAATCTGCCGGTGACAGATACAAATCTGCGTTGTGACTTTTGGGGCGCATGTACGCGATGGTGAAAGGGCAAAAGGCCGCGAACGCTCAAAGCGATCGCTGCCCTGGCGCTTGGCCCGATTACTCATGGCTGCGCAGGACAATAAAAGTATGACAGTCAAGGAAACCATCCTGAAATTCGCAAAGGTCTCCGGCGGATTCGCACTTTCAAATTTTGTGGCGCGCGACAAGCTCAGAATATTAGCTTATCACGGGTTATGGATCACGCCCGGGTTCCAATTTGGTGACCGGCTTTTTATAGAGCCGCAGCAGTTCGAAAAGCGCATGACATGGCTGAAGAGGAGCAGATACAATGTTCTCCCTCTGCAAGAAGCCTTTGATGCACTCATGACCCGCTCCCTGCCACGCGACTGCGTGGTGATCACCATCGATGACGGCTGGAAATCAACGCACACGCATATGCTCCCGATTCTGGAATCTCTGCGATTGCCTGCGACTGTCTATGTAACGACTTGGTATGTCGAGAACCAAGCTCCAATCATCAACGTGGCCCTGCGCTATGTCCTGCAGCGGACAACCGTGACGGAATTTACCTGGCCGGATTCGGAAAGGCCGATCGTGCTTGGCGACGTGCAGGCCCGAGAGCAGGTAGTTGATGCGTTAAACAGGCAACTCCAAATATTGCCTTCTCTTGCCGAACGCCTTCGCGCGTTGCGCGACCTATGTAACTTGTTGGACGTTCCGACCGAGCCATGGTGGACCAATGGTCAATTTCATCTGATGGAAAGCACGGAAATTCAAGACGCTGTCAAGCGCGGGTTCGATATTCAGCTCCATACGCATCGGCACAACTCCCAGGCTGATGGCCTGGCGAAAGAAATCAAGGACAATCGCGAGGCGCTGATAAAAGCTTGCGGCGGTTTGAATTTGGACCATTTCTGCTATCCCAGCGGCGTGTACGATAATGACGCGATGAAGGTCCTAGCGGACGTCGGGATACGTTCGGCAACGACCTGCGAAGAAGGGTTGACTTCAATCCGTACCAATCCTCTTCGCATCCCCCGATTCCTCGACGGCCGTTCCGTCACACAAACCAAATTCGAAGCTTATCTAAGCGGCGCGCTCGAGCTTTATACCACATTCGGAGGTTTGAGGGCGGCCTAGATCGCCACTCAATAGATCAGTATACCAGATCGTCAGGTCAAAGGTATTTTCCGTTAGCCAAGCCATCCATTGGCCGTCACATCCCGCCATTTCCGCACATCCATCACAGCCAAACCAATAATATCCGGACCGGAATAGCCAGGCACAAAGCTAGCCCGCTCTTCAGCGGACGCAGTTGTGGCTCGTGCCCGACATTGAAGGACCTGCCGCACGCGCATGCGCCCTTCGCGCAACTGGCGCTGCAAAGCCGGGCAATGTCTGATGCTCAACCGGGCGCATTCGACATGCAGCAGCGGCTCAACCTGGGAAAGCAGGTATCCGTCCGGATAATCCGCCCCAAAATTGCTCAGCGAAATCTTAGTCGAAGTCTTCAGCGGCTTGTTGCATAAATCGCAAAGTTCCAGGGCCATCGCCCGGCGCTGACGCACCACGTGAGGCCGGCCGAATTGTGGCATACCTTCGCCCCGCGCCTGTTTTTGACAAATCGCTGGTTGCTTGAACCATGTGCACTGATCGACAAAATACTCGTTTTCGGCGGACCACATAACTGGATACGGAACTGGAATTTCTCCGTAACGCAGGATCACTCATCTTCTCCAGGAAACACGCAATAAATATATCCGGGCGCGTTTTCATATGCATCACGGAACGCAGCAGCCTCGCGTTCCGACATGGCATCGAGATAAGGCCCCATCCATTCAGGTACAGACTGCCCAAGATAGGTGAATTCATGCCACTCACGCCCCCTGACCAACAGATGATGAGGAGCTTCAATAATCTCGTCCAAAACAGGGGGGGCGTTGCCCCACTCAAGGCGACCGTCAAAATCCTCCTTTGCCCTTTTCACAATTCTCCAGCGGCCGTTGCTGAAGACGGCGGTGTGATCATTCAAGTGAAAGTGAGCTGGAATAGTGTGTCCCTTGGGAAATCCTCGTCCAGCATTGGGAGAACGTGTTTTCATCGTCATTTAAGTTCCACTGAACCCCCATTTCATCTCGAACTGAACATAAATCAGGCGGGCTGGATAACTGTCATCGATAAGGGCATTCAACCAGTCAAACGCCGCCGCCGCATCGGAAACACCACGTGATTTCGCTGCACCGGCGGCGGCAACCATGATCGAGATGTTCTGCATACTGCTGCCAGATTGCTGACATCGCGGTTCGGGGTCATGTGCGTATTCCCCTATTTGATAGGCCGTTGCGCCCCGGGCCGCCCATACCTCACCCCAATTCCGATAGTGACCGCTTGGATTACGAATACTGCTGAACCTCAGGACCCCCGTATTCGGGTCTTCATTCGTGATTTGTGGACACTGGCGGTTCCATCCGCTTTTCCCGTTGGTCAATTGCGTAATCTGGTCAAAGAAATATGTGAGCGGCTTTTTCCATGAGGGTCCTGAACCGTGCGGTAAACCCACCTGGTCCGCCAGAGCGATGGACAGAAGGAAATACGAGGTCTCAAATACCTGCACGAAGTCGTTATTGCATGGATTTCTGAAAACTGTCTGGAGGGTATCAGTGCTCGTGGTGAGCTTCATATCGATTAGCTTGGCCTCATCCTGCCCAATCGTAGCGAAATAACCCTGCGGCTGGAGCCATGAGGGCGGCGCGGAAGGCGCCGACTTCCACGCGACGGCCGTGTTACGTACGCCCCATCCAATGTTGCGTGGTTCAGCCTGATAGGACCACAGACCTCTGGGACCGACAATGCAGGAATTGCCGGTACGATCGGACGCCAAACGGCCAACGGCGTTTTCTTTGTTGTAGATATCGTAACCTTTATCCCACTGAACTGCGAATTGCATGGCCTCAGCAAAATAGGCATCATCTGTAACGGCATAGGGGACATAGAAATAGTTCGCCATGTGCTCGGTGGCGCTGTTGTTCCATAGCGTATTGATCGCGCCGCCCCGGATCAAATAGTAGGAGCCATACGGTCCTATACCGATGGAATTACGCGTGTAGCTGCCGTAGTGCGCCGCGTCCTGTTTGTAGTTGACCGGAGCGCCCGTCACGCTGTCCGGCAAAAACATACTGTTCCATTGGGATGCGCACATTTCGGCCTGCGCCATCATCGTGTTAAATGCACCGGCCTGTCGGTCTCCCGTTGTCAATAAGTACTCCGCTTGAGAGTCTGTTATCAGACCCTCTTCGGGCCGGCCCGGACCACCACCCCCGCCATCATTGTTGCACAGCAGATTCATATCATAGGTGATGACCTTAGCGATTGCGCCAGCCCCAGCCGCGAATGAAAAAGGTTTGTCCACTTTAAACGTCGTCGCTCCATCGAGACCAGCGGACATGAAAGTCTGCCAGTGATTGTTGCCTAATTTTACAGCAACCCGGTCGCCACGATCCACAGTTCCCCCGGACACTGCGACCGATGTGGCTCCCGCGGCCACGCCGGATGCGAGTGTGAGGTTTTTATAAATCTTTCCGTTTGGAGGATCGAATGGAGTCCAGGGTGGATTCCCCGTGCAAGGATTATTCGTCAACGCAGGGATTGCTGGTGGAACAATAATGCCCTTATATCCATCGAGACGTGCAGCTCTGGCCGACATCGGCGGCAGCCAACCCTCAGAAAAGATTTGACTGGGATTTCTAATTGACGACCGCCGCGCAGATTGATACCGCCAGCGGCATCCCCAGTAGTGAAACGGCAAACCCAGCGTATAAATGACCGCGCCCGCCTTTTTAATGACGCAGTCGTAGGCCGGGAGATCGCGGGAATGGCCACTTGCTACCGAGCCGAATACCTCGCCATTCCAGAAAACCACTTCCACACGGTCACTGCCAACATCGGGCCTGAAATCAACAAAAAAATTCGGCAATGCCATATTGTGAACCCGAATACACCGCTGGGTGAACTTTCCGCTTGGAGAGATATAGTTCCCCATATCCTTCCCGTTCCGGATGTCGAAAGTAATAGAAGGAACGGGCGCGCCCCCAGGGAAATTGATTTCGACAACAAGCGCCGGAAGCGAGGAATTGTTCGAAGTATTCCCAGCCCGAGGCAAGGTTTGGCCCTTCACGATGACGTTTGTGGCAAGGAGAGCGGTAAGGCCTTTCCCGATAAATCCACGTCTGCCGATAGAGCTCATGCCTACACTCCTGAGGGGAAATAACAGATTTATCGCAACCCGCGCGCCCGTTGGCCCTCATGTTGTTATATGATTTTGGACGACAATGGAATCGGTTACCGGGCCGGTGCAGTCAGCGGAGTTTTTTTGGTGGCTGTGGGAATGTGTTCCTGTCGTTGGGTCTACGCCCAGCGGCAGCGATTGGCGAATTCATCAAGACTCCACTTGGCGCGATATTTCAGCCAGGCTCCGGTCTTGCCAGCATCGCTGTCTTCGTGACGTTTCAAAATCGGCGTTTTAGCCCTTGGCGATCACCGCTCCTGGCTCGCGAAATGCCCAATAGCGGCATGCCAAGAAATTCGCTCACTGCCAAGCTCGACAACGTAAGTGGGTGGCCCATAGCTTGTGCCTGTTAACTAAAACGGTGGAATCTGTGGGGTTAGACTGCGGAAAGCGGTTATCTGATAGGGTCCGGCAGACTAATAGGTAATGATTTTCAGGGGTAAGCTGTCGGCCGGCACCTTTATCGCTTTCTGGTTATGTTTGCCTGTCGACAGTGTTGCCAGTCAGGATGTGAAAGCATGGATTTATTTGACATACTTTTTGGCGGCCACGAATGGAAATTCCTCCAGCCATTCCTACCGCGCCGCCTGATCGACAGGACCAAAAGCGTCTGGTGTGAAGAACTGAGGCAGCGGCGTGCGCCGGACGGCTCGGTCCATAATCGCTGCGCGACCGAGAGAGACATCGATGACGAATGGGGCTTTGCTAAGCCTTAACCAATGTCAGACACAGGTGAAAAAGAAGCGCCAGTATCGGCCTATGAACGACTTTATGTCGAACATGACCGCTCGTATTACAACCTGGAAGCCAGCCCGTATTTCCCGCTTTTCAAAGCTTCCGTCGCGGCTCTTGTCCATTCCGGTGCGCGTGACGTCTTAGAAGTGGGCTGCGGCAGCGGCACACTGGGCGAAATGGTGATGGCCAAGGGCATCGGCTATCACGGCTTCGACTATGCCAGGACCGGCGTCGAAAAGGCGCTCCGGAGAAATCCAGCCGGAAAGTTCGCCTGGGGCGATGCAACCACCGCTGAGCCCTATGCCGTGCCCTACGATACAATCCTGTGCTGCGAAGTACTGGAGCATATCGACAAAGACCGCGAAGTGATCCAGCACTGGAGGTCCGGCTGCAATGTTGTGTGCTCGGTGCCCAATTTTTTGGATCCAACCCATGTCCGGCTATTCAAGGACGAGAAAGAGATCACCGCCCGTTATGGCGATCTCATCGAGATCAGCAGCTTTCAGCGGCTAAGAAACGTTCCTTGGCGAGGCCTCACACCTCGCCAATATTTCCGCCGCGTCCGATGGGCGCGGGAAGAAGGCTGGCGCAAAGTTTTAGGAATGCTCAACATCAATGGCTTTGATTGGGGCGGCGGCTGGTTTTTGTTCACTGGCACGCGCCGTTAACTACATGCGTCACGGCATCGCCTCACGGAAACTGAGGGAGTTGCTCGACGCGAACCCAGCCGGCCCATACCCGACTAGTACAAAGGCGTCGTTGAACCCCTTGTTGCATAGCTTAATTGGTCAAGCCAATGTATGCTGTAGCTGGCTGAGGGCATCTCATTATTTACCGCTTGGCGAGATCGATAAATTCCTGAACCATTGACCTGCAGAATAGGAAGCAGAAGGACGAGTAAACCAAGACGCCTAACGCAATTAAAAGAGCCATTAGAAGGCCAAGGGGCTCGGGAGGCAGTGTCTTTTGGGCACCAATCAAACAGCAATACATGAGGGCCGCTCCCAAGAACGATCTCGCCAATGGCTGAAAGAAAAACCGCAAATCACTACCCGTACTCATCGCGCAACGCCGCGCCAAAACAAAGAACTGCAACGGATAGGCAAGGGCAGCGGCTACACAAACGCCTTCGACACCCCATCGCGATCCAATGATATAGGCTAGCGGAAAAAGCATCGTACCGAAAACGGTATTGCGAAAGCTCGCACGGAAATGACCCATTCCCATCAGGAAGGAAGACAAAATGGCTCCCACGGGAGTTAGTGTCATGCTGAGCGCCAGCAGACGTAGTGGGTTCACAGCCCCAACCCATCTCGGTCCCAAAACGAGCTCGACGATCTGGGGTGCAATCGCTGAAATACCAAAAAACACGGGAAAGCTGAGAAAGCCGATGAGCCGGATGGCCTTACAGAGGTAATATAGCGCTTCCTTGCGTTCATGCTGCAACATCGCAAAGGCGGGAAACGCCGTAGGCTTTAGAACCATGGCAATCTTGTCAGCCGGAATTGCCGCGATTTGCCTAGCAACCGCATATATTCCCAGTGGAACGGGACCAAGCAATTTCCCGATAATCAATACATCGGAGCTGACGTATAAGTACCAGAGTGTATTTTCGGCTGTCCGGATAAATCCATTTTGAAGCACGTGCATATAGTCGCCAAAGCGAAAAGAGGGTGTTCGCCAAAAGGGCTCGATCCACCACAGCCCGGCCGCACGTAAGCCAGCAGTGGTGAGCATGGCTACCATCAAAGACCATACGCCGTACCCCGCCCAGGCAAAGATAAGGCCAGCAAGTCCGGCAACTACATTGGCAGAAATTTCAATGCGGGAAATTCGCTTCAGATCAAGACGTTTTTGAAGAAGCGCGCTGGGAATGGCCTGCAGTGTAACGAACACAAAAACAAGGCTCGCAACCTGCAACAACGGGATTAACCGCAAATCATGATAGAAATTGGCCAGTGGCCACGCGACGGCGCAAAGCAAGACCAGCAAGGCGCTATTTATTAAAATTACGAAGCCAAAGACACTTCTTAAGCCATCTTCGTCAACGGTTTTGCTCTGTACCACCGCGTCAGACACACCGACATAGCTCATTGACTGGAAAAGCCCAGTTGCCGCCATGGCCAATCCCATCAAGCCGTAGTCATCTGGCCGGAGGAAACGAACCACCAGAAGCGTCATAGCCCAGTTGAGTAGCTGGCCCAAAAAACGCGTGGCGGCCGACCAGCCGACAGCGCTCAAAACATTTCGTCGGAGCGGTACCGGCTCCATCAACTCGCTCTGCCGGTGCCGACCGCCCCGGCCTCGCCACGTGAGCGAGAAACTATATCGTCAAGGAAGTGTCCCAGGCTGCTAAACTGCTCATCGCGCGTCATACCTGCCGAAACGCGATGCCCGAGACTTGGGATGCCTTGTGGCCGCTCCGCAATCCATTCACGAAGCTTTTCAGCTATGCGGGCGGGACTGTTAGATACCAAACCTGCATTTCGCTCTCGAATCATTTCGGCAAGGATGCCATGTTCGTAACCCAACATCAGAATGGGCCGGCCCGCCCCCAAATATTCGAAAAACTTAGCGGGAATATTACCTTCGTCCTTCTTGTTGTCCCACTGCAAGAGCAGCAATATGTCCGCCGAACATTGAAGCGCCAGTGACTCCTTATATGTCACGCGATCATGGACAAAAATACGATCCAGAATATTTTCAGCCGCATCAAAACTTCGGACTTGTTCAAGCGAGGGACCATAAAAATGAACCGCAATTTTGGCTCGCTCCGGCCCTAAAAGATTAATAGCTTCAAATAACGGCGTCGGGTCGCGATAGCTGCCATGAATATTGCCCGTATAAATTACAGAAACAACGTTGCCAGGACCGGGCTGCGGTAAATCTTTGGGGAAATCTTCCCGAACGAACCCATTGAGAATGGAAATTGCCGGTTGAGGGTATTTGCGTCTCAAATCGTCTGTCCAAAGCGACGTCACAGAAACAAAACCGGCGGCACTGCGAAGGGTTTTCCATTCTAGAAAATGGTCCAGCCAGCGGCGCCATGGCGGGTATTCATAATAGGGGTTATCAACCCACAAATCGCGCAGCTCCGCTATCCAAGGCACGCCGCAGGCACGCGCGATTCGTGATGCAGCGACCAACGACGAATTCGGAGGGGCGCTTGCGAAAATAACGTCGGGACGCCACTGGCTAGTTAGTTCTGTTCCGGCAGCAACTGCCGATCGGATCCAACCCGCGCGAGCGTCGGGAATGCGCAACAATGCGTAGTAATGCATCGTGAGGATTTCGCGCATCCCATGCCGTGACTTTTGCTGTCTTTGTGAATTGCCGCCCGCTTCCTGGCCGGCCCTTTTTCGCCGCGTAAATCTCACAAGTCGGAACAACCAACCCAAACTCCTGTCGAACATCTGATCTATTCGCGATTCAATATATCTAACCGCTTCAGGTGGGATTCCGACCGGCAGCGAATGGTCATTAAATTCAGGCGCGGGGTCTAAACCGGCAATCACCCTAACGTCGTAGCCCGCCCGATAAAGGAATTCTGCGAATTTTCCTACTCGCACCGCGCCTATGACATTCACGGGCGGAAACCAGTGCGAAACGATCAACACTCTGATGGGCTGCCGCTTCTGGGCGCTCATGGTCGCTTCTCAGAGAGGATCATGGTTCGACAATCATTCCAGCGCCGAAATATCTGCCGCTGAGCTCCGCCCCTCCGGTTTTATTGGTGGGAGCCCAACTGGTTGCGTGCGGTTAAGCAGCAGCAGGACGTGCAAACACTCTCGCTCTTCGAGCCGCAAAGAAATAAATAACGAGCTTCTTTCGCCCTGCCCCCAAAACACGTTCCACTTTTAGCCCGATAATAGTTCAGTTTCCGCCGCGGCGCCACATATCGGTCACTCCAAATCTAACCGCCTGACGTTAAATTACGATGATCGCCAATAGTTTCCAGCGCAGCGCCATTTCGTTACGCTCCCACCTGTATTCGGGAACCCACCTGCCGAATCAGGTATTCAAGCGTCAGAATACGCGCCATCTGGTTGGGATCGCCGACCCGCTCGAGGTGAAAAAAAGATCGAAGTGTCTCAACTCCCTCCGGCAAAGCCTCATTTATGTATAGGGAATCAATGTACGGAGAAGATTGACCGGCACTCCAGCGATGTTTCCATCGATAGGTTAGACGCCGCGCCCATGGCGGACGAATGTACGTCCCGAAATTGGCAACGCGAGTCAAGGTTGGCGCACCGCTAGCGAACCGGTAGCCGTAGCTGGAAGGATAAGAAGCGAGCCGCCTATCCGTTCGAGCGATAAGCTCAGCTTGAAACGCGCCGTGATGCTTCCAGCGAATCGGGATCGAAGCCCCAATCTCGGTTAGAGGAGCGCTCAAGAAAGGCAATCCCGTATAACCGTAGCGGCTATTAATTGTATCTACCCGGCCGTCCCAGGAGCGGCACCGAAATTTATGATAAAGCCACTCAACCGTGGGACGTTCGAGCAGGCCATCACGTCCAACCAGCTCCATCATCTTGCGCTCGATATGGCGGAAATAATTACCACTTTTGAATTTGCGGGTACAAACAACTGGGTCGAACTGCGCGTAGAATGACCAAGCGATCTGCTTGATGGTATATTTGCCGTCAAGCAGGTAAAAGAAATTTCTAAAAATTTCCCCCCCACCTCCGTTTAAAGCAATCGAACGACCCGCAACTCGCGAAGCGCTCTCTCGATGTTCCGCGCCATTATTAAAAATACCAGCCCCTATGTACCCATCGCTGGCCAGATAATTGGTTGCGATCACCTCACGGAAATCATCGACCAGAGGCTGTGCCTCCTTGTCAATAATTTCAAGATCAAACTTCTCCGCGCACGCAATTTGCGACGCTATTACCACGTCCTTGTCTGTCTGCTTTCCATAAACATAAACGCGCGGCTGAACACCGGCGCGCCTCGCAAGCGCCAGAATTAGGCGTGAATCAAAACCGCCGGACAATGCACATGTCAGCCTTGAACCGAACAGCTCTGCCAAAAGACCAAAACGCTCATTCAGAATTGAGAGACACTGCTGGAGTAATTCCTCTTTCCCGAGGACAGAGGGTTCGCTTATTGGCTTGAGGATCGATTGATCGAGGCGTGCTACGCCTTGGTTGAATATCAGCGCTCCTCCAACGGGCACGAGCGTCAGTTCCTTGACCAAGGTGTCGTTGCCGGAAACAACGCCATTGAATACGTACTCAAAAACGCTCTGTGAAAGTAGCGTGAGACCTTCCACCAGCTCAGCCGCTATCAGGAACGACGATGATACCACATTGAGCATTGCGTCCCTGAAAATATGATAACCGCCGAAACGGTCTCCAGCTACATGGGTGCATCCGTCCTTGCGAATGATAATGGCAAAGTTAAAGAAGGCCGCGTCCAAAATTGACCAATCTCCATTGAACGCGGCATACACTTTGCGGAGAGCATCTTCGCCCCGCGATCGTGAAAAGAGGAATGTACCGCAGGCGGCTACATAATCCCCATTCGGAAACGTGATTATTTCGGCGGAAGGTTCGCCAAGCTTCGGATACAAGTAAAGCGTCATGTCATTCGCACAAATTATTTTGGGGGTGCCGAATCCCATGCGTTGCGCCAAGCGGCAAGCAGCTGCTTGCCGACGATCCGTTCCCGGAAAATTGCGAATTAAAAAAAACATGCCCACCATATATCAGCGCGGCCTTACTGTTCGATCATCTGCGGCGAACCTGGTTGCTCCATGACCTCAGAAAGTGCGGACCGCCACCGGTCGATCATGGTCTTGTGCGAAAATTCCTGCCGCACTCGCGCGAGATTAGCGAGACCAATTTTCTGCCGCAGCTCAGCTTGACGCGCGAGGGTTATCAACGCGACACCAAGCGCGGTATTGTCATTCCGAGCAACAACGAAAGGTGTATTTTCCGCCGCCAACATGACGCGAACATCACCTACATCCAGCGAAGCGACGGGAAGCGCGGAAGCCATTGCCTCCAGTACAGAGTTCGGCATTTGTTCGGTATCGGATGATAGAGCTAATATATCCACCTTCGAAAGAATAGATTCGGGTTGTGCCACAGTTCCCAAAAACTGCACGTACCGATCGACTTTCAACTCTCGCGCCAATGCTTCAAGACGCGGCCGTTCAACACCGTCTCCTGCGATAATGAGCCGAAGCGGAATGCGTTCATGCGCAAACGCAAACGCATGTAACAGACGGCTTATATTCTTTTCCGGCCGCAGCGGTGCGACACTTGCCACAGTGACGGGTGTTGGCTCGGTAACGCGATGTGTACGGGCATCGACAAAGCGCGCTTCATCGATTCCATTTGGAATATACATAACGCGGTCTTTCGGTAACCGCCAGATATCCATCGCCGTTCTCTCCAGCGTGCGCGACGGCACTATAATTCCTCGGGTATTGCGAAGAGCGCGCCGGCGGAAGTATATACGCCGCTGCAGTTGTTGTTCTGCTTCGTCTTTGCCGAAACCAGCCTCGTGATGGATGTGGGGCAAGCCGACTAAAAGCCGGTTCGCCATGGCCCACTCAATCGAACCCCAGTTGTAGGTTACGAGCAACTGCGGCCGGAATTCACGCAGCTTACTGCTGATGAAGAACATTCGCGACAAAAGATTTCGATCTGGCATTTGAAGTGGAGTCACGGAACAGCTCACCCCCTGCCCTATGGCGGATTGTGCGTCGATAACGCCATCGAGAGCGATTATCCGGTGTCTAAACTCGGACTTGATGCCGGTGATGATTCGCGCCATGCGCAATGGGACACCCCCAATGCCAAAGCTGGGGAGCACATGCAAACAGAGCGCTGGCGTTGGAAGGCGCACCTCTTCGGCACTATCGTGCCAATTTGCGCGATTTGGAAAAGCCACCCTACCAGTCCCTCACAACCCGCCGAATAACTTTCTGTATTTGCCACAACTACTTCAATAAACTCTATATTTGGACCCCACCGCGAAAATGGCGACAAGATACCGCCACTTTAGCAAGGAAATATGGGATGGCCTTCTATGTATTTACTATTAATTCGCAATCCTTACGCTATCTCTATTTGCCCGATTGCTACGCGGCGCGGAGACGGATAGGCATTCGGATAACAGCCCAAAAAGCCGGTCAATTCAGGTCGGCGACACGCTGCAATTCGCGAGTTCCTGCACGTCTCCGAATACTGCCTGGGTGTAAAAAATGTCCTGCCTACTGCGGTCGGTTTCCCGATGATAGAAGGAGTGCCGGGCGCACGGAAGTTGTCGGCAGGCCAATGGCGGAAATGGGCCCTGGCGGTGGGGAGAGCTGAAATAGCCTGCTGGTCTGATACAGTGGTGACTCCAGTTGACGTCTCTCAATCAGGGGAAATTTCCGCGATGCGGAATGAGCAGCGAGAGAATTGCCACCGAGACTTGGCCAATCCAAGATTCACCGCGCGCAGAGTTCTCTGAATGCTTACCCGTGACGAAATGCGCGTCGTGCGTTGGCCGAAAAGCCAAAAACCCCTCCTTATGGTTGTGGTTGATACAGAGGCGGAATTCGACTGGAACGGAGCTTCGCGCCAAGCGGTCGGAGTTCGGTCGACATCTCACCAGCATCGCGCACAGAAGATTTATGATCGCTTCGCGCTACGCCCGACATATGCCCTTGACTATCCTGTCAGCAGCAGCAGGGATGGGTATGGTCCAATTTGCGAAATCTATGAGAGCCAAGGCTGCCTGATTGGCGCGCACCTTCAGCCATGGGATACACCCCCTTTCACCGAATTTCTCAGCGACATAAATTCCTATCCAGGCAATCTCCCAGCCAGCCTAGAAGAGGCTAAACTTTCCCGCCTCACGGAAACTATTGTGGCAAATCTGGGTGTTCGCCCGCGGATTTATAAGGCGGGCCGTTATGGTGTCGGTCCCGCCACAGCAAGCATTTTAAAGCGCCAAGGTTATGAAGTTGATGTCAGCGTTCAACCGGGGACCAATCTCTCCCACAGCTTCGGCCCTGACTTTACCAACTGCGGCGCAGATCCGTATTGGTGTCGCGACACGACGGGGATTATGGAAATCCCGCTTACAATCGGATATGCAGGATTGTTGGGCCGTTATGGCCACCAACTGCGGAAGTTCCTGGGGCGGCCCAAGGTAGAAGCCCTGCATTTGCCCGGCCTGTTTGCACGGTTACGCCTGCTCGACAGGATCGTGCTGACGCCGGAGGGGGTGACTCTCAACGAACAAAAAAGGTTGACCCGGGCGATGCTGCGACGGGGACACCGGATTTTTCACCTCACCTATCACAGCCCATCGCTTTTGCCCGGCAATACGCCCTACGTCCGAACGGAAAAAGACCTGCGACAGTTTCTAGACAGAATAGAGGGGTTCTTGGAATTTTTCTTTGGTGAAGTGGGAGGTCTTCCTGCTACTCCTTTCGACGTCAAAGAAGCAGCAGCTGAAGCCGAAGCACTGTTTCAGCCAAAACTACCACAGACAGTCGCGCCTGGTGCTGAAACGGTATTTCCTACCGCCCCGAAGGAGCAACGGGAGACCCTGACATGACCCAGTCCGCAAATAGCTTTGCAGACGCGCAACGCGAAGTATTCCGGTTGAGAACCAACCGCAGCAGTGCACTGGGTTGGTCGCCGCTTTTGCGGCAGCAATTCGGATATTTCACTCCGGATGAATGCTATGAAGCGATGATGCTACGCTTAGTCCAGAGCGAGACAGACTGGCTGGATGTCGGTTGCGGCCATGATTTATTTCCCTCAAATTCTGCTTTGGCGGAACTCCTGTCCACACGGAGCCACCTTTTGGTTGGAGTCGATCCAAGCCCCAATATCGATCATAACACCTTGGTACATGAGAAGGCCAAGTATACGATCGAGGAGTATCACACGGACCGTCAATTTGACTTGATTTCTCTTCGCATGGTTGCAGAACATATTGCTGACCCAGATGCGGCGATTGCCGCATTTGCCCGCCTAACCAAGCCGGGTGGCAGGGTCGTCATCTACACCGTGAGCAAATGGGCGATATCTTCTTTGGTAGCCGCTTGCAGTCCCTTGACCTTCCACCATTTCATTAAGGCCATCCTTTGGGGCACCAAACCTGAAGACACTTTCCCGACCGTGTACCGAATGAATACGAGGGGCCGGCTGCGAGAACTATTCAGCGCTGGAGGCTTTTGTGAAGAGGAATTCCTCTACCTGGACGATTGTCGATCATTAGCGAGATGGCGGATCGGCACCGTTTTGGAATTGTCCGCGCGACGCATTTTGCGGGCTTTTGGCCTTCCTTACGTCGATGTTTGCATCCTGGGAGTTTACCGAAAGGATTCTTAGCGATCTGCCACAGTGTCGCGGCCATCGCAAACTGGCTTCCAATACGGCTCGTAGTTCACGTGTACAAATTATTCGTGCGGGGCTAAGTGCTAGGTGCGGACTTTGTAATGTAGTATTTTTGGTAGTTGTCCATCTCAATCAGCACGGGCTTTTCGGGTTTGTCCGCGAGAAATTCGTCAACCGCCAAATTACAACCCGGCCAAGGCGGGTCATTGTATTCATCCAGCAAGATGACGCCGCCAGGTGACATTCTCGAATAGAAATAGGTCAGACACTGGCGGTACGATTCGTAGATATCACAATCAAGATGTACGAAGCTGTACCGCGATCCTGGAAGCTTATCGAGGGTTTCCGAGAAATAGCCCGGCCGCAAACTGATCACATCCGTAAGGCCGAAACGCCGCACCTTTGCGCTTACGTGCGGATAGGAAGTTCCGGAAAATCCGTGCAGCCGTTTCTCTGAATTTTCGGCCCCTCCAAGTTCGATATCGGTATTTACGCTCTCATCAAACCCTTGAAAGGAATCGAGGCCATAAATCTTTTTGTTGCTTTCCTTCTCCCGCAAATAAATCGCGAGCGCGACAAGGCTATTGCCTTTGAACACGCCACATTCAGCGATATCGCCGGGAACCTGGATCGTTCGGTCCAACAAGGACAGAATGATTTTGATGTTCGAGCCGCCCGTTGGCGACGCCTGACCTTTGAACGCCACTGATGAGGGCGTCTTAACCTCCAGCAGGTCGGCGACCCAACGCGGCCACTCCGAAAGCCGTCTAGATCGGAAATGATGAGCCAAGAGTGGACCCACCATTCGTTGCGCTGCTCCACTCGCCCGGCGTCTCATAGATTTCCCCAAAAACTTGACTTAACTACTAGAGGTTACAATAATCTATTCGAAATTCGTTAGGAAATACTGGCATATATTGCTCATGCCAGACGGAGCGTTGCGATGCCCTATTTCGAAACAATCGGCAGCGCGACAGTTATTGCCTACGATGACGAGCCAATATTAACCACAGATCCCTGGCTTAACACCCCGGCCTATTTTGGCAGTTGGGGACAGGATTACGAAATCCCGCCCCAGCAGCTGGCGGCAATTCAGAACGCCAAATATCACTGGTTCTCACACGGCCATCCGGATCATTTGAACGCAGCATCGCTGCCTTCGCTCGGCAAAGGTCAGTTCCTGCTTTCCGATCATTATGGCGGCCGAATACACAGAGAGCTGGTCGCGGCGGGATTTTCGGTGAAAATTTTGCCGGATCGGACCTGGGTACCCCTATCAAAAAATGTCCGCGTTTACTCCGTTTCCAACCGGAATCAGGATTCCCTGCTGCTGATTGACGTGAATGGCCGGCTGGTCGTGAATCTCAACGATTCGGACGACTATGGCGAGTCGTTTCGCATTCGGCCCGTGGCGCGAAGCTTCAAGGAAGTCTATCTGCTACAGCTGCACGGCTGGGGCGGCGCCGACATGCTGAATCTCTTTGATCCAGCTGGCCGCAAGCTTGTGTCGCCAAAAGAAAAGCGCCGCTCCATTGCGCCCCGCGCCCAACGCGCTGCCCGTCTATTCGGGGCCAACAAGGTTATTCCTTTTTCATCCTTTCACCGATATCAACGCTCTGACAGTGCATGGGGCAACGATCTGGTTCCCGATCTTGCTGACTATGAGACGGGTGCGCGCCGGGACGGCGCGGAAATTCTTCCGGCATTCGTGCGCGTGAATTGCGAGACAGATGAAATAGAGAAAATCAATCCGCCCCGTTGCAACACGGCCATCACTCGCCCGGAAGATTGGGGCGACAATTGGTCGGACCCTCTCGATATCGAAGACAAAAAGAAAATTACCTCCTACTTTCTCGCGCGCCAGACTTTGCAGGACCATTTCGGTTTCATCAAAGTGACCGCTGGCGGGTCGAGCGTCACGGTCGACCTGAACCGCGATATGCGCAATGTCGGCATTGAGTTTGAGTGCCCGCGCCAATCATTCATGACTTGCATCGAGCATGAAATATTCGATGACCTCCTGATCGGCAATTTCATGCGAACGACGCTTCACAATGTCAGCGACCTTTATCCACACTTCTCGCCCTATGTCGCAAAATACGCCGACAATGGCGGCGCCAAGTCAAAGCGGGAAGTGATGATGTATTTTGGACATTATTATATGCGGGATCCCATAGCCCACTCTCTCAAGATTCTGACGACATCCAGTGAAATGGCGGTGCGGAAGATTCTTCCGGAAGAGTCCTGGTTGTTTCGTACCGCGAAGCGGCTTTATTACGATCTCGCGCCTCGCTGAAAGAGCGCTTGGCTTATGAATCGCCGGAAACTTTGGGCGTTTATCACAAAAACTATAGCCACCAGTTATTGCGCACGCACCAATATCCATGAAGAAAAAGGCAGCACCCAAATGACGATGCGCAGCTTTTTTCGCGGTCTTTATCGCTGTCTTCCAGCTGCGCCCTCCACGAACTACTTATATCGCCGCTTCAAACCAAGCCCGTACGATTTTCTGCCTCAGCAAGCGACGATCTATGATATCGGCGCTAAATCGGCAGCCGGCCGTTATGCCTTTGGTGTTCCTCCGAGCGACGCGCGGGTCGTTACGATTGATCTGTTCGCGGGCCCTGGCGTCGATGTCGTTGCCGACGCACATGATCTCGGTTTGTTGCCAGCCTCGAGTGCTGATTGTGTCTTGATTGTCAGCGTGCTCGAATACTGTCATACTCCGCAACAGGTGGTGGCTCAGGCCTATCGACTGCTGAAGCCGGGCGGCACTCTTTACATCGGCGCTGCTTTTTTGCTCAAGCTGAGCCCGGACCCGATCGATTATTATCGATTTTCTGTGCATGCTCTGCGCCATCTCTGTCGCGATTTTGAGATTGTCGACTCGGGGAGCAATCGCGGCCCGGCATCAACTATGTGTGATCTCAATGTCCACTATCTGGCGATGCTTTTTTGTTTTGGCAGTTCCGCCGTCTACCGCCTTCTGACTTACACGCTGCGATGGCTTTTATTTTGGACGAAATATGCGGACGCCATAATCGCGCGCTACAGCCTCGCGGCGGTGCTGCAAGGAACGGCGTATGTGATCGCTCGCAAGAAAAGCGGCGAAGGGGCGCCATAATCCCGTTCGCGCGACCAGTATCATCTCTACCGGCTGGTTAGGCCCGCTCCGAAATCACAGGCTCCAATAAGCCAGTTTCTTCGGCCCTGGCTCCTGCTTGAACGCCGATTTGACATCCACAAAGACGCCGCCTGGAGCAACCAGATTGAACAAATGATCAGGGCCCTTTTCCGTCACCGCGCGATGGGGGACGGCCAAAATGAGAGCGTCCAAATCCTTTAGAGCATCCAGACCCGCCAGCCTGACCCCATATTCATGCATCGCCTCCTCGTGATCGGCCATGGGATCGTGCACCAGCGCCTCAATTCCGAAGCTGCGCAATTCGGCCAAAATGTCAGGCACCCGGCTGTTGCGCAGATCTGGTACCTCCTCTTTGAAGGTAAGACCAATGACACCGACTTTGGCGCCTTTCACGCGCCGTTCCGCATCGATCAGCATCTTGATCACGCGCTGGGCTATAAAGGGACCCATTCCGTCGTTGATCCGTCTCCCCGCCAAAATCACATGCGGGTGATATCCTGCCGCCTCTGCCCGTGCGGTCAGATAATAAGGGTCAACGCCGATGCAATGTCCTCCGACCAGACCAGGCGTGAAGGGCAGAAAGTTCCACTTGGTGCCTGCGGCGCGTAGCACATCCTTGGTCGGGATATTGAGTCGATCGAAGATAATTGCGAGCTCATTCATCAATGCAATATTGAGATCTCGCTGCGTATTCTCGATCACCTTTGCTGCTTCGGCAACTTCAATACTGGAAGCACGATGAATGCCTGCTGTGACAATCGCGGAATAGACCGCGGCCACACGCTCCAGTGTTTCCTCATCCTCTCCCGACACAATCTTTGTGATGGTTTCAAGCCGATGAACAGTATCACCCGGGTTGATGCGCTCCGGAGAGTAACCCAGTTTGAAATCCACGCCGTGTTTGAGGCCGGAAGCTTTTTCCAGAAGAGGTCCGCAAATATCCCGCGTGAGCCCCGGGTAAACTGTCGATTCAAAAACCACGACGGCACCCGGGCTCAATACCGGTCCGATCGTTTTGCAAGCGCTGATAATGGGCGTGAGATCGGGTCTGCGATCGGCATCAATCGGAGTGGGCACAGTTACTATGAAGAAGCTGACATCCTTCAAATCCTCAGCATGCGTCGTGAACCGCAACTTCGATTCACGCAACTCCTTCTCCGACACCTCTCGGGTTCTGTCCTTCCCTTGGCGGAGTTCTTCAATACGTTTCTCGGAAATGTCGAACCCATAAACGCGGTCGAACTTTGTGGCTAGCGCAAGCGCCACCGGCAGGCCGACATAGCCCAATCCAATTATTGCAAATCCTCGTTCGCTCAACGTCCACGTCCTTCCATTTGAATAAACCGTCCCGGCCTGTTAATTCGTCAAACCGCCCACACTGCACTTCCGGTGAAGACGATTATATTCTGTGCACCATTCCACGAATTTTTGGATGCCTTCTGCCATTTAATTATCCATCCCGACGACCGAATCACCTGAAAGTGCTGCGGCGACGTAGGACCTTATGAATCCCGCGGCCTCCGGTAACCAGACCGAGCATGCTTTTTTGTGACCCCAAAAACGCACGGGACTACCGTAAGGACTGCCTTGTGCGAGTGCGTGAAATCTAGCATCGTGACCCTTAAGAAAGCCAGAAAATTTCCGCCAGCTTATGTCAAAGACAATCCATCTCATCGCCGCCGCGCGCCCAAATTTCATGAAGATCGCGCCGGTTTACCATGCGTTAAAAAAGGAAGCAGCATGGGCGACACCGATCATTGTTCACACCGGCCAACATTATGACTACAGCATGTCAGCGGCATTTTTTAACGATCTTGGTTTGCCCGATCCCCATCATAATTTGGAAATCGGCAGCGGCAGCCACGCCGAACAGACTGCAGGTGTGATGATCGCCTATGAACGGCTATGCCTGAAGAGCCGTCCGGATTGGGTTGTTGTAGTTGGAGACGTTAACTCCACGGCAGCTTGCGCCCTGGTCGCAAAGAAGCTGATGCTTCCTTTGGCTCATTTGGAAGCCGGTCTTCGCAGCCGTGACCGCACGATGCCGGAGGAAATTAACCGATTGGTTACCGATGCAATTTCGGATCTCCTCTGGACTCCTTCAGAAGACGCTGACGAGAACCTCCGTAATGAGGGCGTCCCCGACGAGCGCATTATTCGGGTCGGCAATGTGATGATTGATTCCTACGAATTGGTTCGCCCAGCGATTGAGCAAGTAAACATTGCTGCGGATTTCGGCGTCGAAGCCGGTCGTTACGGAATTGTGACACTTCACAGACCTAGCAATGTGGATCGCCGTGAGGTTCTGGCTCGACTGGTCGATGACCTGGTCAAAGTGGCGGGGGATATTGCACTTATTTTTGCGATCCATCCTCGCACGGCTGCTCGCTTGGAAGAGTTCGATCTACGAGCGACCCTTGCCGCGACGCCGAATATTCATCTGACCGAACCCATGGGATACATCCATTTCATGAGCCTTGTCCGCGGGGCGCGGTTTGTCATAACCGACTCCGGTGGCGTGCAGGAAGAAACCACATATCTGGATATACCATGTCTTACACTTCGGGACACGACCGAGCGGCCGATCACGCTCACGCAAGGGTCTAATCGGCTTGTGAAGCCCGAGCGGCTTGCCGAGGCGATATCCACGGTATTGTCAGGCCGCTGGCCTCACGGAACCTGCCCCGCCCTCTGGGACGGCAAAGCGGCAAGCCGCGTGGTAAAAAGTCTTGCGCACGCCAGATTGGCATGACGTGTAAATCCGCCGAATGGTTGCTGATGGCTCATCTCATTCCACAAGCATATAAAACCTTATTCGCGGAGGCCTCTGATTCAGCCGCGCCTATCGGTCGGCAACGCCGTGTCAGATATTCGTCAAATCCCGGTATGTCGGTGATTTTCTTAGACCCACTCTTTCGAACATAGTCGGTATTGAGGAGAATGTAACTCGGCGGGGTTTGCGCGAAATCCCGATATAGCTGGGTGAGGCTTCTTGCTTGTTGGAGATCAAACCACTGCCGTCTCAGCGTGCCTAGAGCCGGCTTGGTATAGGACCATTGCTCTGGCGCTCCGGGAAGTGCCCAAGCGAACTGTACGGACGAGGCCGGGCGAAATCCGCCCTGGGCATAAAAATCTGCCACCTGCGTTCCCAACGTGTAAGCGTATTGCGTATTCCGTCCGGCTTTTACAGCGGGCAGGTGACGATCGGGAATGCGCGACAATTCTTCTCTGCCATTGGTTTGCCAAGTCCCGGCGAGCGAAATCGTAAGGCCGAACAGGAACGTGCAGAGAAAAACCAACGCGATCCGTGGTGCTTGCCGAAGCAGAACCGGCCAACAATCCGCAAAGATGACGCCGGCGAGAAGTGCCATGGGCCAGACCGCAAGGAGAATATGAGACCGGAAAAAGTGCGGTAATGCCGCCAGCACACTGAGCAAAAATAAAAGCACCAACATCATCAGGTAGCGGGGGTCGGAAACGCGCTTTAAGAAAACTGCGGATCCACGAAACAGCAGCAAAGTCATGCACGCCGCGAACGTCCCTATGACCAGCATAGGTTGCTCGGTTAGGTGGGACAAAAGTGTCATCCCATGGCGGATTGAAACGGCAATGATATTGCCGGTATCGCCGCCATAGACGGTAGGATAAAGCAAAAAACTGGCGAGAAAATCTGCAAGATTGCCCTGGTTCCAAAAAAGCAGGCAGAAAACCAAGAAGGGGATTAGAACTGCAGATCCAAAGGCCGCCGACCTCCCAAAGAATCGGGCCAAGCCGCCGAGCGTGCGAACCGGCTCGCACAAAAATATCCAAGAAAGGATGGCAAATCCGGCAAATGCGTAGGTCTGTTTGGCTAGCAAAGCAAAGCCAACCGCGAGACCAGACCAAACAAGACACGAATATCGTCGAAATGATTCCGGTGCTGCACAAAGCGCGAAAAGCGCCAAAACCAGGAACGGACCACCAACCGTTTCCGTCCGCAAAGACAGGTTGCTGATATCCGAACTGAGGCAGGAACAAAGAAGCGCGACTGTGACGGGAACCGCAGCGAAACCGCCTATTCGGAAGGCAGTCCAAGCTAAAATCGCCGCATCAAGGACGAGCAATCCGTAGGCCGTGAGCTTAACCGCCAGAAAATTGTAATCGCCGGCGAAGGAGAACAGAATTTCATAGAGCAGATATGTCAGCGGACCCTTATTGTCGTGGCAACTTGGGACGGGAATTGCGCCGCTGTGAAGACCGCGGACAGCACAAGCGGCGTAGTAATACTCGTCGATATGATTTCCCGACATTGGGATTGCCGACAGCTGTTTGTACATGAGGTACAAAAGAGCAGCTATCGCCACAGCCGGAAGGGCGACAAGCAGGGTACGCGCGGCGTCAAAAACGGTCAGCCGGCTTTTGGACGCGGCGCGCTCCATCACCAAGCTGATTTGACTCGGAAACATGCTGAAGCGGTGGCTCAGCGCACGCCATCAGGCCAGAGAATGACACGCAGGGTTTGCAGCATGATCGCCCAATCCCGCAGCAAACTGAAATTCTTAATGTAGAACAGATCGTATTCGAGCTTGCGCTGTGAGTCCTCGAATGAAGCCCCATAATGATAATTGATCTGAGCCCAGCCAGTGAGACCTGCCCTCATGGTGTGGCGCAAATGATAGAGATCCAGCTGGCTCGAGAGTTCTTCCACAAAGCATGGGCGTTCCGGCCGCGGGCCTACGATAGCCATATCGCCTTTGATAATATTTATCAGCTGGGGGATCTCGTCCAATCGGGTACGGCGCATGAAGCTGCCAACCTTCGTAATGCGAGGATCATCCTTGTCAGCCCATTTGGCGCCGTTCTTTTCGGCATCCACCCGCATGCTTCTAAGCTTGTAAAGCCAGAACACGCGCCCTCCCCTGGTGACGCGCTGTTGGCGATAGATCACCGGCCCCGGAGAATCCAAACGGATCGCGGCAATGGCGATAAGCAGAACCGGCAAACAAACGACCAGCGCGGCAACGCTGATGATGACGTCCGTCAGCCGTTTCAGCCCGTCGTCGATCAAGCGGGATTGGAAGCCAGGCGTATGAATAAGCCATGGCATTTCCAGCCAATTCATTTCGATGCGGCCCGTTTGGCGTTCCACAAAGGAATTGAAGCTCGTCACCGGGATGCCGCGCGTTTTGAATGGGAGTAAATTGTCCAGCGGAACTTGGGAATGGTCATCGACCGCGATCACAATTTCATCAATGGCGAGATTTTCAACCAATTCGCCCAAGGATGCCCGGGGGGCGTTGCCGCCCTGTGCGTCCGGATCGAGTAGTACTTCCGGCTTTACGAAGTACACTTCCTGCAAGCCGCCATGAGAGTGATTTATCGCCTCGATATGGCTAGCCCGTTGGCCCATTCCGATCACCAAGATATGGCGCCGAAAAATATCGCCATGCATAAGAACCCGAATAACATTCCGGCTTAGGACAGATGCAATCAGCGAAATACTGGTGCCAATGAGTACAATAGTCACGCATTGGCTGATGCTGAGGAAGACCTTCTGCGCAGGATAAATGTACGGAAAGACATAGTGCAGGCCGATGAAAAGCGTAATTCCCGAAATCGTCAGCGCGGTCGGGACGCGGCCGATTGCAACCGAACGGTCCATAACGGCATCGCGGCGATAACAACCGGTCGCATACAGCAGAATGAGCGATAGCACCGTCGAAAAACCCACCACTACACAAGTTTCGGCAAATGATGCGATATCGAGACGCACTCGGATAAGATCAAGGATCACCACCTGGGAGCCGGCGATCAGGAAACAATCCATCAATAGCTGGGTGACGGTCGCAGAAGGTATGTACCGGGGATAACGTTGTTTGGCCTTTGCCTTCAAGTTGGCGGCGTTGGCGTCTATCGGGCGGACATGGCGCTGTTCGGCAGCGCGGCGCGCGTGCTTTTCTGAGGCATTCTTAATACCCCCCAGTCCCGCGGAAGCGAGCGCTGTTTCATTTCGCGACAATCTCTCACCACTCATGACCAAAAACCTTACGTTGCCAGCTCCGACTGGCAAGCTTCGTGCCGTACAGTGCGCAAGTCCTGCGGGAGCCTGCTAGCTACCGCGCTGCCCAAAAGATATTGCAGTAACTAGACTGCCCAGACGAGACTGTCCGTCGCAATCTGGCACGATTCATTATGCTCTGTGTCTGTTCGGTGAAGCTGGGCCTGAACTGGTGAGAAATCATGGTTAACGGGTAGCGACCACGGAAGATCTCACATAAGAGCGTGTCTAAAATAAAACCCACGTGTCTTTTTACATCGTTTTTAGTGGGTATCACCGCAAGCGACCGGCAGACGAATATGTGAGCTTTGCAATCTGTGTTCCATCCGGCCTGCCTGGAATCGACCGAATCGTACCCTGAACTTTGACCTTCTGCGATTTGACGGCGTGGAGGGCCCAACTGCAATAATTAATTTGTACCTCGTGCGGCGAAGGCAAACATGCTTTCCTCCAAGCAAGAGCGCCACGAGCATCACAAGCATTCGACGAGTCTTAGCTAAGTCAGCTGAAAGACCTCTGCGAGGCGGCGGTGACTTCAGAGGTACAGTTGCCGCCAATCGGTTGCCACTAAGAGAATAAGTCAGTTTGCATCCTCCAGAGGGTGATTTGTCAGTTCGCGCGAAAATGGCCACAAATTGCCAAGCTGGTTCGATCTCCGCCGAGAGCCAACATTAACCTCCTTCCCAGTCAGTTTCCATTTTCACAACGGACCGTGGCAAAAGATGCCAAGGCTTCCGGGGATCAATATGAGAAAACATTTGCCACTTCACATCCTCGCCGTACTGTGTGCTGTGATTGGTGCTTTAACGCTGACTTTAGGTGCGGCACTCTTGGCCAGCACATTGGTCACGCGCTCTATTTCCCTTCAAGACTTGACGCTTCAAAACATATCCCTTGACGACAGAACGTCACTCACCTTTACCGCGGTAACCATCATTCGCACTGCTGTGACGCTCGGCGAGTTGATAATGGGCATTCTAGGAATTTTTTCCGGTATTGGGCTCTTGGCAATCTCGGGCTTCATCGAAGTCTTCATCACCATACAACGGGATATGCGAACTCTTTTGTACAGAGTGGAGCAATGGGGAGCAAACCGGGCTAGTTTGGGAAGGTCTCAGTCCTTGGAGGACTGACTACTCCAGACATTTCAACAAAACTTCCGACAGCGCCGTTTCTCCGACACAAAATCGAATCTCTTGCTGCTCGTTCGCCTGCTTAGAGCACCGGGTTACGGCAAAGCGAACAGCACTAGAATGTAGAAGCTGGGACGTTAAAGCGAATTTTCATGTTCCACTAAATCCCCATTTCATCTCGTATTGCACCGAGAAAAGAGGTGCCGGATAGCTGTCATCGACCAGCCTATTGAGCCAGTCGCAAGCGGTGGTTGCGTCGGGAACACCACAGGATTTCGCGGCCATGGCAGCAGCCAGCATGATTGAGATATTCTGCACACTGCTTGCGAATTGCTGGCATCGTGGCTCTGGATCGTTGGCGTAAGGCCCAGACTGATAGGCCGCGCCGCGAGCCGCCCATACTTCCGACCAGTTTCTATAGTGTCCGGCCGGATTTTTGATGCTGCTGAAGGCGGCGACACCGGTACTCGGGTCTTCGTTCGTGATCTGCGGACATTGCCGATTCCAGCCGCTCGTTCCATTCGTCAGTTGCGTGATCTGGTCGAAGAAATAAACGAGTGGCGTTTTCCATTGCGGTCCTGTGCCTGTGGGGTGCCCTATCCATTGCGCGAAGGCCAGCGACAGAAGGAAGTAAGAGGTCTCAAATACTTGGACGAGATCGCCCGTGCACGGGTTGCGAAACACCGTCTGAAGCGTATCTGTGCTCTTCGTGAGTGTAATATCTATGATTTTGGCCTCGTCTTGGCCAATGCTTGCAAAATAGCCCTTACCCAGCATCCATGACGGTGGATTTTCTGGTGCGCTGTTCCAGGCCGATGCCGTATTGCGAACTCCCCAACCGATGTTGCGCGGTTCAGCCTGATAGGACCAAAGTGGCCGTGGCCCAACAATACCAGAATTTCCAGTCGGGTCAGCAGCCAGGTTTCCGAAATCGGTTTCCTTGTGATAGGCGTCTATTCCTTTGTCCCATTGCACAGCGAATTGCATGGCTTCCGCAAAGTAGGAGTCTTCGGTCAGTGCATAGGGGACATAAAAATAATTGGCCATATGCTCGGTGGCATTGTTATTCCAGAGGGTGTTGATCGCGCCACCACGGATCAAATAGTAGGAGCCACCGTAAGGTCCATTACCGATGGAATTTCGCGTATAGCTGGCGTAACGCACAGCGTCCTGCTTGTAGTTGACTGGCGCACCGGTGACGCTATCCGGTAAGAACATACTGTTCCACTGGGATGCGCACATTTCCGCCTGCGCCATAATGGTATCGAGTGCGGCAGCCTGGCGAGCGCCGGTTGTCAGCAGATATTCGGCCTGACTGTCGGTGATGATCCCAATTTCAGGACGGCCCGGCCCTCCGCCGCCGCCATCGTTGTTCATCAGCAGGCCCATATCCATGGTGATGACTTTGGCGGCAGTACCAGCAAAGGCAGCGAATGAGAATGGCTTATCTACCGCGAATGTCGTATCCCCATCTAAGCCTAAAGACAGGAATGTCTGCCAATGCCCATTGGCAAGCCTGATAGAAACCCGGTCGTTCCGGTCAACCGTGCCGCCAGAGACTGTGATCGATGTAGCACCGGCCGCCACATTCACCGCTAGCGCGAGGTCTTTATAGATTTTTCCGTTCGGTGGATCGAATGGTGTCCAGGGTGCATTGCCGGTAAGCGGATTATTGGTGAGCGGCGGTATTGGAATTGGGACAATAATGCCTTGGTAGCCTTCCAGGCGCGCCGCTTGCCGCGACATCGGTGGAAGCCAATTCTGTAAGAATATCTGATCTGATGTCCTGATGACCGGACGGCGAGATGACTGATAACGCCAGCGGCAACCCCAATAGTGAAACGGTAGACTCAGCGAATAAATTGTCGAGCCATTGTTGGAGATGACGCAATCATAAGCGGGAAGATCATTGACATGTCCGCTCGGTACCTGGCCGAAGACTTCGCCATTCCAGAAAACGACTTCTAGACGGTTACTCCCGACGTCTGTCCGGAAATCCACAAAAAAGTTCCCAAGTCCCGCATTGCGAACACGAATGCATCTCTGCGTAAAACTGCCGGCGAATGATGTATAGCTGCCGATATCGTTGCCAGCAGCAATATCGAATACAAATGGACCGCCCGCCGGATTGCCACCAGGAAAGGTGATGGTAGCAACCAGTCCCGTCGGGCTACCAGCACCGCCGCTGCTAGTTGCATTGGCAGCACTGGTGCTATTCGTGGCGCCGCCACCGCTTGTACTCGAGCCTTGAGGCTTGCACGCTGCTATGGCCGGCAAAGTGGCGCCGGCGGCAATACCAAGCAAAAGGGTATGCCGTCGCGTCATCATTGAAGTTTTCGTTTTTTCCATAGTGATCCTGTTTGCCCGGCCGATTCGCGCAACAGAAGCCCTTCGACAGACGCCGTTGCAAAATTTTAGTCTGCTCGACCGAAACGCTGGCCCGCGGTGTTTCGATTGGGGATCCGATTACGTTTCGGTCCTGCCTTCAGCAGTCGCCGAAGGATTCGAGCATGAGCGCCACACCATAGAGACCTTGTGCAGAACATAAAAGATGTAAGCGACACGTGACGAGCGCTTGATGAAAGCTATTTCGCGGAATTAGGCGAAATGAAAGGAAAAAGCTTCGCGCGATGTTCACGCCGGATCAATGTGAATGGGCGATTTCTCGCTTATCGACGGAGCGACGGAATCGAATTACAAGCTTTTCCTCTGCGGTTTTTCATTGTATGTGCTGCTTCTCTCATGGTGCGGCGTACGCAGAACGAACGGTACGAAACTGCACAGGGCGGTGATGTGACCAAGGCCTTAACGGATTGGTCACAATCAAAGAGAGAAAACTGGATGGGGGACATGCGGGCGTGAAGGGATCTATGCATTGCAGGATCGGCTGGGAGGCTGTGGAATAATCAAGAAGCAATACCTCGCGGTATTGCTGGTTTTGGGCTTGTGCGGCTGGACCGGGGCACCCGCCATGGGCCAGGTCATGGTGATCGGTCCGGGCGGAACAACCGCGATATATAACGGCCCGGTCGTCACGTCCGCGGATGGAATCCGTCGCCTTGAAGTTGCCTCCACAGCCAAAGTTCCATCTGCGGTTTTTGCCGCCATTCAAAATTCCGCCGGCCGGCACGCGGTAAGCCATGCGCTGATTGCTGCCGTGGCCTGGCAGGAATCCCGCCTGCGGCAGGAAGCGCTATCGCCCAAGGGCGCGCGCGGCGTGATGCAGCTGATGCCGGCCACCGCCTCCGGGCTTAAGGCCGATCCCAATGATCTGTCCGCTAATGTGGATGCGGGTACCGCCTATCTCGCCCAGATGCTTGACCGCTTCGATGGCGACATAGTCAAGACATTGGCAGCCTATAATGCCGGGCCAGAGGCGGTGGAGCGCTATCACGGCGTGCCGCCATATCCCGAAACCCAGGCCTATGTGAGCGCGGTGCTGAACCACTTGGCCGAAACTATAGACGCAAAGGTGCATCCATGAAATCACTCGCTGCCGGCATTCTGATGGCCGCAATCGCGGTGTCGTCCGCCAAAGCGCAGGTCATGAACCAGGACCCGGCCGGATCGTCCCCGCTGGTGGCGGCGATGGAATGGATTCAAGGAACGCTGCTGGGCAATGTCGCCACCGCCGCCGCGGTCATTGCGGTCGCTGTGGTGGGCTTCATGATGCTCACCGGCCGCATCGAATGGCGCCGCGGCCTGACGGTGGTGATCGGCTGCTTCATCATCTTTGGCGCCGCCGCCATCGTTTCGGGAATCCGTTCTCTGGCCGGTGGATTGCACTAAAGATGGCGCGGCTCAACTCCGATCCTTTGTTCAGCGCGCTGACACGCCCCCAGATGATGGGCGGCGTTACCTATGGCTATGCAGTGTTCAATCTGATCGTGACCCTGGAGCTGTTCCTGCTGACGCGGTCCTTCTGGTCCTTCGCCTTTGCCGGCCTGCTGCATATGGTGGGTTATTTTGGTTGCCTGCGCGATCCCCGCTTCTTCGACATCTGGGGCACCAAGCTGCGCCATTGCCCGCGCGTGAAGAATTACTGGTTCTGGCGCATGAATTCCTATCGCCCATGATGAAGGAGTTTCTCCGCAATCGTGCGGCGCGGACTCTTGCTCCGAACGAAGCGGCCATAGGCGACCGGCTGCCCTATTTGGGCCATCTCGACGAAGTCACCTTGAAGACCCGCGACGGCCTTTTAATGCAGATCATCCATCTGCGGGGCTTTCCCTTCGAGACATCGTCCGATGATGAGTTGAACTATCGCAAGGCCATGCGCGAAACCCTGCTGCGGGGCGCGGCCAGTTCCAGGCTTGCGATCTATCACCATGTCGTGCGCCGCAAGGCGCAGGCCCGGTTCGACGGCTCTCCCGTCAATATGTTCTGCCGCCGGCTGGATGATGCCTGGCGCGCCCGGCTGGCGCGGCGGCAGCTCTATGTGAACGACATTTTTCTTACCCTGGTGCGGCGGCCGCTACAGGGCGGCGCGGGTTTGGTCGAGAAGCTTTTGAAGAAGCCGGGCGAGGACCAGGCGCTGCTGGAACGGGAACTGCGCCAGCTGCATGCCACCCGTGAGACGTTTCTGGCGACCCTGGCGCCCTATGGTCCGCGCACCCTGTCGCTCTATCAGACGCCGAACGGGCTCTGTTCCAAGCCGGCCGAATTTTTGTCGCTGCTGGTCAACGGAGCGGCGCGCCGGGTGCTGGCCCCGTCGGGCGACATGGGCCAGACGCTCGCCACAAGGCGCCTGTCCTTCGGGTATGACGCCATGGAATATGGCGCTTCCGGCCACACCCGCGCGAGCTATGGCGCGCTGATCTCGCTTAAGGATTATCCGCTTCGCACCCTGCCGGGAATTCTGGACGGCGTGCTGCGCCTGCCGTTCGAGATGGTGCTGACGGAAAGCTTTGCCTTTGTCGAACAGCAAACCGCGCTGTCCCGCATGGGCCAGGCCTTGCGGCGCCTGCGCGCCGCCGATCATGAGGCCATCAGCCTTCGCGGCGAGTTGGCCACCGCCAAGGACGATGTCGCGGCGGGACGCGCCGCTTATGGCGAGCATCACCTTTCCATTCTTGCCCGCACGCCGACGCTGGAAGCGCTGGATCAGGCAACTGCCGACGTGCAAGCGGCCTTGGCCGAAACCGGCGCCATCGCGGTGCGGGAAGACATGAATCTGGAGCCCGCCTTCTGGGCCCAATTCCCCGGCAATTTCGGGCTGATCGCGCGCAAGGCGATGATCTCCACCGCCAATTTCGCCAGCCTGGCCAGCTTCCACAATCATCCGACCGGTCAGGCGCGCGACAATCATTGGGGCGGTCCGATCACGGTGCTGGAGACCACCTCCTTCGGTCCCTATCACTTTAATTTCCATTCCGGCGATCTGGGCAATTTCACCATCATCGGGCCCAGCGGGTCGGGTAAGACGGCGCTGCTGGCCTTCCTGCTCGCCCAAGCCGAACGCGTGCGTCCCAGCATCGCCTATTTCGACAAGGACCGCGGCGCGGAGGGCTTCATCCGCGCCATCGGCGGCATTTATGACGTGATTTCGCCTGGCCAGCCCACCGGCTTCAATCCCCTGATGCTGCCCGACACCGGCGAGAATCGCGCCTTTCTGGCGGAATGGCTGTCGCGATTGTTGTCGTCTTATGGCGCACCTCTCACGGCGGAAGACCGTGTCATTATCGCCGATGCCATCGATGCCAATTTCTCGGAGCATCCCAGCCACCGCCGGCTGCGCTTCCTGCGCGAACTGTTCCGCGGCACGCGCCGTCCCAATGCCGGCGACCTGGCGGCACGGCTGGGACAATGGTGCGATGGCGGCGAGCATGCCTGGCTGTTCGACAATGACCGTGACGGATTGAATGTGAGCTCCCGCATCCTGGGCTTCGACATGACCCGGCTGCTCAATTCGCCCACCGTCCGCACGCCCGCCATGATGTATCTGTTTCATCGCATCGAGCAGCGGCTGGACGGCACCCCTGCCATCATTGTGGTGGATGAAGGCTGGAAGGCGCTGGATGACGAGGTCTTTGTCGGCAAGATCAAGGACTGGGAAAAGACTATCCGCAAGCGCAATGGCCTGGTGGGTTTCTGCACCCAGAATGCGGATGACGCGCTAGAAAGCCGTGTCGGCCCCGCCATCATCGAACAGTCCGCGACCCAGATATTCTTTCCCAATCCCAAAGCACGGGCCGCCGATTATATCGAAGGCTTCGGCCTCTCCCAGCATGAGTTCGACCTTGTCCGCAGCTTGCCGGATACCTCGCGCTGTTTCCTGATCAAACAAGCCGACCACAGTGTGGTGGCCCGCCTTGATCTGACGGGAATGACGGAGGAGCTGCGGGTGCTGGCCGGCACTGAGGCCAGTGTGCGCCAACTCGACGCCTTGCGCGAACGCCTGGGCAATGAGCCGGGCGCTTGGCTCGACACCTTCATCGCCGGGCCGGGACGGAACGCGGCATGAGCGGCTGCGCCTCCGTCACCGATCTGGGCGTGGTGCGCGATGTGCTGACCACGGTGGACTGCAATAGCCGCAGCTTCGCCCGCCTGGGCTATGAGTCGCTCGCCGCCGCCAACTCGCCATTCCAGGCGGCGCTGACCGTGGCGCTGACCGTCTATGTCGCAGTGATCGGCTATCGCCTGTTGTTCGGCGAGGGCGCACGTCTGTCCGACGGACCTGTCACCGCGCTCAAGATCGGCGCGGTGCTGGCGCTGGTGACAAGCTGGAGCCTGTTCCAGACCCTGGTGTTCGATCTGGCCGATCGCGCACCCATGGAAATCGCATCCGTCGTTTCCGCGCCTATGCGCGGCCAGGGATTGACATCCGATCCGGTCGCCGGATTGCAGGCCGCCTATGACCGGCTTTCCCAGAGCGCGGTCTCCTTCGCCAGCCCGCCCAAATCGGTGGACGCACGCACCCAAGCCAATTACGCCACCGCGGCCCAGGCGCTGGACATGGCTGCGAATGGCCTCTTTATCGCAAGCGCCGGGCTGATCGCGGTTCTATTGATAGCGGTGGGATTATTGACCGCGATCGGCCCATTGTTCATCGCCCTGTTCCTGTTTTTCGAAACCCGCGGATTGTTCGTGGGCTGGGTGCGCGCGCTCGCCGCTTCCGCTTTCGGTCTCCTCAGCGCCTGGTGCTTGACCATTCTGATGCTGCATGCGGTGGAACCCTGGCTGGACAGCCTGGCCGACGGAAGCGCGGATGGATTGGCCGATCCGCATATCGGCATCACCACCGCCATCATTGTGCTGGTATTCTGCGCCGCCCAATTGGGGCTGATGCTGGCCGGGATCATGATCGCGCGCGGTTTCCGCCTGCCCGCCCGCACGTCGCGGTCTCTGAGCCAAAGCCAAGCGGCCTACGCCACGCCCGCGGCGACGCCACTTGACATGATGTCCCGTACCGCACGGCTCGCCGAACGGCTGGCGCATCAGGAAAGCACGGCTTCCTATGGCGAACGCGCCAAGACGGCGGGTATGAGTGTGGCTTATGCGAGACGGGAAGGCTCAGCTCTTCCGGCGATCCCAACACGCATGGACGATAGCTATCGCCGCCCCACCGTCCGGCGGGAAGGACAGCGCTCATGAAAAAACCCTTGACCGCAATTCTGTCCGCCGCGCTCATGTTTGCGGCAACGCCATCGCAAAGCGCCTTGGTGCCGCATCCCGGCTCGGGCGATCCGCGCATCTTTGTGGTGGACTACGATCCCACCCAGGTGGTGGTGCTGAATGCCACCATGGGCTACCAGACCTTTGTCGAATTCTCGCCCGATGAGCATATCGAGAATGTCGCGGTGGGCGACGCCACCGGCTGGCAGATCACCCCCAACCGCGCCGCCAACTTGCTCTTCATCAAGCCGATGGGCGAAGTCCCCGCCACCAACATGACGGTGGTGACCAATTACCGGCACTATGCCTTCGAACTGAATGCGCGGCCGCATGCGCCGGCAAACGACAAAAGCATCGTCTACACACTGCGCTTCCAATATCCGGAAGTGGCGGTGGCGAGATTGGCCGATAAGCCATCGCCGCCCGAAGCGCCGCCGATCCCCAAGGTGGCCAATTCCGCATACAGCTATGATGGCTCCTCGAAAATCGTGCCCGCCCGCATTTTCGACGATGGTCATGCCACTTACTTTGAATTCCGGGAAGGCGAATCCTATCCCGCCATCTTTTCCGTGGACGCCGAAAAGAACGAAGTGCTGGTCAACTCCTATATGCGCGACAACTATCTCATCGTTGACACCCTGGCGCGCGGCTTTGTGCTGCGCCAAGGCAATGAAGTGACCCATATTTACAATGACGGTTTCCAAACCGCCGTGCCGGGCCCGCAAAGCCCCAAGCGCCGCGCCAAACCCTGCTTCTTGGTATGCCTATGAGCCACATCCCGCCTGACTATGCCCGCAGCCCGGTATTCGACCAGGCTTCGCGGCCCCATCCCGGTTTGGTGCGGTCGAGTTCTTCCTGGGGAATGGGTGCCGCGGTGGTTGGCGCCTGTGTGCTGGGCGTGGTCACCTTTGTCTCGCTGAGTAATCACCGCCTCGCCCGCCAGATTCAACCGCCGCCGGTTGCCGCCGCACCTGCACCAGCCCCACCCAAGCCCGCGCCTGTGGTGGCGGCTGCTGAGCCCCTTGCCATTCAAGCGGCTCCGCCGGCGCCGCCACCGGCAACGCCGCAAGTCACCTCCGATCCTCATGCTCCCGCCATGGTGGTGGATTTCAGCCAGCCTCCGGCCGCTGGAACAACCACCGTCGTCAAGCCGGCGACGCCGGGCGGCGCGCCCGCTGCGAATGGCGCGGACGACAAGCTGTCGCCCGACGAGCGTTTCTCGGCGCGGGTGACCGGTTCCAATGTGGATGTTGCCCATGCCTCGCGCATCCATGACCTTTCCCATACCGCGCCGCAAGGCACGGTTATCCCGGCCGTCCTGGAGACGGCGATCAATTCCGATTTGCCAGGCTTTACCCGCGCCGTGGTCAGCCGGGATGTGCGCGGCTTTGATGGCACCAGCGTCCTGATTCCCCGCGGCTCCAAGCTGATCGGTCAGTATCGCAGCGGCGTGGCTTTAAGCCAGACCCGCGCCTTTGTGGTTTGGTCCCGTATCATTACGCCTGACGGCGTTTCGATCGACATCGGCTCGCCCGGCACCGATCCGCTGGGCCGGGGCGGCCTGGAAGGAGAAACCGATACCCATTTCTTCGAGCGGTTCGGCGGCGCCATCTTGCTCTCGGTGATGGGTGCGGGACTCGATGCGCTAACCGCCCGCGACAACAGCACCGCCATCATCATCGGTTCCCAGCAGCAGGCCAGCCAAGTGGCGAACACCGCCCTCCAAAGGCAGATCGACATTCCGGTGACCATCAAGGTGCCGCAAGGAACGCCGCTGCAGGTCTTTGTCACGCGCGATTTGGATTTCGCCGGCGTGGCGACAACCAAATGACCTCCCGCGTCTATCTTGACACTTACCTCTCTGCGCTGTCGCCATGGCTGGAGCGCGATGATGTCACGGACATCCTGATCAACCAGCCCGGCGAAGTCTGGATCGAGACCTCAGGCGGCATGCTGGCCCGCATCGCCGCGCCGCAAGTCACCGAAGTGGCGCTGACGCGGCTGGCGCGCCAGATCGCCGCTGCCAACCACCAGGGCGTCAATCGCGAACAGCCGCTTTTGTCGGCAACACTTCCTGGCGGCGGACGTGTGCAGATCATCGCCGCGCCCGCCACGCGCAGCGGCATGGCCATCGCCATCCGCAAACATGTGATCGCGGACCTCTCTGTGGACGATCTGGCCAGAATGGGCCTGTTTGCCGAAGCGCAACCAAGTCCCCGCCGCACCAGCCGGGACGAAGAGCTAGCCGCGCTGCTGAAAATCGGCGACAAGGCAGGCTTCTTGAAAGACGCGGTGCGCGCCAAAAAGACCATTGTGATCAGTGGCGGCACATCCACGGGAAAAACCACCCTGCTGAATGCTTTGGTGCGCGGGATCGACACGCGCGAAAGGCTGGTGGTGATCGAAGATGCGCCGGAAATCCGCCTGGATCATCCCAATTCCGTGGGCCTGATTGCGGTCAGGGGTGACCAGGGCGAAGCGCAGGTGAATGCCGACGACCTGCTGCGCGCGTCCTTGCGCCTGCGCCCCGACCGCATTCTTTTGGGCGAATTGCGAGGGCCGGAAGCCTTCGTTTTCCTGCGCGCCGTCAATAGCGGCCATCCTGGCTCACTCACCACGGTCCATGCCGACACGGCGGAAGGAGCCATCGACCAGATCGCGCTTCTGGCCATGACCAGCGGGTTGGATCTCGGCTGGGACAAGATTCAAACTTATGTGCGACGGGTCGTGGACGTCATCGTGCAGCTGGAACGGCAAAACGGAAAACGGCGGGTCTCCGAGATCCGCTTCTTGACGGACGAGCATGCCATGACGCGTGGGACCGCCGAATAGCCTACCCAAGGGCTAAAGGTAGGGCTTTATGACGCCGGCTCCTTCCTTAAATCAGCGCGGAGGCGGCACGGCGCGTGAGACAAGCCGCCTTCGGGGGAAGAAGTGCGGCATATTCCGTTTCAAGGGGCGTTCAAGGCTATCCATTTGCCCCAACAGAAAAAGGAACTGTCCAATCAGCGGGGACGCAACGGCGGAACACGCCGTCCATATGCCCACCAGGATTGCAACTGTCATGAATCCCGCCCCAAAACGACTCAGGCACTACTTATTAACTATATTCCGAGTTCCCTGCTCGTTCGTTAATATTGCGCTAAGCGGTTAATATTTCTAATACAGAGTACGGCTGGGACTATTGGGGTGTTCCGGGGCAGCGCCGGCAGATAGCAAATTGGTTCTGTTTGGCCTCGTGCCGACCGCAGCGGCCAGAGAGATGGGGACGGGCGCAGGCGTGGAGATATTAATGACACCGGCGGCGCTCGATTCCTGGATCGCTTTCGCCAAAGAATGGCAGCCTCTTCTGGCCGGCTTATTGGCGGTCATCGCCTCTCTTATTTTTGCGGCCGGAATCATCATTGCGGCCAAAATTCGCGCGGGCAAACCCAGTCAAGCTCCACAAAAAACAGTCACACATGACTTGCGAAAATCCGTGTTTCGGGAGCCGGTCAACTCTGAACCTCCAGACAATGTCCTAAAAAATCTGGAAGTGCTTCGGAGTTTGCTCCGATCCGCCCTCTCCGCCTTATCATCCGTAGATGCAGACGATACTGTGGCGCGCGCGCTTTGCGTTCGCATCGCCGCCTTTCAATGGAGACAATTTGCCATCACAGCGGACGTGGACCAACGTACACGGGAAACATACGCCACCTTCCTCAATCAATTCGAGTTGCTACGGAAGGTTCTGCAGCGGGGATGGTCGAAAGCCGAAGCTTCCACGGTCTTGATTCAATTGAACGCGGGCGCGCGTTCCTTGATCGAGACATTGGGGGCAGCGAAAAGCGGCACCAAACACGCGCCTTTGGAAGCAAGATTAAAAGATTCCCGCTGATGCCTTTTGGGGGGTGATTTCCAGACCTCTCAGGACCAAGCCGCGCAGAGGACAAGCTATTTTCAGCTTGAGGGCTGATCGGCGGAAAATCCCAAAACCCATTGGCGCTGCTCTTCTGTTTGGGGAACCTCGATGGTGCGCGACTCCGCTATCAAGTCCATTGCCACCCCGGCATCGATGTTCAAGCGATTGAGGACACAAGCCGCCACCAGCCCTGACCTTCCAATGCCAGCCCGGCAATGGATGGCGACCGATTTCCCGACCTCCACCGCATCGGCCAAATTCGCGATTAGCGTTTTAAAGGCTGGCTTGGAAGGGGGAACTGATCCATCCCGGATGGGAAACCACATAAACTCAAGGCCGACTTCGTCGCATAGACCCCTTTCATCCTCGACATGGCCGGGAATCTCGGCCTGCTCCAACAGGGAAACGACGACATCGACGCCCTCCTCTTTCCAGTGTAGGACGGCACGCTCCAAATCCTGGGGCTGTGGCGCGGGCATAATCGCCAGATGGCCGTTGGTGAAACCCTGTATCCAGTAAAGCCGCAAAGTAAACACCAAAATCGTGAACTCCCGGCCGTCGACATCAAGCTAAGCTGGCGAAGCGGGGAGAAATTGTTACAAACCGATTATTGCCCCGACGCCTAAGTCTGTAAATATCGCGCCCCGGTCAATCATGCCTCGTTAGCCCGCGGATTGAGCTTTCCAGCAAAATGCCGCTATAGCTGATGGAATCGGATTGGGCCTAGTCGGCGGTCCGTATCAACAAAGACAGGGATGCCATGGCTGTTTTGGTAACCGGAGGCGCGGGCTATATCGGCAGCCACATGGTGCATCACCTGCTCGAAAAGAGCGAAGATGTCGTTGTCCTGGATAATTTAAGCACCGGAGTTAAAGGAAACCTTCCAGCGGACAGCGAATTCATCGAAGGAGATGCCGGCGACGAAGCGCTGTTATCGCGCTTGTTTGGATCGCGCTCCTTTGACGCTGTGATCCATTTTGCCGGATCGGTGGTTGTTCCTGAATCGGTCGCGCGGCCGCTGGAATATTACCGCAACAACACAGCCGTCAGCCGAACACTTATCGCGGCGTGCATCCGGCACAAGATTGAGAATTTTATCTTCTCCTCCACGGCCGCCGTTTACGGATCGCCTTCCGTCATGCCGGTTTTGGAGACGGCGCAAACCGATCCGGTTAGTCCCTATGGCCGCTCAAAATTGATGACCGAGTGGGTCTTGCAAGATGCTGCAAAGGCGCATGGGTTGCGCTATGGCATCTTGCGCTATTTCAATGTTGCCGGCGCCGATCCCAAGGGCCGCACCGGTCAGTCCACGCCGCGAGCAACCCATCTGATCAAACGTGCTTGTGAAGTTGCCGCCGGGCATGCAGAAAAACTGACCATATACGGCACGGATTATCCCACACCGGATGGCACCGGTGTTCGCGATTACATTCATGTTTCGGATCTGGTGGACATTCATGCGCAAGCGCTGGGAAAATTGCGGGAGGACGGTTCGTCCCTGTTGCTCAATTGCGGCTATGGACGGGGTTATTCCGTTCTAGAAGTGATATCGGCGGTGGAACGGGCCACCGGCGCTCCTTTATCGGTAGAACGCGCCGACCGTCGACCGGGAGATCTCGCCATGGTGGTGGCTGATACAGGAAAATTGGCAGAGCTGTTTGACTGGAAGCCAAAATATGCAGATCTCAATATCATTGTGCAGACCGCTTTGGCTTGGGAAAAGCGGATTGGTCAGCGCTAACTCTGCCCAAAGGCCGCTGCCGTCAGCAGCGGGTTATTCATCTTCAATCAGCCGCATTTCACGGTTAATGCAGGAATAACCCTGCTGTCGCATGCGCCATGGCGCCACTCGCGATCCAGCCGTTAACGAATGACAAAGCAGTAGCATGGGATCATCGCACCGTATCAGCGAGGTGCTTTGCCATGAATGCTTTCAGAGCCGGCGATGTCGTATGCCTGAAGTCTGGCGGTCCGGATATGACGGTGGAACGCGTTGATTCCGCCGGCACAGATGCGTCGATTTTTTGCGTCTGGTTTGTCGATCAAACCCTCTACCGCGCCAGCTTTCCTGTATCTGCCCTGTCGGCGGCGCTATGGCCGGTGGCGGCCTAATCCGCCACGCGAGGCGCGAATAGATGAGCTCAAAATGACAACCGGTTCTCTTGAAAGCTCCCACAGTTGGAAGCGCGCTGCGCCGGCGGCCGTGAAGACCGTGAAATCGGCTGCTGCATCTATCCAGACTCCGGAATATCTTGTGGATTTGGAATTTAGCGAGGTGGGACGGTCGGCGCGAATGCCCGCCGGCTGGTTTGTGCTCCCCAGTGCCGGCTTTGGGCTTTTCCTGCTATGTGCGTTTTTGCACGCTCTCTAACCAGCTGGCGCTAGTCAGCCCCATTTCGGCACACCGCTTCCGCGAGTTTCTTCCGCAATCCCCACGCACCTTGGCATTGCCCTTGCTTCGTCCAGGGCATGGAAAAGAACCGCTATAAACTCGGCGTCCTGCTTCTGTTGGGATTGATCGGCTATTTCCTGACATTGTCGGCCCTTTGGGTGGCGTTGGCGGGCTCGCCTGACGACGGCAACTCCAAGCCGCCCAAGGCACTGGCCTCCGGAAAAGATGATCCCAAACAGGTGGCAAAAAACTTTGGCTCTGGCGGCATATCCGCGGGCGACAATTTTGGCACCCCTGTTCCCGGCATGACCGGCACCGGTCATTGTCCCTGGGCTCTCGCATGCTACGCGCCGGGCCATCCAGGCGATGAGGAACAGACCGGCCGTGCCCGTCGAATTCCGGGCGGCGTCCCCGCCGGCAATGACAAAGGCGCCTTTGGCGGCGGCTTTTCCTATCCTGCGTCTACGGCGCGCTCTCCAATGGCGGCCCGTCTTCCCATAGTGACGCTACCGGCTGGCCCTTTTTTTAGCGGTCCAGGCCCGGCATTCGGCCCGTATAACGATTTCGCAAAAGATGATCCCTCGACCGGCAATGACGATCCCGCCGGAAAGGGCCAACCGGCTTTCAGCCCATCAGGACCGGATTCAGGCCCGCCGGCTCCTGATCTCGACCCGTCGCTATTCCCGCCGGAAGACACGCACGATCCGGAAACACCTCAGGTCACCGAGACTGCCGCACCTACGCCCGTCCCCGAGCCTTCGACGTTTTGGCTGCTTATGGCAAGTTTGGCTGCTTTTGTAACGTCCGGTTCCATCGGCCGCACATTTCGGGCGCCGGAAAGATAAGCTTTTTTTTAGGCCCCCTGCCCGCTTGGGGATCAGGCCGGCTATCTATCCGCCAATTTTACTGGGATTACCGGCTCGCCAGCTGGCGCACATTTTGGCGCAACCAGGTTGCCCGCTGCGCCGCCTCCACATCTCCGGATGCCGCCGCCTTTTCATACCAGCGCAGCGCCTCGGAGGGGTTTTGGCTCACGCCCTCGCCCCGCTCATAAAGAACCGCCAAATCGAACTGCGAATCCCGGTAGCCAAGATTGGCGGCCCGTTCAAACCATTGCACCGCGCCGGCTTCATCTTTTGGAATCCCGGTGCCATTCAGCAATGCGATGCCGAAATTGTGCATCGCTTTCACATTTCCGCCTTCCGCCGCTTCCTGATACCAATGCGCCGCCATGGCCAGGTCGGGCTTGGCGCCGGCGCGCATGAGCGCTCCCAGGAGATATTTGGCATCGACATTGCCCTGTGACGCCGCGGCTTCAGCCCAGTGAATGGCGGTGCCCAGGTCCGGCTTCACACCGGCGCCCTGCATATAGGCGATGGCCAATTTGGTTTGGGCGGCCGAATCGCCTTTGTTGGCCTGATCCAGCAAGGCCTGGACAGGCGAAACTTTGCTGATGGCGATCGCGCTCTGGGCGGCATGTTTGGAGGCCCCGGCATGCAGGGTGGACGTCAATATTCCCGCCAAAATACCGCACATGATTGCCAATGCCAGAATCACAATCATCCGGGACGGCTTATGGTCGGGCACCTCATCGGCCACGCTCCAATGGGCAGCCAGGGCTTCCCGCTCGCGATTGCGGCTTCGCGGCCCAGACGCCATATCCACGCCGCTCTTCGTCTCAGGTACCTCTGCGAAAATCGCGGGCGAACCGGCAACCAGCGGCGGCGGCTCGAAGGGCGGGTAAGGGGTTTCAACAACGGGCGGCAATTCGGGGAGATCAATCTCTTTTGGATAAGCCGCGGTTTCTGCGCGCGGCGGAGGCTCGCTATTCGCCGCGGAATCGGAAATTTTTTTCTGAAGGGCCTGAAGGTCCGCTATTTGTATTTCAAGAGACGAGATGGCCCGTTCTAAAATCCGGAATCGCCGGTCGATCCAGTGTTCGTCGCCGGCCGGCCAAGCTGGCTCCGTTTCCTGTTCTGTTTCTTCTGTCGTGCGTTCGGGTTTTTCTGCCTCGCGCTCCATGGCGATGTCCGGGCCACCCAGATGTTGGCCTTCATTCTGTCCGGCCATCTCGACATTGAAGACGGGTTCGTGCCGTTCTTCCTTCTCCAGCGGGGGCTCTATATCCTCTCGTGGAGGCTCTATTTCGGCACCCGAGACCTCCTCATGTCCGCTGGCTGCCAAAAGCTCGGTCTTGCTCCTGAAAACGCGGCGAAAATCGGTCTTGGTAAGATTCGCTTCGTCATAAAGATCTTGCAGCGTAAAGCCGGGCCCATGCACGGCCGTCAAAAAATTTGCCGCAGCAATAAAACGCGAGCGAGTATTTTCGTCTGACACGAGCTGACCTTCTTCAATGGCGTTAAGGCTAACCAAACCCGGTTAACGCTTTGATATCGGAGAGTCGCTCGTTTGGAACTAGCGCGTTAACGGCTGCCGGGCGCGGCCATTGGTTAACGTTTACCTGCGCGCCGCAGCTGCTTCCCAGGCCAACAGATCTTCGATGCTCAGCATCGCGTCCGACATGGCCAAGACTTCGGCTTGGTGCGGGCCGGTCTCGGCAATGGCCCGTGCCGCGCCTTCCCAGAACATGGCTCGGCCATCGGCACGCCCGAAATAGGCAATCCACACCCGGGGAGCGGGAGAGACCGTCGAGATCACAAAACCCATATAGCTGGACTGGCGATGGCTCCGCAGCCGTTTGTTAACCGCCGCTTTCGCCTTTCGCGGAGCCGGCGGCCGAAGGGATTCCATCCGGGGGAGCGCCATGCCCTCCGCGTCCATGCTGTTCAAACGCGCGTCACGCAACTGCTCGCCGTTTTGCTTTCTTTCAACGGTTAATCGAAGAAGTTCCCGGGTGGACCTGGGCCGTTTCAGCTGCCAAGTGAAATGGGCCTCCGAATGGATATCGAAGTTGAAGCGATGCATGACAGTCCCTTTGCGGAGACTGATAATAACGCACGGCTTCGCTCCGTTTACGGATTGTTAGGAACATGTTTAATAACGGCACAGTTAGCCTCGTGCAGGACGCGCCGCTCCCGGAATTCCACCCGACACCTTAAGACAGAAGCGCGATCTCTTCGGCGGTCAATTTCAGGTGGGCGCCCCGCACCAGGGATTTCATCTGATCCAGGCTGGTGGCGCTGGCGATCGGCGCCACCACGGATGGCCGGTCGCGCAGCCAGGCGATGGCGACCTCCGCCAAAGTTGCGTTATGCGCCTTGGCAACTTTTTCCATCTTGTTCAGCAAAGCGAAATTCTCATCCGTGAGATATTGCATCACCCGGGCGCCGCGTGCCCTGCCTTCCGTATCGGCCTTGCTTCGGTACTTGCCGCTGAGAAATCCCGCCGCCAGGGCATAATAGGGAATGACGCCGATTTCCCGGTCCACGCAGAGCGGCTGAAGAGCACGCTCGAAATCGCGTTCCACCAGATTGTAGCAAGGCTGCAGGGTGTTGTAGCGGGGAAAGCCACCCTCCTCTGCGATCTTCTCCGCCATCGCCAGCCGTTCGGCCTGGAAATTGGACGCGCCAATGGCGCGTATCTTCCCTGCCTTCATCAGCTTGCCAAAGGCTTCCAGGCTTTCCGCCATGGGCGTTTCGCTCTCGTCGCGATGGCTCTGATAGAGATCGATATAGTCGGTCTGAAGACGCTTCAACGAGCCTTCGCAACTGGCGATGATATTGGCCGCTTTCAATCCCGGCATTTTAGGCCACATGCCGACCTTGGTCCCGATCACAAGGCGCTGGCGATTGCCCCGCGCCGCCTGCCATTTGCCGATCAGTTTCTCGCTTTCACCGCCTTCATGACCCGGCACCCAGACGGAATAAACGTCCGCGGTGTCGATAAAGCCAAAACCGGCATCGACGAAAGCATCGAGCAACGCAAAGGAGGTTTTCTCATCCGCGGTCCAGCCAAAGACATTACCGCCCAGGCAGAGTGGCGCAACCTCGATGCCGGACAAGCCCAATTTGCGCTTTTCCATCATAGCGTCGCCTTGCGTTGAAAGCCCTTCTCCGCGGGCGGTTCGCTGTCATGCAGATCAACCGCGGTGACACGAGCGCCGCGTGGCCCCTGGGTGGCAGCCTGGACAAAGCTTTCCACCGCCTTGGTCGGACCGGAAATCAGCGCCTCCACCGACCCATCGGCCCGGTTACGCACCCAGCCATCCAGCTTGTTGATCTGGGCCGCCATGACCAGAAAATCGCGGAATCCCACGCCCTGGACAAAGCCTTCAACCCGCACTTTCAGGGACGTGATCTCTCCGCTCATGCAAATTCCATAATAATGGCATCCCGCGCCAGGCTATCGCCCTTGGTTACGCGCAACCTGGAGATAGTGACGTCGCGCTCCGCGACAAGGACATTTTCCATTTTCATGGCCTCTATCACCGCCAGCACCTCGCCCATTTTGACTTGCTGGCCCTCCTTTACCGGGAGCGCCACCACCAGGCCGGGCATGGGACAGATCAGCTTATGGGAGGTATCGGGCAGCGGTCTGGCCGGCATCGTGGCCGCCAGCTCCGCGATAAAGGGGGCCCGCACCGTCACCAGCCGCTCGCGCCCGCCCTGGGCAAGGCAATAACCGCCTTCCTCGCGCCGGATCTGAAACAGCGTCTCTTCGCCTTCCGTCCGCAGCTTCAGCAAAGGCCGGCCCGGGAACCAGTCCACCACCCCTTCCAGCACACCCCCATCGATCTTGAGATACAGGCTGCCTACTTCCAGATGGGCGTCGGTGATCCGATGATCACTGCCGCTCAGGGTGGCGGCGAAATTGTCGGACGGATGATGACCGCCATTGAACGCCCCCGTGATCCGTCCCGCCCGCTGGGTGCGCAAGATTTTTGCCGCCACCGCTGCGGCAATGAAGCGGCGCGCATCCTTATCGCTTAGCGGCGCGCCCTGAAAGCCATGGGGGTATTCTTCTCCGATAAAGCCGGTGGTCAGCCGCCCCTCCCGGAAGCGGACATTGTGCATAATCGCAGCCAGGAACTGGAGATTGTTGGAAATGCCGGACAACTCGAACCGGTCCAGCGCCGAGGCCATGGCGTCAATCGCCGCCAGCCTGGTCGGAGCATGCGTGCACAGCTTGGCGATCATGGGGTCGTAATAGACGGAAATTTCTCCGCCTTCGAATACGCCGGTGTCATTGCGGATGGTGACACCATCCCGCTCTCCTTCCTCCGGCGGCCGGTAGCGTGACAGACGGCCGGTGGAGGGCAGGAAACCGCGATAAGGATCCTCGGCATAGACCCGGGCCTCGACCGCCCAGCCATCGCGCTTTACATCTTTCTGGGCCAAAGACAGCTTTTCCCCCGCGGCGACACGGATCATCAGTTCGACCAGGTCAAGCCCGGTGATCAGTTCGGTTACCGGATGCTCGACCTGCAGGCGGGTATTCATTTCCAGAAAATAGAAATTCTTTTTGCCATCCATGATAAATTCGACGGTACCGACGCTGTCATAACCAACCGCCCTCGCCAGGGCCACGGCTTGGGCGCCCATCGCCTCACGGATCTTCTCATTCAGGAAAGGCGACGGGGCTTCCTCGATCACTTTCTGGTGCCGGCGCTGAATGGAACATTCCCGCTCGCCCAGATGAACAATATGGCCGTGCTTGTCGCCAATTACCTGGATTTCGATATGGCGCGGCTCGCTGACGAATTTTTCCACCAGCAGGCGCGCATCTCCGAAACCGGACAGCGCTTCATTGCGGGAAGATTGAATCGCCTGCGCCAGTTCGGATTCCCGCTGCACCACCCTGAGACCTTTGCCGCCGCCACCGGCGGAGGCTTTCACCATCACCGGATAGCCGATTTCGGCGGCGATCTTTTTGGCATGCGCCTCGTCACTGATCTCACCGGCAAAGCCGGGCACGATGGACACCCCCGCCGCTTTCGCCAGCCTTTTGGATTCGATCTTGTCGCCCATGGCCGCAATAGCCTTGGGATTGGGGCCGATAAAACTGATTCCCGCCTTGGCCAGCGCTTCGGCAAAACTTTCCCGTTCCGACAAAAAGCCATAGCCTGGATGCACCGCATCGGCGCCGGTCTGGCGGCAGACTTCGATAATCTTCTCCGCCACCAGATAGGATTGCGCCGCCGGCGCAGGACCAATAGCCACCGCTTCATCCGCCATGCGCACATGCAGGGCGTGGCGGTCGGCATCGGAATAGACCGCGACCGTGGCGATACCCATGCGGCGGGCGGTCTTGATGATACGGCAGGCGATCTCGCCGCGATTGGCGACCAATATCTTACGAAACAAGCATCTCCCCGGCTGCGGGCGCCACAACTTAAGGGGTTGCGGCGCAAGCGTAAACCGCTATAGGCGATAGTATGGCCAATATCCCGGTAACCTCTCGCGGTGTCGCGCTGGCGGTGTTCCGCGTCCATATCGAGAACGGGCTTTCGGTTGCCCTGGGCGTCGGCCTGACCGGCCTTGGCGTGGGCATGTTATTTGGATTTACCGGCGCAGTGGCGGCGGCTATGGGCGCCGTTGCCGTTTCGATTTCCGATCAACCCGATCCCCTCAGCCAGAAACCCTGGGTGCTGGGTTTCGCTTTTGCCCTGACCGTGATTTTCACCGCCTTGGCGTCTTTCGCGATATTCAACAATTGGGCTTTTTTTGCTGCCACCGTCTTTGCCGGCCTGTTTACCGGCCTGATCTCGGCCTACGGCAAGCGCGCTCTCACACTCTCCATGACCGGTGTGTTGGCTTTTATTTTTGCCATGGGACAACATTTTGACACACCGGCGGACGCTGCCGCGCATCTTGCGCTGACCACCTTGGGTGCTTTTCTTTTCATCATTTACGCCGGGCTATTCGCTTGGGCATTTGATGACCGGCTGCGCCGCTTACTGCTTGCCGAAGCGATGCGCAGCTTTGCTGCCTATCTGCGCGCCAAGGCGTCTCTCTATAGCCCTGACGCCCAAGGCAGCGGCCCCTTCAAGGCGCTGATCGACTCCTATGCCGCGCTTGTGGACCGGCTGCAGGCGGCGCGCGATGCCGTCTATGCCCGTCGGACCCATCCTATTCAACTCAAGCGCATTGACAGCCTGATCGCCTTGCTGGACGCGTTTGAAACCATGTTGGCCAGCGATGCCGACCTCGATTTGCTGCGCCGTTCTCAGCGGCGCGACATCAAATGGCGGATCAACGCCTTGATCCTGCATATCGCCGACCAAGTGGATGGATTGACCCTGGCGCTGCGCGGCCGCAACATCCATGTCACGCCGCGCGGCCATGAGGAAGAAGACAATGCCTTGGTGGCCGCCGTGGCCGCAGTCAATGAAAGCGCACCGGAAGATCCGGCGATCGATCACGCTTTTGCCGTTACGGCTGCCAAGCTGCGCCTGGCGGATGGCCATGTGAAAGCGCTGGCGGCGGCGCTGGACAGCGCCACACCGGCCTCGGCGCTGGCTTCCGAGCTTGATCTCACGGCCTTCCGCGCTCCGGTGCCGCGCGGCCTGGACATCTTGAAACGGCAGTTCGATTGGAACGCGCCGGCCTTGCGCTATGCCATCCGCCTCTCTCTGGCCATGAGCCTGGGCTTGGGCGTCACCATGATCTTCCCTCGCTTTGCTCATGCCAATTGGGTGCTGCTTACCATCGCCCTGATCATGCGCGCCAATTACAGTGTCACCAGCCAGCGCCGCTGGGACCGCATCAACGGCACTTTGATCGGCTGCACCCTCGCGGTGGCCCTGATCTATGTATTTCCGGACCCGCTGCTGCTGCTGTCTATCCTGGCTGCGGTCGGTATCAGCCATGCCTATGGCGCGGTGCGTTACCGCATCACCGCTATCGCTGCTTCCGTTTCTTCTTTGCTGCTGCTCCATTTCTCGGCCGGCACCGGTCACCCGCAATTTTATGAACGCATTATCGATACGCTGATTGGCGGCGCCGTGAGCTGGGCCTTCGGCTATGTCCTGCCCACCTGGGAACAGGACGACCTGCCCCGGATCGTGCGCGGCGTGCTGGCGGCCGATGCCGGCTTTGCCAATGTCACGCTGCGGCTGTCTTCGGCCCAGCAGGAATACCGGCTGGCGCGGAAGAAAGCGATGGATGCGGTGGCGCAATTATCCGGCGCTATCCGGCGTCTGACCGACGAGCCGGATATCCGCCGCCGCGCCCTCGCTACCCTGACCGAATTGCTGGCCGCCAATTACTTGTTCTTTTCCAGCCTGGCATCCATGCCCATCCTGGTGAAATTGCGCGGCCCCGATCTGGACACCAGTGCCGGTGCACGGATCGATACCGTCCGGGGGCGGGTCATCGCTCTGTTGACCCGCAAACCCGCACCGCCGGCAGAAACATTGCCGTCCCCGCCACAGCCGTCCGAAGCCATGGCCATTCTGGCGCGCCGGCTGGCCCATATCGAACGCTCCGCCGCCAAGGTGCTGCGGCTGGCGGGCCGGCTGGAATGATCTATAAGGTCGAATGATGGACCAGGTTTTCGATCCCAATAGTGTCGATCATTCCGACATGTATGTCGGCTGCTTTGACGGCTATGGCTGGGACCAGATCAAATATCTGGTCAACTCCCTGGACCGCACCGGTTTTGCCGGACGCAAAGTGATGATCGTTCTGGAAACCAAGCGGGCCACGGTCGAGAAGCTGGCGGAACGGGGCTGGAAAGTCGTCCATTTCGGCAAGATCGACGCCAATGGCGATCTGGTAGGGGAACCGGTCCCCGTCCCGGTCCATGTCCTGAGATTTTACTATCTCTCCTTGATGCTGGAAGAACTGCCCGAGAGCCAGAAACCCGAATATGTCATCACCACCGATGTGCGGGATGTGATCTTCCAGAAAGACCCTTTTGCCGCCTTGCGCGCCTATGCGGCATCGCATCCCGGCTTGGGCTTCATCGCTTCGTCCGAAAGCATGCGCTACAAGGATGAACCTTGGGGCAACAAGAATTTGCTGGAAACCTTCGGCTCCTTCACCTACGACAAATACAAAAATTGCGAGATGTACAATGTCGGGGTCCTGGCCGGCACCCGCCAGGCCATCCAGGAGCTGTCCCAGACCATCTTTGAAATGAGCCATGGCCGCCGGATAAAAATCGTGGATCAATCGGTGTTCAATTTTCTGATCAACCAGGAGCTTTTCAATTCCCGAATCCTGAAATTGCCGTCCGAGGCGGGCTGGGCGGCGCAATTGGGCACCACCGCCGATCCGGCCAAGCTGCCATCCTTCCGGCCCTATCTGATGGAGCCATCACCGGTTCTGAAGCAGGTGGGCGGCCAATACAAAGTCTTCACTTCGGATGGATCGAAAGAATTTTCCATCGCCCATCAATATGAGCGCATTCCCGAATGGCGGCCGTTGTTGGAAGCCCAGTACGACGACCGCTAACGCCTAGAGCGGAATATTGTCGTGCTTCTTCCAGATTTGCGCCACCTGCTTGTTCTTGAGCATGCGCAGCGCCCGGGCCAGCCGCCAGCGGGTGGAATGCGGCCGGATGACATCGTCGATATAACCGCGTGAGGCGGCGATGAAGGGATTGAGAAACCGCTCTTCATATTCCTTCATCCGCCCGGCAATTGCGTCCGGCCCTTCACGGCGGAAAATAATCTCCACCGCGCCTTTGGGGCCCATCACCGCGATCTGGGCGCTGGGCCAGGCATAATTGACATCGGCGCGCATATGCTTGGAGGCCATCACGTCATAAGCCCCGCCATAAGCTTTGCGGGTGATTACCGTGACTTTCGGTACTGTGGCTTCGGCGTAAGCGAACAACAGCTTGGCGCCATGCTTGATGATTCCACCATGCTCCTGAGCGGTGCCGGGCATGAAGCCGGGGACGTCAACAAACGTCACCAGGGGAATGTTGAAGCAATCGCAGAACCGGACAAAGCGGGCCGCCTTGCGGCTGGCATCGGCATCCAGCACCCCCGCCAAGGCCATGGGCTGATTGGCGACAAAACCCACCGTGGCGCCTTCGATGCGGCCGAAGCCGGTGATGATGTTGGGCGCGAAGCTGGCGGCGATCTCGAAGAAATCGCCTTCGTCTATGACCTTCAGGATCAATTCCATCATGTCATAGGGCTGGTTGGCATTTTCCGGCACCAGCGTATCCAGGGACATTTCCTGGCGGCGGGGATCATCTTCCACCGGCCAGTCCGGCGTGGCGGCGCGGTTGTTCAGCGGCAGGAAATCATAGAGCCGCCGGATTTCTTCCAGGCAGACGATGTCATTCTCATAGGCGCCGTCCGCCACCGAGGAGCGGGTGGTGTGAATCTGCGACCCGCCCAACTGTTCCGGCGTGACATCTTCATGGGTGACAGTACGGGTGACATCCGGCCCGGTGATGAACATGTAAGAGGTGCCCTGGACCATGAACACAAAGTCGGTCAGGGCGGGCGAATAGACATCGCCGCCGGCGCAAGGGCCCATGATCACGGATATCTGCGGCACCACGCCGGAGGCCAGCACATTGCGCTTGAAGATTTCGCCAAAGCCCGCCAGCGCCGCCACGCCTTCCTGGATGCGGGCGCCGCCGGAATCGAACAGCCCGATCACTGGCGCCCCATTCTGCATCGCCATATCCATGATCTTGCAGATTTTCTGGGCATGGGTTTCGGAGGTCGAGCCGCCCAGCACCGTGAAGTCCTTGGCATAGACATAGGCCATGCGGCCATTGATGGTGCCCCAGCCGGTGACCACGCCGTCGCCGGGGACGCGGTTTTTCTCGGTGCCGAAATCGGAAGAGCGGTGTTCGACGAACATGTCGAATTCTTCGAAGCTGCCGGAATCCAGCAATATCTCGATGCGCTCCCGGGCGGTGAGTTTGCCCCGCTTATGCTGGGCGGCGATGCGCTCTTCCCCGCCCCCCGCCCTCGCCAGCGCCCGGCGCTTTTCCAGCTCTTCCAGTATGTCTTTCATCGGAACGGAGACTGTGTGCAGGCTTAATCCGCGTCAATCCCGCGACGCAGCAAGAAAAGCCGTTGCCGTCTCCAACTCCTGTGCCAGGCCCCTGGCCCGCGATTCGGCCTCGGCATCCCGGCCCCATTTCTCCGCCTGATAGTCTTCATCCACCCGAGACAGCCGGAAACCCTCCCCGGCTTCGATCCGGCCTTCGGCCATAGCCAGCGCCAAGATCAGCGAGCCGGTGATGGAGGCCATCACATGCAGAGCCGCCAGGCCAAAATCGTCATAGGCGGCCAGGGCGGCGTGCAGCTTTGCCAGCGCCTCTGGCGGCTGCTCCACATGCACCACCCCCGTACCAACCTGCAGCGTCACGCCAAAGCGCGCCGCCGCCCAGTCCAGCATGGGTGTCCAGAGGGAGGCCTGCCGCGCCCCCAGCACGGGGTCATCGGCCCGGTAGCACAGAAGCTCATGTTCCCCGAACCGCAAGATGGAGGCGATCACCGCCTCCCGATTCTGAGGAAGGCCGTCCAGCGCCGTATTGGCCAGCCGCAGCATGGGCATGGAGACCGGCACAATCTCGTCTTTCTGATCCCGCCATTCCTGGGCGATGGCGTCGGCCAAAGCCTGGGCAGGCACCGTAAGCGGGTTGCCACGGGGGGTGCGGACCGGCTTGCCATCCAGCAGCAGTTGAAAGCCTTTGCCGGCCGGGGCGAAGCTGACGTCCTTGTAGAAGCGTTTCATGGCCGCTTGCGCTTCGGCTTGGGGCCCGGCTTCTGTTTAAAAAAGGGATCGCGCTTGTCGTTGGCATCAAAGCCCAGCAATTCCCAACTCTTGAGCATATGGGGCGGCAGCGGCGCCGTGATCTGCAGCCGCCCGCCATCCGGCCGGGCGATATCCAAAGAGCGGGCATGCAAATGCAGCCTGTCGGCAATCGCCCCCTTCCCTTTTGCGTCGGTGCCGCCATATTTGAAATCGCCGACAATCGGCGTGCCCAGGCTGGCGAGATGGACCCGGATCTGGTGGGTGCGTCCGGTGACCGGCCGGGCCGCGACCCAGGCATATTCCTGACCCGCCTGGCCCATCACGGCATATTCGGTGAGCGCGAATTTTGCCTCTTCGTCGTCGCTGATGGTCATGCGCTCGTCTTTGCCGCGCATGCCTTCCTTGGCCAGCGCGCCCTTGATGACACCATGTTTCTGTTTCGGTACCCCCTTCACCAAGGCCCAGTAGACTTTGGAAGCATCCCGGCGCGCCAGTTCAACCGAAAGGCCGGCAGCGGCCTGGGCGGTGCGCGCGACCAGCAACACGCCCGACGTGTCACGGTCCAAACGATGCACCAGCTTGGGCCGCGTATTCTTTTCATAAGTGAGTTGATCGAGCATGCCATCGACATGCTCTTTCAGGCCAGAACCGCCTTGGGTCGCCAGGCCGGACGGCTTGTTGAGGACAAAAAGATGCTTGTCCATATAAAGGATCAAATCTTCCAGCTTGCGCGAGCTTTGCACCGGCGCGGATTTCGGTCGCGCTTCCGCCTTGTCATGAACAACTTGCGGCGGCAGGCGCAATGTCTGGCCCGCGCTTAGGCGATCGGCCGACTTGGCGCGCTTGCCGTCCAGCCGCACTTCGCCCTTGCGCAACAGCTTTTCCAGCCGGGCGTGCGTCAAGGCCGGATAGTGACGCTTGAACCAGCGGTCCAGGCGAATGCCGTCATCGTCCGGCGCAACCTGTTTAAGTTCAGGCATAGACCATACGCACCAGCCAGAAGCCGATGAACAGCGCCAGCACCGAGAGCAGCGCCGAACCGAGGACATAGACAATGGCTTGAGCATAGGCCTGGCGTTCGATCAGCATGCCTGCTTCCAGGGAGAAAGTGGAGAAGGTGGTGTAGCCGCCCAGAATGCCGGTGGTGAGAAAAGCGCGCATTTCCGGCGAAACATGGAACTTCAACGCCATCGCTTCCGTCAGCATGCCCATGATCAGCCCGCCGGTGACGTTGACGATGAAAATGCCGTAGGGAAAGCCCGTCCAGGAGGCGGGCTGGAGCCAACCCGCAATCAGGTAGCGCGCTATCGCGCCCAGGCCTCCGCCGATCCCCACCATCGCCAATATCGCGGCTCTCATTCCGAATTCCCCTCCCGCCTAGCGCGGAGTTTTGACCAGTAATCCAGCCGCTTGGCAATCTCGCGCTCAAAACCATTTTGCTTGGGCTCATAAAAGCGCTGCCGCGCCATGGCTTCGGGAAAATAATTCTGGCCGGAAAACCCTTCCTCGGCGTCGTGGTCATATTGATAGCCCGAGCCATAGCCCAGATTCTTCATCAATTTGGTGGGCGCATTGAGGATATGCGCCGGCGGCATCAGCGAACCATGCTCCTGCGCCGCGCGCTTGGCGGCGCCGAGAGCGGTGTAAACCGCATTGGATTTGGGCGCACTGGCGAGATAGAGCACACATTGCGCCAGCGCCAGCTCGCCTTCCGGACTTCCCAAGAAATCGAACACATCCTTGGCGGCCAAGGCTTGGTGCACCGCTTCCGGATCCGCCAGGCCGATATCCTCCACCGCGGCGCGCACCAGGCGGCGGGCGATGTACAGCGGCTGCTCGCCACCGGCCAGCATCCGCGCCAGCCAATAAAGCGCCGCGTCCGGATCGGAGCCGCGGATGGATTTATGCAGGGCCGAGATGATGTTGTAATGCTCTTCCCGCGACTTGTCGTAAAGCGGCATGCGCCGCTGCACCGCCGCCATCAAGCCGGCGGAATCCAGCGGCTTGGCAATCTTCAAGCCCGCCACTTCTTCCGCCAGGTTAAGCAGATAACGGCCATCGCCATCCGCCATGGCGCGCAAGGATGCGCGCGCCTCCTCGGTCAGTTTGAGCTTTTCGCCATAATGCGCCTCAGCCCGCTGTAGCAATTTCTCCAGCGCGGCATCGTCCAGCCGCCGCAGCACCAGCACTTGGGCCCGCGACAGCAGCGCGCCGTTCAGTTCAAAAGAGGGGTTTTCGGTGGTGGCGCCCACCAGCACCACGGTGCCGTCCTCCACCACCGGCAAAAAAGAATCCTGCTGGCTGCGGTTGAAGCGGTGAATTTCGTCGATGAAGAGCAAGGTGCCCTGCCCCATTTTGCGGCGGGTGCGGGCCGCCTCGAACGTCTTTTTCAGGTCCGCCACGCCGCTGAACACGGCGGACAATTGCTCGAATTGAAGATCGAAGGCGCGCGACAGCAGCCGCGCGATGGTGGTCTTGCCGGTGCCGGGCGGCCCCCACAGGATAATGGAATGCGGCCGCCCCGCCGCCACCATGCGGCCCAGCGGACCATCGGGATCCAGCAGATGTTCCTGCCCCACCACATCGTTCAAGGATTGCGGGCGGAGGCGGTCAGCTAGCGGACGGGGCGCCTCTTCCGACAAGCCACTGGACTCGAAAAGATCGCTCATCCAGCCAGTATAAAGACAAACTCCCCGGGATGAAGGCTTAGCTTTTCTTGGCGAGTGAAAGCGAGCTTAGAAAAGCTTGCCCGCGCCCAGCGGCAGCGTAGCGGCGCGAGCGAGATGCCGGGGCTCGAAAAGGTCCCCCGCTGGCGAGGGACCTTTTCGTTGGGCTCCTCTCACATCTTGAATTTCACGCCGACCGAAAGACTGTTGCTGGTGTTGCCGACGCCATGGATCAAGCCGGCATTGGCGTCATGGGCATTCTGGTAGCGATATTCCGCGAACAGGGTGGTGCGATCGCCCATGGGGAATTCCGCCCCGCCCAGCGCCTGCCATCCCAGCACGGTGGAACTGCCGGTCAACGAACCGCCCAAACTGTCATTGACCACGCCAATGCCGCCGCCGCCATAGAGCTGCACCGGCAGGTCGAACGGGAAATGATAGACGATATCGCCCATGAAGCTTTGGGAGTTCAAACTGCCGCCGCTGGCATAGCCGCCGCGGTTATAAAAATAGTCGGCATCTACCGTGAATCCCGTCCAGGGCAAGGCGGTGCCGATGCGGGCGCCAACATTATAGCTGTCGCTAACCGAAGGCTGCGTCGCGCCTAATGTGAGATTGGGATGGCTGCTCCAGCCTCCCAGGATCGAGACAAAAGAATCATTGAACATTTGCGCCTGTGCCGCGCCGGCCGTCAGCAACAACACGGTCAAGGCCGTCAGATACTTTTTCATAATGGGCACGCCTCTTCTTTGCGGTGCCCCCCAACTCAGAAAACCTAACGCGGAAGAGAAAGGATGGTCTCGCGCCGCCGCAAAAAGTGATTGCGCCGCAACAAAATGTAACAGCCCAAAAATTTTTACAGATTGTTGGAACTATCCGCCTACGGACCTTGGCAGTGAACTAGCCGTTCACCGACAGAGATAGCCTCCGGCCCGCGCGCTCGATCACCATGTCCCAGCGGCCGGCGGCAAGCGCCCGGGAAAGATCGCCCACGCGGTTAATGGGAATGCCATTTACGCTGCGCACAATGTCACCGGGCTGAAATCCCTGCCCCGCGGCATAGGAATTGTCATTGATGCTGACGATCACCACGCCCTTGGCCAGAAGATCCATCTGCAGATCGACCGCGGCGGCGGGTGAAAGATTTTCCACCTTGGCGCCACCCAAGGGGTTACGCCCCGCAATGGTCTGAAGGTCACGCGGCGGATTTTCCGGCGGCAGGGCCAAGGTCACATTCACATCCCGCGCCTCCCTGCCCGACTCCACATGCAGCTTCACGACTTCACCGGGACGATGGGTGGCGATGCGGTAATTGAGCGACTGCATATCGTCGACATTGTCGCCATTGACCTGGGCGACGACATCGCCGCTTTTTACCCCCGCATTGGCCAGCGGACCCGAAGGATAGACATCCTTGATCAGCACCCCACCCGGCCGGGGCAGGCCCAGGCTGGCGGCGATGTCACTGGTCACGGCCTGCCCACTGGCGCCGATCCAGGCCAGCTTGACCCCTTGCCCCCCTTCCACGCCTTCCACCACCCGGCGCGCCAGATTGGCGGGAATGGCAAAACCAATGCCGACATTACCGCCACTGCGGGAATAAATGGCGGTGTTGATGCCGGCCAACCTTCCGTCCGTGGTGACCAAAGCGCCGCCGGAATTGCCCGGATTGATCGCCGCATCGGTCTGGATGAAGAATTGATAATCATTGGCCGAGCCCTGGGTGCGGGCCAGGGCCGAGACAATGCCCATGGTGACAGTCTGGCCGACGCCAAAGGGATCGCCCACCGCCAGCACCAGATCGCCCACCTGCAGCCGGTCGCTGTCGGCGAACGGCACCACCGGCAATTGCTCGCCCTTGGTATCGATCTTGAGCACTGCCAGGTCGGTGCGGGGATCGGCCTGCAGCACCTTGGCCTTGAATTCCCGCTTGTCGGACAGCGCCACGGTGATTTCGTTGCCCCCTGCCACCACATGATTGTTGGTGAGGATCAGGCCGTCGGCGCGCACGATCACCCCCGAGCCCAGACTTTGTTGCACCCGCTGGCGCATCTCCGGCGAGGCGCCGAAGAATTGCTGAAAGAAGGGATCGTTGAAGAGCGGATTAACCTGAACCTGGGTCACCGACTTGGCATAGACATTCACCACCGCCGGCACGACCCGCTTCACCACCGGGGCGAAGGTCAGCTGCACCTGTTGCATGGAGCTGGGCGGCGTGCCCTGGGGCACCAGCGGGGCGGGCTGGGCCTTGGGCGGAAGGCGCGTGGGGGCAGGCTGGGGCTGGGTCAGGGCGGGAAGTGTAAAGGCAAGCCCACCGGCCAGAATGGCCGCTCCTGCGGCGGCGATGGATGCTGTTTTCATGGCGCTATTCAAATCAGGAACGGTTCCACGCGCAATTGCCAAAAGAAAAGGCGGCCACCGTTGCCGGGGCCGCCTATTTTTCCCTAGAGAATTTGACGGGATTTAGGCCCCGAGACTTTAGGCTTCAGTATCGGCCACTTCCACCGGGCCGGAATCCTTGCCCTTGGCCTCCACATCGCGGTCCACAAACTCGATGATCGCCATGGGGGCATTGTCACCATGACGGAAGCCGGCCTTCAGGACCCGCGTATAGCCGCCTGGACGGCCCTTGTAGCGAGGGCCGATCACGTCAAACAATTTGGTCACTTGATCGGCATCTTTGATCTGGGCCAGGGCCTGGCGGCGGGCGTGAAGGTCCTTGCCGCCGCGGCGCGACAGGGTCACCAGCTTTTCGATCACCGGACGGAGATCCTTGGCCTTGGGCAGGGTGGTCTTGATCTGCTCATGCTTGATCAGCGCCGCGGTCATGTTGCCCCACAGCGCCTTGCGATGCGAGGCGGTGCGGTTGAGCTTGCGTCCTTGATTGCCGTGGCGCATTCCTAAAAACTCCTCCATGGCCGGGCAGCCCGAAGGGCGCGACCCGGCCAACCATTTCTAAAATCAGTATTGGTCTTCGTAACGCTTGGCGAGATCTTCGATATTCTCCGGCGGCCAGCCCGGCACTTCCATCCCCAGATGCAGGCCCATTTCCGCCAGAACCGCCTTGATCTCGTTCAGCGACTTGCGGCCGAAATTCGGGGTGCGGAGCATTTCCGCTTCCGTCTTCTGGATCAGGTCGCCGATGTAAACGATATTGTCGTTCTTCAGGCAGTTGGCGGAACGCACCGACAATTCCAGCTCGTCCACCTTCTTGAGCAGCACCGGATTGAAGGCCAGGTCGGGCTTGGACTCTTCCGGAACACGCTCGCGCGGCTCTTCGAAATTGATGAAGACCTGGAGCTGGTCCTGCAGGATGCGCGCGGCATAGGCCACGGCATTGTCCGGCGTCACCGCGCCATTGGTCTCCACCGTCAGCGTGAGCTTGTCATAATCGAGGATCTGTCCCTCGCGGGTATTCTCGACCTTGTAGGAAACCTTTTTCACCGGGCTGAACAGCGAATCCACCGGAATCAGGCCGATCGGCGCGTCTTCCGGACGGTTGCGGTCGGCGGGGACATAGCCCTTGCCGGTGGCGATGGCGAGTTCCATGCGGAAATCCACTTTCTCGTCCAGGGTGCAAAGCACCAGTTCGGGATTGAGGACTTCGATGTCGGCGGAGCCTTGAATGTCACCGGCCTTTACTTCGCCCGGACCCTGCTTGCGCAGCGAGACCCGCTTGGGGCCTTCGGCATGCATGCGAAGCGCGATTTGCTTCACATTCAGCACAATGTCGGTGACGTCTTCGCGCACGCCCTGGATGGACGAGAATTCATGCAGCACGCCCTCGATTTGAATCGAGGTGACGGCGGCGCCCTGCAGCGACGACAGCAGCACGCGGCGCAGCGAATTGCCCAGGGTCAGGCCAAAGCCGCGTTCCAGCGGTTCGGCGGTGATGGTGGCGGTACGGCCCGCATCATGACCGGCTTCGGTCTTGAGCTTGCCCGGCTTGATCAGTTCTTGCCAGTTCTTCTGAAACATGTGGTTTTCCTCATCGTGTCCCGGACATGTCGGACCATGTCCATACGTTCGACGGGTTAGTGCTACGTCCGAAAGAAAACTCTTAGACTCGGCGGCGCTTGGGCGGGCGGCAGCCATTGTGCGGAATGGGAGTCACATCGCGGATGGAGGTGACCACCAGGCCCACGGCCTGCAGCGCGCGCAGCGCGGACTCACGGCCCGACCCCGGACCGGACACTTCGACTTCCAGGGTGCGCATGCCATGCTCGATCGCCTTGCGGGCGGCGTCTTCGGCCGCCATCTGGGCGGCATAGGGCGTGGATTTGCGCGAGCCTTTGAAGCCCATCATCCCCGCCGACGACCAGCTGATGGCATTGCCCTGGGCATCGGTGATGGTGACGATGGTGTTGTTGAAGGTGGCGGCGACATGCGCCACGCCGACAACAACGTTCTTCTTTTCTTTCTTGCGAGCGCGGCCGGCGGACTTGCCGGCGGGTTTGGACTGTTCGGCCATTTACTTGGTGACTTTCTTCTTGCCGGCGATCGCTTTGGCGGGGCCTTTGCGGGTGCGGGCGTTGGTATGGGTGCGCTGGCCGCGGACCGGCAGGCCCTTGCGGTGACGAAGGCCGCGATAGCAGCCCAAATCCATCAGACGCTTGATGTTCATCGCCACTTCACGGCGAAGATCGCCTTCCACCAGGAAATCACGGTCGATGATTTCGCGGATCTGGATGATTTCCGACTCGGTGAGATCGCTCACCCGGCGCTCCGGCGCGATGCCGAGCTGGGTGATGATCTGATGCGCGATGTGCGGCCCGATGCCATGGATATAGCGCAGTCCGATTTCGACTCGCTTCTGGGTCGGGATATTGACGCCGGCGATACGTGCCACGAATTGCTCTCCCGGCTTTCAAGCCGTTGATGGGGTTCAAAAAACCTGTGCGCGGCCCTTGCCAAAACCGGGCGGGTTCGGGATGCGATGAACACCCCCAAAACCTGCGGAAATGACAGGAAAAACCGTCGCGAGGGCGCGGATTATAGGAATGGACCCCCTGCCGTCAACTGCCAACCGGGGAATATTGTCGCAGGTCCGCCAGACCTCCATAGCGGCAACAAAAGATCGGCTTTAGGCCTTGGCCGAGGCGGCCTCCAGGGCGGCGTCTATGGCCTTGGTAACCTCGGGGATGGCCGCCATGCCATTTACCGTACGCAGCTTGCCCTGGGCCCCGTAATAGCCCAGCAGGGGGGCGGTATTCTTATAGTAAACCGCCAGCCGGTTTTTCAGGGTTTCCGGATTATCGTCCGCCCGGACCGGGCCCCCCGCGGCGATGCGGCTTCCCACTCGGGCGACCAGGGCGGCGTCGTCCACCTTCAGTTCCAGGACCAGATCGATCCGGCGGCCGCGGGCGGCCAGCATTTTGTCCAGGGCTTCCGCCTGGGGAACGGTGCGGGGAAAGCCGTCGAAGATCGCGCCATTGCGGCAGTCCGGCTGATCGTAGCGGTCACCGATGATTTCGATCACCACGGCATCGGACACCAGATCGCCCTTGTCCATGATCGCTTTGGCGGCCAGGCCGACCGGCGTCCCCGCCTGGATGGCGGCGCGCAGCATGTCGCCGGTGGAGAGCTGGGGCAGGCCGCGTTTTTCGGTGAGAAGCTTGGCTTGGGTGCCCTTGCCCGCGCCGGGCGGGCCGAACAGGACCAGATTCACTTACGCGCACCCCGCAGCTTCGATTTCTTGATCAGCCCTTCATATTGCTGGGCGATCAGATGGCTTTGGATTTGCGCCACCGTATCCATGGTCACGCTGACCACGATCAGGATCGAAGTGCCTCCCAGCGAGAAACTCAGATTGTATTTGTAGAACATGAATTCGGGGATCAGGCAGACAAAGGCGAGATAGAGCGACCCCAGCACGGTCACGCGGGTCACCGTGTAGTCGATGAATTGCGCGCTTTTCTTGCCGGGACGGATGCCGGGGAACACGCCGCCATATTTTTTCAGATTCTCCGCCGTCTCTTCCGGCGGAAAGACGATGGAAGTGTAGAAGAAGGTGAAGAAGAAAATCAGCAGGGCATACAGGATCAGGTAAAGCGGCTGGCCCCGGCTGACATAGGTGACGATGGTCTGCAGCCAGCCCGGCAGATTCTGCGCATTGAAGCTGGCGATGGTGGTCGGCAGCAGCAAAATCGAGCTGGCGAAAATGGGCGGGATCACGCCGGAGACATTCAGTTTGATGGGAAGATGCGAGCTTTCCCCACCATAAACTTTGTTGCCGACCTGGCGCTTGGGATAGGTGACGAACAGCCGGCGCTGGGCCCGTTCCATGAAGACAATGAACAGCACCAGCGCCACGGCAAAGGCGGCAAAAGCCAGCAGCAGGATCGGGCTGACCGCGCCGGTGCGGGCCGATTCCAAGCCCTGGCTGATGATGGCGGGAAACCGCGCCACAATGCCGGCAAAGATGATCAGCGAAATGCCGTTGCCGACGCCGCGGCTGGTGATCTGCTCGCCGATCCACATCAAAAGGATGGTGCCGCCGGTGAGAGTGACCATGGACGTGAAGCGGAAGAAAAAGCCGGGATTGATCACGGCATGGCCCCAATGCTCCAGCCCGATGGCGATGCCATAGGCCTGGATCATCGCCAGGCCGACCGTGCCATAGCGGGTGTATTGATTGAGAATCTTGCGCCCCGCCTCGCCTTCCTTCTTCAGCGCTTCCAGCTCCGGGAAGACGGTGGTCATCAACTGAATGATGATCGAGGCGGAGATATAGGGCATGATGCCGAGTGCGAAGATCGCCATGCGGCCTACCGCGCCGCCCGACAGGGTATTGAAGACGTCGAGCAGCCCGCCACCCTGCTGCTGGATCTGCTGCGCCAGCACCGCCGGATCGATGCCCGGCATGGGGATGTAAGAACCCAATCGGGCGATGACCAACGCGCCCAAGGTGAAGAAAATGCGCTGGCGCAGTTCATGGGACTTGCCCAGATTGCCAAAGCTGAAATTGGCGGCCAGTTGTTCGGCTGCAGATGCCATTTGTCACTCCACCCGGCCGGCGGCGATGCCGGCCCCGGTCTTATATAGGGTTCCGGGGCCCGGTTACGAGCGGCACCCCGGAAATTCCTAATCAGGCATGGCCGTTGCGGGCGATCCGCTGGGCCTCGGCGTCGGAACGGCGCTTTTGGCGCTTGCCCGGTTCGCCCTTCTTGTTGCGATAAACGGCTTTTTTGAAGGTGGTGGTGACGCTGCCGCCGGCTTTTTCCACCGCTTCGCGGGCGCCGGCAGAGACGCCGGCCACTTCGATATCGATCTTGGCGGTCAGAGTGCCTTTGCCGAGCAGGCGCACGCCGTCGCGGCTCTTATGGGCCAGGCCCGCCTTGCGCAGCACCTCTTCGGTGATCTTGCCGTCCACCTTTAGGCGCTTCTCGTCGATCGCCTTCTGCAGGCGGTTCAGATTCACTTCCGAAAAATCATTGCCGAAAATGTTGTTGAAGCCACGCTTGGGCATGCGCATGTGCAGCGGCATCTGGCCGCCTTCAAAGCCATACACTTTGGTGCCGGTGCGGGCCTTGGCACCCTTGACGCCACGGCCGGAAGTCTTGCCCAGGCCGGAGGACGAGCCACGCCCCACCTTGTGCTTGTGCTTGTGGGCACCCGGATTGTTGCGAATTTCGTTGAGCTTCATTTGAACATCTCCATGGCCGGGCGGCCGAAGGCCGCGACCCGGCCACCCAATTACTTTTTCTCTTCAACAATCTCGACGAGGTGCTGGATCGAATTGATCATGCCGCGCACCGAAGGCGTATCCTCCAAGGTGCGGGTACGGCGGATCTTGCCCAAACCCAAACCGCGCAGAGTCGCGGCCTGCACGTCAGGACGGCGGGCGGCGCTGCGGATCTGGCGCACGGTAAGGGTCTTGCCGCCCGCTGCCTTCTTGGCTGTTTTCTTCTCGGCCATGGTCTTTACCCTTTATGCCGCGGTCTCGGCCGAGCCTTCACGCTTGGCCAGGATTTCCGCCACCGAACGGCCGCGGCGATTGGCGACCATGCGGGGGCTTTGCTGATTCTGCAGCGCGTCGAACGTGGCGCGCACCATGTTGTACGGGTTGGACGTGCCCAAAGACTTGGACACGACATCGCCGACGCCCAAGGCTTCGAACACTGCGCGCATCGGGCCGCCCGCAATAATGCCGGTACCGGCCGGCGCCGGGCGCAGCACCACCTTGCCGGCGCCGTGATGGCCGCGCACTTCGTGATGCAGGGTGCGGCCGTCCTTGAGCGCGATACGCACCAGCGACTTTTTGGCTTCGTCGGTGGCCTTGCGGATGGCTTCCGGCACTTCACGCGCCTTGCCATGGCCATAACCGACCCGGCCTTTTTGGTCGCCCACTACCACCAGGGCGGCGAAGCCGAAACGGCGGCCACCCTTCACGACCTTGGCGACACGGTTGATGTGCACCAGCTTGTCGATGAATTCATTGTCGCGCTCTTCGCGGTCACGCCCGCGACCGCCGCGCTTCTCGTCCCTTTGTCCTTCGCCACGCGCCATCAGTTTGTTCCTTTAAAATTCCAGGCCGCCTTCGCGCGCGGCCTCCGCCAGCGCCTTGACGCGCCCGTGATAAATGTAACCGCCGCGGTCGAACATCACTTGCTTCACGCCCTTGGCAAGCGCGCGTTCGGCGATTTTTTTGCCGACGCCGGCAGCGGCATCGACATTATAACCCTTGCCGCCGGCTTCCTTTTCGGCGGTCGAAGCCGAAGCCACAGTGATGGCCTTTGTGTCGTCAATCACCTGGGCATAGATATGCTTGCCGGAACGGAACACCGACAGCCGCGGACGCGCGCCATGGCTGCCAAGGCGGAAGCGGGTGCGCGACTGGCGCTTTTTGAAGTGCGTGTTGGCCATCTTACTTCTTCTTGCCTTCCTTGCGCCGGACATATTCGCCTTCATAGCGCACGCCCTTGCCCTTGTAGGGCTCCGGCGGACGCCAGCCGCGGATTTCGGCGGCGACCTGGCCGACCAGTTGCTTGTCGATCCCCAAGATGGAAATCGAAGTGGGCTTTTCGGTCACGATGGTGATGCCCGGCGGGATCGCATAAGGCACGTCGTGGGAGAATCCGAGCTGAAGATTCAGCACCTTGCCCTGCACCGCGGCGCGGTAACCGACGCCCTGGATTTCCAGCTTCTGGGTGAATCCCTGGGTCACGCCGGTGACCAGATTGTTGACCAGGGTGCGCGACAGGCCCCACATCTGGGCGGCGCGCTCCTGACCCTTGTCGGGGGTGATGGTGATGCCGTGCTCGTCCACTTTGGCGGAGACCTCGCGCACCAGCTTGACGCTGAGTTCGCCCTTGGGGCCCTTCACCTTGACGGTCTGGCCGTCCACGGAGGCGGTGACCCCCTTGGGAAGCGCGACGGGTTTTTTGCCGATGCGTGACATTGTTCGTTCCTTAAAAGACCTGGCAGAGAACTTCGCCGCCGACATTCTTTTCCTTGGCCGAGCTATCGGTCATCACGCCCTGCGGCGTGGAGAGGATCGAAATGCCAAGGCCCTGGCGATGCGGCTTGAGCTCGCTGACGGAAGAATAGACCCGGCGGCCGGGGGTCGAGACGCGTTTCAATTCGCGGATCACCGGCTCGCCCTCATGATATTTGAGTTCGATTTCCAGTTCCTTGTGGCCCTTGAATTCCACTTCGGCATAGCCGCGGATGAAGCCTTCCTCCTGCAGCACATCCAGCACGCGGATGCGCAGGCGCGAGTTGGGCGAACGCACGGTCGAAGAGCGGCGCAGCTGGCCGTTGCGGATGCGGGAGAGAAGATCGCCAATCGGATCGATAATCATGGTGTCTCCTTACCAGCTCGCCTTGGTCATGCCGGGGATCTGGCCGAAATTGCTCAAGGATCGCAGCGCGATACGCGACAGTTTGAGCTTGCGGTAATAGGCTTTGGGGCGGCCCGACATCTCGCAGCGGTGATGAATGCGCACCTTGGAGGAGTTACGCGGCAGCTTGGCCAGCTTCAGGCGGGCGGCGAAGCGTTCCTCGGCGGGAAGCTTCATGTCCTCGGCCTGGGCCTTCAGCGCCGCCCGCTTGGCGGCATATTGCGCCACCAGCTTTTCGCGTTTCTTGTTCCGGTTGATCTGGCTCTGTTTCGCCATGGTGTCTGATCGCCCTTAGTTCGTGAATGGGAACTGGAAGCCTTCGAGAAGCGCCTTGGCTTCCGCATCGGTCTTCGCAGAGGTGTTGATGATGATGTCCATGCCCCAGACGGTTTCGGTCTTGTCGTAATCGATTTCCAGGAACACGACATGCTCCTTCATGCCCATGGCATAGTTGCCGCGGCCGTCGAAGCTTTTGGGATTGATGCCACGGAAGTCACGCACCCGCGGCAGCGCCATGGTGATCAAGCGGTCCAGGAATTCATACATGACATCGCCGCGCAGCGTGACCTTGGTGCCGATCGCCAGATTCTCGCGGATCTTGAAAGTCGCGATTGCCTTCTTGGCGCGGGTCATCACCGCCTTCTGGCCGGCAATGGCGGTCAGGTCGTTCATCGCCTGCTGGATCTTCTTGGAGTCGGAAGCCGCTTCGCCCGCGCCGATATTCAGGACCACCTTCTTGATCTTGGGGACCTGCATGGCGTTGGTATAGCCGAACTTCTTCATCAGATCGGCGCGGATAGTGTCGTTGTAGCGCTTCTTGAAGCGCGGAACGTAATTCTTGTCGGTCTGGCGTTCACCGACCGCCACCTGCGTGCCGGTGTTGACCTGGCGCCGTTCTTTCTTGGCCGCCTTGGCTTCCGCTTTCGCGGCTTCCTTGGGATTTTTGCTGCCTGCCTCAGACATCGATGACCTCACCGGACTTCTTGGCGACGCGGACGCGCTTGCCGTCGCTGAGCGTCTTGTAACCGATACGCGTGGCGCCGCCCGACTTGGGGTCGACATGCGCCAGATTGGAAAGATGGACGGAGGCTTCCTTGGACACGATGCCGCCCTGCTGGCGCTGGGTCGGGCGCTGATGGCGCTTGACCAGATTGATGCCGCGGACCAAAGCCCGCTCTTCCTTGGGGAAAAGCTTGATCACTTCGCCCTTCTTGCCCTTGTCGCTGCCGGAGATGACGACGACCTTGTCGCCCTTGCGGATCTTGCTCATTTAGAGAACCTCCGGCGCCAGCGAGATGATCTTCATCTGGTTCTTGGCGCGCAATTCGCGGGTAACCGGCCCGAAGATGCGGGTGCCGATCGGCTCGCCCTGGGCATTGACCAGCACGGCGGCATTGCCGTCGAAACGGATCAGGCTGCCATCGGGACGGCGGATGCCCTTGGCGGTGCGGACCACCACGGCCTTCAGCACTTCGCCTTTTTTCACGCGGCCGCGCGGAATCGCTTCCTTGACGGACACCACGATGATGTCGCCGACATCGGCGTAACGGCGGTGCGAACCACCCAGCACCTTGATGCACATCACGCTCTTGGCGCCGGAATTGTCGGCGACATCGAGTTCTGTGGACATCTGAATCATGACTAAGCTCCTAACCCCGCGCCGTTATTTCTGGACGCGTTCCACCACTTGCCAAGTTTTCAGCTTGGAAAGCGGCTTGCATTCCTGAATGCGGACGACATCGCCCGCCTTGAACTCGCCCTTCTCATCATGGGCGTGATATTTCTTCGAACGGCGAACCGTCTTGCCCAACACCGGATGGGTGAAGCGGCGTTCCACTTTCACGACGACGGTCTTGGCGTTCTTGTCGCTGACCACGGTGCCTTGCAGGATACGTTTGGGCATCTGTCTCTTAAGCCTTCTTCGCTTTGGGGGCCGCCGCGCGGCGCTGTTCGGTAAGCACAGTCTGAATGCGGGCGATGCTCCGGCGCACCGTGCGGATGCGGCCGGTATTCTCGGCCTGGCCGTTGGCGAGCTGGAAGCGCAGGTTGAACTGTTCCTTCTTCAGATTGCTCAGCTCGCTCGACAGCTCATCGGCGCTCTTGCCGCGAACATCGTCGGCCTTGCTGGCGGGTTTGGGCGCGCTCTTCTTGGCCTTGGCGGACGACTTGGCTTTTTCTTTCTTGGCCATGATCAGACTCCGCGGGCAACGAATTTGGTGTGAATCGAAAGCTTGGCGGCGCCCAGGCGCATCGCTTCTTTCGCGGTTTCCAGATCCACGCCGTCGATTTCGAACAGGATGCGGCCCGGCTTGACCTTGGCCACCCAGAATTCCGGCGCCCCCTTGCCTGAGCCCATGCGTACTTCGGCGGGCTTCTTGGACACCGGCACATCCGGGAAAATGCGGATCCAGACGCGGCCGGCGCGCTTCATCTGACGGGTGATAGCGCGGCGGGCGGCTTCGATCTCGCGCGCATTCAGGCGCTCCGGCTCCAAAGCCTTGAGGCCATAGGCGCCGAAGTTCAGGCTGGTGCCGGCCTTGGCGGCGCCATGGATGCGGCCCTTGAACTGTTTGCGGAATTTTGTGCGCTTGGGTGACAGCATGATTTTTCTCGTTACTCGGCGGCCGGAGCGCGATCGCGTTCGCGTTCCCGTGGGCCACGGTTGCCGGCTTCGGCATCGGCCTGGCGCTTCTCGGTGGCGAAGGGATCATGTTCCATGATCTCGCCCTTGAAGATCCAAACCTTGACGCCGCAGGTGCCATAGGTGGTGAAAGCGGTGGCGATGCCGTAATCGATATCGGCGCGCAGGGTGTGCAGCGGCACCCGGCCTTCGCGATACCATTCGATACGGGCGATTTCGGCGCCGCCGAGACGGCCGCCGCAATTGATGCGGATGCCCAGCGCGCCCAGGCGCATGGCGGTCTGCACCGCGCGCTTCATCACGCGGCGGAAAGCGACACGGCGTTCCAGCTGCTGGGCGATATTCTCGGCCACCAGCTTGGCGTCGATTTCCGGCTTGCGGATCTCGACGATGTTCAGATGCACTTCATCGGCGGTGTATTTCTGGACATCGTTCTTCAACTTGTCGATGTCGGCGCCCTTCTTGCCGATCACCACGCCCGGACGGGCGGAATGGATGGTGACGCGGCACTTTTTGTGCGGACGTTCGATGACGATGCGGGAAACGCCGGCGGCCTTCAGCTTGTCGCTGAGATAGTCGCGGATCTTGATGTCTTCCTGCAGGAGCTTGCCATACTCCTTCTTGCCCGCGTACCAGCGCGAGTCCCAGGTCCGGTTGATGCCCAGACGCAAGCCGGTGGGATTAACTTTCTGACCCATTACGCTTTCTCCTTTGCCGCGCTCCGCGCGGAGGGCTCCTTACCGGACTTCTTGGCCGGGGCTTTTTTGGCAGCCTGCTTCTTGGCGGGCGCCTTGCCGGATGTTTTCTTGCCTTCAGCTTCCGGCTTGGCGGTTTTCTTCTTTTCTTCTTCTTCGCGCTTTTCTTCGACCACGATGGTGATCTGGCTGAAGAATTTCTCGATGCCGGCGCTGCCGCCGCGGCCGCGGGCATGGAAGCGCTTCATCACCAGATTCTTGCCGACATGGGCCTGGGAGACGACCAGGTCGTCCACATCCAGGTCATGATTGTTCTCGGCATTGGCGACAGCCGACTGCAAAATCTTCTTCACGTCGCGCGCGATGCGCTTGGGCGAGAAGCTGAGTTCATTGATGGCATGTTCGACGCGCTTGCCGCGGATGGACTGCGCCACCAAATTGAGCTTGCGCGGGGAAACGCGAATGTTACGGCCAATCGCCATCGCCTGATGGTCCTTGAGCACGCGCGCGCGGGATTCCTTGCCCATCAGGCCCTCTTCGCTTTCTTGTCGCCGGCGCCGCCGCCCGCGGCCGCGGAATGGCCGTGAAAGGTGCGGGTGGGCGAGAACTCGCCCAGCTTGTGGCCGACCATGTCCTCGGTGACCAGCACCGGAATATGCTTGTGGCCGTTATAGACGCCGAAAGTGACCCCGACGAATTGCGGCAGGATGGTCGAACGGCGCGACCAGGTCTTGATAACGTCCTTGCGGCCGGAGCTGCGCGCGGCTTCTGCTTTCTTGAGCAGATAGCCGTCCACGAACGGGCCTTTCCAAACCGAGCGGGTCATGTGCTTTGGGTCCTGCCTTTGCGGGTACGCACAATCATCTTGGTGGTGCGCTTGTTGGTACGGGTCTTGGCGCCCTTGGTCGGCTTGCCCCAGGGCGTAACCGGGTGGCGGCCGCCCTTGGTGCGGCCTTCGCCGCCGCCATGGGGATGGTCGATCGGGTTCATGGCGGTGCCGCGGACATGCGGGCGCCAGCCTTTCCAGACATTGCGGCCCGCCTTGCCGATGATCTCATTCATATGGTCGGGGTTGGAAACCGCGCCGACCGTGGCCATGCAGGTCAGAGGAATCTTGCGCACTTCCGACGAATTGAGGCGCACCAGCGCATTGCCGCCGTCGCGGCCCAGATACTGGGCATAGGTGCCGGCGGAACGGGCGACCTGGCCGCCCTTGCCCGGCTTCATTTCGATATTGTGCACGATGGTGCCCACCGGCATGGCGCCCAGCGGCATGGCATTGCCGACCTTCACATCGACCTTGTCGCCGGAAATGACGACATCGCCGACCGCCAGGCGTTGCGGCGCCAGGATGTAAGCCTGCTCGCCATCCTTGTACTTGATCAGGGCGATAAAGCTGGTGCGGTTGGGATCATATTCCAGCCGTTCCACCACCGCTTCCTGGTTGAATTTGCGGCGCTTGAAATCGATCAGGCGGTAACGCTGCTTGTGGCCGCCGCCCTGGTAACGCACCACGATGCGGCCGGTATTGTTGCGGCCGCCCTTGGAGGTTTTGCCTTCGGTCAGCGACTTGACCGGACCGCCCTTGTGAAGGCCGGACTTGTCCACCAGCACCAGCTGACGCTGGCCGGGTGTTGCGGGCTTATAGTGTTTCAGTGCCATGGCTTAGAGACCCGTGGTGATGTCGATCTGATGGCCCTCTTCCAGGGTCACGATCGCTTTTTTGAAGTCACTGCGCGAATAGCGTTTGCCGCGGGCCATTTTGCGCTTGCCCTTGACCACCACCGTGTTGACGGCCTTGACCTTGACCTTGAACAAGTCAGCGACCGCTTTGGCGATGGCCGGCTTGGTGGCATCCAGGGTGACGCGGAACACAACCTGGTTCGCCTCGGTCAGGCGAGTGGCCTTTTCCGTGATCAGCGGCGAGAGGATCACATCATAGTTGGTCATGCCCCACTCCCTTGACCAAGGCGTGCCTCGATCGCTTTGACGGCAGCGGTGGTGAGCACCAGCTTGTCGCTTCTCATAATGTCGTAGACGTTGATGCCCGAGACCGGCAGCAGCGCGACATCGGACAGGTTGCGGGCGGAGAGCTGAAAGTTCTTGTCGAACTCGCCGTCCACCACCAGAGCATTGCCGATCTTCAGCTTGCCGAACTGCTTGGCCAGCGCGCCGGTCTTGATATCCTTGGACTTGGCTTCGTCGATAATGACGATAGCGCCGTCTTTCGCCTTGGACGACAGCGCATGGCGCAGGCCCAGGGCCTTCACTTTCTTGGGCAGGTCGAATTCATGGCTATGGGCCACCGGACCCATCGCCTTGGCGCCGCCCACGAACAATGGTGCGGAGCGCGCGCCGTGGCGGGCATTGCCGGTGCCCTTCTGCTTATAGAGCTTCTTCTTGGTGCGGTTCACTTCGGCGCGGGTCAGCACCTTGTGCTGGCCGGACCGGCGCTTAGCGAGCTGCCACACCACCACGCGCTGGATCAGATCGGCGCGCGGCTCCAGGCCGAAGATGGCGTCGTTGAGTTCAACGTCGCCGGCGGCCTTGTTGTCGAGATTGAGGACTTTCGTTTTCATCGATTAGCCCTCAGCCTTTTGTTCAGCGGGAGCAGCGGCTTTCGCTTCGCGCTTCTTCACCGAACCGGGAACCGGCGAATCCTTGTGCGGCTTCTTCACCGCATCGCGCACCATCACCCAGCCGCCCTTGGAGCCGGGAACGGCGCCGCGGATCATGATCAGGCCGCGTTCGACATCGACCTTGGCCACTTCCAGATTCTGGGTGGTGATGTTGTCCACACCGTAATGGCCGTGCATCTTCTTGTTCTTGTAGGTCTTGCCCGGATCCTGGCGGCCGCCGGTGCCGCCCAGCGAGCGATGGCTGATGGAGACGCCGTGCGACGCTTCCAAGCCACGGAAATTCCAGCGCTTCATCGCGCCGGTGAAACCGCGGCCCTTGGTGACGCCTTGGACATCGACCTTCTGGCCGACCACGAAATGGTCGGCCTGCAGCACGTCGCCGACTTCCAGCATGTGTTTTTCGTCGATGCGGAATTCAGCCACCTTTTTGCGGGGCTCCATTTCGGCCTTGGCGAACTGGCCGCGCTCGGCCTTGCTGGCATTCTTCGCCTTGGCGAAGCCCGAGCCGAGTTGAACGGCGGTATAGCCGTCCTTGTCCTTGGTCCGGACGCCGACCACGGCGCAACCGTCCAGCTTGAGAACCGTGACCGGGACATGGGTGCCGTCTGCCTGAAACAGACGGGTCATGCCGACCTTCTGCGTGATGACGCCTGTGCGCACCTGACGCTCCTTACAGCTTGATCTCGACGTCCACGCCCGCCGCCAGGTCGAGCTTCATCAGCGCGTCCACGGTCTGGGGGGTGGGGTCGATAATGTCGAGCAGACGCTTATGCGTCCGGATTTCGAATTGCTCGCGGCTCTTCTTGTCGACATGGGCGGAACGGTTGACCGTGAAGCGCTCGATGCCGGTGGGGAGCGGAATCGGGCCCCTCACCTGCGCGCCGGTGCGCTTGGCGGTGTTGACGATTTCCCGCGTCGAGTTGTCGAGAATCCGGTGGTCGAAGGCTTTCAGCCTGATGCGGATATTTTGGTTTTGCATGGGTTAGTCCTTCGAACCGGTCCGCTTGCTTACTTAATGATCTTCGCAACAACACCCGCGCCGACGGTGCGGCCGCCTTCGCGGATGGCGAAGCGCAGCTTCTCTTCCATCGCGATGGGGACGATCAGCTCGACTTCGCAGGAGACGTTGTCGCCCGGCATCACCATTTCCGTGCCCGCCGGCAGCTTGACGATGCCCGTCACATCGGTGGTGCGGAAATAGAATTGTGGACGATAGTTGGTGAAGAAGGGGGTGTGACGGCCGCCTTCATCCTTGGTCAGGATATAGGCTTCCGCCGTGAAGTTGGTGTGCGGGGTGACAGAACCCGGCTTGGCCAGAACCTGGCCGCGCTCAATGCCTTCACGCTCAATACCGCGCAGCAAGGCGCCGATATTGTCGCCCGCCTGACCCTGATCCAGGAGCTTCCTGAACATTTCCACCCCGGTGACGGTGGTCTTGGAAGTGGGTTTGATGCCCACGATCTCGACTTCCTCGCCAACCTTGACGATGCCGCGCTCGACACGGCCCGTCACCACGGTGCCACGGCCCGAGATCGAGAACACGTCTTCAATCGGCATCAGGAAGGGCTGGTCGATCGGACGGTCCGGCTGGGGGATATATTCATCAACCTTGGCCATCAGCTCCAGGATGGCGTCATGGCCGAGCTTGGGCTCTTTGTTTTCCAGCGCCATCAGGGCGCTCCCGCGCACAATCGGGATGGTGTCGCCGGGGAACTGGTAGCTGGAGAGCAGCTCGCGCACTTCCATTTCGACCAGGTCGAGCAATTCCGGATCATCGACCATGTCGCACTTGTTCATGAACACCACCAGGGCCGGGACGCCGACCTGGCGGGCCAGAAGGATATGCTCACGGGTCTGGGGCATGGGGCCGTCGGAAGCCGACACCACCAGGATGGCGCCGTCCATCTGGGCCGCGCCGGTGATCATGTTCTTCACATAGTCGGCATGGCCGGGGCAGTCGACATGGGCATAGTGGCGCTTGGTGGTTTCATATTCGACATGGGCGGTGGAGATCGTGATACCGCGGGCCTTTTCTTCCGGCGCCTTGTCGATCTGGTCATAGGCCGTGAACGTGGCGCCGCCGGTCTCCGCCAGCACCTTGGTGATCGCCGCCGTCAGCGAGGTCTTGCCATGATCGACATGACCAATCGTGCCGATATTGCAGTGCGGCTTCGTCCGTTCAAACTTTGCTTTCGCCATTTGTTATCTCCTTTAATCCTTGGCCTTCGCTACCAGGCCTTATGCGTATTTGGCTTTGACTTCGTCCGCGATTGCTTGCGGCACTTGTTCATAGTGATCGAACTGCATCGAATATTGCGCCCGGCCCTGGGACATGGAGCGCAGCGTGTTGATGTAGCCGAACATATTGGCCAGTGGCACCATGGCGGTGACGACCTGGGCGTTGCCTCTGGAGTCGGTGCCCTGCACCTGACCACGGCGGGAATTGAGATCGCCGATGACGCCGCCGAGGAAGTCTTCCGGCGTCACCACTTCCACCTTCATGATCGGTTCCAGGAGCTTGACCGCGCCCTTGGTGGCCAGTTCGCGAAAAGCGGCGCGGGCGGCGATGTCGAAGGTCAGCGCGTTGGAGTCGACTTCGTGATACTTGCCGTCAACCAGCTTGGCCTTGAAGTCGATCACCGGGAAGCCGGCGAGCAGGCCGGATTCCTTCTGGGCCTTGAGACCCTTTTCCACCGCCGGAATGAATTCCTTGGGAATGGCGCCGCCGACCACTTCATTCTCGAACACAAAACCGGAGCCGGGCGGCAGCGGTTCGAACTCGATGGTGACTTCGGCGAACTGGCCCGAGCCGCCGGTCTGCTTCTTGTGGGTGTATTTGATGTCGAGCGGACGCGACAGGGTTTCGCGATACGCCACCTGCGGCGCGCCGACATTGGCGTCCACTTTGTAAGTGCGCTTGAGGATGTCGACCTTAATTTCCAGATGCAGTTCGCCCATGCCCTTAAGAATGGTCTGGCCGGATTCCTGATCGGTCGAGACGCGGAAGGACGGGTCTTCCTGGGCCAGACGCACCAGCGCCATGCCCATCTTTTCCTGATCGCCCTTGGTCTTGGGCTCAATCGCCACTTCGATGACGGGATCGGGGAATTCCATGCGCTCCAGGATCACCGGATTGTTGGGATCGCAGAGGGTTTCGCCGGTGGTGGTGAGCTTGAGGCCGGCCAGGGCGACGATGTCGCCGGCATTGGCTTCCTTGACGTCTTCTCTGGAGTTGGCATGCATCAAGAGCATGCGGCCAACGCGCTCGGTCTTGTCTTTCACCGAGTTCAGCGCACCGGTGCCGGACGTCAGGGTGCCGGAATAAACACGCACGAAGGTGATGGAGCCGACAAACGGGTCGTCCATGATCTTGAACGCCAGGCCGGCGAACGGCGCCTTGTCGTCGGCGGGACGCTCGACTTCATTGCCCTTGAGATCGGTGCCCTTGACCGGGGGAATGTCCAGCGGTGACGGCAGATAGGCGACCACGGCATCGAGCAGCGGCTGCACACCCTTATTCTTGAAGGCGGAACCGCACATCACGGGCACGAATTTGAACCCAATGGCGCCTTCGCGGATCAGTTTCTGCAGCTCCTCGTAAGCGGGCTCCTTGGCATGTTCCAGATAGGCTTCCAGGGCGGCGTCATCCAACTCGACGGCCATTTCGACCAGAGCGGCGCGCAACTCGGCGGCCTTGTCTTTATATTCAGCAGGAATTTCGATTTCGTCGAACTTGGCGCCCAATTGCTCGTCATGCCAGACCAGGGCCTTCATCTTCACGACATCGACGATGCCCTTGAAGTCGGCTTCGGTGCCGATCGGCCATGTGAGCACCATCGGGCGGGTGCCGAGACGGTCGATCATCATGTCAATGCAGCGCTGGAAGTCGGCGCCGGTGCGGTCCATCTTGTTGACAAAGCAGATGCGCGGCACGTGATATTTGTCGGCCTGGCGCCATACGGTTTCGGACTGGGGCTCGACACCCGCGACGGCATCGAACACGGCAACCGCGCCGTCCAGCACGCGCATGGAACGCTCGACTTCGATGGTGAAGTCCACATGACCGGGCGTATCGATGATGTTGATGCGGTGGTCTTTCCAGAAGCAGGTGGTGGCGGCGGAGGTGATGGTGATGCCGCGTTCCTGTTCCTGCTCCATGAAATCCATGGTGGCGGCGCCGTCATGGACTTCGCCGATCTTATGGCTCTTGCCGGTGTAGTAGAGAATGCGCTCAGTCGTCGTCGTCTTGCCGGCGTCGATATGCGCGGCAATGCCGATGTTGCGATACATATTGAGCGGAGTGGTACGAGCCATTTTACGTTCCAGTTACCAGCGATAATGCGAGAAGGCGCGGTTCGCGTCGGCCATTTTGTGGGTGTCTTCGCGCTTCTTGACGGCCGAACCGCGATTGTTGGCGGCATCCATCAGTTCGCCCGAAAGGCGGCCCTGCATGGTGGGTTCATTACGCTCACGCGCGGCGCTGATCAGCCAGCGGATGGCCAGGGCGCGCGAGCGGTCGGTGCGCACTTCCACCGGCACCTGATAGGTGGCGCCGCCGACGCGGCGGGAGCGGACTTCCAGAGCGGGGGAAACATTGCGCAGCGCTTCGTGGAACACCACCAGCGGATCTTGCTTGGTCTTGGCGGCGATGGTGTCGAACGCGCCATAGATAATGCCTTCGGCGGCGGACTTCTTGCCGTCATACATCAGGCTGTTCATGAATTTCGCCAGGATCAGGTCGCCAAACTTGGCGTCCGGGGTGATTTCGCGGCGTTCGGCGCGGTGGCGGCGGGACATTTATATCTCCTTATTTCGGACGCTTGGCGCCGTAGAGCGAACGGCGCTTTTTGCGGTCCTTGACGCCCTGGGTGTCGAGCACGCCGCGGATGATGTGATAGCGCACGCCGGGAAGGTCCTTGACGCGGCCGCCGCGGATCAGGACCACGCTGTGTTCCTGAAGATTGTGGCCCTCGCCGGGAATATACGTCAGCGCTTCGAAGCCGTTGGTCAGGCGCACCTTGGCGACCTTGCGGAGCGCGGAGTTCGGCTTTTTCGGCGTCGTGGTGTAGACGCGGGTGCAGACGGCGCGCTTTTGCGGGCATTGCTGCAAGGCCGGAACCTTGTTGCGCTTCGGCTTGGAGCCGCGCGGCTTGCGAATGAGCTGATTGACTGTCGGCATTCCAACTTCCTTTTTTTCAGCCCAAACGGGTTGAACCAAATCCAAAACCGGACGCGGGGCACAGGCCCCGTCCGAACTTGCGGAGGACTGAGAGGCGTTCGCCCCTGAGTCGCGCATTTCAAGCTCTTAAACTGGCTTTCCAGCACAGTGGGATCCGAAGCTTGGAATTCACGTGACTTGAAGTCGCGGC